>Ga0065708_1000012_pt1 | contig 69722 bp, 63 predicted proteins | sample Hoacrofraction12_2_FD_59095 | JGI IMG/M metagenome (GOLD analysis project Ga0065708, IMG submission 59095) | Hoatzin crop microbial communities from Cojedes, Venezuela, sample from fiber fraction 12 v1 | ecosystem: Host-associated > Birds > Digestive system > Esophagus > Crop | place: Venezuela... | reverse complement strand
CTTGCTTCATATTCCCTGCAAAGATAACGCTTTTTCGCGAAAGCCCGCGCCCGCCGCCCCAAGTTTTTGGCGCAAAGGCGAGCAGACGAGCAATGGCCCACCGCCGGCTTCACATCCGCCCGTCAGTGGTTTCGCGTTGGCCATCCATTGGTCTTGCGTTCGCTCGTCAATGGTTTCGCGTTGGCCATCCATTGGTTTTCGACAATTAAGTTATTAACTTAATTATATTACCTTAATAAGTTAATTCAATTACTTTATTAACTTAATTATCCGAGGGCGGCGGACAGCCTTTCTAAAACTAAGGGCGGGCGAACGCAAAACCGCCGCGCGGGCCATGCCAAGGCGCGGCCCGCGAAGGGGGAATGTGGGGGAAAACGAGGAGAGGGATAGGGAGGGCGAGGGCGGAATGCGGGAAGGAACGAGGCGAGGGGCGGCGAGGGAGGGGGCGAAGCGCGGGGGAAAGCAAGGCGAGGGGCGGCGAGAGTGAGGGCGCGCTTCGCGGCGGTTTTCAGCGGTTTTCGCTGATTTCGGTGACGGTGAGCGTGTCGTTGGCAACGGTGAAACGCACGTTGAAGTGGTCGAAGGGCATGCCGAAGACTTTGTCGGTGGCGTGCTGCACGCTGGGGCGCGGGTCGAGAGCGAGCACTTCGGTGAGGGCGGCGAGGCGGTTGGGCGCCAGTTTGCAGCCGATGGAGTGGGGGATGACCACGCGGAGGGAGCGCCAGGCGTGGGCGTCGGTGAAGCCGGCGCGGGCGTCGGGGTGGCTGTCGGCATAGGNCAGATAGGGCTTGATGTCGTAGATGGGTGTGCCGTCCATGAGGTCGGCGCCCGCCACGAGGAGTGAGAGCTGGCCGCCGGTGCGCTCCACGCCCAGCAGGCGGACCGACGACAGACCGAGGCCGTTGGGACGGAAGGGCGAGCGCGTGGCAAAGACGCCCATGCGAACGTTGCCGCCCAGGAGCGGGGGACGCACCGTGGCGTGGATGGAGGCGGCGGCGTTGGCCGAGAAGTTCCAGATGAGCCATAGGTAGTCAAAGTCTTCAATGCCACGGATATAGTCGTCGTTGCAGAAGGAAGGCTCGAATACGATGCGGCCGCGGAGCGACGGCGCGAGACCGCTCTGACGAGGAATGCCAAACTTGCTCGTGAGCGGTGAACGGAAGTGGGCGATGGGACGGATGTTCATGATGAGACGGAGGAGAGGCGCCTGACGAATAGACAGACGGCGAAGATGAAAACGTAGAGCAGGAGAGTTTGCGCGGCGTTGATGTGGATGTTGTCGATGCTGGCCGCGGGCAGCGCATTGATGGCGCGGATGCCGGTGAGCATGAGGGTGGCGACGGCCGAGAGTACGGCTGCCAGCGGGGCGCGCAGGGGAGAGAGCACGAGGAGCGCGAGGGTGGTGTAGATGATGGCGATGGTGCAGGGGATGACGAGGAAATTGGTGAGCAGGAAGTAGGTGGAAAAGCGGTGGAAATGGTGGGCGATGAGCGGCGCGACGCCCATTTGTGCCACGAGAGAGAGCACGGCGGTGGTCCACAGCCATCGCGTGACGGCCGTGCGGCGCAGCCATCGCGNGGCATACATATTATATATAGGCGCGAAGAGCAACAGGATGAACAGCACCGCCATGAACGACAACTGGAAGCCCACGTCGAACAGACTGACGGGGGAGGCCGTGAGCAGCAGGATGGCGGCGAGGGCCAGCGTGTTGAGCGACGCGGGGCCGCGCTGCAGCAGACTCACGAAGGAGTAGATGGTGAGCATCCATGCGCTGCGCATCACGCTGGGCGACATACCCACGAGCACCACATAGACCCACACTGTGGCGAGCGTGAGCACGCGGGCCACGATGGCGCGACGGCCGCCCACGAAGAGCAGCGACAGCAGACTGTAGATGATGGAGAGGTGGAGACCGCTGAGGGCGAGCACGTGGCTGCCGCCGCTGATGGAGAAGTCGTCTTTNATGGAGCGGCTGAGCATGGCTTTGTGGCCGAGGGTCATGGCGGCGGCGAGCGCCAATGCGTTGTCGGAAAGGCCCGAGGTGCGGAGCGTTTCCACAAGGCTTTGGCGCAGGCGGAGCGCCGCCAGACGGGTGCGCGCCACGGGAGAGAGCGCTGCGAGCGAGGCGCTCACCTTTCGCCATTGTGTGAAATAGATGAAGGTGGTGCCCGCGTAGCCGTGACGCTTCAGATAGAGCGCGTAGTCGAAGTCGGCCGACGGATAGTTGCGCGGGGGGTCGATGAGCGATGCCGCTAGAATGCCGTCGCCCACGTGAAGCCGCAGATAGCGATGCGCTATGGTGTCGCNGAGAATCGATGCTTTCACCTTGCNCCCCGTCAAGGGCCCCGTGAGTAGTTGCAAATCGGCGCGCACCACGCGGCCGTGCACCTCGGGTTCGCTGAGCAATACCGCCTTGTAGGCTGTTTCTCCGCGGGGCAGTTCCACGCTCAGNGACTGCTTTTGGCGGGCCATGAGCGTGACGCCGAGGAAGAAGGTGGCGGCAAAGATGAGCAGCGAGCGGAGCATGGCGTGGCGACGGGCCACAACGGCGCCCACCACGCACGCTGCCAAAGCCATGAGTCCGCGCGAGGGGACACAAAAAATCCCCCCTTGCTCACCGGCGATGATCCCCAGAATGAGGAATCCCGCTATGCGCAAGAGGGGGTGTAGTTGTATAGTCTTGGTGAAGTCCGTGGCTTATTTCTTTGCCGTGGAGTCGTTCTTTTCTTCAGCTTCCTTCTTGGCGGCAGGCGCCTTGTAGGCCTTGTTGAGACCGGCCACCACCTCTGCGGTGATGTCGAATGCGCGGTCGGCGAAGAGAATGTTGTCGCCCTGCTTGCTGAAGATCATGGAATACTTCTTGTCTTTGTTGTACTTTGCGAGGTAGTCTTGAATGTTCTTGCGGAGCTCATCGTTGAATTTCTCGGTCTCCACTTGGAACTCTTCGGAGAGCCGCTGGCTGAGTGCCTGGAGGTCGTTGTTCTGCTTTTGCAGTCCGGCGTTGACGGCCTCGGCCTGCTGCTGCGTGTATTTGTTGGCCTGCAGGTCTTGCTGGAATTTCACGGCGGCATTCTGGAGCGCTTTTTGTTTCTGTGCCAGNGTGCTCTGAATGTTGTTGCCTTTCTTTTCCAGTTCGGCGCTCTTCTCTTTGCAGAACGTGTATTGCGTCATGATGGAGTCGATTTCCACGTAGGCGAGTTTAAGTTCTGCCGGTGCGCTCTGCCCCGGTTTGTCGTCCATTTTCGGCGCTTCGTTGTTGCAGGCCATGAGGGCCACGGCGGCAAAGGCCACCATCAAAGTCTTTTTCATTCTATACTGTTTTTGAGATTAAGTCGTGTTCGGCGTTCTCTCTCCTCGCGGTCTTGGTCGATCACGCAGTGGATGCCTTGTTTCCGCAGTGCTTCGTTGTCGTGAATGTGCTGCGAGACGAAGCGGCCATTCTTTCGCAGAATGACTTTCACGCTCAGCAGTGCCACGCATGCGGCAACAATGGCGAGGGTGAGGAGGAGCACCAGAATCATCTTCAACGGTCTCTGCTTTTGGATGCGAGGACTAAAAAATAAACGGCATTTATTTTGTATTGTCCTCGGTTTATACTACCTTTGCAAAGTCGCTGCAAAGGTAAGGAATATCTATTGAAACTCAAAATAAAAGAATGAAGAATTTAGAACCGTTAGGCGTTTTTGATTGGTTTTCAAAGATCAATCGCGTGCCGCGCCCATCGAAACATGAGGAAAAGATGATCGCATTCTTGGAGGATTTCGGCAAATCACACGGGCTCGNCGTGTGCACCGACGCCACCGGNAATGTGAAGATCTGCAAGGCAGCCACGCCAGGCTACGAGAACAAGGAGACCGTGGTGGTGCAGAGCCACATGGATATGGTGTGCGACAAGCTGGTGGATCACGAGATCGACTTCATGACCGACCCCATAGAAAGCTACGTGGACGGCGACTGGATGCGTGCCCGCGGAACGACGCTCGGAGCCGACGATGGCATCGGTGTGGCCATGGAGCTGGCGTTGCTGGAAGCCGACAACGTGGAGCACGGACCGATAGAGTGTGTTTTCACTCGCGACGAAGAGACGGGGCTCACCGGCGCAAANGGCATGAAGGACGACTTCATGAGTGGGCGCTATCTCATCAACCTCGACTCTGAGGACGAAGGACAAATATTTGTGTCGTGCGCCGGCGGCATCAACACCGAAGCNATCTATCGCCTGAAGAGAGAAGAGGCGCCGGTCGACCACTTTTTNCTTCGCATTGCTGTGAAGGGATTGAACGGNGGACACTCTGGCGATGACATCAACAAGAAACGTGCCAACGCCATCAAGCTGCTGGCCCGCTTCGTGTATAGCGAGATGCAAAAGACGGATGTGCGCTTGGCCTCCTTTGACTCGGGCAAGTTGCACAACGCCATTCCGAGAGACGGACAAGTGGTGATGGCCGTGCCCAGCGCCGACAAGGAGACCGTGCGGGCCGACTGGAACATTTTTGCTGCCGAGGCGGAAGACGAGTTCCACGTCACCGACACTGCCATGCAATTCCAGATGGAGAGCACNGATCGCGTGCCCGTGATGGACAAGGCTACGGCCGACAATCTGGTGCGCTCGCTCCAAGCCATGCACAACGGCGTGCTGGCCATGTGCCAAGATGAGGCCGTGGCCGACNTGGTGGAGACCTCGAGCAATGTGGCGGCCGTGAGCACCGAGATGGAGAGCGTGAAAGTGGTGACCTCGCAACGCAGCAATGTGATGAGCAATCTGCGCAACATGAGCAACACCATCAAAGCCACGTTTGAGCTGGGCGGCGCCGAAGTGAAGCAAAGCGACGGCTATCCGGCATGGAAAATGAATCCCGACAGCGAGCTCACCCGCATCACGGTGGAGACCTATCGCCGGCTGTTTGGCAAAGATCCCATAGTGAAGGGCATTCACGCCGGCTTGGAATGTGGCTTGTTCTCCGAGAAATACCCGCAGATGGACATGGTGAGCTTCGGGCCCACCCTGAGAGATGTACACACGCCCGCCGAACGGCTGTATATCCCGACGGTGAAAATGGTGTGGCTGCATCTGCTCGAAATATTGAAAAACATCCCAGAGAAAAAGTCATGAAGACCAGACATCTTATCGCAGTGNTCGTGGCAGTGCTCACATTGGCCGCTTGTGGCAATCGCCATCGCGCCGCATCGGTGGTGGATGATTTCCTGAAAGAGAATCTGACGAACGATGACTACAAAATGGAAGTCGTCGCGATGGACAAGGCCGCGAAGGTGAATGCCGCCACGCTGAAGGCCCTGCAAGGCGAGGCCGCCGGCGACCCGGCGTTCAAGAAGTCCATCCAATGGGGCACGCCCGCCACGCAGGACAACTATTATTATATGCGCGCGCGTATCATCCACGAGCAGGACACGATGGTGAAAACGTTCTATCTAGACGATCAACTCACCACCGTGGTGGCCTTTAAACAAAACTGANAGAAGGGNAGGGCGCGGAGCGTGAAACACGAGACTGTCAGCGCGCGCTGCGAAGAATGGTATCCCTTCAACGATTAGACACTAACAATTAAAAGATAAACACTTATGAAAGGAATCGTATTGGCCGGAGGAAGCGGAACACGCCTCTATCCCATCACCAAGGGTATCAGCAAACAACTGATTCCCATCTTCGACAAGCCGATGATTTATTACCCCATTTCCGTGNTGATGCTCGCCGGCATCCGCGACATTCTTATCATCTCGACGCCCACTGATCTGCCGGCTTTCCGCCGACTGCTCGGCGACGGTAGCGACTTCGGGCTGCATCTGGAGTATGCCGAACAACCATCGCCCGACGGACTGGCCCAGGCTTTCATCATCGGCGAACAGTTTATCGGCGACGATGCGGCCTGCTTGGTGTTGGGCGACAACATCTTCCACGGGGCCGGACTTTCGGCGCTTTTGCAACAAGCCGTTACGGACGCCGAGCAGAACAACAAGGCCACCGTATTTGGCTATTGGGTGAACGACCCCGAGCGTTATGGCGTGGCCGAGTTTGATAAAGACGGGAATTGCCTTTCGATAGAGGAGAAACCCGCCCATCCCAAGAGCAACTATGCCGTGGTGGGANTCTATTTCTATCCCAACAAAGTGGTGAGCGTGGCCAAGAGCATCAAGCCGTCGGCCCGCGGAGAACTGGAGATTACCACCGTCAATCAAGAATTTTTGAAAGAGCAGAGCCTGAAAGTGCGCACCTTCGGACGCGGTTTCGCTTGGCTCGACACTGGCACCCACGACTCACTTTCGGAGGCATCCACCTTCGTGGAAGTGATAGAAAAGCGACAGGGCCTCAAGGTGGCGTGTCTCGAAGGCATCGCCTATCGCAAGGGCTGGATAACGGCCGACAAACTGCGCGAGGTGGCACAACCCATGCTGAAAAACCAATACGGACAATATCTGCTGAAAGTGATCGACGAAGTGGCCCGCACCGGAAAGGAAAATCTGGACTATTGACGGAATGCTGTTCAGCAAGGAGACATTTTGGGAACTGGTGCGCTTTGGCATCGTGGGCGTCGTCGCCGTCGCCATCAACTATGCCATCTATCTGTTGCTGTTGCCGTATATCGACAAGAGCATCGCTTACGCCATAGGCTATATCATCAGCTTTTGCTTCAACTATTGGCTGTCGGCGCACTTCACGTTTAAGAAGAATACGAACAAGAAAAACGGGGTCGGGTTTGCCGGCGCCCACGTGTTCAACTTTTTCCTCCAATTGGCATTGCTCAATCTCTTCGTGTGGCTGGGCGTGCCCAAGCCGTGGGCGCCATTGCCCATGTATTGTCTTGCCGTGCCGAGCAACTTCCTCATCGTACGCTACGTCTTTGACAAGTGGCACTGATACACCTATATAATATATTGTATATCACAATCGAAACAACAAGAAAATGGGATTCTTTAGTAAACTGTTTGGTAAGAAAGAAGAAGATTCGGTTCGCGGAATCGAAAACTATATGACGCTGGTGAGGGTCTATTTCCAGGCCGCCATCGCTGAGAGTGCCGGCATCACCAATCTGTCGGTGTTGCCCGACCTGCGCGTGTTCAAGTCCACGCTCAAGGTGGCCACGGTGAACAACAAGCTTGGGGTGGGAGAGAAGCGTCAGTGCAAGAANATGCTGAAAGACATCTATCAAACAGATGACGATTTCTTTGCAGAGATAGACAAGAGCGTGAAGAAGGGATGCCGAAAGATACAAGACGTGCAAACCTATCTTGTGCAGTTCCAGACCTTCAGCAACGACCTGATGATGCTCACCGGAAACCTGATGAAGTTTAAACTTCGCCTGCCGGGCTTCTTCAAGAAAGCCATACATGCCATGACCGAAAAGATGGTGCACGAGGTGTTCACGAAGAACGACTATTCGGACCCTGCCGTGGTGAAAACGGTGCTTTCCATACGGCAACTCAACAAGCGCTTGGGCTTCTCGGAGAAGTGGATCTCTGATTTTCTCTATCAAGTGGTGATGCTGGCCAAAAAGGAGCCGCGCAAGAAAGCAGAATAAGAGCAACGAAATCATGAAAAGAATATTGTTAGCAACCATTGCAATGGCCGTGGCCATCAGCGCCTCGGCCTGCACCAATCTCATTGTGGGCAAGAAAGCCAGCACAGACGGTTCGGTGATGTGCTCCTACAGCGCCGACTCTTATGGACTGTTTGGCGACCTGCGCCATTATCCCGCTGCGCGGCATGCCAAGGGCGCCATGAGGGCCGTGATAGACTACGACACGTATGTGAAGCATGGCGAAATACCGGAGGCCGAAGAGACCTACAACGTGATGGGCAACATCAACGAGTATCAGGTGTCTGTAGGAGAAACGACCTTCGGCGGGCGCCATGAGCTGCTAGACACCACGGGCATCATTGATTACGGTTCGCTGATGTATATCGCGCTACAGCGTTCTAAGACAGCGCTCGAAGCCATCCACGTGATGACCGACCTTGTGGCACGCTATGGCTATTGCTCAGAGGGNGAAACGTTCACCATTTGCGACCCCAATGANGCTTGGATTATGGAAATGGTGGGCAAGGGCGCCGGCAGAAAAGGGGCCGTTTGGGTGGCCTTGCGCATCCCCGACGACGCCATCTGTGCACACGCCAACCAGAGCCGCATCACCACATTTGACCGCAAAGACAAACAGAATGTGCTGTATGCGAAAGACGTCATCACGTTTGCACGCGAGAAAGGCTACTTCACCGGCAAGGACAGCGAGTTCTCGTTTAATGCAGCTTATGCCGCCCCCGACTTCTCTGGTCGCCGCTATTGCGAAGCTCGCGTGTGGACGTTCTTTAATCGTTTTAAGTCGGACATGAATCGCTATCTNCCCTATGTGGAAGGTCGCGCCAAGGACGCCGAACCCATGCCGCTGTGGGTGGTGCCCGACAAGAAAGTGTCGCTCCAAGACATGCAGACNGCCATGCGCGACCACTATGAGGGAACNCCCTTTGCCATGGACGCCGATCCGGGTGCCGGTCCCTACCTNTCGCCCTATCGTCCCACGCCGCTCGAGTTTGAAGTGGATGGCAAAAAATATTTCAATGAGCGCCCCATCAGCACGATGCAAACGGGGTTCACCTATGTGGCCCAACTGCGCGGGTGGCTTCCTCGTCAGGTGGGTGGCATCCTTTGGTTTGGCAACGACGACAGCAATATGGTGGCCTATACACCCGTGTTCGGCTCCGCCACCCGTCAACCCGAATGCTATCACACTCCCGGGGCCAACGCCGTGACGTTTTCCGACAAGAACGCTTTTTGGGTGTGCAACTGGGTGAGCAACATGGTTTACCCGCGCTATGCTCAACTGTTTCCCGATCTGAAAGCCGTGCGCGATTCGCTCGAGCAGAGCTATTCCAAGGAGTTGCCCGATGTGGATAAGAAAGCGCAGTCGCTGTTGGCGCAGTCGGAAAACCAAGCCGTGGAGTTCCTTACCAACTACGGTTGCGAGAAAGGTGCTGAAATGCTATCGGAATGGCACAGCTTGGCCATTAGACTTATTGTGAAACACAACGACACGGCCGTGAAAAACGAAGTAGGCGGGCATTTTGAAACCACGCCCGAAGGCGTTGCCAAAATCACACGCCCCGGCTATCCCGATGCCGCAAAGCGCGAGCTGNTCAAGCTCACTGGCGATCGTTTTGCTGTGCCCGAAGAATAATCGCGGCGTGGCGTTCGAACGGTTCCCCGTTGGACGAACAAAATCAGGGCGCACTCATTATTATATATGGGTGCGCCCTGATTGTTTTTGGAGCAGAATAGACGGATTGAGATTTCACGAGTTACAGAAAGCGTTGTGTCTCGTTGGCTCGTGTCTTTTTCGCACAATGCGTAATTATTTTCTTTCCCGTCGTGTTGTTTAAACGATAGAATTTTATTACCTTTGCATGGTCTTAGCATGGACTGTGCGACAATGAAGCTGATTGTAATGACCAAGTCCACGTATTTCGTGGAGGAAGACAAGATCTTGGCATCCCTTTTCGACGAGGGCATGGAGAAGTTGCATTTGTGCAAACCCGGCACCCCGCCCATGTATGCCGAGCGCTTGTTGTCGCTGTTGTCCGAAGATTATCATAAGAAGATCTACGTTCACGACCACTATTATCTGAAGAATGAGTATGGGTTGGGAGGCATCCACTTGGAAAGCGCCGATGCTCCTCTGCCCAANGGATACAAGGGGCATTTTTCGCGGACGTGCGGAAACCCCGATGAATTGAAGGCCGCGAAGAAGAAAGCCGAATACGTGTTTTTGAAAAATGTGTTTGCCGATGATGCCGCAACTGATGCGGAAACGCCNCTTTTGCCGGAAACGNTGAAACTGGCGGCAAGAAAAGGACTCATCGATCGGCATGTCTATGCGCTGGGCGGCATCAATACGGAGACCATTCGCATGGCGAAAGACTTGGGCTTTGGCGGCGTGGTGGTGTGCGAAGACTTGTGGCAACGCTTTGATATTCATAGCGAACAAGACTACAAGGCGCTCATCGAGCACTTCGTAAAGTTGCGCAAAGTGGTGGGATAAACGTTAAACATCATAACCGATAAATCAGACGAAGCAATGATTAACACTGATTCATTTGTCGTTTTCTCTGGTACGGCCACCAAATATCTGGCCGAAAAGATTTGTCAGAGTTTGGGTTGTAAGCTCGGCAACATGCTGCTCACGAAGTTTTCTGACGGTGAGTTTGCCGTGTCTTACGAAGAGAGCATCCGCGGTCGCGACGTGTTCTTGGTGCAGAGCACCTTTCCNAATTCGGACAATCTGATGGAGCTGCTGCTCATGATCGACGCCGCCAAGCGAGCTTCGGCCAAATGCATCAATGCCGTGGTGCCTTATTTTGGATGGGCTAGGCAAGATCGCAAGGACAAGCCGCGCGTGAGCATCGGCGCCAAGCTCGTGGCCGATTTGTTGAGTGTGGCCGGCATCGATCGCCTCATCACAATGGATCTCCATGCTGATCAGATTCAGGGTTTNTTTGATGTACCCGTGGACCATCTTTATGCTTCAGGAGTCTTGCTGCCTTATTTGCAGAGNCTTCATCTCGACGATCTTGTCATTGCGTCGCCCGATGTGGGCGGTTCGAAACGAGCCAACACCTACGCCAAATATCTGGGCTGTCCGCTCGTGTTGTGCAACAAGACACGCGCTCGTGCCAATGTGGTGTCGAGTATGCAGATCATTGGCGATGTGAAAGACAAGAATGTGGTGATCATCGATGATATGGTGGACACGGCCGGCACCATCACCAAGGCNGCNGACATCATGAAAGAGGCCGGTGCAAAGAGCGTGCGCGCTTGTGCCAGCCACTGCGTGATGAGCGGTCCGGCCAGCGAACGCGTACAAAATTCGGCACTCGAGGAAATCGTGTTCACCAATTCCATTCCCTACACACAACGTTNCGCCAAGGTGAAGCAAATTTGCGTGGCCGATATGTTTGCCGAAACCATTCGTCGTGTGGAAGAAAATCAAAGCATCAGCGATCAATATCTCATATAAACAAAACAGCCTTTTCCCCCCATGAAAAAGACCGTCCTCACGCTCGTTCTGCTGGCAATCATCGGAACAGCCAATGCACAAAAAAACAAGTACGACAAGTATTTCCACAACCTGCCGTTCAAAATGCAGGCCTTCGATGAACCTCAGTTCCCAAAGAATGAGGTCAATCTGAAGGACTATGGCGCCATTGGTGACGGCCAAACACTTTGTTCGGAAGCCTTCGCCAAAGCGATCGACGACCTGAGTCGCAAAGGAGGCGGCCGGTTGATAGTGCCTGAAGGCGTTTGGTTTACAGGACCTATCGAACTGAAGAGCAATATCAATCTGCACGTGAAGAAGGGTGCCATCATTCTTTTCTCGCCCGACGAGAAGCTCTATCCACTGATTAAAACCTCGTTTGAAGGTCTTGACACGCGTCGCACGCAGTCGCCTATCTACGGGCACGACCTCACGAATGTGGCCATTACGGGGCACGGTGTCATTGACGGCAACGGACGTTTCTGGCGCCCACTCAAGAGAGCAAAGGTGACCGACGCGCAATGGAAGGACATGACGTCGCGCGGCGGCGTGTTCAAACGCGATGATCTGTGGTATCCCTCCGAGAGCTATCTCGAGGGTGAAAAGACGGCTAAAATGAACGTGCCGCAGGGCAATCTCACCGAAGCACAATGGCAAAACATCCGCAAATTCCTGCGTCCCGTGATGATTAGCTTGGTGAATTGCAAGAATGTGTTGTTGCGCGATGTGGTATTTCAAAACTCACCGGCGTGGAACATCCATCCCCTGATGTGCGAGCGCGTCATCATCGACAATATCCTCGCCAAGAATCCTTCGTATGCCCAAAATGGCGATGCNCTCGATNTGGAGTCATGCAAAGACGTGCTGGTGGTGAACTCAAAGTTTGATGCCGGCGACGATGGCATTTGCATCAAGAGTGGAAAAGATGCCGACGGACGCCGTCGCGGCCGCCCCTGCGAAAATGTCGTGGTGGACGGATGTACTGTCTTTGCCGGACATGGCGGTTTCGTAGTGGGCTCGGAGATGAGTGGCGGCGTGAAAAATATTCTTGTGGAGAATTGTCAATTCCTTGGCACTGATGTGGGCCTGCGATTCAAGAGTTGCCGCGGACGTGGCGGCGTGGTGGAAAAGATCTATATCAAAGATATCGCCATGACTGACATCAAATCGGATGCCATCATTTTTAATCTCTACTACGGCGGAAAATCGGTGCTTGAAATGAATGCCGATGGCAACAAGGCCAACAACACAGACATGCAACCCGTGGATGAAACAACTCCCGAATTTCGCGATATCCACATCAAAGACATTGTTTGCCAAGGAGCTGGACGTGCCATGTTGTTTAATGGTTTGCCCGAGAAGCCTATTGATGGCATCGAACTCAAAAACGTGACTATCCATGCCAAAAGCGATGCGGAATTTTATAATTGCAAAGGCGTGAAGCAAGAAAACGTAAACATTACGTTGATGAAGTAATGTGAATTTGGATACCATAAAGCCAANTTAAAACCCCGAAAGCGATGTCGCCTTCGGGGTTTTATATAATAATAAGATGTGTGTGGTCATTGTTGTTGAGATGGCCCAGCACTATTTCTTCTCGTTTTTCAGCTTCAACACATAGGCGTCGATGACGGCGATGGCGCAGATGTTTACCACATCGCGAACGGAGGAATCGAAGTCGGTGAAGTGGATGGGCTTGTTGAGACCCATTTGCACAGGGCCGATAATTTCCACGTCGGTGTTGAGCGCTTGCAGCATCTTGTAGCTGGAGCGGGCGCTGGTGAGGTTGGGGAACACGAGCGTGTTGACATCCAACCCTTTCAAACGCGTGAACGGATATTTCTCATCACGNTGTTCTTTGTTGAGCGCATAGCCAATTTGCATTTCGCCGTCGATGGCCATGTCGGGATATTCGGCCTGCAATCGCGCCACAGCATCGCGCACCTTTTTCGAGCCGGGCGTGCTGTCGGAGCCGAAGTTGGAGTGGCTGACCAGCGCCACATGCGGGGTTTCGTTGAACCAGCGCACCGTGTTGGCGGCCAATTTGGCCAGATCTACGAGTTCTTCAGTGTCGGGGTTAGCATTGATGAGCGTATCGCCGATGTAGAGCGTACCCTTGGGCGAATTGATGATGTGCATGGTGCCGAAGTGCTTAAACTCAGGCTGGATGCCAATCACTTCCTTAGCCACCTTGATGGTGTTTGAATATTTGGTGTAAAGTCCTGTGATAAATGCGTCAGCCTCACCGGTTTCCACCATCATCATGCCGAAGTAGTTGCGCTCAAACATCTTGTCGTTGGCTTCTTGGAAAGTGTAACCATCGCGTTGGCGCTTTTCGGTGAGAATCTGAGCGTAGCGCTCGCGACGCTCGGCTTCGCGGTCGTGACGCAGGTTGATCACCTCGATACCATCGAGCGAGATGTCCAATTCCTTGGCGAGTTTTTCAATGCGCTCGTCGTTGCCCAACAGTATGGGCTGACAGATGCCTTCCATCTTGGCTTGGGCGGCGGCGCGAAGCATGGTGGGATGGATGCCTTCGGCAAACACCACGCGTTGCGGATGGGCTTTGGCTGTTTCGTAGAGTTTCTGTGTGAGTTTGGTCTCCTGCCCCAACAACACCGACAACGATCGTTTGTAGGCGTCCCAATCGGTGATGGGATTTCGGGCTACACCACTATCCATGGCAGCTTTGGCCACGGCTGCCGACACCTCAGAGATGAGGCGTGGGTCCACCGGTTTCGGGATGAAATATTCGCGACCAAATTTCAAGTTGTTCACGCCGTAGGTGTCGTTCACCACGTCGGGNACGGGCTGTTTGGCCAGATCGGCGATGGCGTGCACGGCGGCCAACTTCATTTCCTCGTTGATGGCCTTGGCATGCACATCGAGTGCGCCGCGGAAGATGTAGGGGAAACCGATAACATTGTTGATCTGGTTGGGATAGTCGGTGCGACCGGTGGACATCAGCACATCGGGGCGCGCCTCCATGGCATCCTCGTAGGAAATTTCGGGTACGGGATTGGCCAATGCGAAGATGATGGGATCTTTGGCCATTGTTTTCACNATGTCTTGTGAAAGCACGTTGCCCTTGGACAGACCCACAAACACATCGGCGCCCATCACGGCCTCTTGGAGCGTGTGAACATCGCGACGATCGGTGGCGAAGAATTTCTTTTGTTCGGTCAAGTTTTCGCGGTCGCTGGTGATGACACCCTTGGAATCGAGCATCACGATGTTTTCCTTTCGTGCGCCGATGGCCATATAGAGCTTGGTGCACGAGATGGCGGCGGCTCCCGCGCCGTTTACCACAATTTTCACCTTGGCGATGTCTTTGCCTACCACCTCAAGCGCATTCTTCAGTCCGGCAGCCGAGATGATGGCTGTGCCGTGCTGGTCGTCGTGCATCACGGGAATGTCGAGTGTGCGTTTCAGACGCTCCTCTATATAAAAACATTCGGGCGCTTTGATGTCTTCAAGATTGATGCCGCCAAATGTGGGCGCAATCTTTTCCACGGCTTCGCAGAACTTTTCGGGATCTTTTTCGTCCACCTCGATGTCAAATACATCAATGCCTCCATAGATTTTGAAGAGCAGTCCTTTTCCTTCCATCACAGGTTTGCCGCTCATGGCGCCAATGTCGCCNAGTCCCAATACGGCNGTTCCGTTGGAAATCACGGCCACCAGATTACCTTTGTCTGTGTAACGATAGGCATCGTTGGGATTTTGCTGAATCTCCAGACAGGGGAATGCCACGCCTGGCGAATAGGCCAGCGACAGGTCGGTTTGTGTACGATAAGGTTTGGTGGGCTTCACTTCGATCTTGCCCGGTCGGCCGTTCTCGTGATACTTGAGGGCGGCTTCTTTCGAGATTTTTACCATGGTGATTTTATTCTGTTTTTGTACTATCCTTGATAATCGCTTGCAAAATTACACAAAAAACAGCGAAAACGATACGGCATTCTAAAGTTTTTAGTATTTTTGTACCCAAGTTTACGCATATGAACAACGAACATCCCATAACTCCATANCGCCAAGAGTTGCGCGAAAAGACGCTTCGCACGGCGATGAACCTCTTCAAGAAGAAGGGTGTGAAGGCCGTCAAGATGGACGACATCTCTGTGGCTATGGGCATTTCCAAGCGTACACTCTATGAGCTCTACGAGAACAAAGAGATGCTTCTGATGGAGGGCGTGAAGTTTGATCATATCGAAAGCACGCATGAGATGGATCTATTTGTACAAGAAAAGGAGCGTAACGAAATAGAGATCGTGGCGATGTTCATACAGATGCAAATAAAAGATCTCAACAGCATCAACCCATTGTTCTTTACAGAGATNCACCGCTACAAGCGCGTGGTGAACTATCTGCAAGAGCGCCACCGTCAGCGTCGCAAATATACGCAAGAGTTTATTCGAAAGGGCGTGGAGCACGGATATTTTCGCAAGAACTTGAATTACAATATCGTGGGTGATATGGGAGACGCCGTAATGAGCTATGTCATGGAGCACCGTCTCTATGAAACCTATCCCATTCGCGAGCTTTTTCTCAACTACGTCTATGTGTTGATGAACGGATTTTGTACCGAAAAGGGCACCGCGGAGCTTGAAAAACTTCTTCGAAATATTGACGAATAACCCTGTATCTCGACAGAAGAAGAATTCTCTTTCCNGCATCGAAAAATGCAGTTTTGACACCGAACGTATANATCTCTTGTTCTGAAGACGTGCAAAAATGCCCATTAAAATCTCTAGAAGGAGAGGATTTCAACGGTTAAAATAATAGTATTTTTCACGAGAGCCAAAGAAGGAAAANGAAAAGAACACACTATCCTTTGGTGCGGGGCAATGCAGGTGAAGAAGGATGGAATGATGGTGGAATATTTGTTGTGGGACGTATCAAATATTGTCAAATCGGTATTAAAATATTTCATTGCCGAAAATTTTCGTTTCGTTTTGTTGGTAGGAATACGTTTTTTCGCTATCTTTGCAGAAAGATTTTTGAAACACAGATTGGGCCGCCNCGAGCGTTTTGCCGCAAAAAGTTAAGACGGAAGCGCCGTGAAGCCCCGAACATTCTTGCCGAAAGCAGAAAACGACCTATCATGGAAACACAAAAACGGAAGGAGAACATCATTGCACACTACTATGCGCTTCACCACGAAGAATTGTTGGGCTTTGTGGCTAAGCGTCTGCAATATGCCGCTGAGGCAGAGGACATTGTTCAAGACGTCTTCGTGAGATTGCTGCGTTCAGACAAGATGATCACTCCCGTTACACTTCCCTGCTTGGTTTATACGATTGCACGAAACTTGATTTTTGACTATTGGCGCCACAAGAAAATAGCCGACGAATATGAACATTATATTGTGAAGATCAAGAGTGGTAATCTCACTGACGCGGCATCGGTGTATGGCGTGGCCGAAATTACGGAAATTCTGGAGCGCGGCATAGCTCGCCTAAATGATCGCCAGCGTATAGTTTATCGCATGGATGTGTTTGAAGGCAAAAAGGTATCGGAAATCTCGCGCGATCTGAATCAAAACTATAAGAGCGTGGAAAATCGATTGGGATGCGCTCGCAAAGAAGTACGCCGCTATGTGAAACGTATGCTGGCATAAATTCCTACATGGTAGATTATCGATAGGTAGGTTTTTTAGGTTAACAGTCTCCGCATAACCGTAGTGATACGCCGGCGGAGACATTTTGTTTATAGAAATGACACTGATACGATGTGTGGAATTTGATACATTGAGATTGCTTGCAGAGATGGGAAGATAAATATATCAATAGGGCTACATGGAAACAGAAAATAAATCGCGATTTATTTTCTTGTTTCGCTTGTTTGCACTACCTTTGCAGATGTTTTTAGCTATTATCGAGAAAGAACGAGAAAATGGACTGGTTGACAGATTTATTTCAGAACACATCATCGGTGGCACACATCGTGTTGCTCTATTCGGTGGTGATAGCCGCTGGAGTGNTGCTTGGTAAGGTGAAGGTGGGTGGCATATCGCTCGGTGTGACGTTCGTCTTGTTCGCCGGCATCGTGGCCGGACATATCGGTTTCACGGCCCCTATAAACATTTTGACATTCATTCAAGACTTCGGCCTAGTGCTGTTCGTTTTCATGATTGGTTTGCAGGTGGGGCCCGGCTTCTTCGAAAGTTTNGGAGCGTCGGGCGTCAAGCTCAACACGTTGGCGACTACGGCCATTGTGCTGAACATCTTGGTAATGTTTGGATGCTATTACCTCTTTTTTGATACGAACAATCCGCAAAATCTGCCGATGATGGTGGGTACACTCTATGGTGCCGTAACCAACACGCCAGGTCTGGGTGCGGCCAATGAGGCATTGAGCACCGTGTTTAAGGAGAATGTGCCGCAGATAGCCAGTGGCTATGCTTGTGCCTANCCGTTGGGTGTGCTGGGTATCATTGGAGCCACGATAGCNGTGCGCTATATCTGTCGCGTGAAATTAAGCGAAGAGGAAGCTGAGTTGGAGCGACAAGAGGGCGAAAATGCTGCTGTGAAGCCCCACAAGATGCACGTGAAAGTGACCAATGCTTACCTAGAAGGCAAGACTCTAAAACAAATTAGCAAATTCTTGAATCGCAACTTCGTGTGTTCGCGCATCTTGCATGATGGACACGTGAGCATCCCCAATCGCGACACCGTGTTTCATGTGGATGATCAAATTTATGTGGTGTGTCCTGAGGCCGATGCCGAAGCCATCATTGCCTTCATTGGCCCACAAATACAGGTGGACTGGGATGCTCAGGATATGCCAATGGTGAGCAAGCGTGTGGTGGTGACACGGCCATCTATCAATGGNAAGACGCTGGGACAACTCCATCTGTCGCGNATGCATGGCGTGAATGTGACCCGGCTGACGCGGCAAGGCATGGACATCTTTGCTAGTGCATCACTGCCTTTGCAGGTGGGCGACCGCCTGATGGTGGTGGGGCCCGAAGATGCAGTAAACCGTGTNGCCAACTTGATGGGCAATTCCGTGAAACGACTCGAAGCTCCCAACATCGCCACCATCTTTATTGGTATCATCATTGGCATATTGTTCGGCTCCATGCCCTTTGCCNTACCANGCATGCCGGTGCCGTTGAAGTTGGGAATCGCGGGTGGCCCCCTCATCATTGCCATTCTCATCGGCCGTTATGGCTATAAGGTACATCTTGTGACTTATACCACAACATCAGCCAACTTGATGTTGCGCGAGATTGGGTTGGTGCTTTTCTTGGCCAGCGTGGGCATCAAGGCCGGCGCCGGATTCTGGGAGACCGTGGTGCAAGGCGATGGGCTGCTCTACGTGCTCACAGGTTTCATCATCACCGTGGTGCCCATCCTTGTGGTGGGAACCATTGCCCGTCTGCGCTATCGCTTCAACTATTTCACTATTATGGGCATGCTGGCCGGCACATATACCGATCCGCCTGCGTTGGCCTATGCCAATTCCGTGTGTTCCAAAGATGCGCCCTCGGTGGGCTATTCCACGGTATATCCGCTTTCCATGTTTCTCCGTATCCTAACGGCACAAATCATCGTGCTGTTCTTTTGCGGAGCATGATGTGAACGCTTCAACTACTAGCATAATCACCAAGAGCAACTAGCCAAACAATTAAATATGAAAAGAATCCTTCTCTCGGCCCTCATGATGACGGCCATGATGACGATGTTCGCACAAGGTGCAAAAAACATTCGCATCAATGAGGTGCTCACCGACAACCGGCAGAACCTGCAAGACGAGTACGGACGCCATCTGCCATGGGTGGAGTTGGCCAACACGTCGTACACCACTTATAATATAAGAGGAATGTACATTGCCACCAATCGCGACGTNCTCAACAAAGAACTCGCAGCGCCCGAACGCATTAAGATGATGAGCCCTATTCCCAGTGGTGACGATCGTTCGAAGATGTCGGCAAACGATCACCGAGTGTTCTATCTGAACTCCAATCCGGCTCAGGGTTTNCTGCATCTCACCACCAATGTGTCACCCGGCGCACCTNTATGGATTGCTCTTTACGATGGCAATGGTGTCGATCTGATAGACTCGGTGAGCGTACCAGCTCTTGAAGCCGACAAGTCGTTTGCNCGTATTAAGGATGGCAATATGCAATGGGACGTCAAGTCTCCCGAGGCCGTGACTCCTAACACCGGCAATTATATTGAGGTGAACGAAACCAAGATCGCTCGTCTGAAGCGTGACGATCCTCACGGATTAGGTATCACGGTGCTCTCCATGGCCATTGTATTCTTCTGTCTGGCACTGCTCTACGTGTTTTTCCGCGTGTTCGGACTTCTCGTGAGCAACAAACGCAGTTTGAAAAAAGCAGCAACCACTGCAGCATCTGTGCCTCCCGTGAACGTGGTGACCAAAACCACAGAGATGGCTGCTGACGTGGCCCACAAGACCAATGTGATGCTCAAAGATGGACTTCACTCCAAGGGTATCGACCGCGAAATCTACGTGGCCGTTATCGCGTTGGCCATCAAGCAATACCAGGATGATGTGCACGATGTGGAGAGTGGCATCATCACGATCAAACCCCACAATACCCTGTGGAACAAAGACAATATGAATAATCTGTAAATCATCAAACACTCCAAGAAAAATATTACCGCTATGAACAAGTATGAATATAAGGTGCAAGGCATCGATTATGAAGTAGAGATCGAAGACGTGGAAGGCAACGTGGCCAAAGTGAAGGTGAACGGCATTCCTTTCGATGTGGAACTCAATCAGCCCATCAAGGCTGCTCCCAAAGTGAAAAAGGTGGAGCCCGCTCCTGCAGCTCCTCACAAACNAGTTACAAAACCAGCCCCAACACCGGCTAGCACAACTCCTGGCGAAGGCGCACAAGTGACAGCTCCGCTTCCCGGCACTATTGTAGAAGTGAAAGTGGCTGTGGGNCAACAGGTGCATTCGGGCGACACCGTGGTGGTGCTCGAGGCCATGAAGATGCAGAACAATATTGAAGCCGAAAACGATGGCACGATCACATCTGTGATGGTAAACAACGGCGATACTGTGATGGAAGGCACCGTGCTTGTCACGATAGGATAGACTATTAAGAAACCGCACAACACACAAAGAAAAAGCCAATGTCTTTCACACAATTTCTCATAGACAATTTCAACGAGTTTCTCACCTATACGGGATTCTCCAACGCTTCCGTGGCCAATCTCATTATGATTGCTGTGGGCGCATTCTTCATCTGGCTCGCCATCAAGAAAGATTTTGAGCCCTTGTTGCTCGTGCCCATCGGATTGGGCATCATTCTTGGCAATATTCCATTCCGCGCTGATGCTGGATTGGAAATCGGTCTCTATGAAGACAACTCCGTGCTCAACATCTTCTATCAGGGCGTTCGCCAAGGCTGGTATCCGCCGCTGGTGTTTCTTGGCATTGGTGCCATGACCGATTTCTCGGCCCTCATTGCCAATCCCAAGCTCATTCTCATTGGAGCCGCAGCTCAGTTCGGTATTTTCGGCGCCTATATGTTCGCGCTCGCCGTGGGCTTTGANCCCAATCAGGCCGCAGGCATTGCCATCATCGGTGGCGCTGATGGTCCCACAGCCATCTTCCTGGCTTCGAAGACTGCCCCTAATCTGATGGGAGCCATTGCCGTGTGTGCTTATTCTTACATGGCTCTCGTTCCCGTCATCCAGCCTTTCATCATGCGTTTGCTCACCACCAAGAATGAGCGCGTCATCANGATGAAGACACCGCGGCGCGTGAGTCAGACGGAGCGCATTCTTTTCCCCATCATCGGATTGTTGCTCACCACGTTTATTGTGCCGTCAGGTCTTCCGTTGCTCGGTATGCTCTTCTTCGGAAATCTGTTGAAGGAATCGGGCAAGACCACTCGTTTGGCCAAGACAGCAGGATCAGCACTCAATGACATCGTGGTGATGTTGCTTGGTCTCACTGTGGGATGTTCCACGCAGGCCAGCGAATTTCTTACCACCAACACCATCTTTATCTTCCTCATCGGCGCATGTGCTTTTATTATCGCAACGGCTAGTGGCGTGCTTTTCGTGAAGGTGATGAACCTGTTCCTTCCCAAAGGCAAGAAAATCAATCCGCTTATTGGTAACGCTGGCGTGAGTGCAGTGCCGATGTCGGCTCGCATCTCTAACAATCTTGGGTTGGAGTACGACCGCCACAACTACCTGCTCATGCACGCCATGGGACCCAATGTGGCTGGTGTCATCGGCTCGGCTGTGGCCGCAGGTGCGCTGCTCGGATTTTTGTCGTAGGAGAGAAATTCGTGCATTCAATATAAAGAGAAGCCGCTATCAAGAATCGATAGCGGCTTCTCTTTATACATGTATATTAATAGATGTGTGGTCAGGCTTGTTGTTCTTCATCGAAGATGCGGTCAAACACTTTTCTGAGTTCTGTGGGATTGGCGATAATTCTGCGCAATTCGCGCAAATGTTCCTCGTTGGGCGAATTGGGAATCCATAGCTTGATGTAGCCATTCATCGAATATTTGTTGTCGAGATGTTCCAAGAGCCGTTTCCAATGCCCCTCGCGATCTTTTTCTGGATAGTGGGACAATCCGAATTGAATAGTGCGCCGGATAACGCTCTCTGGTTCTAAATCACGATCAGCCTCGGCCACAATTTTTCCGTAAATACTCCTTGGCGCCCGTCCGGCTGATGCACGATGGTCTTCCACAGCCTCTTTCATGATTTTCAGCTGGTCATTGGTGAACCATTTTTTGAGCCGTGCATCTGTCATGAGAATCTTACCGCTCGTGAGATGATGGATGGCACGCGGACCNGAAAGTCCCAAGTCGTGATATGCCGCCACGACGTAGGCCATGTTGACATCGGCGCCCAATCGGCGGGCAATGACGACGGAGCGACGGATGACTCCCGTGGCGTGTGGCAAACCGTGAGCGCGGTCGAAGTCGGCATAGCGCGGCAGGATTTGCGTTTCCACAAAGGTCATGAGGTCGAGGCTTATGTTGTTTTCCATGGATGCTGCAAATGACGGTGCGAAGATAATAAAATATTTTGTTTTGCGCAAATATTCCGATTTTTGTGTTTAACTTTGCATCCCGTAATTCTCGCACCACTATGGAAAAGGAACACAATGTGAAATGCAATTCGGCNCGTGCTTGGATGTTGGCCGCTCGCCCCAAGACATTGGCCGGCGCTGCCGTGCCCGTGATGATCGCCTTGGCGCTGGCATGGACTGATGGTGGGGGACGGTTGGCTTGGATTCCGGCCGTGTTGTGCTTGTTGTTTGCCTTTGTGATGCAGATTGATGCNAATTTTGTGAACGACTATTTCGACTTCATGAAGGGGTCCGACGATGAGCATCGACTCGGGCCGCGACGCGCTTGTGCCAGCGGCTGGGTTACATCTAGTGCCATGCGTCTGGCTATGTTTCTGACCACATTGCTGGCTTGCATCATTGGGCTGCCATTGGTGTGGTATGGCGGTTGGCCGATGATTGTGGTGGGAGTGGCGTGCATCGTGTTTTGCTTGCTCTACACCACGCATCTCAGTTACATGGGGTGGGGCGACACACTGGTGTTGGTGTTCTTCGGTTTGGTACCCGTTTGTGTTACCTATTACATTCAGTGCCAAACTGTGACTTCAGAGGCTTTTGTGGCATCGGCTGCTTGCGGACTTGTGGTGGATACATTGTTGGTGTTGAACAACTACCGCGATCGTGACAACGACCGGCGGACAGGAAAAATGACACTCATCGTGAGGATAGGGGAACAGCGTGGTTTGAAACTCTATCTGATGCTCGGCGTGGCTGCCTATTTGTTGGGTCTTGTATTCCTGATGAACAATCACATTGTAGCCTTCTTGCTCCCTACATTCTATGTGATACTCCACATCAAAACCTATAGTGAAATGAAGAAGATACATCAGGGAAAGCTGCTCAACAAAGTGCTGGGCATGACTGCTCGTAATATTTTTGTTTACGGTCTGACTGTGGCGCTGGGCTTCATCGTTTCGCCCACAACGGCTATGGCACAAGGTGAAGAGCTCAATCATGTGCGCGTCACGATGAACGATGGCACTATGCGCGATGGCTATGTGACACGCTATTGGAGCGAGGGCAAAGGCTTGAAAGTGATGAATCGCAAATTCACCATGAGAGAAAACGGCGTGGAGCACGAATATACGGCCGATGATGTAAAGGCTGTTGAATTCGTAGTGCCCAATCGCGAGAGTCAAATCAACGAGAATGTCATTACGGCCGATGTTGCCAATCCATCCACCTTTCGCCCGCGAAATGTGAAACGTCAATTCGTTCACGAAGAAGGCACAACGCCGGAAGGCACTGTCTATTGGTGGAATGCCGTGGACAAACAGCAGATGCAATTAGGACAACTCNCTGTGAGCACGATCTATGGCATCAAGTTGGCCGATGAGAATATCATCATTCCGTTCATGACTGGCGACGTGATTTCGATGAATGCCCTGCGTGTGTGGTACAAGAAGACCAACAAGAAAGAGCTCGTGGAACACCTCGATAAACGAGTGCTAAAGGGCGGAAAGAAACTCTGGCGCGGCATCCAAGAGAATCCCATGATGGTGCTCGAACTCATCAAAGAATACAATAATAACTCATCGAAATATTGAATAGCAATATGAGAAACATCACATCAAAATGGTTTGAAACCAAAATCAAGTACGACAAAACAATGGAAGACGGCAGCATCAAGCCCGTTCCCGAAACCTATGTGGTGGATGCGTTGAGCTTCACCGAGGCAGAAGAGCGCATCACCGANGAAATGTCGGCCTATGTGAGCGGCGAACTCGACGTGAAAGGAATCGCAGAAGCCAGCTACAAGGAGATTTTTTTCAGCGATTTGGATAGCGCAGATAAGTGGTATAAAGCGAAATTGCAATTTATCACGCTCGACGAAAAAACAGAGAAAGAGAAGCGCNCTTCGGTCTATTATCTGGTGCAAGCAGCCAATTTTATGCAGGCCGTGAAAAACATTGAAGAAGTGATNGGTAGCACCATGATTGACTACGTTATCAGCAGTGTGGCCGAGACAACCATCATGGATGTGTTTGAATACGCAACGAAGAAAAAGGAAGATAAATAAGTGTCCTCATGTCCGGCATAAAAGAAAATCTGAAAGAAGTGCTCTCCACGCTTCCCNATGGCGTGAAGTTGGTGGCCGTGAGCAAGTTTCATCCCGCCGAGAGCATTCGCGAGGCCTANGATGCAGGACAACGCATATTTGGCGAGAGCCGCGAGCAAGAACTCAGCCGAAAGGTGGAGGCCTTGCCTCGCGACATCGCATGGCACTTCATTGGGCACCTGCAAACCAACAAAGTGAAATACATCGTGCCCTACATTACGATGATTGAGACCGTGGATTCATTGAAACTCTTGGCCGAAATCAACAANCATGCNGAGCGCTGCAATCGGGTGGTGAAGGTGTTGCTGGAATTGCATATNGCTCAAGAAGAAACCAAATACGGCCTCACCCGCGAAGCCTGCCTCACGTTGCTCGAAGGGGGCGAATGGCGCGAGATGAAGCATGTGCAGATCTGTGGACTGATGATGATGGCGTCCAACACAGACGACACTGAGCAGATACACAAGGAAATGACCGTAGCGGCCGATTTCTTTGACACGGTGAAAGCCAAATATTTCAGTGACGAAGATTATTTTTGTGAACGCTCGTGGGGCATGAGCCACGACTATCTCACGGCTTGCCAATGCAGAAGCACCATGGTGCGTGTGGGCACGCGCATCTTTGGAGAGCGGGTCTATTGACGAATGGGGAATCGTCCGAGCGCAGATTTTTTGCGGATTTTTATTCGCAGAATAGGGGTAAACCGTTTCTTGANAAGCGATAANTAAGTGTTTGCTTAAGAGTGGATTATCTCAAAACAAAGATAAAACACTTCAGTCGTTGTAGCGCTTCTTAAGTGTCAACACGTTTTTGCCGTCTTGACGCTCATAGTGCATGTCATCCATCAGGTTGCGCACCATAAAGATGCCCAGTCCGCCGATGCCGCGATCTTCGGCAGATAGTGTGATGTCAGGATTCTCGGAAGCGGTGGGGTCGAATGGTTTGCCGTTGTCAGTGATAACAAATGTCATCTCTTTGTCGGCATATCTACAAGCAATGTTCACGGTTCCCGTGGTGCCTTCATCGTAGGCATAGAGCACCACATTGGTCACGGCTTCCTCCAAGGCCAGTTCCAAATTCATGGTTTGCATATCGTCAAGCCCCGCTTTTGCGGAGATGTCCTCCACANAGGCCGTTAGTTTCAACAATTCNTTTACGTCGTTGTTGATAANGAGATTCGTGTCGATGGCGTTTTTGGGCATGTCGGAACAAAGTCTCTTGATGGATGCGAAATCTATGTTAGTGAGTCGAGCTGAAGTTTCAGTTCCTGAAGCTCGTTCTTTATTCTTGTGAGGCGCTCGATGATGCGTGCCTCATGGTCCACCTTTCCCTTGCTGGTGTTAAGCATCTTTTTGGCTGCAGCAATTTTAAATCCGCGCACCTTCACCAGATTATAAACGGTCTTGATGTCTTCGATGTTCTTCATCGTGTATTGGCGCACGTTGTTGCCAGTGGTTTTGGGACGTATGGACGGAATCTCCTTCTCCCAGAATCGCAGGTTGCTTTCGGCCACGCCCACCATCTCGGCCACCTCGCGGATAGAGTAGTAGGTCTTCAGTTCTTTGTCGGTGTTCAAAGCCATGTTGCTCGTCNGTTTTACCGTTGTGAGTGCTAATTCCTTTGCAAAAATACAAAAAATATCGTAGCATAGCACGCCAAACGNATTTTTTTTACTAATTTTGCACGCAAATAAAAACAAAGCACGCCCATGGAAAAGACTTCATTCGCCGTTCTGCGCGCAATGATTTTTGTTGGTTTCGCGATGCAGAGATACGGCGCCGGCGAGCGCAACCCTCTTGCTCCTACAGTCCGGGGGGCCTCCAAAACCAATGATTCCATGGCGAAAAAGATGCTCCGATTCAAGGGTGGCAGCAAGGCAATGCAGGAGCTCGTTAGCACGGGAACGACCAATTTGCAAAACCAACGCCGTTACCTTTGATGACAAAGAGCATTACAATTACTTCGTGAAAAGATAGAATTTCCTAAAAAGCAAGAGATATTATGATGACAGCAAACGAAATTCGCGAATCCTACAAGAAATACTTTGAGTCCAAAGGACACGCCATCGTCCCTTCGGCACCCATGGTGGTGAAAGACGATCCCACGCTGATGTTTACCAACGCCGGAATGAATCAGTGGAAGGACATCATTCTCGGCACACGCGACCCCGAGCCGCGCCGGCGTGCCGATTCGCAGAAATGCTTGCGCGTGAGTGGTAAACACAACGACTTGGAAGAGGTGGGACACGACACCTATCACCACACCATGTTCGAGATGCTCGGCAACTGGAGCTTTGGCGACTATTTCAAAGAGGGCGCCATCGACATGGCTTGGGAATACTTGGTGGACGTGCTCGGACTGAACGCCGACGATCTTTACGTTACCGTGTTCGAAGGCTCGCCCGAGGAGAACATTCCGCGTGATGACGAGGCCGCTTCGTATTGGGCCAAGCATGTGCCGGCCGACCATATCATCAACGGTAACAAGCACGACAACTTCTGGGAGATGGGCGACACGGGNCCCTGCGGCCCTTGCTCAGAGATTCACGTGGACTCTCGCTCGGCCGAGGAGAAGGCAAAAGTGCCCGGCCGCGACCTCGTGAACAAAGACAATCCGCAAGTCATCGAAATCTGGAACCTCGTGTTCATGCAGTTCAACCGCAAGGCCGACGGTTCGCTGGAGAAGCTCTCCATGAACGTTATCGACACGGGCATGGGCTTCGAGCGCCTCGTGCGCACACTGCAAGGCAAGCAGTCCAACTACGACACCGACATTTTCCAACCCATCATCCGCGAGATGGAACGCCTGAGCGGATTGCAATACGACGGTGGCGCAGACACTCTCACCAATCCCGTGGACGTGGCTATGCGTGTAATCGCCGACCACATCCGCGCCGTTAGTTTTTCCATCGCCGATGGGCAGCTGCCCGGCAACGCCAAGGCGGGTTACGTCATCCGCCGCATTCTGCGTCGTGCCGTGCGCTACGCCTACACGTTCCTCAATCAGAAGGAGGCGTTCATCTATAAGCTTGTTCCCACGTTGGTGAGTGAGATGGGTGAAGCCTATCCCGAGCTGCCGGCACAGCGCGAACTCATCATCCGTGTTATCAAGGAAGAGGAGGATGCGTTCCTGCGCACGCTCGATCGCGGCATCCGTTTGCTCGACGACGACATGGCCGCCCTCAAACAACAGGGTAAGACCGAGCTGGCCGGCGCCGACGCGTTCCGTCTATTCGACACCTATGGATTCCCGCTCGACCTTACCGAACTCATTTGCCGCGAAAACGGATTCTCGGTGGATGAGGAAGCCTTCAATAGTGAAATGCAGAAACAGAAGGAGCGCGCCCGCAATGCTGCTGCCGTGGAGAATGGCGACTGGGTGGAGCTGCGCGCTGGCGAACAGCAGTTCGTGGGCTACGACTATACCGAATACGAATGCCACATCCTGCGTTATCGGCAGGTCACTCAGAAGAAGAACACGTTCTTCGAAATAGTGCTCGACGCCACGCCGTTCTATGGCGAAATGGGCGGCCAAGTGGGCGACCAAGGTGTACTTGTCAGCGAGGACGAAACCATCGACGTCATCGACACCAAGCGCGAGAACGGACAGAGCATTCATATTGTGAAGCAACTGCCGAAGAATCCTGAGGCCGATTTCATGGCCTGCGTGGACACAGACAAGCGCGAGGCCAGCGCCGCCAATCACACCGCCACCCACCTGTTGGACTATGCCTTGAAGCAAGTGCTGGGCGATCACGTGGAACAGAAAGGCTCGCTCGTGAGCCCCGACACGCTGCGCTTCGACTTTTCGCACTTCCAGAAGGTGACCGACGAAGAGCTCCGCCAAGTGGAGCGCATCGTCAACGACATGATTCGTCAAGATCTTCCGCTCGATGAGCATCGCGATACGCCCATCGACGAGGCCAAGAAGATGGGAGCCATCGCCTTGTTTGGCGAGAAATATGGCGACAAAGTGAGAGTGGTGCGTTTCGGACCGTCGGTGGAGTTCTGCGGCGGCATTCACGCTCGTTCCACCGGCCGCATCGGAATGTTCAAAATTGTGTCAGAAGCCAGCGTGGCCGCCGGCATCCGTCGCATCGAAGCCAAGACGGGAAAGGCCACCGAGGAAATGCTCTATCTGCTCGAAGACACCATCCGCGCATTGAAAGGTCTGTTTAACAACGCAAAAGATCTGAAGGGCACCATCGAGAAATACATTGGTGAGCACGACCAGTTGAAGCACCAGGTGGAAGGCTTTATGGCGGAAGCCGTGGAGCGTGCCAAGGAGACGCTGCTATCGCAGGGCCGCGTTGTGAACGGTGTGAAAGTGTACTCCGCCGTGTTGCCCATTGCTCCCGAGGCCGCCAAAGACNTGGCTTTCAAGGTGCGCACGGCAGAGCCCGAAAGTTCGCTCTGCGTCATTGGTAGCGTGAACGACGGCAAGCCCATGCTCAACGTAAGCATCAGCGACGACTTGGTGAAGGAACACGGATTGAATGCCGGCCAGATGGTGCGCGAAGCGGCCAAGCTCATTCAGGGCGGCGGCGGCGGACAGCCTCACTTTGCCAATGCNGGCGGAAAGAATCCCGATGGCATATCGGCTGCCGTGGACAAAGTGATAGCATTAGCCAAACTCTGATATTCGTCTGCGGAGACGCGCACGCCGCGCAGGCTCCGACACACGGAATAATGCTCAAAACGAGGGTCATCGGTGACAATCCACCGGTGGCCCTCGATGCGTTTCGTGCGTTTTATTTGTCGTTCGATGGCTTCGGCATAGCGTGGATTGATGACCGACAGATAGCAATTCCCGTCGGCTTTCATCATGAGCACAAGGCGCTTCTTGGCCAATTTCNCCGCATTCGCCGTCTGCCAATTCCGCGTGTCGGTGCGCACCGTGATGTGNTGCCCCTTTGCGTTCAGCCGTTCGGCCATGCTCCGAAACAGCTTGCCGTGCGTCGCATTGTCGCGCAGCCCGTTCACCGCTATATAATAATGTATCATTTCGTGGAGCAACACGTCAGCGAATTGCTCGTCGGTCTGGTCGTAATAGTTGGACAATCGAATGGTGAAATCGCACACCACGCTCGCTCCAAGAGGGTGGCGCCACGACACCTGCCCTCGCCGGCGTTTATACGACAGCGAGCCCAATCGTGTGCGGGCGCGGTTGATGGCGAAACGCGGTGCCGCAAGCTTCCCTTCAAAATACAAGTCGTTGAAGAGCGCAAAGCGGCGTGCCATCCACGCAATGTCTATCTGCATCCTCTTGTTTCGGGGCGTTAGGCCTTGCAGATTATTGTTCGGCGTGTGTCAAAAGAAATCTTTCAGCCCTTTCCAAGTCTTGCGGCGTGTCGATGCCGACGGTCTCCACGTTGGTGATGCCCACGCGTATGCGATAGCCGTTTTCGAGCCAGCGCAGTTGTTCCAAGCTCTCCGCCTTCTCCAGCGAGCTTTGCGGCAGTCGCGTAATCTCGTGGAGCACCTCTGTGCGATAGGCATACAGCCCCAGATGTTTCAAGAACGGATAGGCCGTGGCCCACTCGGCGCGCTCCTCGTCGCGAACAAACGGGATGACGCTCCGCGAGAAGTAGAGCGCAAATCCCCGCCGGTCCACCACAATTTTCGGACTGTTGGCGTTTTCTATGGGCGCCATCCCTTCGCTGGCATCAAACGGCTTGCCCAGCGTGGCGATTTGAGTTTCGTCGTCGTCGAAGCAGGCCGTCAGCGTCTCCAGTTGCGAGCGTCTGACGAAAGGTTCGTCGCCCTGCACGTTCACCACCACGTCCCAGTTGCCGCCAATCGTGTTTACGGCTTCCTCAATGCGGTCGGTGCCACTGCGATGGTTGGCCGATGTCATCACCGCCCGCCCGCCAAAACGCTCCACGGCCTCATAGATGCGCTCGTCGTCGGTGGCCACGTAGGTGGCGTCGAGCACGCCTGCCACTTGTTCATACACTCGTTGTATCACCGCTTTCCCGCCCAGCATGGCCAGCGGCTTGCCCGGAAAACGCGTCGAAGCGTAGCGGGCCGGTATNACGCCNATGATTTTCTTCATATCCTTTATCCGTTGGTTGATAGCTTCATTTCCTTGTATCAGTGTTCTGCCCTCACCAGTTTCATCTTCGAAGGCACCTTGTGCCACTTCTTGTTCACCGGAAATTTGAAGGTGCTNCCGCCGCGATGCTCAAACACCAGCGTCGTGTCGTCTGTCGCGGTCAGCGTGGCCGTGAAGTCCTCGCTCCCGTAGTTGTTGATCACATCGATCAGAGCCGTCGGCGCCTTGGCGCCTTGCCGTTCGGCCGCCACGATGGGCCAAACGGTTGTGCAACCGTTGCACCCGAAGTAGCCGTCCAGCTCGCCAAAAATCTCTTGGTCGGGCACCACGATGTTTTTCTCCGTCATGTTGATGTGCAGGTGTACNCCATATTCGCGATTGACATAGTGNCCCACGAACGGTTCTGCCGCNGCCATCGCCAGGCATATCGGCAGTGCGCTGCACAGCGTCCAAAGTCTGATGTTCATNTCTTCAATGATTGTTGTCGAAGGCAAAGGTAGTGCAAACGAGCGAAACAGACAAAAGAAAACTTGTTTTTCTTGAGTCTGTTTCCGAGTGCCGCCTACCTAAACCATCCGGTAAAGGTAGTGCAAACGAGCGAAACAGACAAAAGAAAACTTGTTTTTCTTGAGTCTGTTTCCGAGTGTCGCCATATCTGCCAGTCGTTAGGCGGCAGATTGACACCGCGCCGACAGCAGTTTTGCATCGGCCCGTCATTGCCCTTGCGTTCGCCATCCCTTAGTTTTGCGTTCGCAAACCATTGCCCTTGCGTTCGCCCGTCATTGGCTTCGCGTTCGCTATCCCTTAGTCTTCGAAACGCAAACCATTGGATAGCGACAATTAAGTTATTAACTTAATTATATTACTTTATTAAAGTAATCATATTACCTTATTAACTTAATTATTCGAGGGCAGTGGAGAAGAAAGATGAGAGTGGGGAGCAGGACATAAAATTCTGCCGCGCAGACCATGCGAGAGTAGGGGGAGACGAGGACGAAAAGCAATAACCTCTGTGTGGCGCGTCGGTGGACGGAGAATAGTATTCGGGTGGCTAGAAAATGGTGTTTCGGCAGAGGAGGAGCCGCTCACTAGCGGGCAAGAGAGGACGCGTCGGCAGGCGGAGAATGAGATTTTTGCGAGGAAGGGGTGCCAAGGCGCGAAAAATGTATTATCTTTGCAATGGAAAACGTTTAAAAGACCGAAAGAAAAGACGCTATGAAATACGGAATGATTACGGTGGCGGCAGCCATACCGGGCGTGCGGGTGGCCGATTGCGCCTACAACGAGGAACAGTTGGGAAGCATGTTGGCCGCGGCCGAGGAACAGAGCGCTGAGGTGTTGGTGTGCCCCGAACTGTCGGTTACGGGCTATAGTTGTCAGGACTTGTTCGGGCAGCGACTGTTGCTCGATGAGGCCGAGGCGGCGGTGGNCCGATTGTTGGAGCGCACGCAGCAGNCCGACGTTACGCTGATTGTGGGCGTGCCGGTGGAGTGCGGCAATCTGTTGCTCAATTGTGCCGCCGTGATGCAGCACGGGCGGTTGCTGGGATTGGTGCCGAAAACCTATCTGCCCAATTATAGCGAATTCTACGAAAAACGGTGGTTTGCTTCGGCTCAAGACCTGAGCGACACGGAGATGACCTATGCTGGCCGGCAGGTGATGCTCACGTCGCGTCCCACGCTGTTCAAGACGGCCGATGGCGTACTCTTCGGCGTGGAGATTTGCGAAGACGTGTGGGCGCCGGCGCCGCCAAGCAATCATCTGGCGCTGGCCGGTGCCGATCTGATNTTCAATCTCTCGGCTAGCGACGAACTGATAGGGAAACACGACTACTTGTTGTCGCTGCTGATGCAGCAAAGTGCGCGCACCATGACGGGCTATGTGTATAGCGGCTGCGGCTATGGCGAGAGCACGCAAGACGTGGTGTATGGCGGCAATGCCATCATTTGCGAGAACGGCAAACTCGTGGCCACGGCCGAGCGTTTCAAGATGGAGCCCCAACTGGTGGTGCAACAAGTGGATGTGGAACGATTGCGCACCGAGCGCCGCACCAATAGCACCTATGTGAACGCCCGACGGGGCTACACGGCGCGCACGGTGGAGCTGGAGCCGGTGAAGGAAAAGCCCTTCCGGATGATGCGCGAAATAGATGCCCATCCGTTTATCCCCAAGACCGGCGACATGGCCCGCTCGTGCGAAGAGATATTCAACATACAGGTGATGGGACTGGCCAAGCGCATCGAGCACACGCATTCGCACCACGTGGTGGTGGGCATCAGCGGNGGATTGGATTCCACGCTGGCGCTGCTCGTCTGCGTGCGCACGTTTGACAAACTGNGACTCGACCGNCGNGGCATCATCGGTGTNACGATGCCGGGATTTGGCACCACCGACCGNACCTATCGCAATGCCCTCACCATGATGGAANCACTGGGGGTGGAGGTGCGCGAAATCTCTATCGCGAAGGCCGTGATGCAGCATTTTGAAGACATCGGACAAAGCGCCGACGTTCACGATGTGACCTACGAAAACTCGCAAGCCCGCGAACGCACGCAGATATTGATGGACGTGGCCAACAAGGAGGGCGGCCTCGTGATAGGCACGGGCGACTTGTCGGAGCTGGCGCTGGGCTGGGCCACTTACAACGGAGACCACATGTCGATGTATGGCGTGAACGCCGGAATACCGAAGACGCTCATCCGCCACTTGGTGAGCTATGTGGCAGATACGCATCGGCAGGCTGACGACCAACGGGGCCGCGCCGTCTATGATGTGCTGATGGATGTGATAGATACGCCCATCTCGCCCGAGCTGATTCCGGCCGATGCGCAAGGGCATATCAAACAAAANACGGAAGATCTCGTGGGCCCCTACGAGCTGCACGATTTCTTCCTCTACTATTTTTTGCGCTTCGGTTTCCGTCCGAAAAAAATCTTTATGCTGGCGCNCCATGCCTTTGCNGGNGCTTACGACGATGCCACCATCAAGAAATGGCTCACCACNTTCGTGCGCCGATTCTTCGCCCAGCAGTTCAAACGCTCTTGTTTGCCCGATGGTCCGAAGGTGGGCAGCGTGAGTTTGTCGCCGCGTGGCGATTGGCGGATGCCCACCGATGCCTCGTCGGCGCAATGGCTGGCNGAGTGTGAGAAACTCTGAGGNCGGTGCCCNGTGCCCGTAGGGGCGGCTATTCCACGATGGGCAACTGCCGCTTGAAGGCCGAGCAGAAGGAGATGATGGTCTCCGAGCGNGCCANTCCGAGAGGCTGCAGCTTGTCGTGGATGATTTCAAGGAGGTGGTGATTGTTCACCGCATATATTTTGATGAACATGTCNTAGTCGCCCGTGGTGTAGTGGCATTCCACCACTTCGGGAATCTCTTTGAGCGCCTGCACCACGCTGTCAAACTCTTCGGGGTTTTTCAGNTTGAGGCCGATGTAGGCGCAGGTTTCGTAGCCNATCTTTTCGGGATCAATGACAAACTCGGAGCCGCGNAGCACCCCCTGCTGGGTGAGTTTCTGTATGCGCTGATGAATGGCGGCGCCGCTGACGTTGCATTCGCGCGCCACTTCGAGAAACGGCACGCGGGCATCTTCGGAAATCATGCGGAGAATCTTCTTGTCGAGCTGGTCTAAGTTGTGCATATCTCTGGGNTTTAATTCTTGTTGTTTCTTGTAAAAGGTTTCATCGGCTATTGGCGGTCGAGACCGGCGGTTTCGAGCGTCGCGCTGTAGTTGATGTTGTAGNCATGGGCGCGGCGGAGGGCCTGCTTCACGTCGTTGACGATTTTCATGGGNGCCTTGCGGTCGGCCTTGATCGAAACCACTTGTCGGCGCTGTGTCTCGGCGTCCATGTGCGAGAAGGTGCGNCTGAAATGATCTTCCACCTGATGGGCATCCACCAGTTGGTCGCCNATCTGTATGCGATAGTCGTTGCCCACTTTGCCGATGTATATCTGCGTGACGTCTTGCTTGTTGACAAGGCGGGTGATTTCGGTGCCGTCGGGCATCTCATACGNCACCTTCAGCGGCGTGGTTTGCATGTGGGTGACAATCATGAAGAAAAAGAGCACGGTGAAGATGAGATCTGGCAGGGCGGCCGTGTTGAGGCTCGGCATTTCGCGCTCCTTTTTCCGGCGGATGATGCTCATTGGCGGCCTCCTTTCGTGGCTTTGTCGGACATGTCGTCGTACACCTCTGCCACCCGTTGCGGATAATAGTCGCGCAGGGCTTGTNGCTGTGCGGGNGTGCAGTTCACGTAGGCCCGATGANACACTTGTCGGGCCCGCTCCTCTCGCAAAGCATTGTAGGCGGCGACGATGGCGTTTTGCAGGCGGAAATAGGTGTCGTAGTCGGCTTGCGGCGAAGCTTGGATTTGCAACACGTGTTCCGTGCGGCGGTCGTCTTGTCGCACAAAATCCATGACGCGGTTTTTCAGTGCCCGCATATCACAAATGCTGTCGTCCACATAGAGGCGGTTGTCGTCGGTCACCGTGAGCTGCATCACGTTGTCGCGACTCACCTCCACCAGCTGGTCTTTCGGTTTGTCGATGGGCGGCAACATGCGCTGCAGTCCCAGATCGCGATCCATAGATGTGGTGACTAGGAAGAAAATGAGCAGCATGAACGAGATGTCGGCCGTTGACGTGGTGTTCAGCGCAGGTATTTTGTGCGAGCGATGCTTAAACATATTGCGATGAGAGCTGCGACGATGAGGATGGCGATGGCAATGATGAACATGTCGGGCAGCGAGCGCCCGATGGCATAGCCTGCGGCGAGTGCNCCCACAGTGATGGNGCCCACGATGACGGNGATGCGGTTGTCGTGCCACGAAAACGAGCGTGTGCGGGTGGTGCGCCACAAGCTGAATGCGATNGCGCCCACGGCTACGACGAGGGNTATGTAGGAGAGCCAGAGGATGATGTTCACGAAATCCATGCCAGCAAGTGCGATGTTAGGGGTTGTTTCCTTCGAATATGGCCATGCGCTCTTCGAGCAGGTCGTATTGGTTGTCGTTGATGAAAGAGGTGCACACGCGAAGACCTTCCTGTTGACTGCCGGTGGTGATGAGACAAATGGCCGACACACCATAGTACATCAGCTCGTGGGCGAGCTCGCCGCTGGTCATGTTCTTATATCCGATGGTGAAATAGAATCCGTCGGCGATGGGCTCGTCGAGGTCTTTGTCGTATACCACATGGAAACCGTGGCGGCAGAAGATTTCTTTCAGTCGGTGGGCACGCTCGGCATACACGCGTATCTCACTGCGGAAGTCGTAAGTGCCGTCGGAGGCCGCTTTCAGCATGGCTGCCATGGCGTATTGTGCGCTATGAGAAGTGCCCGACGAGAGGGCGTAGAGCATGCGCGTGGAGAACACNGGCCCAAAGGGCANTCCCTCGTAGCGCTCGGCCAGGTCGGGGAANCGTCGATGATAGAGCTTGTCGGAGATGCAGGTCACGCCGATGCGCTCGCCGGCATAGCTGAAGGCTTTGGAACCGCTGATGAGCATGATATAGTTGTCTGTGTANCGCGCNACGGTGGCCTGATAGGGCGGCNGGAAAGGTGTGCTCAGATCCTTGCGGAAGTCCATGGCAAAATAGGCCAAGTCTTCCATCACNATGGNATCATATTTGGTGGCCAGCGTTCCAATGATCTGCAGTTCGTNTTCGTTNANGCAAATCCAAGCGGGATTGTTGGGATTGCTATAAACGATGGCACACACGTTGCCCGTCTTGAGATAGCCTTCGAGCTTGGCCCGCAACTTGTCGCCGCGATAGTTGTAAACGTCGAATGTTTCATAGTTTACGCCCATCACCTGCAGTTGCATCTTTTGGACNGGAAAACCCGGATCGATGAACAGCACGGTGTCTTTCCCGCGGGTGGCCTGGCTACAGGTGAGAAACGAGGCAAATGTGCCCTGCATCGAACCGCACACGGGGATGCATCCTTCTGGCGCGATGTCCACNCCGATGAAGGCTTTCACGAAGCGCGAAGCCTCTTGTTTCAGCGCCGGCAGTCCCTGTATGTCGGGGTAGGAGTGGGCGATGCCGTCGTTCAGGGCTTTCACTTGTGCCTNCACGCCCACTTGCGCGGCGGGCAGGCCAGGGATGCCCATCTCCATCTTGATGAATTCCACGCCCGATTGCTCTTCGGCAAAGGCGGCGATGNCTTTCACTTCGCGGATGGTGGCTTTGGCAAAATCTTGGATACCGTAGTCGCGGATGGCGCCGTCGATGAGTTCCTTGTTGATGGGTGTTGGTTTCATGCCTTATTTAAAATTACGTCCCAAAGCGAGTGCCTTGATGTTTTGTTCCACCACCTTGTCGCCCTTTCGTCCGAACACGCTGCGGAGCGCGTCCTCAAGTTTTTCGACTTCGATGCCNAGTGCGTGTTGGGCGGCGCCCAGCAGGATGATGTTGGCCGAGCGGGGCACGCCGTTGTCTTTGGCCATTTGCTCAATGTCGAGCATCACCACGTGGGGCAGCCGCTCGTAGTCGGCCTTCAGCTTGTCCATGTCGGGATAGTTGGGGATGTTTACAAACGGAGTGCTCGATGTGATGATCCAGCCGTCTTTTTTCAGAAACGGCAGATAGCGCAGGGCCTCCATGGGTTCCATAGAGATGATGACATCGGCCGAGCCCAGNGCGATGAGGTCGCTGCTGATGGGGTCCGACGAGAGGCGCAGATNGCTCTGCACGTCGCCGCCGCGCTGCGACATTCCGTGCACTTCGGCCTGCTTGATGTATAGATTNTCGTTCATGGCGGCTTCACCGATGACGGTGGCGATGGAGAGGATGCCTTGTCCGCCCACGCCGCACAATATAATGTCTGTCTTCATTTGTGTCAGTCTGTGTTTTATTGGTTGGCCTTGGCAGCTCGTTCGGCGGCCTTCTGTTGCTTGATGTGGCGCTGCAAAGTCTGCATACATTCGCGACGCGGAATGATGACGCTCACGCCGCGATATTCGATCTCGTCGCGCAGCGTCTGCGTAATCTCTGGCATATTTTTGGGCAGCGGCACCACCACCTTGAGGTGTTCGTCGTTCAGCCCAAGTCCGCGCACAATGGCTTCAAACTTGTTGGTGCCGGCGGAGTCTTGTCCACCCGTCATGCCGGTGGTGAGATTGTCGCTGATGATCACCGTGATGTTGGCATTTTCGTTGATGGCATCCAGCAGTCCGGTCATGCCGCTGTGGGTGAATGTGGAGTCGCCTATCACGGCTACGGCCGGCCATTGCCCGGCATCGGCGGCACCTTTGGCCATGGTGATGCTGGCGCCCATGTCCACGCAGGAATGGATGGCCTTGTAGGGCGGAAGAAATCCGAGCGTGTAGCAGCCGATGTCGCCAAACACGCGGGCGTTGGGGTAGTCTTCCAGCACCTTGTTGAGGGCGGCATACACGTCGCGATGGCCACAGCCTTGGCAGAGTGCGGGCGGGCGCGGCGTCACATCTTCACATGGCTCATAGTGCTCGTTCACGGGGATGCCGAGNGCCTTTTTCAGGTGGTCGGGGTTCAGCTCGCCNGTGCGAGGCAGTTCGCCGGTGAGGCGGCCAAGTATTTCGGCATTGCCCGGCATCACGCCGCGCAGCTGGTCTTCGATGAAGGGCTGGCCTTCTTCCACCACCAGCACCTTGTCGCATTCGGCCGTCATGCGGCGCACCAAGTCTTTGGGCAGNGGATATTGGCTGATTTTCAGCACGGGGTAGGGACAGCCATCGNGGAAACATTCCATCAGATAGTTGTATCCTATGCCGGCAGCGATGACGCCCATGCTATGGTCTGCGCCGTCTTTATATATATTGTATGGTGATTCAACGGAGCGTTGTTCCAAGTCGGCTTGTTGGGCGGTAACCACGACGTTGCGCTTGCGTGCGAAGGCCGGCAGCAACACCCAGTCGGAAGCCTTGGCGTCATAGTTAAGCTCGTTCTCTTTGCGCGGCGTGTCTTTCACTTCCACCACGGCCCTGCTGTGGGCCATGCGGGTGGTGACGCGCATCAGNACGGGCAGTTTCACGGCNTCCGAATAGTCGAATGCCATGGCCATCATGTCGTAGGCCTCCTGTTGGTTGCTTGGCTCCAGTGTGGGTATCATGGCGAACTTGCCGTAGAAGCGGCTGTCTTGCTCGTCTTGCGAAGAGTGCATCGATGGGTCGTCGGCCACCAGCACAATGAGGCCGCCGTTGGTGCCCGTCATGCCTGAATTCACGAAGGGGTCGGCGCAGACATTGAGACCCACGTGTTTCATGCACACCAGCGCGCGCTTGCCCATAAACGACATGCCGAGTGCGGCCTCCATGGCCGTCTTTTCGTTGGTGGACCATCGGCTGTGTACGCCGCGCTCCTTGGCTAGCGGCGATTCTTGAATAAACTCTGTGATTTCTGTGGAAGGCGTGCCCGGATAAGCGTAAACGCCGCTCAGTCCGGCATCCAGTGCACCTTGTGCAATGGCTTCATCGCCCAATAGCAGTCTTTTCATTTTTGTTCGTTATATCTTGTTCAATCTTTTGTGCGTCAATGCATCAGCGTTCGCTCAAAGTGGCGGGCAATTTGTCGCAGCAGGTGGTTGCGCGTGTTACCGCCGCGTATGCTGTGATTCCTTCCCTTGTAGAATCGTTCTGAGAAATCCTTGTCGGCCGCCACGAGCGCTTCGGCATAGTCTGTCGAGTTTTCGGGATGCACATTGTCGTCGGCCGTGCCGTGGATGAGCAACAACTCTCCTTCGAGTTTCGACGCCCGCGTGATGGGGTTGTCATCGTAGCCATTGTTTTCGCGGGGCGTCCGCATATAGCGCTCCGTGTAGATGGTGTCGTATTTGCGCCAATCGGTCACCGGAGCCACGGCCACGCCGCTCCTAAATCGGCCCGAGCCTTCGCTCATCGCCATCAGTGTGTTGAATCCGCCAAAGCTCCATCCCCAGATGCCGATGCGTTCGCCGTCCACATAGGGCAGCGAGGCCAGATAGCGGGCAACTTCGGCCTGGTCGCTGCTTTCGAGCTGGCCCAGGTGGCGATAAGTGAGCTCTTCAAACGCGCTGCCGCGNCCGCCCGTGCCNCGNCCGTCCACACACACCACGATTAAGCCCTGCTGTGCTAAATAGTAGTCGAACAGACAGCCCTGGGCCACCGAGCCCATACTCCACGAGTTCACCACTTGTTGCGAGCCGGGCCCGCTGTATTGCCACATCACCACGGGATATTGCTTCGAAGTATCAAAGTTGCGCGGGCGAATCATCACGCCGTTTAGCTCCGTGCCGTCAGCCGTTTTCATCTTGAAAAATTCTTTTTTCGGCAGTTGCAGCGCGTCGATCTTGCCNTGCAGTGACCGGTTGTCNATGAGTGTGGCGAGTGCCTTGCCTTTGCGGTCGCAAAGCGAGTATTGGCGTGGGTGGTCAGCGTCGCTCCATATATGCACAAACCCACTGTAGTCACCACTCATCAGCGCCGCATTCCATCCCTCGCGGGGCGTGAGGCACGTGGTGTTCCCCTTGCGGTCGGTGGCATATACTTCGCGGTTCAGTGGGTCGCGCCCAATGCCTTGATAATAGGCTGTTCCCGTCTTTGCATCGTAGCCGTAGAAGTTGGTGATACCGCCCTTCACATCAGACAACTGCCTGTCGGGCGTGCCATCGGCATTATAGNGATAGAGTTGCATAAATCCTGTGCGGTCGCTGGGCATCACGATCCCCGTGCTGTCCACCACAATCTGCGCCATGGCCTCCTCCTTCACATAGTTCTTGGNCTTTTCCTTCAACAGNAGTCGGCTCACCGTGGAGCGCGTGTTCACATCCCAGAGGCAGAGCTCGTCTTGGCGGCGATTCATGGTGAACACCACCAAGTGGTCTTCGCCGCTCGGCGCGATGCGGGGGATGTATCCTTCTTCGGGCACCGCCACCTGCAGCGTGCGCGTCTGCTTGCTCATGATGTCAAAGCTGCGCACTTCCACGGTGGAGTTTGTCTCACCAGCCANCGGATATTTATATTCGTAATCGCCCAGCCGATAAGTCTTCACCTGGCGCTCGTCGTAGCGTATCCAGCATATCATGGCGCNGTCAGACGTGAAGGTGAGGGCANGCTCGGTGGCAAATTCCTCCTCGTTCACCCAGTCGGCCAGCCCGTTGATGGTCTCGTTGCGCCGGCCGTCTTTGGTCACTTGTGTTTCGGCATTGTCGTAGAGCAGGCGCACCAGAAAGATGTTGTTGTCGCGCACAAAGGCGATGTTTCTGCTGTCGGGGCTCCACACGGGCGACTGCTGTGCGCCGTTCCCGCTTAGCGGTTCCATCACGCGTGTGTCGATGTTATAGATATAATAGTCAGCCGCAAACGAACGACGATAAATCTGCTTCACGTTGNTCCACACCAGCATGCGGGTGCCATCGGGGCTCATTTCGAAGCCATCGATGGTCTCCACCTTGTGGCGCAAGGTGTTTCCGGCGTCAAACAGCGTGGCGGCGTGCTTGCCGCTTTTCATGTCGCAGGCCTCCACGCGCTTGCCATCGTCAGACACATAGGCATAGCGCCCGCCGTCGGTCAGCATGGTGATACCGCCCAGCGCTTCGCTCCGATACACATTGCCGGCAATGTCGCCAATGGTCAACGCTTGTTGTGCTTGCATCGGGGCAGCCATGGCGCATGTTGCACTCATGGCCATCAACAGATTTTTAATCATGGCGGCAAAATTACGAAAAAAAGACGACACCACGACAATGCAGCCATAGCAAATAGCTTTTTTTAAATGTTGCGCAGAATGAACTCGAAAAACAACTCACTCCCCACCGTTTCTTCAGCAGTCCCCAATACACTGCCCGCCATCACTCGCCGTGCCAACATCTTTTTTATTCCGCATCGTCCATCGTTTCCCCGTACTTCATCGCCTTTCTCCATGAATAAACCGCGAGCAGAAGGCTGTCTGCTCGCGGCTTCTTGTCCTTTTGAAAGTGTTCCTCTTGCGTTCTTCGCAAAACATGTTTTATCGCTCTACAACCTTTCGTGTGGTGCCGTCGCTCATCTTTATGATGTTCAGTCCACGCTTCACTCCACCGATTTTGCGACCCACGGCATCGTAGCGCATCCTTTCTCTAACAGAGCTTTCTGCGTTTATACTCTCCACGGCAGAATCTTCCATCTTAGTCTTGTGCAGCGTCAAGCTGCCACCAGGGAGCTTCTTGTATTCTGCATTATTATCGTCCCAGTCGTACATGACGTAGGGTAGAGTGATTTCTTTTGATCCTATGTTTGTAGGTGTCTTTAATGTTTCAAGATTCCGACAAGTGTTTAATGCATAACCCCAATAACCTTTAGTGTTGTTCCATCCGCTCAAATCAAGCATTGTTAATGAGCTACAGCCCCAAAATGTTTGATAAAAGCTGGTTACCTGACTCACATCCCAATTTGCTAGATTTAATGACGTTAGAGAAGAACAATTATGAAAAGTCGATTGAAGTGATGTTACATTGCTAATATCCCACTCATTTATATTTAAAGATGTTAATGATGAACAATTATAAAAAACACCTTGCAGAGAAGTTACTTTTCCGACATCCCATTTACTCAAATCTAAAAATGTTAAGGATGAACATCCTACAAATAGTTGCCAAAGATCAGTTACATTACTTACATCCCAACCACTTATCTCCAATGATGTCAAGGAGGAACAACCCCCAAAAGTATAGATAAGGTCTGTTACTTTGCCTACATTCCATTTGCTTACATCCAAAGAGATCAAAGATCTACACCCGCCAAAAGTACTATTAAGGCTTGTGACATTACTCACATTCCAATTACTCACATTCAAACTTTTAAGAGAGGAACAATTTGAAAAAGTTGCAGTGAGGTCCGTTACGTTGCTTACATCCCATTTACTCAAGTCTAGTGAAATTATCGATGAACTTTTATAAAATATCCGGGAGATATCTGTGGCTTGACTTACATCTAGATATTTCATGTCCATATTTGAACAGTTACTTAATCCGCTAAATAAATATCTAGCTTTTTTTCCTGTAGCAACACCTTTTTCAACGATAACACTCTTAATAGTTTCAGCATAAGAATACCACTTAGCACCTGAATTAGAAGAATTGTCTTCTAGAGTTCCACTTACGTCATCCGTTGGACTAATGGTCAGAACACCATCATCGCTAATAACCCATGTGCAGGTTCCTGATGTGCCCGATGCAATTTCCGCCAATGCGTTGCTGCTTATTGTTAACGCAGCAATGAGAAATAATGATTTAAATAGAGTCTGTTTCATAAAATTATATATTTTACATGTTTAACTTACGATATAGTCCATAAGGTTTTCGTTTAGGGACAATAAAAAAGACGTGGACTCAAACTTCGTCTACGTCTCTGAGGTATCGGCAAACACCTAACAACCATATACGAGTAAAAGCCCATGCCGAAGCGTGAGCGTTCTTACCTTTATCTTGGTTGTTTCTTCAATTTTTCCGAATTTCAGAGACAAGAATATAAGTTAAACGCTTCTTTTTTATAGAGTCAACAAGCAAGTGCAATACACAATTGCACTTGCTTGTTGACTCTATTGCGCAGAGGTTTTTCCATGAGTTCTATAGATTTTTATTCGTGTCGGCCGCGTTGCCAAAAAATATTTGTAAATTTGCACTCCGAAAGGCTTATCTGGATGATGCCACCACGGTGGATCGCCGGTGCCGACGGAAAAAGACATGAAAAACAGCAGAAATCTATTTGTAGCAGTGCTTTCGATGTGGGGCATGGCGATGGCGGCGCAGGGATTGCCCACCGACGGACCGCTCACCATACGCCCCGTGGCGCAGAGGATGGCAGAGCGCTTATTGGCCGGCAAGACGGGCAGCGTGGTGGCTNTGCGCCCCGAGACGGGCGAGGTGATATGTCTGGCCACCAACACGTCCCACGGTCCCGATGTGGCACAGGCCATTGCCAAGCCNCTGGCGCCGGGCAGCACGTTTAAGACGGCCCAGGCGCTGACACTCTTGAGNGAGGGCATTGTGAACACCGAAACCACTGTGGACTGCCAGGGCGGCATCACCGACGGCAACATTCACGTGGGCTGTCATCGACATCGCTCGCCACTACGGCTTGTGGATGCGCTGGCTTTTTCGTGCAACACGTGGTTTATCACCACCTTTGCTTCCATGATCAACGATGATTTTATGTATGAAAATCGCGACGAGGCCATCGACACTTGGCGCGACTATATGCGCAGCATGGGACTAGGTGGCATCACGGGCATTGATATAGCGGGGGAGAAGGGTGGACTATTGGCTAACTCCAGCTACCTGAACCGTCGCTACAAGGAGGGATGGGACGGCAAGACCATCTGGTGGGCCGGCATGGGGCAGGGCGACATCACAGCGACGCCCTTGCAATTGTGTTGTCTGGCGGCGAGCATCGCCAACCGTGGATATTATTACGCGCCCCATGTGCACCAGGCTACGGCCGCGCGCCCGCTGTCGCCACGCTACACCACGCCACGACGCACCAAGGTGGCCGCCGAGGCCTATGCACCCGTGGTGGAGGGTATGCGACAGGCGGTGGTGAAAGGCACAGCGGCAGCCATCAACACCACTTATCCCGTGTGCGGCAAGACGGGCACCGTGGAAAACAGCGGCAAAGACCACTCGGTGTTTATCGGGTTTGCGCCGATGAACGATCCCAAGATTGCCATCGCCGTGTATATAGAGCATGGCGGATTTGGGGCCGATCTGGCGGCTCCCATCGCATCGCTCGTGATGGAGGCCTATTTGAAAGGCACGCTTTCGGCCGCATCAGAACAGAAGGCGAAAAACATAGCACGGAGAATCATCAACACAAAATAATGACGCAAACAATAGCGAACAACGAATTTCCAAACAAATACTCATACATATTATGGCTATCGTAAAACCGTTTAAAGGAATCCGCCCACCTAAGAACTTGGTGGAGCAGGTGGAATGCCGCCCCTACGACGTGCTCAACTCGGAAGAAGCCCGACANGAGGCCGGCGACAATGAAAAGAGTCTCTATCACATCATCAAGCCCGAAATAGACTTTCCGGAGGGCACCAGCGAGTATGACCCGCGGGTGTATGAAAAAGCCGCCGAGAATTTCAAGAAGTTTCAAGACCGTGGCTGGCTGGTGCAAGACGACAAGGAGCAATATTATATCTATGCCCAGACCATGAACGGCAAGACGCAATACGGACTGGTGGTGGGCGCCTATGTGAACGACTACATGACGGGTGTGATCAAAAAGCACGAACTGACGCGTCGCGACAAGGAGGAAGACCGCATGAAACATGTGCGTGTGAACAATGCCAACATTGAGCCCGTGTTTTTTGCCTACCCCGACAATGATGTGCTCGATGCACTGCTCCAGCGCTATGCCGCCACAACGCCCGAGTATGATTTCGTGGCTCCGATCGACGGATTTCGCCATCGCTTCTGGGTGGTGCAAGACGACAACGACATCGCCACCATTACGGAGGAGTTCAGAAAGATGCCATCGCTCTATATAGCCGACGGTCACCATCGCTCGGCGGCNGCTGCATTAGTGGGTGCCGAGAAGCAGAAACAAAACCCGCACCACAAGGGCGATGAGGAATACAACTATTTCATGGCTGTATGTTTTCAGGCCAAGGAGCTCACCATATTAGACTACAATCGTGTGGTGAAAGATTTGAACGGGCTCACTTCGGAACAATTCCTCGAGGCGCTCGGTCGGAATTTCGTGGTGGAAAAGAAGGGCGCCGACATCTATAAGCCACAGCGACTCCACGAGTTTTCTCTCTATCTGGATGGCGAGTGGTATGCCCTCACGGCCAAGGAAGGCACCTACGACAATACTGATCCCATCGGCGTGCTCGACGTGGATATCTCGAGCCGGCTGATACTTGACGACATCCTCGGCATCAAAGACCTGCGTTCTAGCAATCGCATCGATTTTGTGGGCGGATTGCGCGGATTGGGTGAGTTGAAGCGCCGTGTGGACAGTGGTGAGATGAGGGCAGCATTGGCGCTCTATCCTGTCACGATGCAGCAAATCATGGATATTGCCGACTCGGGCAAGATTATGCCGCCCAAGGCAACGTGGTTTGAGCCCAAACTGCGTAGCGGACTGGTGATTCACAAATTGAGCTGAGCCGGATGTGAGCACGGAGCTAAAGAGACTTGATGGCAACAACCGTGCCTGATGGATCGGAAGCCCACGTTCAGACAATATTACAACAACGACAACAGCCGGAATGGACGACCGTTATCGCACAATAGGCAGCGAAGGCGAGGGATATTACACGGAGAAACGGAGTAGATTTCTCGCCTTCGCCCACCACGTGGAGAGCGCCGAAGAGGTGAAGGCGCTCGTGGATGGCTANCGCAAGCAATACTACGATGCCCGCCATGTGTGTTATGCCTATGTGTTGGGGCCCGAGNGCGNCATGTTTCGTGCCAACGATGATGGCGAGCCCAGTAGCACGGCGGGCAAACCCATCCTAGGGCAACTGCGCTCCCACGAGCTCACTAATGCGCTCGTCGTGGTGGTGCGCTACTATGGCGGCGTAAATCTCGGAACGGGCGGACTCATCGTGGCCTATCGTGAGGCGGCGGNAGATGCCCTTGCCCATGCTGTCATAGAGGAGCGCGTGGTGGAGGAGATGGTGGAATGGACGTTCCCCTACGAGCAGATGAACGGTGTGATGAAAATCGTGAAAGATATGCAGCCGCGCNTCGTTGAGCAGCAGTTTGACAACACGTGCCGCATCAGACTGGCCATTCGCCGTTCGGCTGTCGAAACCTTGCGCACAAGGCTGGAGCACCTCGAGCATTGAGCTCCNGATGTCGGCAGGCATGGGCTGGATAGAGGACGGCTGACGGACGCCGGTGAGCATGGCGCCGGTCGGCATTTGGTACGCTAATAATTTTGTCGAAAAATTTTGCGAAACAGAAAATATGTCGTAACTTTGCACCCNCAAAAAGGAAGATTGGCAGAGTGATCGAATGCGCTGGACTCGAAATCCGGTATACCCATTGCGGGTATCGGGGGTTTGAATCCCTCATCTTCCGCAAGAGAGGGAAAGCAGGCCGAAAACGGCAGGCTTTCCCTCTTTTCAGAAAGATTGTTCCCGAATGTTCCCCCGTTCCTTACATTATATCATTGCATTTGGAGAAAGACGGATAGCCAAAAGAGCATCTCNTTTTTGAGCATATTCGAAATATAAGCCACCACCATGATCATCGAAATCACATCGCTCAACCAACCAGGTGTGGAGCTGTTTGGCTCGCTCACCGAGGCCCAACTGCGTCAAGCCCNCGAGGTGTCGCCGTCGGGAGTGTTTATCGCCGAAAGTCCCAAGGTGATTGATCGCGCGCTCGAAGCCGGTTGTGAGCCGGTGGCCCTGCTGTGCGAGCGCCGCCATATCGATGGCGATGCCCGCGACATCATCGGTCGTTGCNCCGACATACCGGTATATACGGGCAGNCGCGAATTGTTGGCGGGCCTCACCGGATACACGCTCACGCGAGGTGTGCTNTGTGCCATGCGCCGGCCCGATCGGCCTTCGATGGAAGAAGTGTGCCGCCATGCGAGCCGCGTGGCGGTGATCGACAGTGTGTGCGACACCACCAACATTGGTGCCATCTTTCGCTCGGCGGCGGCGCTCAACATCGATGGCGTGCTGCTCACCCCCACATCGTGCGACCCGCTCAACCGCCGCTCCATTCGTGTGTCTATGGGCAACGTGTTTCATCTGCCGTGGACTTGGCTCGATGGACCCGTGGCTTCGCTTCGCGAATATGGCATGAAAACGGTGGCCATGGCATTAACGGAAGATTCCGTATCCATCGACGACAAGCAGTTGGCGCTAGAGCCGCGTCTGGCTATAGTGGTGGGAACAGAAGGCGACGGCCTCGCTCCCGAAGTCGTCGCCTCCTGTGATTATGTGGCCCGCATCCCCATGGCCCACGGCGTGGATTCGCTCAATGTGGCGACCGCTGCCGCTGTGGCGTTTTGGGAGTTGCGCAGGCGCTGAGCCAGTGTCCCGTGTTATTCGCCGGCAGCCTTGGCCGACTCTTTCTTGGCGGGCTCTTTTTTTGCTGTCTTGGTCTTGGCGGCGCCCTTGTTTTCTTTCATCTTGTCGAGCTGTGCGTGCAGCTTGTCTTCCTCCGATTGCATCTTCTCCACCTTTGCTTGCAGACGGGTGATCTCAAGGTCTTTTCGCTCTATCTCGTCGCCTTGGTTGCGGATGGTGGTGAGCAGGGCGTTGAGCTCGTCGTTGTCCACGCTTTCGGGATAAAGATTGTTTACGCGGCTCATGAAGTCGCCAAGAATGTTCATATAGTTGGTGAACGCGTCGAACGGGCTGCTGTAAATGCCGCGATCGAGTCCCACGTTGCCCGGCTTGGTGGTCATGAAACGGAAGTTGTTGCTGGCCTGCAGATAGTCCCAGTCTTGGTTGATGCGGGGATCGTCGGCAATGCGAACGCGTTCGGCCACGCTGTAGAGCTTGTTGAAGGCCTCGCGCTGCATGGGATTGCCGAGCCAGCACGACACGTCGCGCTCTTCGTCCACCCANGACAGCGTGTCGGGCACGTAGAGGTTGTCCACACTCTTCAGCTTGGTGATGATTTCCGTGGGCGTTGAAAAGGTGATGCCTTTTGCCTTGGCACAGGCCGGCAGAGCCTTGATAAACTCCAAGATGTTGCTGCTCAGCGGTTGGGCGATTCCAAGGGCCGAGAGCTCCATGAAGATGTTGATCACCTGCTCTTCCTGGGGCAGTGCGGCGATGCGGTTGATGTAGGCATCGGCGAAGAGCGGGTAGCCGTCCCACTCCGAGTTGTTGAAGCGCAGTGATATGTCGTCAGAGAGTTCCACGTCGCGCAGCAGCAGCTTCAAGTCGGGAGCCATGGCGCAGTGGTAAACATAGTGGGGCGATTTCCAGCCCAACACGTGTTTGGCGCCTTCGGTGAGCATGCCCTTGAATCCGAGTGCGGCGGCCTGAATGCCGATGTCGTCTGAATAGATGAGCGACGAGTTGCGCAGCACGGTGGGCTTCTTGCCGAAATATTCCTCTATTTTNTGCACTTGCTTCTTCACGTCGGCAGCAAAACTTTCTTCGTTGGCTAGCGACGACAAACCGTGGCTNTAGGGCTCGGCCAAGAATTCCACACAGCCCGTTTCGTTGAGCTCTTGCAGTTTTTCGAGCACTTGCGGGGCGTGCATCTCCAGCTGTTCGATGCCTACGCCCGAGAGCGAGAAGGCCAGCTTGAAGTCTTTCCCGTTTTCGCGTATCATCTCCTGGAAGGCATTGAGCGCCGGCATATAGGATCGCTCGGCGATGTCTGTGATGGAACGCTCGTTTTCGTAGTCGTCATAATAATAATGGTCGGTGCCGATGTCGAAGAAACGATAGCGCTTCAGGTGTATGATCTGATGAATTTCGAAATATAAACAGATGGTTTTCATATCTTATATTTGTTGGTTGCTTGATGTTTATTGTTGGTATTCGGATGGCCGATAGTTGTCGGTTGGCGGTCGATGGGGCGGCGTTTGAAGATGATTTNGCTCAGCTTCCCGTTTGTNGTCCCCCAAGTTTCGTCAGATCCACCCTTTGGTTCGCATGTAAAGCTCGCGTATCCATGCGCCTACTTTCACCCACGTGATTTGGTCCACTTCCTTTTTGCCTTCCTCTTGGAGGTATTTGAAGAGCGATTCGTTGGTGCAGATGGAATACATGGCGTCGGCCAGTGCATGCACATCCCAATAGTCCACCTTGATGCAGTTGGTCAATATCTCGGCGCAACCACTCTGCTTGGAGATGATGGTGGGCGTGCCGCACTGCATGGCTTCAAGGGGCGAGATGCCGAAGGGTTCGGAAACCGACGGCATGACATACACATCGGAATCTTTCAGACACTCATACACTTGTTTGCCTCGCATGAATCCGGGGAAGTGAAAGCGGTCGGCGATGCCTCGTTCGGCTGCCAGATAGATCATGGCCTCCATCATGTCGCCGCTGCCAGCAAAGCAGAAACGCACATTGCGCGTGCGGTGATACACCATATTAGCGGCTTCCACGAAGTATTCGGGGCCCTTCTGCATAGTGATGCGGCCCAAGAATGTCACCACCTTTTCCTTTCCCGTGTGGTCGGGGCGCGGGATGTCTTGCAACTCTTGGCGCAGAGGATACACGGCGTTGTGCACCGTGAAACACTTGCGTGGGTCTTGATGATAATGATTGATAACGGTCTGGCGCGTCAGTTCCGACACGCACATGATGCAGTCGGCATTGTCCATACCATCTTTCTCGATGCCGTAAACGGTGGGGTTCACCTTTCCGCGCGAGCGGTCGAAGTCGGTGGCATGCACATGAATACACAGAGGCTTGCCGCTCACGTTCTTTGCATGAATGCCGGCCGGATAGGTGAGCCAGTCGTGCGCGTGAATGATATCAAACTCCTCGGTCCTTGCCACCACGCCGGCGATCACCGAATAGTTGTTGATTTCGTCGTGCAGGTTGCCCGGATAACCACCGGCAAACTCCATGGCGCCCAAGTCGTTCACGTGCATATAGTTGAAGTCGGCGTAGATGTGGTCGCGCAACTTGAAGTAGTAGTCAGGGTCNATGATGTTGCCNACGCGGCTCTGCACATATTCGCGGCTCACNTCGCGCCAGGCAATGGGCACGGCGTTCATGGCGATGATGCGCGCAGCATGAGTTTCTTCGTCGCCGAAGGGGTGGGGCAGACACAATGCTATTTCCACGTCGCCCTGCGCCTTGAGGCCCTCGGTGATGCCATAGTTGGCGGTGGCCAGTCCGCCGAACACGTGTGGAGGATACTCCCAGCCAAACATTAATACCTTCATCTTCTGTAGTCCCTCCTCTGTTTATCGGTTATACGTATATTTCTCCAGCATGTTGAGCGTGCGCAGAATTTCTGCCACGTTCATGGCGAAGCTCATGGCGCCGCGGGCACGGAAGGGCGGATTGCCGTCGGACATCTCGGGGATGGTGCCCAGACAGTTGAGCATCATCTCGTCTTCGTAGCCCACCATTTGGCGCTCCACGAAACTCAGTCGCGTGCGTTTGTAGAGTTTCAGGCAGGCTTCCATGTAGAAACCGCCCAGCCAAGGCCATGCCGTGCCCTGATGATAAGCATAGTCGCGCTGCGCTTGTGGGCCCACATACATGGGGTTATAGCCGCCGCTCTTCGGCGACAGTGAGCGCAGTCCCTTGGGGGTGAGCAGTTCACGGGTGCAGATGTCGAGCACGCTCTTCTTTTGTTCTTGCGACAAAGGCGAGTAGTCGAGCGCCACGGCGAAAATCATGTTTGGACGAACGCTCCAGTCAATCATTGCACCATCCACGTAGTCATAGAGATAGCCGTAGTCGTTCACGAAAGTGTTCACGAATGATTGCTTGGTCTTCTCTGCCCGTCCTTCCATCTCTTCTGCGAGTTTCTCGTTGTGGTCGTGCGCCGCCAATTTGACATAAAACTTCAGTGCGTTATACCACAGGGCATTGATCTCCACCACGTAGCCCGTTCGCGGCACCACCGGTCGCCCGTTGGCAGTGGAGTTCATCCACGTCATGGCGCGGTCGCGCCCGTCGATTCTCACCAGCCCGTTGTCGTCGGGCATCAGGTTGGGATGCTTGCCGGCCGTGATGAAGTCCACAATGTCTTTCACTAGTTTGCCGTATTTCTTGAAGGCCTTTTCCTCGCCGGCCTCTTTGGCATACTGCTGCACGGCCCACACGGCCCACAGGGGAACGTCGGGCTGCTCCATCTCGGTGATGTTTTTCACCGTCCGTCCACGCATGAAATTGCGCAACTCTCTCACGGCCGTTTTCATCACNAGCTCAAAGTAGTCTTGCTCTTCGATGGCGAGAGTCAGGCCCGGCAGGGCGATAAAGGTGTCGCGGGCGCGGCACTTAAACCATGGATAGCCGGCCAGCAGGTAGCGCTCGTCGTTGCTCTTGCGCAGGTGGAACTGATGGGCGGCGTTCACCAGACAATGGAAAAAGTTGTCGCGGGGCGAGCGTTCCTCCACCTCCTTCTCGAAGAGTTTCTCCAGTCCGGCGGTCTTTATCTCGCTGGTTGAAGCCGAGAAAACAATGCTCTCGCCCTTCTTGATGTCCATTTCGAAATAGCCCGGCACGTAGAGATCCTCGTTAGAAGCATAGCCGCGCTCTTGCTCCTTCGGGTATTCTATGCCGCGATACCAATCGGGCACGAAGTGGAAAACATTGTCTTTCGAGAGCTGCATGTAGAGATCGGGATAGCCCGCATACATGCACGTGGCGATGCCGCCCTCCACTTCGCGATAGGCCCGCGAGGCGGTGCTGTTTTCGTGGGTGAACTGCCTCACGCTGCGAAACGCCAAAAACGGGCGCAGCCGCAACGTGGTTTGCGAGTGGGCGTCCTCCAGTGTGTAGCGTATCAGGATGCGGTCTTCGTAGTGTTGAAACACCACCTCCTTCTTCAAAACCACTCCTCCCACGCGATAAATGGTGGTGGGCACCTTGTCGCAGTCAAAGGCGCGGATATACTTGTGTCCCTTCGGGCTGTAGTTGTTGCCCTGATACTTGTGGAGTCCCAGATTGAACTCGGCTCCGTGCTGGACCACCGTTACNTCGAGCGACGAGAGCAACACGTGGTTCTCGTCGTCCAACTCGGGAACGGGCACCACCAGCAGACCGTGATACTTTCTCGTGTTGCAGTCCACAATGGTGGAGCACGAGTAAGCCCCCGACCGGTTGGTGCGTAGCAATTCCCGCGGCAATGCCTCCTCCAGGTTGGTCATCAGCGCTTTTTCAAATCGCAAATAGCTCATGTACTTCTATGTTTTTCTTGTTTTTAGGTTTTCGTTCTTTCGCTTCTCCGGCAGGGGCCATGGGGCAGTGCCGTGAGTGTCTGATGGTTGATAGATGGTTGCCGCGCGTCGATGCGCCGTTGGCGGCTATAATCTCCACAAAGGTACGCTTTTTTTGAAAACGGTGCAACAATCGGCCGACTTTTTTTCCAAATCATGCGTTTTTCACACATCCTTCACACTTTTGTCACAATTCTTCGGCCCTCAGGGCATTATTCGGCCACATGAAAACTGNCCGTTTGACGATGTTAAAATAGTATCGGTCTTCACCCTGCCTCTGATNCTATTTTGACCGNTTTGGTGCCCTTCGAAAAGTTGCAAACTAGAATAAAATAGGCAAAATGGCGCCCTTTTTCGGCGCCGTTACTGCCCTCGTATTTCAAAAACAATAGTCTTCCATTTCCAATCCAATGGTTTTGGACTCGCTATCCATTAGTTTTGGACTCGAAAACTAATGCCCGTGAAGTCGAAAACCATTGGATTGACGATCGAAAACTAGTGGATAGCGAGTCCAAAACCATTGGATTGAAAACGCCCGATTATTAGATTTTTAATAAGTATCTGATAATTAAATGAATACAAAATAAGGTCAAAAATGGGCAAAAATGAGGCCGAAGGGACAGTTGGTGACCAACGACGCGATTTTTGAGCCTTATTTTTCGTTCAAAAAATGCAAAGTCGTAGGGTGCGACTGATACTATTTTGACATTTTTTTGCGTCGGGAATAGGATAGGGCAGTGCCGTTTTTTGTTTTTGTTGTTCCACTCAACTTGCACAGCCTTTTTCTGTAGAAAGAAGGTAGGCTGCACTCAGAAAAGGAAAATAAAACCGCTCTATTATTTTCACATTCCACTCATTTGCACTACCTCTGCCTTCGGCTTCGGTAGGCTACACTCGGGAATAAAAAAGGAAAAAGTGGTTTTTCCTCTTTGTTATTCCACTCGTTTGCACTACCTTTACCGTTGGTTTAGGTAGGCTGCGTTTCGGCAATACAAAATCAAAAACACGTTTTTGTTTTTGGTATTGCGCTCAACTTGCACTACCTTTGCACGTGGTTTTATAGTTGACAGACATCTTTTATAATATGGATATACGGTATGGCATATTGGTGGCGGCAGTGGTGCTGGCATCGTGCGGCGACAAAGACGGCAAGGTGAAAACGCGCGTGGAGGGCGTCCCCTTCGAGACCATCGTGGCCGACACTACGGTGCAACTAGTGCAAGAGGAGGGCGGGCCGAGTGCCAACCTCCACCTGAGTTTGGCCTATGCCACAGACCCTGATGCCGGNGCCCTCAACGATGCCATCATCCACGGCGGATTCTTGGTGCCCGACTACATGGCGCTGATGAGCCAAGGCATCAGCATGCAGCAGGCTGCCGACTCGTTTTTGCTGCGCTATGCCGACGACTACCGTCGCACCTACGGCCCGCTCTATCGCGGCGACCGCGAGCACAAGGAGTCTTACAACGTGAAATACGACTGCAAAACCACGGTGGAAAGCCACCGAAAAGGCATCATCACCTATGTGGCGCGCAGCACAATGTATGGCGGNGGNGCCCACAGCGTGACCAGCACGGTGGTGCGCAACCTTGGGACCAAGACGGGCAAGGCGGTCGCTCTGCAAGACGTGTTCTCCGAAAAGTTCGAGCGCCCGTTGGCCGAGCTCATTGTGAAACAACTCTGCAAACAGCTGAAAGCCGCCGACCTGAGCGGTCTCCAAGAGCAGGGCGTGTTCTGCGGAATCGAGCCTTATGTCACAGACAACTTCATCTTGGGCGACGACGAAATCACGTTTATCTACACCGATTCGGAGATAGCGCCCCACGACATGGGCGAGCTGAGCGTCACCCTTGCGGAAGAAGACTTGAAACTGATGTTGAAATGAATGCCGAAATCATCCTGAAATATTTCCCCTTGCTGAGCGAAGAGCAGCGCCGCCAGTTTGAAGCGCTGGGGCCGCTCTATGCAGAATGGAATGCCAAGATCAACGTGATCTCGCGCAAAGACATCGACAATCTCTACGAGCACCACGTGCTCCACTCGCTCGCCATTGCCAAAGCCCTGCGTCTGCGTGCCGGCACCACCGTGCTCGATTTGGGCACCGGCGGCGGATTTCCAGGCATTCCGCTGGCCATCATGTTTCCCGAAGCCACATTCAAGCTGATCGACGGCACGGGAAAGAAAATCCTGGTGGCGCANGAAATCATCAAGGCCACGGGGCTCACCAACTGCATGGCGGTCCATCTGCGCGGCGAAGACGAGCGGGGACAATACGACTATGTGGTGTCGCGCGCCGTGATGCCCATGCCCGAACTAGTGCGACTAGTGCGAAAAAACGTGTCGCGCATGCAGCACAACGCCATGCCCAACGGCGTGTTGGCCCTNAAAGGTGGCGATGTGCAGGCCGAAGTGGCGCCGTTCAAAAAAATCGCCGAGGTGATGGACATCGACCGATGGTTCGGGGAGGAGTGGTTCAAGGAGAAGCATATCATCTACGTGCCATGCTGAAGATAGAACGATTCGTCTGCAATATGTTTGGCGAAAACACCTACGTGGTGAGCAATGAAGCCCAGCAATGCGCCATCATCGACTGTGGCGCACTCTACGACGAAGAGCGTCGCGCCATTGTCGACTACGTGGAGCGCGAACAGCTCACGCCCACACTGCTCTTGGCCACACACGGGCATGTGGACCACAATTTCGGCAACGCCTTTGTTCGCAAGCAATACGGCATCGGCGTAAGTCTCCATGCCGACGATGAGCCCCTCATCACCCGGCTACCGCAACAGGCCGCCGCCATGGTGGGCATGACGTGGGACGACACGGCGCCCGTGGGGCAATATCTGCGCAACGACGACCACATAGCGTTCGGCCACTACACGTTCGACGTGATCCACACTCCCGGCCACACTCCCGGCGGCGTGGTGTACTATTGCGCATCGGCAGGCGTGGCCTTCACGGGCGACACGCTGTTCAATATGTCTGTGGGGCGAACCGACTTTCCGGGCGGTTCGTGGGAGCAGTTGCAAACCGCTCTGCAAACACTCAAGCAGCGCCTCGCGCCCGAAACGCAGCTGCTCACCGGTCACGGCAACGCCACCACCATGGCCTATGAGTGTGCCCACAATCCCTATCTGAAAGCGTGAGAGCGCGAGATGTTACATCATAAAGAGCGCAGCAATGGACAAGATCATACTCGGCATAGACCCTGGCACCAACGTGATGGGATACGGACTGCTGAAGGTGACCNACAACAAGGCACAAATGATGGCTATGGGCGTGATAGACATGCGCACGCAGAGCGACCCCTATCTGCGCCTGGGCCGCATCTTCGACCGTGTGTCGGGCATCATCAGCGAATTCCTGCCCGACGAGATGGCCATCGAGGCCCCGTTTTTTGGAAAAAACGCGCAAACCATGCTCAAACTGGGGCGCGCGCAGGGTGTGGCCATTGCNGCCGCCATCCATCGCGACATCCCCATCCATGAGTATGCACCGATGAAGATCAAGATGGCCATCACTGGCAACGGCGCCGCATCGAAAGAACAAGTGGCCGGCATGCTGCGCCGTTTGCTCACGCTGAAAGACGACGANATGCCTCGTTTCATGGATGCCACCGACGCGCTGGCGGCCGCCTATTGCCATTTCATGCAGGCCTCGCGTCCCGAAACCACGGCCAAGCACTATTCCTCGTGGAAAGATTTTGCCCAGCGCAACGAAAAACGGGTGGTGAAACGCTGAGCGCAACTCACCGAAAGTCCGCCGCGACCGACGGTGCACAAGGCCCTGAAGAAAGATCAACAACANAAAAGCAAAACACCGATGCAAGACATCATCAAGATAATCAACGGTATCACGCGCAATCCCGACTGGCGGATGAACAGACCGGTGGATTTCACGCTCAGCGAGGGCGAGCATCTCGCCATCGTGGGGNCCAACGGTGGCGGCAAATCGATGTTCGTGAGCATGCTCACGGGGGGCCATCCGCTCTGCGGTGCCNTGCCGGTTTACGACTTCTCGCCGGCGGTTTCGCGTTTGGCCAGCGACAACATTCAATACATCGCCTTCCGCGATGCCTATGGCGCGGCGGGGAGCAACTATTATTTGCAGCTTCGTTGGAACCAGACAGAAATCGACCATGAGACGCCGCTGGTGGGGGACTTGCTCGAAGAGGCCTACACCCTGATAGGCGACGACACGCCGCAACGGCGCGCCTGGCAGCGGCATCTCTACGAGCTGTTCCATGTGGAGCATCTGCTCGACAAGTACGTGATACTGATGTCGAGTGGCGAAACACGAAAGTTTCAGCTCGTGAAAACGTTGCTCAGGGCGCCGCGTGTGTTGGTGATGGACAACCCCTTCATCGGCCTCGATGCCGACACGCGTGGGCAATTGGCGGCATTGCTGAAAACACTCTCTCGCGAACAAGCACTCCAAATAGTGCTCGTGCTCTCCAAGACCGACGACATCCCCGACTTCGTGACCCACGTGGTGGAGGTGGAAAACATGGTGGTGGGGCCGAAGACCACCCTCGCCGAGTATCATGCGCGGCAGGAGACCGTGCCCGCAAAGGTGCTGACGGACGAAAAGGAACGGGCGATAAAAGCGTTGCCGAATTCCCCATCCGGACTCGCTTCGCCGGAGGTGGTGAAGATGAACAGCGTGAGCATTCGCTACGGCGAGCGCACCATTCTCGATGCCTTAGACTGGACCGTGCGCAGCGGCGAACATTGGGCGCTGGGCGGCCAAAACGGCGCCGGCAAATCCACGCTGTTGTCGCTCATCTGCGCCGACAATCCCCAGAGCTACGCCTGCGACATCGAACTCTTTGGACGGCCCCGCGGAACGGGCGAAACCATCTGGGACATCAAGAGACACATCGGCTATGTGTCGCCCGAATTGCACCGCGCTTATCTGCGCGACCTGCCGGCCATACGCATCGTGGCCAGCGGACTGAAAGACTCCGTGGGCCTCTATGTGAANCCGCGCCCCGAGGAATACGATGTGTGCCGCTTCTGGATGAGNATCTTCGGACTNGAGGGAATGGAGGAACGCACGTTCATGAAACTCTCCGACGGTGAGCAACGGCTGGTGTTGCTGGCCCGTGCTTTCGTGAAAGATCCATTGTTGCTCATCCTCGACGAGCCCCTGCACGGCCTCGACAACCGCAACCGGCGGCTGGTGAAAGACGTGATCAACGCCTTCTGTAGNCGTCCCGACAAAACGCTCATCATGGTGTCGCACTATGAAACAGAGCTGCCCGAATGTATCACCCATCATAAATATTTAACACGACACATCTAACTAAGACATTTTAAACCATGAAGAAACTGTTTTTGATAGCCGTGCTCTGCGCATTGACCGCCGGNACGCAAGCACAAGAAGTGTGGAAGGAAGTGAGGCGCCTGGCACAAGAGGTGGCCGACAATCCCAACAAGGACATCCAAACTCGCAAGGTGGCCACGTTCAAGGTGGACGCTCTCGACTACATGAAGCAACGCTACTTTGAGACCCTTCAGGATAGTAGCGTGACGCTCTACAACTACAAACTCAATCACCAAGCCTACGCGCTTTACGACTATGTGAACCAATTCTTGGATCAGTTCTCCAAGGCCGACAAGAAGAAAGACAAGCAGACGGTCATTGATGTGTTCAAGCGCACGAGCTTGGAAAACTGCGCTTTCTTCGACACCGACAAGGACTTGGTGGAAGCCTATATCAGGACGCCGGGATACATCACCCAGTTTTCGCTCGACACCGATTGGGAACGGGCCGTTGAAGAAATAAAGATCAAGATCAAACTGAAAGCCATCGAATAACATCATGAACATTCTCCTATTGGGCAGCGGCGGCCGCGAGCACGCCCTAGCTTGGAAGATTGCGCAAAGCAAGAAATGTGACAAACTGTTCATCGCGCCCGGAAATGCCGGCACGAGCAACGTGGGCGAGAATGTGCCCATCGGTGTGAACGAGTTCGACAAGCTGAAGGAGTTCACTCTCCAACAAGGCATCGACATGGTGGTGGTTGGCCCCGAAGACCCGCTGGTGAACGGCATCTATGATGCTTTTCGCGAAGACGAGCGCACGGCCGGCATTCCTGTCATCGGCCCGTCTCGCCGAGGCGCCATGCTCGAAGGGTCGAAAGACTTTGCCAAGGGCTTCATGCAGCGCCACGGCATCCCCACGGCGGCCTATCGCACCTTCGATGGCGAGCATTTGGAGGACGGTCTCCGATTTCTCGAAACGCTGAAGGCGCCCTATGTGTTGAAGGCCGACGGACTGTGTGCCGGCAAGGGTGTGCTCATCCTTCCCACGCTCGAAGAGGCCCAAAGAGAGCTGCGCGAGATGTTGGGAGGTATGTTTGGCAATGCCTCGGCGCAAGTGGTTGTGGAGGAATTTCTGTCGGGCATCGAGTGCTCCGTCTTTGTGCTCACCGACGGCAAGCACTACAAGATACTCCCTGAAGCCAAAGACTATAAACGCATAGGCGAGCACGACACCGGTCTGAACACCGGAGGCATGGGCAGCGTGAGCCCCGTTCCGTTTGCCACAAAAGAGTGGATGATGAAGGTGGAAGACCGCATCATCCGTCCCACCGTTGAGGGACTCGCAGCCGAAGGCATCGACTATAAGGGTTTTATCTTCTTCGGTCTCATCAACGTGGACGGCGAACCCATGGTCATCGAGTACAACTGCCGCATGGGCGACCCCGAGACTGAGAGCGTGATGCTGAGGCTGAAGAGCGACATTGTGGAGCTGTTTGAAGGCGTGGCTCAAGGCAATCTCGACGAACGGATAGTGGAATTCGACCCGCGCGCCGCTGTGTGCGTGATGCTCGTGAGTGGTGGTTATCCACAAGCCTACAAGAAAGGCTATCCCATCAGCGGGCTCGACCAAGTGGAAGGTAGCATTGTGTTTCATTCGGGCACGGCGCTGAAAGACCATCAGGTGGTGACGGCCGGCGGGCGTGTGATTGCCGTGAGCTCCTACGGCGACGACAAGGCGCAGGCTTTGGCTAAGTCGTTTGCCGAGGCGCAGAAGATACAGTTCACAGATAAATACTTCCGGAGCGACATCGGCGCNGATCTTTAAGCCACAGTTTCCACACTCAACACTGAAGAAGGATGCTCGTCAAACGATTTCAGAATNATGTAGCCGAGAGCCGCCATGCGTTGCCTGTGATGGCGGTTTTCGCGGCCGGCGTGTGGCTGTTGGCCGGATTGGTGCCGCAAGGCTGGTATGCACAGTTTGCCACGTTGGCGCTGTCCACCTATCTGATGGTGGAACTCAACACCACCAACGCGCTGCTGCACATGTACAGTCGCATGGTTTCGTGTTCGTTTTTGGCGCAAACCAGCATGGCGGTGTTCTTGTTTCCGAGCATGGAAACGGCGTTCAGCATATTGGGCGTCATCACATTTTGCACCATCATCTTCTATAGCTACAGCGACAATCGCTCGCCGGGATTGGCGTTCTACGCCTTCTTGTGCCTAGGCGTTTCGAGCGTGTTGTTTGTCCACATCTTGTTCTTCGTGCCCTTCCTCTGGATCATGATGGCCACGCTGCTGAAGTCTTTCAGCCTGAAAATGTGGTGGGCATCACTGCTCGGCTTGGTGACACCCTATTGGTTTCTGTTGGCCTTAGCAGGCTATCACCACAGATTGGATGTGTTTGTTGGGCATTTCGAACAACTCGGCGTGTTCGGCGAAGTGTGCGATTTCACGGCTCTGAACCCCCTCGAACTCGCCACCATCGGTTTCATCGTGGCGATGGCGCTCATCAGCATCATTTATTATCTGTTGAAAAACCGCCCCGAGCGCATTCGCANGCGCATGATATATCGCTTCTTCATCACGTTTGATCTACTCATTCTCGCGTTTTTGATTTTGCAACCGCAGCACGCTTTCCCACTTGCGGGCATGTTGATGGTGTGCACGAGTCCGCTGACCGCCCAATTCTTCACCCACACCCACACGTGGCTGTCCAACGCGTTTTTCTGCCTCACGCTGGTTGTCATTGTAGTTTTAACCGCGNTCAATCTATGGATGCCATCATTCCCATCCTGACGCAATATGGCTATTGGGGCATGTTGGCTGCGGCATTTCTGGCCGGCAGTTTCTTCCCTTTCAGTAGCGAGGCCGTCATGCTAGGACTCATTGCGGCCGGTCTCGACACGTGGCCGCTCATCATTTATGCCACCATCGGCAATGTGGCTGGTGGTTTTTTCAACTACTGCATCGGGCGATTGGGACGGCTCGACTGGGTGGAGCGCTATCTCCATGTGAAGCCGAAAGACCTAGATAGGGCACGTCGGTTCATGGCGGGACGGGGCGCATGGATGGGCTTCTTTGCATTTCTCCCCATATTGGGCAGTGCCATCACCATATTGCTGGGATTCATGCGCGCCAATATCCCCGTTTCGTTGGTGTCGATCACGATCGGAAAATTCCTACGCTATTGTCTTTTGGCTTATAGTGCCGGTTTGCTGATCTAACGGATTTACAAAAGAAAAACGAGCGCCGCCCTCCATGCGAATGTGAAGGCGGCGCTCGCTTTTCGGCGTTTTGTGTCTGTAGCACTCCTCTTTTAATAGTAGAGGCCCACGGAAAAATGGAGTTGCAGGCGGTCGAGACTGTTGTTTGTTTTGATGTAGTCGGCAGCAGCGCGTGCGAACCATCGTGTTGTTCGTCCACCGATGCGTATGGGTTGCTGATACTCTGCTTGCAGACTGCCCCTGAAGTAATCGGCCCCCAAAATGTCCATATCGGGAATCAGCACGTTGACGGCATAATCNGTGGTGGCGTCGGCCAGATTTAATTCGGCTTTCGTAGAGAAGTTGTAGCCCGCCGTGGCATCGAANAGCAGTCGGCATCCTTTGCCCCAAGNAGGCGTGGCGTAGCCGCCTTCGAGACGGATAAACGATGAGGCGTAGTCGAGCGTTGATGTGCTGAGAAGCCGTTTGTTGTGAACGTTCTGCAAGAGATAGAGCAGTCCCACATAGCCACGCTGTTCGTGCCCCATGGTGAACGACAGTCGATAGTGCGCCGAGAAATCAAACTTGGTGAACTGGAAACGCTTACGATAAGTCATCAGACGATTCCACGAAATCGTGTTGTAGCCCGTGATGCTGTCGGTGGTGGAGACGCGTTCCTGCCTATACTCATCGGCATAGGCCTGCTGATAGGTGGCGGCGACATCGAGGGCGTGCAACATTCCGCCGGTCTTCAGCCGGTTTTGTGTCTTCACACCATATATATATGTATAATACCGACCCGGCTCATATTTGTATTGCCCGTAAACGTATTCTGTTCCATGGTCGAGCGTGAGTGACGTGACCGAGCGGAGACGGAGACCGCGATAGGCATACGAAAGCTCGCCGCCAAACTCGTGATTCACGTATTCGCGCTGATAACCACCGTAGCCGCCCACGGTGCCAGTGGCGTCTTCGAGTCCCGTCATCACATAGTAGGCCAATGTGGCATCNGTCTGCACGGTGGTGAGCGATGGCAGTTTCTCTTTCCTGCGATCATAGTGTAGGGCTAGGCCAATCGTGTGGCAAGACTTGAACTCCTTGCCGGTGAGTGCATCGCCGAAGGTATAGGTCACCGATGGCGTGATGCGATAGTCCAGCAGATTGACGCGCGAACGCGGGTCGCGCAGTCGGCTCAGGTCGCCTACCTCGTAGCGCAGGGCCGCNCCATAGGTNAAATGGCCAAAAGGAATGGTGCCGAGTCGAGCGTCGAGCGCAATGTTTTGGTGATCGTATTTTCCAAAAACGCTACTGCCCGATATGAAGGGATTACTGTTGTATGAACGAATCACATCACTCCAGGCACGGCCTTTGGTTCGGCCCATGTTGAAATCAAAAGAGCCGTAGCCGTAGAGATAGCGGCCGATCTTCTGGTAGCGCTCGGTGAAGAATTGCAGATCGTTGCGCATCCCGCCGTCTTGTACGCGATGGAAATCGCCGCTGATGTGACCGTAGTTGAAGTAGGCCACGCCACGATTGGTGGAACTGTCGGGCATGGCAACGTCGAACGCTATGCCTGCGGCGTTTCGGCTTTGTTGCCACAACTGGCACGCATCAGCCAATCTGTAGGCAGCGGCTTCGGCGAATGTTTGGGTNGTTTTTATACTGTCGCCGGCTTGCGTTGCCATGCAGGCCAAGAGCGCAACGCTTGTGATGAGACGTCTTTTCATGGCTTACTCGTATTCGCGTGGATTGAGGGTGGTGGAGTGGCTGTCGTTGATGGCCGAAACGGCAAAGTCGTTGAGTGAGTTGTTGGTGTCTTGCAGAATGCGCCGCCCATCGGTATCGGTTGATTCGGTCTTGCGATAAACCACTTCGCCCGAATAGCCCGATGACGACGAACAATAGGTGTAGCCCGCATCGATGTAGTCATAGAGGCGCTTCGTGTTGATGTCGGGCCCCGTTTGCGACTTGTTTTTCAGGATTTCCACACCATCGATCACCACGTTGGCGGGTATCTTCATGAACATATTGCCCTTGGTTTTTCCGTAGGCATAAACGCGCGGCCAGGCGGCCACATCGGCATCGGTTTCGAAGATGACCACCGACATCGGGCCACCTTGCACGATGTTCATCTGGGACATAGAACTATAAGTTGAATAGATGAGTTTTAATGCCGGCGTGCTGGGGTTGTTGGTGGTTCTGCCCTGCTGGTCTTTGGCTTCGAAATCGGCATCGAGCAGATTCTTCTCGTAAGCATTCTGTGCCGTGAGTGTGTGGTCGATGGCGCTGTTCACAAGGAGCAATGTGCCGCCGGATTTGATGTTCACATCGTTGTCGGTGGGGATGCGAAACACTTGCTTGGCAAAAATGGTGTCGGGCACTTGTCCGGGTTTATAGGCAATGGTGCTCTCGGTCTCCATCAAGGCGATGTAGAGTCCTGCGGCATTGACGGTCTCTGCGGAGTTGTTGTAGAGCTCNATATACTTTCCCGCCACATAGTTGCGATTGTTGACATCCTTGCTCCCCTCATAGTAAATCTTGCCGATGAGCAACGACCTATCTTGCAAAATGCTGACGGGGAGCAATATCGGACTGCTGTCCGAACCGGTGACAGCCAGAGTGTTGAGGCTTCCAGAAACGGTGTATTTGTTGAGCTTGATGCTTTCTGTGTCGATGCCTGCCGCCGTGGCATAGTCGTCGGCTGAGAGCTTCCATGTGGTGGAAACATCATAATTGTCGGGCACGATGCCCGTAAACGTTACGATGCCGTCNGCANCGGTCAGTGCACTGACGGTTTGATTGCCCAGCGTCATCGTTACGGTTTTTCCTTCCACGTTGAGCCCTTCGAATCCTTCGGGACTGACGATTTGAAACTTCACGCTTACGGCTTGCGTGGCATCATCGAAATCTACGCATCCGGCGAGCAGCAACAAGGCTGCGGCCATCGTGATATACTTCTTCATTGTGCTGTGATGTTTGTCGTCTTGNGTGGTTATGCTTGAAGTTTTTTTCTTATAGTTTGAAGTCGAGTTCCACGCCAAACGAATAGGTGCCGGTGTTGCGCTGCGAGAGCGTGCCACTTGTGTTGCTCTTCAGATAGGGTTCATAGAAGAGCGCATTGTTGGCATAGAACGAGAGCGAGGCTTTCTTTCCCAGTTCCTTGGTGAGGCGGAACGAGAGGTTCCACGTCACGGGATTCTTCACGGGATCGTTGTCGTTCGACGTGATCACCTGGTCTTGAATGGCAATACTTTCCACGTCGGAGGGCTTCGTGGCATAGTAGATGCCATCGGCTCCGATGTATCCGTTCANCATGTCGTCGGTGATGGCGTGATATGCCAGATCGGTGTCTATCCATCCGATGGGGCTCTTTGATGCCACATAGCTCAGTGTGGACTGATGCCAAATAACTTGTCCCGTGAACGATGCCACCATGCGCAATGCCGGAATGTTGGTCACTAGTCGCAACGTGTTCACGAAGCGGCGATAGCGCGAATAGTCGAGTTCAGAGGGATAAACTATTTTCCATGGGGCTGTGGAATATTGCGAAAAACTGGTGAGGTTGTTGCGCGGCGACGATGAGTTCATGTTCTTGGAATAGCTCTTCGACTGTTGCCATGCACCGCTGAAATAGACCGATGTGTTGATGGCCTTTATTTTGCCGAAGTCGAAATCGAATTCCACGCCGCGATTCACACTCACGCTGGTGTTGCCCACTCGTCCTGTGGTGGTCCACATCACATCGGTGCGTGTCGGCGTGGCGCCACTCACGTCCACGCTGCCATCGGCATTCACCACGAGTCCCTCGGGGGTGTTGTAATAGTTGGCGGCATAGGTGAGGTATTCCGTTACACTCCCGAATCCGTTAGGCGTGCGATCCTGATAGGCCAGAATGCTGAGTTTGTGGCCGCGTGGCAGTCGGATGTCGAAACCGCCCTCTATCTTTGTGGTGGTGGCGTTCTTCAGGTCTTTCGAGTATTCCACGTTGTACACATACGTGTGATACATCAACATCTGTGCTGCAGCATTGTCTTGCGGCATATAGTTCAAGGCCACGCGGTCGCTATACGAGCGGTCGGGATAGAGATACGATAGGCCTGGCGTCTTCGAGTTCAGTCCGATGCCACCTCTCAGGTTGAGCCAGTCGGTGAGTTCGAGCGTCACGTTGAGGCGTGGCGACAATGCCGTGGTGCTCACATTGCTGAAGGGCTGCATCGCCGTGAAGCGGAGTCCGAATTGTGCGCGCAGGTTGCGACGCCCAGCATAGTTCCAACTGAAGTTGTCTTCGGCATAAAAAGCCAATTGGTGAAGTCCGGGAATGTCGCTGAAAGCGCGTGGCCGGCCGTTGCTGTTGGGGCGCAACGGATAGCGCTCGTCTGCGTTGTAATAGCCGCTTCCCGAGTTCCATTCATATTTATAGTCGGCACCTATCTTGAAACTCTGGTTGGTGCGACCGGCTTTCAAGAAGAAGGCATTATTCACTTTTGCATAGAAATTGCCGGGCTTCGATTGTGTGATGCCTGTGGCCAAATAAGAGGCATTCTCCCACGGAATGCTGTAATAACCAGTCTCTGTGGCCGTTATGATGGGCACCANTCCGCTNCCACTGCCCACATAGGATGTTGTGNGCGAGTNGTTGGTCGTCAGACTAANNCCGAGGGTNTATGACAATGTGCGTGAGAACAAACGGTCGATAGCGATCTTTCCGTTGTGGGTCAGCGAGAAGATGTTGCCCGTGCTGCGCGACTCGGTGCCGTCATCGATGGCGTCGGGGTCGTTGCCGCTCCAATCCTTCGTGTAGGTGTAGCGCAACTTGGTGTCGGCGTGCCATTTGCGCGTGATGTCGATGCCGTAACCGGCCGACAGGGTATAGCGATGGTAGGAACGCGTCTTTTGTCGTGGATCNCCCCAAGCCTGCGCATAGTCGAGATTGAAATTGAGCACGCCGGCGCGATCCAGTTTCAATCCTTTCCCCACAGAATAGTTCATCAGCGATGGGTTGATTTTGGCTTTCACTTGCCATGGCGTGACACCCACTTTCGAGTGAACCACCACCATGCCGCTGGTCAGATCGCCGTATTCCGCCGATGGGATGCCACGCACCACTTCAACCTCTTCGATGTCGTCGGCCGAAATCTGCCGCATATCCGTGGCAATGGCAGTGGTGGAAGAAAAGGCACCCTGCGTCAGCACACCATTGTTGGACATGGGCACGCCGTCCACGATGATGCTTGCGCCGAAACGATTGGTGATGTTGTTGTCCGACACCTCGCGCAATTGCAGCTGTTGCGTCTGCGTCATATCGGTGTTGCCCATCACGTGGCCCGGAATCAGCTGCATCACGTCGGCCAGCGAGGCTGCCTGCAGGTGGTCGATGGCTTGTCGCCCGATGATGCTCGATGTGCTTGTGCCCGATGCATTCTGGCGTGCCACCACGGTCACCTCGTTTAGTGCCAGCGATGTTTCCGTCATGCGAATGTTCAGGTGAAGCGGTTTGTTCACGTTGAGCTGTTGGCGCACNGTTTCGAAACCCACATAGCTGATTTCGAGAGTGTAGCGCCCGTCGGGTACGTTTTTCAGCACGGCTCGTCCCTGTGCATCGGTCACAGCATAGATGCCCGATGGTGTGAGCACACATGTGGCCATCACGATGGGGTCGTGGCCTGCTTGTTCGATGAGCGTGATGCTCACATCGTGGCCTGCCGTTTGCGCCATTGCTCCCGCACTGCCCATTGTCAAGAGCAGCAGCATGGCAATTATCCGGTTCAGTTGTCTCATAGCTCTTTTTTATCGCATTTGTGTAAATGTGTTCTGTGATATGGGGCATTGTCGGCTCAACCCACGCGTGCCGTTTTCTCCAGTTCGGCGTTGTCGATGATTTTGATTTTCCTGCCATCGATGGCCACGATGTGCTCCGTGGCGAAGGCCGAAAGCGTGCGAATGGCGTTGCTCGTTGTCATATTGGACATGCAGGCCAAATCTTCGCGACTCAGATAGATGCTCAGTGTGCAGCCATCGGCCTCNAGTCCGTAGTTGCGTTTCAGAAAGAGCAATGCCTCCGCCAATCGACCGCGNGTGTGCTTTTGGGTGAGATTGAGCGTGCGGTCGTCCGACTGTCCCAGCTCCACGGCCAAGTGTTTCATGATGGCTTCGCACACGTTGAAGTTGGTACGCATCAGTTTTTTCACCATCTCCATCGGCACAAAGGCCACCTTCGAGTCTTCGAAAGCCATGGCCGATGTGCGGTAATCCTCGCTGGCGAGAAAAGCTCGATAGCCGAACATACCGCCCGGTCTGATCACACGCACAATCTGATTGCGCCCGCTGATGCCACCTTTATAAATTTTCACCTTGCCCTCCACGAGAAACATCATCTCTGTGGGGCGGTCCCCCACGCCATAGATGGCGCCACCCTTGCGAAAGGCTTTCAACGTGGCGTTGGCCTCAATCAGAGCACGCTCTTCCGGCGCGCTCACGCCCCAACTGTCGCACAACCGTTTAGCGGCCTCTTGTCGCAACAACTCTTTCTTCCCTTTCATGCTCTCCTTGCTTTTCTCTTTACCCTATTGNGCAATCGATGCTCATGGTGCATCGCCTGCCCGTTTGGCGCTTTCGCATCACCATATTGATAGTGACGGAATGCACAAAGTTTACAAACTTTATAAAAACTTAGTGCAAAGGTAGTGCAAACGAGTGAAATGTGAAAATAAAACCACGCTTTATTTTCCATTTCCGAGTGTATAAAAAGTCAACAAGCAAGTGCAATAACTATTGCACTTGCTTGTTGACTTTTTATGACTCTTTGGTTGTAAAAATTACAGAAAAACACGAAAAAACTTGCAAGTTTCATAGAAAAGCAGTAATTTTGCTTCCCGATAACCCTATAAGAATACAGCATCGACGAACTGCCGCGGCCTTCCTATCGAAACCGTCGCCAGAGCCAAAGACCTCGCCGCTGAAGGAATAGAGACAATATGAGACAAGCAGCAATCCATGAGAATGCGTCTCTAACCCACTGTAAGTTAAGTGCTTGCAGGGGGGGGTATCGCCGCACTCTAACATACTTATTACGCCATAGCCACAAGCCTGTCTGCGCCCTATAGCAAGGGTCGTGGGCAGGCTTGTTGTATATACAGACAAGAATCCAAAAAGACAAAATGAGAAACAAACGTTACTTAAAGCCACGGCCGCTTGGCCGTTTTGCAGCGAAGTGCTTGCTGCTCGTGTTGATGCTTCTGCCGCAGATGGCATGGGCCGATTATTATTATAAAAAGGCCGATGGTACTATCGTCTCGACAAATGACGCCATAGTGTTGTCGGATAATGCTGCAACTCTCTCTGACAACATCTATGTGGTCTCTGGAAACGTTACTATCTCCGGACGATGCAACGTTACGACCGATGTAACCCTCGTCTTGCTCGATGGCGCCACGCTCACTGCCGAAGGCGGCATCGGTATGTCTTCAAACTGTTCGATAACCATTACCGTTGGAAATACCACAAACGAGATAGCAGGTACTGGCACGTTAAAGGCCACAGGCACAGACTGCAATCCGGGCATTGGCAACAATTATGGTGGCGACGGCGGTGGGACGGTGAACATTGTTGATGGAAACATCGAAGCAACGGGAGGATCGGCCGCAGCAGGCATCGGCAGCGGAAAAGCCATGTCGGGCGGCATTGTCAACATCTACGGCGGCACTATTGAGGCAATAGGTACTGGCGCAGCAGGCATCGGAAGCGGAACAGACGGAACGGGAGACGTGCTCTCCATAAGTGGCTATGCCGAAGTTTTCATACGTGGCACAGAGTGGTCGATGGCTCTCAACTGTTCCTCGGCCACTGCCACAGCGCCCGCTGGCTATGTCGTCTATGTGGAAGAAATTGATGGAACGCCTATCGCCTCTGCTTCTTCCACATTTGACCTGATTGATATTGGCCTTGGTACGGAGCATCATGATGCCCACATTTTTATGGGGACAGCTTATACTGTAACCTACGATGCTAATGGGGGCAGTGGCTCCATGGATTCGAAAAGTTTAGGGATAGGCGAGAGTTTCACCATCAGCGAAAACAAGTTCACCTACGACAATAGGTCTTTTACAGAATGGAACACGCAGGCAGACGGCACAGGCAGAAGCTATAAACCAGGCGATGAAGTTGGCTTTGGACGCAACACCACCTTATATGCCCAGTGGGGATCGCTGGTCTATTACCTTACCGTCTCTGGCGACATAGCAACTGCTGATGAATATCGAACAGTTACCGAATCCACCGATGCCCCCTCAGATGGCATTTGGGTGGTCAATGGCACGACAACTCTAAACTCTGTTTTTTATGTGGATTATAACGAAGTGACGTTGATTCTGCTCGATGGCGCCAAGCTCATTGCTCCTGAAGGAATTAATCTTAATTCCACTGGCAAACTCACCATCACAGCAGGAAATATGACTGACGCTATCGCTTGCACAGGCGCATTGATAGCGCAAAGCGATATAGACTATCAGTCTGGTATTGGATGTGATCAAGGTGAAGTAAACATTATTGCAGGAAACATCACGGCATCGGGCGGCGAAAGTGCTGCTGGCATCGGTGGAGGCCTGGGTGGTGAGGGCGCTACTGTCACTATTTATGGGGGCAATGTAACCGCAACGGGTGGAGCAGATGCTGCTGGCATCGGCGGCGGTGCTGGTGGAGCAGGCGGCGACGTCTCCATTCTTGACGGCACAGTGAAGGCCACAGGCGGTGAAAACGCCAGCGCCATCGGCGGCGGCTCGGGCGGTTCAGGCGGCACGCTTACCATCAGTGGCACTGCTGACGTGACAGTGAAATCGACGACCGACGGCGTATATGCCCTCAATTGCGAAACTGCCACCGCCACGCCTAGCAACGGCTACAGCGTGTATGTGCAGGGCAAGGACAAAAATAACTTCACTGGCACGCCCTCCACTTCAGTTGTTGATTTGAATAAACTTGGACTTGGCAGTTCCGCTCAGTATGCCCACATCTTCTTTGCAGATGCATCCGTTGATGTAACGATTGGTAGCACGAAATACGCAACGCTGTATTATAGCGACCGGAATCTCGTGGTGCCGGCGGACAAAGGCGTCAAAGCCTATATCGTTACGGCGGCAGAAGCCGGCACCGATGCGGAGGGCAAAGCCACACTAACACG
>Ga0065708_1000011_pt1 | contig 72017 bp, 60 predicted proteins | sample Hoacrofraction12_2_FD_59095 | JGI IMG/M metagenome (GOLD analysis project Ga0065708, IMG submission 59095) | Hoatzin crop microbial communities from Cojedes, Venezuela, sample from fiber fraction 12 v1 | ecosystem: Host-associated > Birds > Digestive system > Esophagus > Crop | place: Venezuela... | reverse complement strand
AACCTTTCCATTTCTTGGAAGTCCCCACATGGTAAAGAAGAAATAAACGTCTTGTTTCCTCTTCACCCATTATCTTTGACAGATAAGTGTATAGTGGATTGATGAAATAGTTGGAGAGACTTTTTTGCATCAGTTCAGTAGGAATAAACGATGGAGGTTTTGGCGGTTCTATCTTGGGTATTCTACTCGGAATAGCTAAACCCGCATCATCCTTGAACGCGGACTTCTGTTCGGGATTATCCTGAAAGAATGCTTTAGGCGTATAGTGATAGCCACAGCTGCATTCGTGGTCGCATTTCCCAACCGTATCAGGAAAGTTGATGATGCCTTCCTCATCAATATATTTGGTGAAGCACTTCTTTTTACCGCAAGCAGGGCAAGTTATCTTGCTGCCTGGTTTATATTTCTGCAAATGGAATCGGAATGTTGACATAGCCAAATTGTTTTGAAGTTACACGTTCGGAACTTTACACTTTTACACTTTGGCGTTAGTCGAAAATGTAATAGTGTAAAATGTATCAAGGTCAGATGAGTTTACTGTATTTGCCGTGAGCATCTTTCTGAAGGACTCGTTCTTCCACCCATTTGGCAAGATCTTTCTTGACCGTACTTTCGCAAAGTCCGAACTGACAACCTGCCGTAATCGCGTCGCTGGTTGAAAATCCTGATGGGAGTTGGTTAAGGTAGGCGCGTTTCAGCGTTCCGAGCGAATCCTTTTTAACCGTAGCCGTTATCGACAAATAAGATGTTTCCAGATAGTCATACAGCCGTATGGCTGCATGAATGGATTTCTCATCTACAAATTGTATGTGAGATTCATCGCATGCCCAACGCAACACTTGGAACACAAGTGCGAGACGAGCCACATTAGAATCTGCCTTCATCATCCTACTGTCTATCAGACTGTCATCATCGATGGCGTTTACTTGGTCTATCAGTCCGTTCTTCCAATTCCAGAAATAATGCTGTGCCTCCTCTGCCATAGTGAGAACCTTCGAGGATTCTCCATTATCACACTCCAATGAAAGCAATTTGTCGATGATGGTTTTCCACTGGCGATACAGCACATCTGCCGAATCATTGGTACTTGTTGCATCAGGTGTCTCATCCACTCGTGCAATCTTTCTGCATTTGGGGCANAGGAAAAGTATGCGGTCTATCAGTCCGTTTGCCATATTCTCCTTCGTGAACAGTTCGCAGATACGTTTCGTCTGTGTTGTCCCGATGATGTTGATGCAAGGGTGCTGTATAATAATAGGNATAGGGCTGTTGCAACGCGACACCTTCAGTTGCTTGCCGCTATAAGCCGTCAGTAGTTGGGTAATCAGCGGATTGTCGTTATATCGGTAGATGCTGTTAAAGAATCCCATGATTTCATCAACGAGTATCACGATTCCGCGCTGATTGTCGTTGTGGATACGCATCATTGATTCAGGNGTGAAGTCCGAAAGAATAGTTTGCCGTAGGATGGGTTTCTCTGATTCTGGTGTTTCGCAATCCTTTTTGCCTTTCCCAAGAGAAGATATGTAAGCCTCGTAATCATCCTTGAACTTNCAAAACAACNGGTAGTCGTGTTCTTGCAAAGGACGATAGGCATAGTCGAGTGGTGGCGTTTTTCCTTGTCCTGGTCTCCCCACCAATATAATATATAGGGCAGGACTGTTTNTCCACGAGCCTTGAATCCTTATCTGACAAGAATTCCCGATGGCGGTAGCTGCTGCTGACAACATGCTAATAGCCAAATACTCCATGTTGTATTTCTCTATTTGCGTGAGGTCAAGAATGATGTGCTGCATCTTCTGNGGAAAGATTTCCAAAGGGAAGTCAGTTCCGTCCAGCTGCTCCGCCTCCAGTCTGATAGAGTTTGTCAATTCTAATCTGTTCATAGCATCTTTTTCTTTNTGGAATTGACATACTCTTGCGCTTCTCNCTCAAAATCNTTGATAGACCGTTTCTTGCATCCCACAAGCCATTCGTCTATTTCCGATTTGCGGAAAACAATGTTTTTCCCCTTTTTGTGAAAAGGGATAAATCGGGTACTTGTCCAGCCATAAACGGTCTGCTCGGCTGGATGATTCGGGAGGTAGGCACAAAGGTCTTTGAGACTTAACCAAGCATCGGGGTCATCTGGTTTCGAGATGTGTAGGTTGTCAACCTTACGGTCTAATGCCTCCAGCTTTTCCACAATGTTCGACAAGACTTGTGGAATGGAGTCAAATGAAAGATGGTTTTCAGCCATATTTGAATAATTTTATAAGTTGGCTGCAGACAATATGAAAACAGCCGCCTCCAAAGTGAAAGCGGTTGCAAAAGTATCGGCATTCTCAATGCTGATTTTGTACTGATTTCATGCCATAATGAAGTCTGTACTCCGACACCACAAATAAATGTATAACTTACTGAAAACCAGTGCTGTTAAATAATGTTTAGGGTGAAAGATTTTTGAAACCTGAAAAGGTGCTGAAAGCGTTATGATTTCATTCCATAACGCTTTCAGTACGGTTATTCGTTGAGATTTATATCGAGTTTGATAGCATCAGCAGCCTTCTCCTTCTTTTCGTCCACGACCTTGGCATAGATTTGAGTTGTGCGCACGTTGGTGTGTCCCAACATCTTGCTGACTGTGTAAAGGTCGGTGCCGTTAGAGAGTTGCAGCGTGGCAAAAGTATGACGGAAACAGTGGAAGGTGATGTGCTTGGTGATGCCTGCTGCTTTTATCCACCTTTCCAATGGTTTTGAAATCCATGACGGGTCGGGCAGTCCACCAAAGATAAGGCTTTCGGGGTGTCCTGGCTCTCCGCAAAGTTGATATGCCTGCTCGGAGATAGGCATATATTCAACCCCTTTTGTCTTCTTCTGCGTGAAGTTCACGCGATAGTGGTCGCCCTCTTTTGTGATTTCCTTCCACTTCATCTTCTGTATGTCGCTGTGGCGGAATCCTGTCAAAGCAGAAAATAGGGCGGCACGTTTGATGATGGGATTGTCGCAAGGGGTGGCAGCCAGTTTGTTCAANTCCTCCATCGTCAGATGTTCTCTTCGACTTTCTTTGCCCTGAATGCCCTTTACCTTTGCGGATATGTCTGTAACCAGATAGCCATCGATGAAAGCCTGTTTCAGTCCCGCCTTGAAAATTGCGAAATAGGTNGAAGCGGTGTTCTGCGAAATCGTTCCGCTCTTGTTTCCACCTTGCGGAGCCGTTAACAGGAACTGCTTAAAATGTTCCATCAGTTTAGTGTCGATGTCAGCGAAGATCATAGGTNCTCTTTTCGTGAAGATTTTCATCAATTCATAAACACGGCTCCAGTTCACAATGATAGCATCCGAACTGTTCTTGTGGCGTTCCCACGTAATCTTCTTGAAGTAGGCAATGAAGTCGCATTGCGATTTTTCCTTTTGTTCCAAAAGGGCGGCTTCTGTCTCNGAATAAAGTTCTTCTGTATCATATTCTCTCTGGCGGATGGCACGAACCTTATCCGCATAGAGGCAACTTTCTTGGTCAAGTTCCGACTTGCACANGATGATGCCATTGACATCACGCTTGGGTTTATATGTAACAGTACCATCTGCAGAGGTGCGAGCCGTGCGTTTCTTGTCCCAAACAGGGGTGGTGACAGTCCGATTCAGATATTCGCGATGGCGCACCTTTGCATCGCCTTTACCACGCACGGGGTATGCTTCCAGATACAGATACCATTCATTACGATAATCTGATTTTCGGAGTTTCACCGTAACACGGGTGTTGAACAATTCGCGTTTCATAGGCTGCCGGTATTATAAGGATTTGTAGAGTTCATCAACTTCTTTCTTGGGAACATAAACGAAATTCCCAATTTGTCGGGTGGGGATGGAGTATTTTCGAATGTGCAGATATACTGTGCTATCGTCCATGTGGTACTTCTCCGCAATCTCGCCAATGGTATAGCAATCTTCAGGTTCCAGACTATAGCGTTTCGGAAGAGGCTTCTCCTTGTTTTCCAACTGAATTGTTCTCAGAGGATAAAGCTTCGCCAGTTCTTCTTTGCTGACACGTGTTTGCCGTTGCCCAGGATTCACACTCGGTATAATTCCTTTGCGAACAAGACGATAAAGCGTCTCTTTGCTGACTCCAAACATCGCGTATGCTTCAGGCACCGTGATATATTCTTGTGCCTCAGGAATCATCTTGACAATTTCGTCAAGTTTCTCGTTCCGCAGTTTTTCATCCTTTCGCCTCTTCCATGCCGTCCTGGAGCAGTTGCGAGAACAATACCAAGAATCCAAAGTTTTGGCGACAAAGATTGTTCCGCAGACCTTACAGGCTCTTCTTATCTCAAATTTCGCTTTTGCCATAACGTTATTTTTCTATCATTCTTTTGTACCTTCTCTTTAAGTGTCACATTGTCTACTTCTAAGTGTTGGTACAAATATGNGTACAAAAATAGAGATAAAAATCGAGAAAAACAAGGAATAAAACAAATTTTAACAAAAGAAAAATCCCTGTAACTGCGTGAGTTACAGGGATTTTGTTATGATTTTCTTATCGATTTTTATCTTTTCCTATTTGACTTCTTCGAAATCAGCGTCCTGAATNGTCTCATCGGTGTTGTTATTCTGTGATTGGTCGGTCTGTTGTCCGCCAAATCCAGCTCCAGCGCCTTGCTGTGCGCCAGCCTGATTGTACATNTGAGCGCTGGCAGCTTGCATTACTGAATTCAGATTGTTGATTGCCGAGTCGATTGCAGTAACATCGCCACTCTTGTGCGCGTCTTTGAGTTGCTGCAGAGCGCTTTCGATGTTTGGTTTCTGGTCGGCTGGAATCTTATCTCCGTTTTCGTTCAAGAAGTTTTCTGTGGTAAAGATCATCGAGTCTGCTTGATTGAGTTTGTCGATGCGTTCACGCTCTTTCTTATCGCTTTCAGCNTTTTGTTCAGCTTCGGCTTTCATGCGGTCGATTTCTTCTTTACTCAAACCAGAAGAAGCCTCGATACGAATGGCTTGTTCCTTACCTGTAGCCTTATCTTTTGCGGAAACTTTTACGATTCCGTTAGCATCGATATCGAATGTTACTTCAATCTGAGGAATACCACGACGNGCTGGTGCGATACCTGTCAGGTTAAATTGTCCCAGACTCTTGTTCTGTGCTGCCATTGGTCGTTCACCCTGAAGCACGTGAATGGTTACTTCGGTCTGGTTGTCGGCAGCTGTCGAGAAGGTTTCACTCTTCTTGCANGGAATTGTTGTGTTTGCGTCGATTAGTTTAGTCATTACGCCGCCTAACGTTTCGATACCCAGCGTCAGAGGAGTAACATCGAGCAGAACGATGTCGCCTACTCCACCTTCTTTATTAAGGATTGCGCCTTGAATGCTTGCGCCAACGGCTACTACTTCATCAGGATTAACGCCCTTTGAAGGTTCTTTACCGAAATAGTTCTTTACAAGCGTNTGAACGGCNGGNATACGGCTCGAACCACCTACGAGGATTACTTCGTCAATGTCTGAAGTTGACAATTTAGCGTCACGCACTGCGTTTTGGCAAGGCACAAGACAAGCTTGTATCAAGTCGTGNGCGAGTTGTTCGAACTGTGCACGCGTCAGCGTCTTAACCAAGTGTTTTGGTACTCCACCTTCAGCAGAAATGTAAGGCAAGTTGATTTCGGTGCTGGTTGTGCTTGATAGCTCAATCTTTGCTTTCTCTGCAGCTTCCTTTAAGCGCTGCATTGCCATAGNATCTTTAGATAGATCGATACCTTCGTCGTTNTTNAANCCATTTACCAACCAATCGATAATTACTTGGTCGAAATCGTCACCGCCAAGGTGTGTATCACCNTTGGTTGACAACACTTCGAAAACGCCNCCACCGAATTCCAGAATTGAAATATCGAATGTTCCACCGCCAAGGTCAAACACTGCGATCTTCATGTCTTTACCTGCTTTATCAACGCCATAAGCCAGCGCTGCAGCAGTAGGNTCGTTGACGATACGGCGTACATTTAGACCTGCAATTTGNCCNGCTTCTTTCGTAGCTTGACGCTGTGAGTCNGAGAAGTATGCAGGAACGGTAATTACTGCATCAGTAACTTCTTGACCGAGATAGTCTTCGGCAGTTTTTTTCATCTTTTGCAGAACCATAGCCGAAATCTCCTGCGGTGTATATTTACGTCCTTCGATGTCAACGCGTGGATATCCACCTTCGTTTACAACGGTAAACGGCACGCGTTCAGCTTCTTTTCGCGCTTGTTCATAGGTTTCGCCCATGAAACGCTTGATGCTGTAAACGGTGTTTTTAGGGTTTGTGATAGCCTGACGCTTTGCTGGATCTCCAACTTTACGTTCGCCATCTTTAACGAAACCAACCACTGACGGGGTTGTACGCTTTCCTTCACTGTTAGCAATAACCACTGGTTCATTGCCTTCAAATACAGATACACAACTGTTAGTTGTACCTAAGTCAATACCAATTATTTTTCCCATAATTATCTAATTTTTAATGTTTTGCAATGTTTTACGCTGTTTATCCTACAAAATACGTGCCAACTGTCACGTGAAATAAAAAAGACTGACATTTTTTCACTGTCGTAACACAAAAAAACCTCCCTCCAGCGTGTGGAGAGAGGTTTCTATTTATTATATAATAAGGTGTTAGTTTGCTTTCAGATTTTCGCGAACCTGCTGTTCGATTTCTTCGCACANCTCTGGATTATCCTTAAGCAGNTGTTTGGTNGCNTCGCGACCTTGCGCCAGTTTCGTATCGTGATAAGAGAACCAGCTACCGCTCTTTTGTATGATATCCATCTCAACGCCTAAGTCGAGTATCTCGCCGACTTTCGAAATTCCTTCGCCGAACATGATGTCGAACTCTGCTTTACGGAATGGTGGTGCTACTTTATTCTTCACTACTTTAACCTTTGTAAGATTGCCGATGATGTCATCACCATCCTTGATTGGCGTACTACGACGAATATCAATGCGTACGCTGGCGTAGAACTTCAATGCGTTACCGCCAGTCGTGGTTTCAGGATTGCCGAACATGACGCCAATTTTCTCGCGCAACTGGTTGATGAAAATACACGTGGTCTTTGTTTTGCTAATTGCACCAGTCAATTTTCGCAACGCTTGACTCATCAAACGNGCGTGCAANCCAACGGCACTTTCGCCCATATCGCCTTCGATTTCTTTTTTAGGTGTAAGCGCAGCGACTGAGTCGATCACGATTAAATCAACNGCTGCAGAACTGATCAGCTGTTCAGCGATTCCCAGTCCTTGTTCACCGTCATCGGGCTGTGCAACGTAGAGTTCCTGAACGTTTACGCCTAATTTCTCGGCGTAAGTGCTGTCGAATGCGTGCTCAGCNTCGATAAATGCAGCTGTGCCGCCCATCTTTTGCGCTTCTGCGATAGCGTGCAGCGCCAGNGTTGTTTTACCCGACGATTCTGGTCCGTAGATTTCCACGATTCTTCCACGTGGATAACCGCCAACGCCCAGTGCAACGTCNAGACCGAGACTGCCAGTAGGAATCACTTCTACGTCTTCCACCTTTCTATCTCCCAGTTTCATGATTGANCCTTTGCCATAATTTTTTTCGATTTTGGCAATTGCTGCTTGTAAGGCTTTGAGTTTGCCTTCGTTTACATTCGTTTCTTGCGTGTTTTCTTTTGCCATGATAGTTTATTTTGGTTTTTTACAGTTTATAATTCATTGTTTTGGTTCGGTCAGAACCATTCGATGCAGCGCGATGTGGGTGGAACACCTCTTTTATTATTACGCGCGCGCGATGGGTTCTGTTGGAATAGTCGGCGAACGTTTCGTTGTAGGGATCTATCTCGTCGCGCCAGTTGTCGTAGGGTGCGAAGTAGAAATACGGAAACGCATTGACTACGCTGTTCTGTGGTTCTTCTCGCTGTCCTTCTTCTTCGAGTTGCTGCAGGTTTTCACGTGTAGGATAGATGCACTGCNTGCCATTTTCTTTGCAATATTGCGCAATCGGAGCGATNAGNGTGTCGTATTGCTCGCGCAACGCTGCAAGCGAATAATTTTGATAGGCNGCATCACCAATTTTTTGTATTGGTCTGATTTGCANAACATCGAGATGCAGACCTTCGAAAACCGTAGGAANCAACGNCAATTCAGCAGCATTCTCCTCGTTGACTGTATAATTCANTCNCACGCGCAACGCTCTGCCATTCGCTTTNGCTTGGCGCAANANTTGGATGAGCGAGAGAAATTTCTCGAANTTCGCAGGCGGCATCAGCCGTTCGTANGTNTNNTTCGTCAGTCCATGCGCCGACAAGATTATTTCATCCAAACCAGCATCGAGCAACGCTGTCAATTTTTCGTCAGTCAGCAANTTACCGTTGGTTGTGATAGAGATATTCGGCACGCCATAGCGTTTTCCCAACGCAACGAGCGACGGCAGATTGTCGAACATCGTGGNTTCCGTTCCGCAACCAATCTGCAGCTTCAGCGTTCTACTGAAAAGCGATTTGCCGATGGCTTCCANATCTTGCTGNCTAAACTTTCCGCGAAGCGAACGCCGTATNTNGTCGTTGCTGAAATAGCACATCCGACAGCTAAGNTTGCACGACAGAATCGGATCGACGTTCAATGTGAGATAGCGACGTCCACTGACGTGAAAAATCCAAAGCCCCAGCGCTCGCAAACGCTGGCTTTTGATTCGTTGATAAATATGTAAGAGGCGATAGAAGTTCATTCTACAACTCCAAGTCGCCATCAAACACTTCGTGCCAAGGCAATCCCTGCTTGTTAAGCTGCTCCATGAATGGATCGGGATCGAAGTCTTCGACGTTCCAAACGCCTGGTTTCTTCCATATTCCTTTGAGATACATCATTGCGCCAATCATTGCTGGCACGCCTGTAGTATAACTAACGCCCTGCATGCCCGTTTCGCGATACGCTTCCTGGTGCTTGCAGTTGTTATAGACGTAATAGGTGTGCTCCTTGCCGTCTTTGATGCCACGAATGCGACAGCCGATGCTCGTCTCGCCTTCGTAATTTTCGCCTAACTCTTGTGGATTAGGAAGCACAGCCTTTAAGAACTGAAGCGGAACGATTTGTTGACCATTGTATTCTATAGGAACGATGCTTGCCATGCCAATGTTTTGGATNACGCGAAGGTGTGTAAGATATTCCTGTCCGAAGGTCATCCAGAATCGCGCTTGCTTGATTGTTGGATAGTTCTTCACAAGACTTTCCAGTTCTTCATGGTGTANCAAATAGCTTTCGCGTGGACCAATATTNGGATACGTCAAAGGCTTGTGGATTTCCAGTGGTTCTGTTTCNATCCATTGCCCATCTTTATAGTAAGAACCCTTTTGCGTGATTTCTCGTATATTGATTTCGGGATTGAAATTCGTTGCAAACGCTTTGTGGTGATTGCCTGCGTTGCAGTCAACNATGTCGAGATAATGAATTTCGTCAAAGTAATGCTTTGCTGCATAAGCGGTAAACACGCCGCTTACACCAGGATCGAAACCGCATCCNAATATAGCAGTTAAGCCAGCCTGCTCGAATTTTTCTTTGTATGCCCATTGCCAACTGTATTCGAAGTGTGCTTCGTCTTTAGGTTCATAGTTTGCGGTGTCCAGATAGTTGCATCCGCANGCCAGACACGCTTCCATGATTGTCAGGTCTTGATAAGGCAAAGCCAAATTGATGACAATCTCGGGCTTAAAGTCGTTAAATAAAGTTTTCAACTGCTCTACGTCGTCAGCATCTACTTGCGCTGTCTTGATAGATGGGTTGCCTATCGCTTTAACGATTTGATCGCACTTTTCTTTTCTGCGAGATGCAATCATAAACTCAGTGAACACATCAGGATTTTGCGCAATCTTGAANGCNGCAACNGTTGCAACGCCGCCAGCGCCAATCATCAATACTCTTGACATTTCTTCTTTCTGTTGTTTTAGGTGGTTATTGTATGTTATTTAATTCTTCGCTTTTGATTCCTAAAGCATTCATCAGCGAATAGCCGAGAATCTCTTGAAAAAATCGTCCGCCACTCATGGGTTGCATAGCAAACAGCGTTACGCGTGGCTCTTCCGTATGAACCTGACGCAACACGTTGCGAACTCGGTCGTAGGTNGCTTCGTTGGGAACAATCATCANNCGTTTGACGNTGATACTTTGGCTCACTGCGGCTGCGAGATCTACNANNAAATCTTCGTGATTGCCCATTCCGTTGGTGGAACATGCTTGGATAGAAAATTCGCCCAAGTGGTCTTTGAACGCCATGCCATTGAGTTCGCTGTCGTAAGNCGATGGCAGAAAATTCTGAAGCGCCGTTTTGTCGTCAGAATGCAACAAGACAACTTGCGTTTCGTGCGTTCCNTCGCGCAATCCTCCNTCGAGAGCGATGCAGTCTATCCATCGCGCAAAATCGGCTGGCGGGATGCGACGCCCAAGCATGCGCTCGAAGTTGACAATCANGTCGAACGCAACGCTATCGACGTAGTCGGCATCGACCAAAACAACGTTTTCGCGCCACATATTACGGTCAAAGCGATTTTCCATCGCTACAAAGATAGTAAAATAATCACCAGATTTCAAAACACCTTATTAAAAATATAAGGCAATTTGTTCTATTTTTCGTTTTTTTTGGTACATTTGTCGCCGACAGAACATTCATTTATTATCCTAAAACCTATAAAAACATGAAGACAAAACTTATNGTTAGCTTTGCCGTTGCTTGCTTTGCATACACAGCAAGCGCACAAATAGTTACTGATCAATACGACAAAAAAGCNCCAGTAACCGAACAAACAAATCCTGACTTGCAGAAACAAAAAGAGGAAGCGCAAAAGGANATCGAAAAACGCAAGCAAGAGCAAATTAAAGAGGTAGAAAAGCGTCAGAAAGAGGAGCTTAAGCGCCAGAAAGAGATGGAAAAGCAACAGAAAGAGGCTAAAAAGGCTCAGAAAGAAGCTAAGAAATCAGAGAAACGCGCCAAGAAAGCTCAGAAAGAAGCTAAGAAACGCCAAAAACTCGCTGAAAAGCAACAAAAAGCTAAGCAAAAGGCGNTGAAGGCGCAAGAAAAGGCAAAAAAAGCGCAAGAGAAAGTAGCTAAGCAACAAGCGAAATCGCTCGAGAAACAAGAGAAAGCGCGTCTCAAAGCTGAGAAAGCGGCTAAGAAAGCAGAGAAAGCTGCAAAGAAAGCTGCNAAGTACGCTTAACAAACTGCCAAAACAATCAAACAGGGCGCACAAAACAGTCGCCTATATCCATGCAACATCTTCGACAAGCNCGTCGGAGATGTTGTTTTTTTTGTGCATTCCCAAAAATGGTGCGTGAGAACGCAGAAAATTTCTCCTTTATTTTCNANGAAAATTTGACGCAAAATTTGTCGAAAATGCGCACAGTTTTTTGGACAGAAAATGCAGGNAAAAAATCCGCTTNATGTGAACCAAAAANTNNGGAAAATGAGANAGGATTTTAAGAAAACTTTACAAAATTTGACAAATATTTTTTGTAAACTTTTTTTACCAAATTTTTGACGGTGGTCTAATGAAAAAATTTTCGCCGAAAAACGAGATTTTGGANNNTTATGCAAGAAATATGAAATTTTCTCGTTGAAATTTTTTGCACATTTCGCACGTTTTTGTGCAAAAAGTGGCTTTTTTGCGAAATTTTTGCGTCAGTTTTGCGATTTCGGAAGCGCTGTTTACGAAATTATTTCACGTGAGATAAATTTCTATCTCACGTGAGATAATTTTCTATCTCATATCATTTAACTTTTTTAACAGTCAATTTAACAAAAAAATGCACGTAAAACGCGCAAAAAAAACACAGGTTTTTGGTCGGTCGAACGTTGAACGGCGAAAAAAATCGAAAAATAGAGGCACTTTTTTGTAATGATTTTTTACTTTTTTCTGAAAACTCAGATTTTTTTTGCACGAAAAAGCGTCGATTTTAACATTTGAATTTTCGACGAAAAACATGCGAAATTTTTTGCTCAAAAAACGGTCAAAATTTGGCACAAAAAAGACGGCATTTTTCATGCACGAAAAATGCCGTCAGAAAGCGTGTTAAATCGTGAACGATTTATTTGGTATCCCACCACATTCTACTATCGAAGCGGTCGCCATTCGACAGATTAGAAACGGCAGCCTTGTAGTTTGTGGAGTTAACTTGTGATTCGTCTTCTGGATAACGGAAGCGACGTGGAATTGTTCCACCTTCGGTAGCGCACTCGCCATAGCTTGCTGCGTTAGCAGGTTGCACGAGTTCAGGATATCCCGAACGGCGCCAGTTTGCGAATGTCTCGTATTCGTCGCAGAAGCAGTTGATATAATATTGTATATTGATTGCTTTGAGCGGATTACTTGAGAATTGAGCAACCTGAGCGTTGACGTATGTCGAGATAGCAGAGCTGGTTAGGTAAGTGCTATACAATGATTGCGCGCCTGCAGTGGTGAACTGTGAGAATTGTTCCAATGCAGCCTGAACGCCGTTCTTGAAGTAAGTTTGAGCATCTCCGCTAACCCATCCGCGATATGCAGCTTCTGCGAGCAGAAGTTGTGTTTGCGCGTAAGTTACGATGAAGGTTGGCGATGTTGGATTAGAATAAGTGTAGCGGTTAGGCACTGAATAGTGGCTCTGATAGTTGTAGCCGTCAGTTCCAATGAGTGCATATTCGCCACCCAATTTACCAATCCACCATTGGCTTCCACTTGCATTGCTGTAGCCACCCGTTGGCAGACCTTTCTGGATTGAAGGATCAGAATTGCCGTACTGGAAGTCGCTGTTCTGAACCGAGATACTTGGATCGTCGCATACGGTGCAGATGAGCGCGATACGTGGGTCGTTGCCGTCTTGCAGTATATCGAGGAAAGTCTTTCCAATGAAGAATTCTTTGTCTTCGTGTGCAAAAATCTTAGCGTATGGCTCAGAAGAGTCGTTAGTCGTTACGCCGTCGCTGTGGTTCAGTTTAACGTTTTGTGCGTTTGATGTAATCAGACCGTTAGCGAGTGCTTTTGCAGCATAAGTCTTAGCGGTTGCTTGATCTACTTTAGACAAACGCATAGCGAGACGCAGCATGAGCGAGTTAGCAAAGCGTTTCCATGAAGCAGCATCGCCTTGGAAGTAAAGATCTTGGCTACCCATTACGGCTGTACCGCTCGAGAGATTTGCTTGTGCTTCATCGAGTTCTTTCAGCATGTCGTTGTAAACTTCCTGTTGCGTGTCATATTCAGGATAGCTGTACAGTGCAGGACGACCTGCTTGGCTGTAAGGTATATCTCCATAAAGGTCGGTCATGCGGCTGGCAGCATAAACGCGAAGCACGCGAGCCATGTTGTAGTCGATTTTATACGTGTCATCGTCTGCCCACTTATCGAGAACGGTTGTTACATCACGGAAAGCGCCACGGTCGCTGTTATAAGTAGACCAGTAAGCAGCAGAGTAATCAGCGGTATAATAGAACATATTGTGCGGCCACCACCAATCGATTGATGTAATGTGCTGCATCCATTGTCCTGCATAGATACATCCGTTTCGCCAGATGTCCCAGTCTGAACCTAACACTTGGTGTTGGGCATTAGAAAAGAGCATAGCGTAAGGCACGTTGCCTTCGTTGAGGTGCTCAGGATCGATGTTTGTGTCGCCGAAATCACCGCAACTGGTCAATCCGAAAGCGACTATCGATGCTAATACGAAATATTTAAACTTTTTCATTGTTGTCATTATTTAAGAATTAGAACTTAACATTGAGGTTGAAACCAATGTTGCGGGTCGTAGGATAACCATTCAGCTCGAGGCCTTGGCCATTGGTGTTGTTGATAGATGATTCTGGATCGATGTTTGGTGTCCATTTCTTAATGCACCATAGGTTACGAGCAACGATAGATGCGCTAAGTCCTTTGACAAACTTAAGCGGTTCGAGCAATTTCTTGGGGAAAGTGTAACCGATAGCAAGCTCACGCAGTTTGATAAAGTCTGCTTTGTAAACGAATTCTTCACCGATAGAGTTGTTACAGATAGCACGGTAGTAGTTTTGTGCTGTAACAGCGGTGGTGTTAGCTGTTCCGTCTTCGTTTACGCCAGGGAATACGTAAGTGCCTGTTGGGTTTGATGCGTCACGACCTTTAAGAGTCTGCTCGTGCATACCATAATAATATAAGTTATAGTTGGTTCCCGAGAAAATCTTTGCACCAAACTTGAAGTCGATCAAGAATGAAAGGAAGAAGTTTTTGTAAGAGAAGCGGTTGTTCCAACCACCAGTGAAATTGTAAACGCCGTTACCCAGACTTGTGAGTTCGTCTTCTGCTTGTGGCAGACCGTCTTTCAGGATGAGGTTTCCACTTGCATCGCGTTTGTATTTGTGTCCAATCAATTCACCGTAGCTTGAACCAACAACGTTGTAAACGTAAACGTTACCTGAACGTGACTGTGCGCCACTGATTTGCAGGCGATCTACGCCGTCGCCGAGGTCTTCTACTTCGTTATCGTTCCATGCGAGGTTAAGCGTTGTATTCCATTCGAAATCTTTTGTCTTCACTGGATAAGCGTCAACCATGAATTCGAAACCAGAGTTGCGAATCTTACCAACGTTAGCAATCATTGCGCCATAACCAGAACCACTTGATGTTGAAACCTGAACGATGTCATCGGTGGTCTTCTTTACGTAGTAAGCCATGTCGAAGGTCAATCTGTTCTGGAAGAACGACAAGTTGAGACCAACTTCGAACTCAGAAATGTGAACAGGTTTAAGGTTTGCGTTTGGATAAACGTTGCCATTGTTTTGTGTTGCAACAGAAACACCGTTGATTGTGTAGTTACGGAGTTGATAGAGCAGCAGGTTTTGATAAGCGGTTGTACCGTTTGATGCTGCTGCAAAGCCGATACGTGCTTTTCCGAAGTCGAACCACTCAGGCATTGAGTCGCGGAAAGTGTCGGTGAATACCCAAGATAGGGTTGCAGATGGATAGAAGTAACTATTGTGGTCGTCAGATAGCGTTGAGAACCAGTCGTTACGTCCTGTCAAATTCAAGAACAATTGATTTCTCCAGCTGAAGTCTGCTGTTCCATAGAGTGAATTTACTTTATAGCGAACAAACTGTTTTGCTGGTGATTGACCTGAAGCGGTGATGTTGTTTACTGACCAGAGTCCGTCAACAGTGAAAGGACGACCACCGTTTGAGGTGTAGAACATTTTATACTTGTTCGACATTTTGTTACCACCGAAGGTTGCACTTACGCCGAAGTCTCCGAAGGTCTTATCGAAACCGAGTAAGAAGTTGTAGTTCATTTCCTCGAAGTTCTTTTCGTATTCAGTGAGATAGCCGTTAGGGTCAGCAGCAGCGCCGATTGGCTGAACTTGCTTGTATTCTTGGCTATATCCGTCGCGCTGAACAGCTCCTTGCAAATAGAGGAAGTCTGTAATTTCCCAGCGAAGATTCATCTGACCAACGAGACGATTACGTTCCTGATTGTTAGTCTTGCGATACTGCAACCAATATGGGTTGTTGAAGTAAACGTTTGTACCACCAATCATTTCAGAACCATCGAGATTGGTTCCCCAACCTGCTGTTGTGCCTTTCAACCATGTAACATCGAACGAGTTTCCACGATAGATCAAAGAAGCGTTAGTGTTTCCGTTACCATCGGAGAGGTTCGAACGACCATTAGAACGGTCGAATGAGTAGTTAGCTGTAACATTTAAGTGGAGATTCTTCAGGATATCGTACGTTGTATTCATGTTAAAGCCCAGCTGACGATTGCCTGCGTTTGGCAAAATACTTCTTTCTTTGTTGAATGATACGCCGAAGCGATAGATTATCTTATCAGCAGAACCAGAGAACGACAAAGAAGTGTTGCTGGTGATACCAGTACGATAGAATTTCTTCCAGTTGTCGACGTTAGAATAGGTATATGTGTCGCCAAGGAAGTTAACTGCTGTGCCACCATCGAGCGCTGCACCCCAAGAGTTGCTTTCTGCGCTCTTTGCGTCAGCGATTGATGTTGGGCGAACACCATCAAGACCGATACCAAAGACGTCTTGCCAATCGCGCATATCGTAGATGCTGTTGAAAGTCAAGTTCTCGTTGAGTTCAATCTCTAATGGTCTATTTTTCTTACCACTCTTTGTAGTGATCAGGATGGCACCATTACCACCGCGGAAACCGTAGAGAGCAGAAGCGGCTGCACCTTTGAGCACCTGAATTGACTCGATGTCATCGGCGTTGATGTTAGACAGACCGTCACCTTGGTCAGATCCACCCCACATACCTGCGTTTCCTTGGTTGGTGTTGTCGAAAGGCACACCGTCAACAACGTAGAGCGGTTGGTTGTTGCCTGTGATAGAAGCGTTACCACGAATAATTACACGTGAAGAACCAGTAGATCCAGTTCCATTACCTGCAACGCTAACACCAGCAATCTTACCTGACAGTGCGTTACCAATGTTCGGGTCACGTGCCAATTGGAATTGGTCACCGTCAACCTTGGCTGTAGAATAACCAAGTGAACGCGCCTGTCGCTTAATACCTAACGCTGTTACCACAACTTCATCAATTGCAGTAGCCTCGTTTTGAAGTTGCACGTTCAACGTGCCGCCGTTTGGAGTAAGGACTTGGGTTTTCGTTCCAATGTACGAGAACTCGAGTTTTGCTCCAGCTGGACAATCGATGCTGTAATTACCATCAATGTCGGTAATAGTCATCACATTAGAGCCCAGCACTTTCACAGTGGCGCCGATGACTGTTTCGCCAGTATCATCGGTCACCGTGCCCGTTACTTTTGTGTCCTGAGCGTATGCAAAAGCAACGCTGAACATCAGCAGGGCAGTCAGGAACACCTTCTGAATGAGGTGTAACATTCTTTTTTCCTGTTTCATTGCTTTAATTTGGATTTAGGTTAAAATATTAAAAGGTAAAAAAAAGAGTTTATTAAATGCTTTCAATCCATTACGTTTGCACACTACCACATTATTGTGCATGTGATAGGTTGCAAAAGTATAAAATTAGGAAAATTAAACAAAAATTTTCTTGCGAAAATTGTTTACAATGTAAAAAATTTTTCAATAAACGATAAAATTTGCCAAACAGGGTGGGTAAAGGGTTGGCGTGAAATTTAATTTTGGTTGGTTGCTTGAATTTGGCGGAAGATTTCTTCGGAACCAATCAATTCGGAACATGTGACAATTGTTCCAACCAAAACGCCGAGCATTCCATGCGAATTGATGTTCTGTCCCGTCAAAAGCAGATTGGGGATGCGTGTGCGGTGATGAACGCGTGCTGAATTGCCGAGCGTAATATCCTTTTTGATGCCATACATTGATCCACCTATCGTGCCTGTATAATCGAGATAGGTAAGTGGCGTAGATGTGTAAAAATCGTCGATTTCATCGAGAATTTTTGGAAAATCACGCGATACAACTTCCAACAATTTAGTTGCCTTTTCGCGTTTCATTTGTTCGTATTCTTCGCCACGCTGCCCAACTTTCGTACCGACCCATTTTGCGACTTCCGAAAAGTGCATATACGACAGAATCACGCCACTTTGCGCCCACTGGGACGGTTGTTCGGGGCAGAAATGCATGTAGAGATAACCTTTCGGCCACGTGTTTTGGTCGTATTTCTCGCAATCCCATGCCGTTTTTTGCGTGTAACCGTAGAAATTGGCGTTCATATAGGGCACGCAATCCTTTTTGAAACGAAGATAAACCGAGAAACCGCCGATGGTATTTGGCAAGTTTTCGATGCGTTGTCTGTATGCAGGGCGAATCAAAGGCGACTGCACCAGTCGGAGCGTCTGCGTGGGATGGATGTCGCTGATGATGATATCGGAGGCAAAAAAGGTGCCATCGGTGGTTTGAACGCCAAGCGCTTTCGACGTATCGCATACGATTTCGGATGCTTCTTTACGCGTGTAAATTTTACCGCCATAACGTTTCAGCGTTTCAGCCAATGCTGTTGCAACGTTATCGCTACCGCCAGCGATTCGGAATGCACTTTGATTGTAAAAATCCATGATGAAAGCGTGCGTTGCAAAAGGCGTCTTATCGCGCTCGGCTGCATAGAGAGGCAGATTGCCAACCAACACATTGCGGAGACGTTCGTCGGAGATGGTTTCGTCGATCACATCGTTGATCGAGCGAAGCAAGTATTCCGTTTGCAGCGCAGCATCGGTTTCGGTGTGTCGAAGACTGTGCAGCGATGACGCATGCGCTACTTGTTCGACTAGGTCGTAGTAATGCTCCAGATTTTCACGCTCTTTCGGAAAATATTCCGCCATCTGGCGAATGAAATGCTCGCGACCGATGGCGAATTTATAGCGTTCGCCTTGAAAAGAAACAATGTCGTAGCCTTCGGGATCTAATGGATGCAGACGCACTGAGCGGTCGATTTCAAAATAATGCGCCAGTTTATCGAGCGTTTGTCCATGCGCCGCACTTCCAATAAAGTGCATGCCCGTCTCGAATTTCACACCTTTGCGTTTGAAACACTGCAAACAACCACCGATTTGTGGTTGTTTTTCGAGAATCGTTACGTCATACCCGTTTTTCGCGAGAATGACTCCCGACGACAAACCGCCTAAACCGCTACCGATAATCACGACGCTCTGACTCACGATTGCCCTCCTTCCTCTGCTTGAATGCCACATTTGTAGTAGTCGGCATAGTGTTGGTAAAGTCGATGATACGCTTCGTCTTCGTATTTCGCGCACATCTCGGCGTAGTGTTGCTTGTAATAAGCGCGAACTTGCTTGGATTGTGTTAGCAAATCGCCTTGCAGCAGCGCGTTTTCAGCAGAAAGACGCGGTTGTATATCGACATGGATTTTTCCTTCACGCAACATAAAATCGTTTTTCGGCAAAACGTATCCAGCACCATGCAAGAAAATCGGCAGTATATCGGCTTTCAACTGCTGCGCAAGATAGAAAGCACCCTTGTGGAAACGCAGGATAGAACAGTCGGTACTGCGCGTGCCTTCTGGGAAAATCGCGATACTATAACCGCGATTGTAGAGATCGCGCAACTGTTCCATGTTCTGCTCCATTCCTTTGCTGGCTGGCAAAAATTCTGCACGATGAATCACGTAGGAATACAATGGATTATTCCACGCCCAATCGTTGGTCATAAATACAATTTTCGGCGTGAGCATCATCAAACACATCAAATCGAGATGGGATTGATGGTTGCAGATAATGACTGCTGGGCGCTCGAAGTTTTCGTTTTGTGTATTTTCTACAAAACATTTCACGCCTGGCACGCGTCGTAGAGCGAAACCCGAAATCTTTTGCAACAATTTATGATAGCGCTTACGGGTCTTTGGGGTATTTTTTCCAAAGAAGAAAAGCAGTCGCGTTATCGGAACGAGTACGCAGAACATGCAAATAAGGAAACAGATAAGTGCGTAGAGCGAATAAACCACTCGTTTGAGTGTCAGTGGCACAGCACGACGAACGCCGTTCTTCATCGTAAGCCAGCGGAAGCATATCGGAGGAAGATAGAACGCCATCAATACGACCGTAAACATGCCGATGATGGTGATATAGGCAAGCGATCGGAGTGCAGGATGGCGCGCGATGATCAGAGAACCAATACCTATAAACATAATGACCGCAGACAGCGCAACGGAACGCTTGTATGACAGCAGTCGTTCACGCCCAGTAGCGTATTCGTACACTAATCCTTCGGTGATGAAGATGGTGTAGTCATCGCCTTGACCGAAGATAAAGGTTGCCAAAATAATGTTGACGATATTGAATTGCACGCCAAAAATTTGCATCAAACCGAGAATCCAAATCCAACTGACAGCTAATGGAAGGAAAGACAGCAGCGCGAGTTCGATTTTTCCGAAAGAGAACCACAGGAAAAAGAAAACTACGAATCCACAGACCCATCCTACGTAATTAAAACTATCAGATAGAACCTTCACGAGTTGGTTGCTGACATCCTTTGACGAGAACGCGTAAACGGAAGGTGATGCAAGCGATTCGAATTGCGCTTTGATGTTATTTTCGCCCATTTCATCGGGATTTATAGCGCTAATCACGCGCATCACAGAGTCACTTTTTTGGATAAAAGTTTGTGCAAGCGACTGATTTAATACGTCGAAATCTTCGAGCGGTAATGGTTCTTGTTTGTTGGATAAAAGGTCGATGAAAGGTTGGAACGCTGATTCGTTGAAACCTTGCGTTGCACAAGCAGTGCGGAATTGACTCAGTAGCGTTGCGCGACGACTTTCCCAAAATGTATCCCATGCATCGAGGCGTTCTTTTTGCGCTTCCTGCGTCAGCAGAACGTTGGAAACGCTTTGCGAACCACTGATTTGCTGCGCTTTTTCCATCTTTTCCAGCAGTGGAACGACCTTTTGCTCGTTTGTTCGCAATGCTTCTTCGAGCGTTTTTCCTTCAGATACGACGTACATCGACGCGCTATTTGCCGATGAAGATAGCAGATTCATCGCCTGTTCTTGCGCTGGCGTGAGATAATTGATGTGACGCAAATCGGCATCGAATGACGTTTTCGAACTAAACCAACTGAAAATCAGCGTCAACAGTGTGACTATCAAAACGAAAGCACGACGTCGGCGTGTCGTATTCAACTTCAAAAAATCGAGTTTCACGTCAAATCGCGCGTCAGTCAGTCGATGTGCTTTCGCAAAAAGCGGTAAGAAAACCAGCACAAACAAGATTGTGCCAATCAACATAAACGAACCAAAAAGACCAAGATCGCGCATCGCGGCTGCATCGAGCCAAACTAAACAGAAGAATGCAGCAACTGTGGTAATATTTCCAATCAATAGCGGCGGAACCATCTCGCGTAGCGCTTCGCGTTGGTCTTTTACCTCCATCAGATGGTCGAGATAGTGCAGCGGATAATTGACCGCGATTCCTATAATAACGGAACCGATTCCTAACACAATGACCGAGATGCTGTCTTTGAAGATCCACATTCCTGCAATAGCGAAAAGCCAACCGAAAACGATGGAAGTACCGAGCCAAAGCAGGTCGGATAGGCGGCGATAGTGCAGCAATAAAAGAATAAGGATTAGAACGACAGCGACAGTCATTGCCAATAAACTGTCTTTCTTAATGCGGGATGCATTGCTCACAGCAATTAACGGCGCTCCCACAGCAGAAACGCTCACTGTTGGGTATTGTTGTTGCGTCAGTTCAATGATTTGCGTCAAGAATTGCGCTAAACGGTTATTGTTTGCCGTTTCACTGGAACCGTAAGGCGACGTAAACGTAGCGAGAGCGTGCTTTCCGTCGGCAGTAAAGATACGTCCGTCAACAATCTGGAAGTTGTTTCCTTGCGACTGACGCAGGCGTTGTAAAATTGGAGTAAATAAATGAAGTGGATCGTACTGCAGATTTTGCATCGTCAAACCAGCACCTGGAAGTTGTAACATACGCTTATTTTCCGCCATTTGTTGGTTGACAAAATCTTTTTGATGCAAAAGCGAATCGATTTTCACTAAATCCTGATTCGAAAGCAAGTAAGGTGCATGTTCAAAAGCGAAGGTCAGAACGTCAAAAATCGCCATTTCATCGGTCTGAATCATGAGATCTTTGACCATTTCTGACGTGTCTTTTTCTTCGATATTGGTTGCAAAAGCATCCATTGCAAGCACGATGGAATCGGCAGAAATTGACGTTTCATCGCCAGTTGACGAGAACAAAATCGCTATACGGTTTTGTTGATTCAGTTGTTGATAGATTTCCGTCAGTCGTGCATTTTGTTCGTTTTTCGGTAAGAACTTCGCGATGTCTTCCTCGTATGTGATTTGCGTCATCAAAAAGGCACAAATCGCCATAAACGCTAACAGAAAAGCAGCGGTTATGCGTCGTCTTTTCGACAGAAAATCGTAGATTTTGAGGAAGAATTGCGTCATTTCTTACAAAGTTTTCTAAGCAACATTCTCGGATAGCCATACACGACAGCCAAGAAGCACAGCGCTCCGTTGAGCAGACTGATGCGCGCGAAATCGGCAAATGGTCGGAAATGCGTGACACGTGCCTCTTGAGGAGGATAATACACGCGGACTGGTGTCGAGACGATTGGCGTTCCAGCCCACGCAGAGAAGACCAGCAACGCTAACTCAGCTTCATAGCGTGCTGTCAAGAAGCGTTCGCCCGACAAATGATTGAGCGGATAAAGTCGGAAACCAGACTGCGTGTCGGGTAAGTCGATTGACGTTTGTAGTTTGAACCAAAAATTCGAGAATTTATTGGCAAATGTGTTGCCCGAAGGCATATTTTTCTCGTTCAAACAACGCGCTCCGACAACGATTGCATCTGGATTTTGTTCGTGTTTCTGCACAATCAGCGGAATATCTTCAGGAAAATGCTGCCCATCTGAATCGATTGTAATCGCGTAAGCATAACCTTGCTCTCGTGCATAGCGCAGACCGCGTCGCAATGCGTAACCTTTACCTTTATTTTCCGCATATTCCACACGCGAAAGTGATGCGAAATCGGCATCCAAAATCGCTTTTGTATCGTCGGTAGAACCATCGTTCACCACGATAATCTGCTGCGTAATCGACTCAATTCGATGGAGAACGTCGGCGATTGTGCCTGCATTATTATAAGTAGGCACGATGACGCAGATGCGATGCATGCGAAAGATGTCGGCTAAGTCGCTCATTTACAAACGATTGAGTATTTCGTAAAGATTTTATCTTGGTAGAATATTTGTCCTTTTGCATTGACTTGCCCATCCTGTTCCGTTATTTTGAGAAGGATATCCAATTCGTTTGTTTCGTTCGGAAGAATGGGAAGGAGATATTTGATGTTGGAGATGCGTTCGAGTTGCATTGGGCGCTGCATGCGAAGCGCGAGCAATTCGGTCAGCAGTTGCACGATGCAGACGCCTGGCGTAATTGGTTTTTCTGGAAAATGTGCGCGATAGATGGCGTGTTCGGCATTGATGCGAACGCGGAACGTATCGTCGTCAGGCTGCGACACGAGGATAAACATCTCATTGAGTAGTTTCATACTTTCAGTTGTCATTTAATGGACTCCAAACGTAGCGAATGGCGTATTTCAGATTCTGATATACCACTGCGTTTTCAGTGCATCGGAGCGACCATTTAGGTTGGTTGATGGCGCAATCTTGCGCTTGGAACATGCGAAGCAAGTCTTTTCGGATGGTGCGCTTTATGTACCATTTTCGCAGAAAACCAGTCACGTTGAGCAGTTTCACGCGTTGGCGATCGGGTTGCACGATGAAATCGAACGCATGTACGCCAAATTCGTTGACCACACTACCGCGAACAGTTTTTTCTTCATCCATTTTCAGCACGCAGATGGCTGAAAGGTCGAAGCGTTTCGCAGAAATCTGCAGTCGATAACGCTCTACGGATGGTTGCGGCAGTACGTACTGCTGCGCCATCGCGTTGAGTGCGAAAAACAGACTAACGAACAGTAAAATTTTTCTCATCAATTTTGCCGTTTATCTTTACTTGCGACAGCGCGATACGCGTTTTATCGCCATTTACTTCGGTCATATCGATGGTCTCGACTGTCTTTTTCTGACTGTCGAACACCACTTTTACTTGCTTATACAGCTTCTTTAGTTCCTTTTTCTTAGGCGTTAGCAAAGCCACATAATCGTTCCCTTGCATCATCAGTTGCACAGAAAAATCTTCGTTCGACGTAAGATTTTTTCCTGTCAGACTGGTCATCATGATGCGTGCAATGGTTTGAAAAAGCCTACTGCTACGAATGTCGATTGTATTGCTTTTTGCGCCAGATTTAATATACACCTTATTATTATTTATAATAAAGGTATAGGTGTATGGTTTTGTGTATTCCCAACGCAGTTTGCCCTTCGCGTCATAGTACATCACGCCTTCGGACGTCATTTTGTCGTTCAAGAACGACATCGTTTTCGTCTGAACGAATCGGCATTGTAGTGTTTTGGTTTGCGATGTTGCTTTAGTAATGGCAGCAATCATTGCTTTGCGTTGCGTTTCTGTCGGTTTCTTCAGCGTTTGTGCCGATGAAATCGATGAAAATAGAAGAATTATGATGGAAAATAGAACCTTTTTCATTGTTTATTTTGCTATAAATATACAACCAATCATGATTAAAAAAACGCCAATCCATCGGATTGCTGGTATTTGTTCGTGGAAAAACAAAATGGCGGCAAACATACCGAAAACATAACTCAGCGAAATCATCGGATAAGCCATGCTAAATGGGAAATGTTTGATCATATACATCCACACCAACGTGGCAGCAGCGTAGCATATTCCACATCCAAGCAGATGCCAGTTGGTCAGGTTGCGAGCGAAAAACTGCCAAGTCCACGAGAACGTGCCCATGCGATCGAGCGCGAATTTGAGTAGAACCTGACCGCTACACAACAGCAGACTTTGGAAAATGGATATCAATAGCAATCTCATAGTTTAACCGATTTGAGTAAGACATACGCAACTTTTTTGTTGGTTGCGATATTCACCGACAAGATGCGTTGGGATTTGAACGCCAAACCGCCATCCTGTCGAAGATAACTGGGCACTTCTTGACGCTGCAAGCAGCATGCTGCGATGTAAATTCCTGCAGCCGACGCCGACGGATTTTCGCCAAAAAGATGTTTGTAGTGCAGAATAGGAATTTCGGGATAGAGTGATGCAAGCGCGTTGTATTCGGACTGATTTTCGCAACCGTTACTACTCGACAAAATTGCATCGGGATGCAAATTGAGTGATGCTAATTCATTCACGTCGCCCACCATTCCAACATCTTCCACTTCGCACATCGCGTTCGCGGAATCATTAGAGAGCAGCATGGCGCACGTGGTTTCGCTATACGAAACGTTGGCATTCGAAATCAATTTCGCGTCAACCAATTTTTGGAAAACGCTTGGCGTCATCTCGTCTGTACCACATACCAGCGCATTGCGTAATTCCGCCAACCGAATCTGCATAAAAGCATCCGACAGCGCTGCTTCAAACGATTGACATCGCTGCGAAAACGTGCTGTTATAACCATGCGACTGCGTTTGAATGGCAATGAGCGACGACAGCGTATTGTGCGTTGACTGCATGAAATCGGTGGGTTTTAGCGACGATTCACCTTCTTGCAAAATCTGATTCAAGAAACGCTCAGAATTTTCCAAGCAACCCAATCCCGTACCTGTGATGATTGCGTCTGGATTTTGCACGTTTTGGCGCTGCATCACCGTCTGCGCCGCGAACATCGTGCGCTTCATGAGCAAGCCCCAGCGCCGACTCTGACGCGGATTGAGCAGTTCGTTGAAATTTGGATCAATGCTTCGAGTGAATGGTTCTTGTAAAATTTTTGGTTCGTTCAACCATCCATCATCGAGCGATGGTTGCGCGGAAATCAGACTGCCATCTTTGATAAAAACACGTGATGCAGTCGATTTTTCTTTTACACGCAAATCCGCATCGGGAAGCGAGAAAATCAAAGAAGAATCGTTGCCTCCGAAACCGAAAGAATTGCACATCACGTGGCGCAGAGGGCGTTTCGGTTGTTCGTTTTGAATGAAATCAATCTCATCGGTCAATGGTTTGTCGCAACCGAGATTGATAGGTAAAAATTGGTTTTGCAGCGACAGCAAACAAATCACTGCTTCAATGCTGCCCGAAGCGCTCGTTGTGTGACCCGTATATGACTTCGTTGACGACACAGGTGGCACATTTTTGCCAAACAAACGCGTCAAAGCCGCCACTTCGGTTGCATCATTGTTTTGCGTTCCAGTGCCATGCGCGTTGACGTAGTCAATGTTTTCTGGCGCTAACTCACTCATTTTCAACGCTTTTTGCATCGCTAAGAAAGCACCATTGCCTTGCTCGCTCGTGGCAGTTTGATGAAACGCATCGCACGCATTGCCGTAACCCGACAGCAGCATGTGCACTTTTTTTCCGCGTTGCTGTGCAGAAGCAGCAGATTCCATTACAAGAAAAGCCGCACCTTCGCCTAAGTTCAGTCCAGAACGGTCATCGCTGAATGGGCGACAGCGCTTTTCGTCGAGAATCATGAGCGAATGAAAACCGTCGAAATGATAGCGCGTCAAACTCTCGCTACCACCTGCCACAACAATGTCGTATTTTCCGCTTTCTATCAAGCGCGCACCATAAATGATTGCATTAGCAGCAGAAGAACAAGCCGTTGAAAGCGTTGTTTCAAGTGCGTTAAGTTGCGGGAAAAGTTGCGCAATCATTTGCGTACTTGCACCACAATCGTGGGTCAGCAAGCAGCGTGCGGTTTCGGTTTCATCGCCCGAGAGAAACATCTCGGTTTTATCCATTCCGCCAACGGTTGTACCCGAAACGAAAGCGATGCGCAATGGTGCTGCATCTTGCAATCCTGCATCAATCAATGCCTCTTTAACCGCTATCGCGCCAAGCAATTGTGTTCGCACAACGCCTTTCGACGAAATTTGTAGTCGTTCACAAAGTTGCTCGTTGGTGAGTTTTACTTCGCCAACAGGCAGATTTTTGAGTGTCGTATGCAAGATTTGCGGAAAGTCGATGCCCGATTGCTGTGCCCGAAGCGCACGCAACGTTTCGTCTTTTCCTATGCCCAAAGCGGAGATTATACCTGCTCCAGTTATACAAATCTTTGAAGACAAACTCATCTATTTATGGATTTTTGTTTGGGTTAACGAGTACGATTTTTCTCGATGAAATCGGCCATTTTTGCAATTGATTGAAATACTTCCTTACCTGCTGCAGGATCTTTTATTTTGATGCCGTATTGTTTATCCAGAAGAACAATCAATTCCAGCGCATCAATAGAATCCAGACCCAAACCCTCGCCAAATAGCGGCGCATCGACGTCGATTTCTTCGGGTTTTAAGTAATCCAGATTGAGTGCTTCAATCACTTGTTGCTTTAATTCGTTGATTAATGCTTCCATATCGTTATTTTTTAATCAGTTTTAGTTTGGCTAAAAAATTATTTTTATCGACAAAATCTACCCAACCAGCAAGTACGCTTTCGGTCTTATCGTCAAGAAAAGCGGTTTCAATGATTTCGCGCATCTGGTCTGCATTTTCGCGCTCCAAAACATAGAACGAACTCTCGCCAAAATACTTGTTTCGGATAGCGATTTCGCCCGTTGTGATGTTGGGAAGCGTGTAAACAAAGAGTGCAGGACTTGGGAAAAAATTATCGATATCGCTAATGGTCGTTTGAAATTTCGAATCAGTAGCGAAAGAACTGGCGCGATTGAACAAAATAATCGCGCGATTTTCGGTATTGAAAAGACGTGGATTTTCGGCAGAAAGCAGCAATTCGGCACTGATAAACGCCAATTTGCAGAGTTCATCCATCTTATAAAATTTTGGATAATCCACCTTCAACGTCTGGTATAACTCCATGATTTTTTCGAAACCTTGCGCGTTGGTTTCGACAGGTTGTCCATCGAGCAACACGTTGTGCAGAGATATTTCAACTTCGTGTAGAACGGTCATCGTCTGCCTCCTTTCTGAAAAAACATCGCAGCATTACAGCCGCCAAAACCTGATAGAAGTTTGACGAAAGTCGTTTTGTCGGTGGTGCGGTTGTCGCAAGAAATATTCACAGGGCACGAAACACCCATCTCGGCAAAGCCTTTCGTTGCTAAAATTGTATGGTGTTCGATGGCATACATCGACAAAATCGTTTCGAGAACGCCTGCAGCGCCCATCGTATGTCCGTAGAATCCTTTCAGCGAATTGATGGGAACGTCTGACAGTCCAGCACGTTGCAACGCTATCGACTCCATCTCGTCGTTGTAGAGCGTTGAAGTACCATGAACACTCACCATCGCGAGGTCGCTAATTGAATGATTCCGAAGCACCGATTGCAGGGCTAAAAAACTTCCTTCGCCTGTTCGCGAAGGTCCAGAAATGTGGTTGGCATCGTTGCGCACAGCACCTTCAACGGCATACCATGCGTTTGGGTCATCGATATTGGTTGCTTCGTAAACGATTGTTGCAGCACCTTCGCCAAGATTCAACCCTTTACGGTCGCGGTCGAATGGTTTGCAAAAATCATCCGATAGCGCTTTGAACGACTGAAAACCAGATATAATAAAAGGTGACTGCACATCGGCGCCTATCACAACGGCATAGCGATAGCGTTTGTTTTGCAAAAGTCGCATCGCTGCAATCTGTGCGCAAAGTCCTGATATACAAGCATTTGAGACAACGACAGGCGGATTCGGATTGCCAAATTTTTCAGCAATAAAACGTGCCGCTTCGGCTGGCATTACTCGTTCTTCGGGAATATGATTTGGTCTATGAGCGAGCAATTCTACGTTGGCTTTTGTGGTAGAAAGAATGAACAAAACATCTGATGCAGATGCATCGATATTCGCTTGCGCCAAAGCCCTGCGCACCGATTGGATCGCCAGCGTTTCAAAGCGTGTAGCGCCTTCTTCCAGTTCCATCATTTCCCAATCGAAAAGTGATGCAACAAATGGAAAAGGCAACGCATCGATTTCATGTCGCTGCAGCGCAGAAGTGCCGTTCACAAGATTGTCGAAATTCTCTTGCGTGGTTGCGCCTAAAGGCGTGTAGGCATTGTCGGCTATTTTGCGAATCAAACGTTCCATCTCTTTTTCCAATCTTCAAAAAAAGCAGGACTTTCCCACTGGAGCTCGTAATTCAAATCGAGAAACACTTGCACCGTCTTGCCCGTTACAAGCAACTCATCGGTAACTGCGTCATGTATCTCGTAATCGAACACGATTTTCGCTGCTTCGGTAGGCTGATAGATAATATCGATGCGCGCTTGCTGACCATAGCGCAACGGTTTGCGAAAATGGTACTCCATATCTACGAGTGGCGCGTAATAACCATTGTCGTAGATGCGCAAGTATTCCAATTCGTATTGCTTGCCAAAGGCTTCGCGTGCATCTTCAAAATAAAGTGGATAACTGCCATGCCAGACAATTTTCATTGAATCGACCTCGCTAAAGCGCACGTCTATCAGTTTCGAAGCTTTCAATTTCTCCATGTTTATCACTAAGCTATATCTTGCAAAGCAATCTTCATCTCTGCCGTTGCAATCGTTTCATCGCCAATCTTCACTTCCGCGCGACACAGAGTGAGTCCCATCACTTCTTGCAGCACTTCAATCGATGTGATCAGACGCTCGCCAACTTTGGGTGTACGCAAAATCTGCAAATCGCGCACTGCACCAATAAAACCAAGCTGCACAGCACGATGGTAGATATACACGTTGACGTAGCCGATGCGTGCAGCACAAGTCTGCGCGATGTTCTCTACGATAGCGCAACGATTGAGCGAGTCGCATTCTGCAAAGAGATGGTCTGCTCGTACAGTGAAATCGCACACTGTTTGACGTTCATCAAAATGCAAAAGATGGTCAACCAAAACAAAAGGTTCTTGTTGTGGCAACAGGGTGTGAATATCGATGGTTGCAAAGTCTTGCATCATTGCCAAAATTCGTAATAATTAAACCACTGGTCAGGGTATTGACGGATGATTTTCTCTACTTCGCCAGCGAAAGTCTGCGCCATTGCGCTCACCGATGCGTCTCTCGTGTTTTCATGCGGCGTTTCGATGGGTCGGATGTACACTTTATAGCGTCGCAACCCTACTTTCATCACAAACAACGCTAAAGCCGACAATTTTTTCCGAGTAGCCAGCGCGAATGGTCCGTAAGGAAAGCGCGCTGTTGCATTGAAAAACTGACAGTCAACATACTTTGGCGAACCGAAAATGCGGTCGGCTGGCATGCTAACGATCTCGCCATCGGATAGTGCGTTGTTGATTTGAAAGACGTGGGATAGGTCTTCGCGAATGGGAATCATTCGGATATTATTCTTCGACAGCAAACGGTTGCGATTACTCATCACTTCTTCGGCTTCTTCCGAGAAAACCAGCGCATTAAATCGCTTTTCGCGCGCCGTAAAGGCATAACCTGCCAACTCGTAATTGCCTACATGCGAACTGAACAATAGGAAACCAGCATCCTGATTGGCTAATTGCTGATAGTGGTCGTAGCCTTCAAGATCGAAATCGAATTGCTTACCAGCATAATTCGCGAAACGGTCGATGATAATCTGACCAAATCGATAATGATTGCGATAGACATACCAAAATGATTTCAGTACACCAAATCCGAAACGCTGTCGAAAAAAATGATACATCGCGATGTAACCTTTGTGAGCAAACAACATACACGACGGAACGACAAAAACTGCCAATCCAGCATAGACAAACCAAAGTGGCAGCACGCGCATCGATGCAATCAGCGCACGATGCATCCATCGCATGCCTGCGGTCTTGCCTGTCCATTGCTCGTGATTGAGTTGCTCACTCATCGCGCGTCGCTATTTCAGTTTGCTTTCGATGTAATCGCAGAACTGCGAATAGGTTTTCACATCAACCATTTCTTCGGGTTTAATCTTAAAACCGAAGTTGCGTTCTACAATCACTACGATGTCAACAAAGTCAAGACTGTCGATGCCTAAGTCGTCTTTCAACAACGCTTCAGGTGCAATCTTTTCTTCGTCAATCTCGAGATCTTCGATAAGAAAATGCTTTACTTTTTCTTCAATTTCTTTTCTTTCCATAATGATTTATGTTGTTTTTATTGTTTTTTGCAAACGAGAATGCTATGTCCTTGTCCCAGATGGTCATAGATGTGTTCTACAACCAGACCTGCACCATCTATCAGTCGCAAAAGGTCGTCTGAGTGATACATCTTGCTGTTGCCGTTCGCCATCGCAGTGAAATAAAGACTGATCTGCGCAAGACAGAATGCTGCTGGTTCAAAACGCTGACGATCCCACAACGTTTCCATAATGTAAAGTCGTGTATCGTCATCCATAATCATTGCAGCGCGACGCAGAATGCTGCTGATTTCGGGTTCGCTAAAGCAATCCAAAAACTGGCTCATCCAGATAGCATCGTAGTGCTTGTCGGTTGGAAATGCGGTTTGTTCATCGAGCAAATTACCTCCGTAACCGCTGATGCGATCGGCACCAACTTTGTCGGCAGTTTCACGCTTCATGAGCGCCAACTGCTGCGGCAGATCCATAATCGTTACAACGACGTCGCTATCGTAACCAACGCACTGCAGTGCCCAACGACCTGTGTTTCCACCGACATCAAGTAGCGTCTTGGGATGACGTTCGAAAACAATACGGAGTGCATCTGCAAACGAATTGTCTGAATAAAAATGATCGAAAGCAAACCAACTCTTTTGTGCTTCAGCAGGCAGTTGCGACAAACCTTCGTAAATCGTTTCCCATTCACCGAAATGGCGCAGTCCTGCAGGCTTTCCCGTCTTCAGCGCTTCTTCCAGCGAAAACCATCCTTGATAACAAACATCGTGGTTGAAGTCGATATTGACGCGGGTTGCTGGATCGTTCAACAGAAACCAACCTGCTTTGGAAATCGTAAAGCGATTTGTGTCGGCATCGACCAACACTGTACCAGCGGTTAACGACGATTCCAACAGCACTTTAACGGCATATTCCGACAGCGATGTACGTTGCGCAATTTCTTCGATGGTCAACCCTTTCGGATCGTTGAGCATCTCCAAAATACCAAAGCGAATCATCAGTCGGGAAACTTCAAAAACAATCGGTCCGAAGGCGATTCGCTCTGCCAGCGACTGTGCTTCGCGAGCGGATTGCGTTTCTTCAGTATATTTTTTTAATGCAGGAGAAAGATTCATCGTTGATTGGTTATTTCATTTTTTTCAAAACAAGCGCAGAGTTTGTGCCTCCAAAACCGAAAGAATTGCTCAATACAGTCGAAACTTCAGTCTCTACGGTTTTCGTTGCAAGATTTAGCGGAGCACTGTATTCATCTGGATTTTCAAAGTTAATGTTTGGTGCAACAAAAGAGTGTTGCATCATCAAAATAGAATAGACAGCCTCACTTGCACCAGCCATCCAGCACTCGTGTCCTGTCATTCCTTTCGTAGAACTAATCAAAGCGCGTTGCCCATGAAACAGTCTGTCGATGGCAATCGCTTCAAACATATCGCCCTGATGCGTGGAAGTAGCGTGTGCATTGACGTAATCGATGTCGGAAACGCTTACACCAGCATCCTCCATTGCGCGACTCATAGCGATAACGCTACCATCGTCGCTCGGCTGGCTTATGCCTCCGCCGTTGGAAGAGAAGCCATAGCCTGCTACTTCGCAGAGAATCGTTGCTCCGCGACGCTTTGCGCTTTCTAAGTCTTCGAGAACCAACGCTGCTGCACCGCCACTCGGCACCAGACCATCACGATCGCGGTCGAAAGGACGTGACGCGAGTTGTGGTTCATTCATCCGCTTCGAGAATGCACCGAGAGCGTCGAACGTTGCCATGGAATAATGGTTTACTTCTTGCGCACCGCCACACAGAACGCGGTCTTGCAATCCTTGTTTAATCAGAAGATAACCTAATCCAATAGCATGGCTACCACTGGCACACGCTGCGCTGACAGAGAAATTCACGCCACGAAGATGAAATATGGAACTCATATTCATATTCACTGTCGAATTCATCGACTGAAAGATGAGTCCGCTACCCAACAAAGCAGAATCGTGTTTTTCTTCCATGATTTTGTGGGCTTCAATCACTGGTTTGGCAGACGAATCATTGCCAAAGATGACGCCCACTTCGTTATTTAATAAAAATTCGTCGTCCATTTGCGCTTGTTGAAGCGCCTCTCTCGATGCCATATATGCATAAGCGGCTTCTTCAGACAATCCAGCGCGCAGACGACGATGCAGTAATCCTTTCAGTTCGGGTTGAGCGACGATGCCAGTTAGTGCCGATTGGTATCCGTAACCAATGCGTTGCTCGTCTAACCCAATGCCCGAGCGACCTATTTTTAATGATTCGAGCACTTCAGATTGGTCGTTTCCCAAGCACGACCAAATGCCCATTCCTGTGATGACAACTTTTCGATTCATAGGTTGTTATGTGTAAAGACCGCCGTTGATGTGAATCACTTGCCCAGTGATATAAGCGGCTTCTTCAGATGCTAAAAATGAAATCAGCGATGCTACTTCTTTTGGCGAACCAAAGCGACCTGCAGGAATCAACTTCTTTAATTCCGCCTCATCTAAGTCGCGCGTCATATCGGTTGCAATGAATCCTGGCGCTACTGCGTTGACCGTCACTTTTCGCGGAGCGACTTCCAGCGCTAGCGCTTTCGTTGCGCCAATCAATGCTGCTTTGGCAGCGGCGTAGTTGGCTTGTCCAGCCATACCTTTCACGCCAGATAGCGATGAAACATTGATGATTCTACCTTTGCGATGCGTCAACATATTTTTCAGCAGACGACGAGTAAGAAAGAAAAAACCGTTTAGCGTTGTCTCGAGCACTTCACGCCAAGCGTCGTCCTGCATAAAAATAAGTAGATTATCGCGACGTATTCCTGCATTGTTTACTAATACCGACACATAATCGTCTGGGTGATTTGTTTCCCATTCTGCTACGGCGCGCTCTATATCGTCTGCATCGCGCATATCAGCACGCCACAATTCGGCAGTGCCTCCTGCTGCTCGTATCAAGTCGGCTGTTTCTTGTGCTGCATCTTCAGAATGGAGATAGTTCACAACAACGGGCAAACCATCTTGTGCCAATCTCAATGCGGCTGCTCTACCTATTCCGCGCGAAGCGCCTGTAACTAAAGCATATTCCATAATAATCAAGTAGTAATGAAACGCAAATGTAACAAAAAAATTGCTTTATCAAAAATTTCGCCTGTTTTATTCGTAGTTTAGTCGCAGTGGATGCTGCTTCAGACGCTGCTCAATCTGAGCGAGTTTGTCGTAGAGTGGATGATCCTCGACTATCGTTGGCAAAATGTTGCGCACGAGATCGTAAGTTGCTTTCGATGCATCGCAAAGTTGGTCGTAACACTTCAAGCAATCGGTTGCTTGCGCCAGCGCTGCCATGAGTATCGTTAGCACTTGCCAAGCATTCTCTACAACATGCTGGCATATCAATGCGGAATTCGTTCCCATAGAAACGATGTCCTGATTGTCGTTATTGTTTGATATGCTGTGCACATAATTTGGCATCGCCAGCGTTTGGCACTCGGCAGTGGTGCTTGTGGCGGTGAATTGACTGGCTTGCAGACCGTAATTCAAGCCAAGTATGCCGAGATTGAGGAACGGTGGCAAAATATTGTTGATGCGATCGTGCAGCAGGTAGTTGAGTTGGCGTTCTGCAGTCATGGCAAGGCGCGTCAGAACAATCTTCAGTTTATCTTGTTCCAATGAAATATAATCGCCATGAAAGTTTCCACCATGATAAACATTCTTTGTCTGTTCGTCAACGATAGGATTATCGCTGGCAGAAGCGAATTCGTTTTCGATAACTTGTTGCGTTTGGCGCATCGTATCGTAGATTGGACCAAAAATTTGTGGCACACAGCGCAACGAATAATATGGTTGCACTTTGTGTTCGAATGTACTTTCAACGTGTTTCTTGTCGTATAGCGCATGCTCTCGCTTCAATAGCGCGCTGCTGCTTTGCGATAGATTTCTCAGTTGCTGCGCGATGATTTGCTGTCCCGTTTGCTGGCGACACGCATTCAATGGTTGCGCCATGAAATCGTCGTACGACTGCGCTATCTCGTTGATCCACAGCGACGCAAGCAAGGCATAGTCGAACAAAGCATTGGCTTTCAATTGGTTGTTGGCTGCAATGCCGAGCATAACCGACGTTCCGTTGGTCAGCGCGAGCCCTTCGCGGATGTAGATGTTCAGCGGTTGGATGTTTAGTCTGTGCAAAACATCGCTGGCGGGCAACCATTCGCCTTTATAATGCACCTTTCCTTCGCCAATCATTGTTAGCGCTATGTGCGCCAGTTGCACGAGATCGCCGCTTGCGCCAACGCTTCCGTGTTGCGGAACAAAGGGAATAATTTCGTGATTGATGAACGACGTCAGCAACTCAATGAGTTGTGGATGTACTCCCGACTTCGCCTGCAAGAATGTGCAGAGACGCGCCAGCATCGCTGCTTTAACATCTTTGTCGGGCAACGGATTGCCAGCGCCAGTGGCGTGACTGCGAATAATATTGTATTGCAAATCTTTCAGACTTTGGTCTTCTACGCGCCACTGCGCCATGGGTCCGAAGCCTGTGTTGATGCCATAAATAATTTTATCTTGTGCAAAAGTTTCGAGAAAAGCGTAACTTTTTTTGACGTCTTCAATAGGAAGATTTTTCAGGTCGATGGGTTCGTTTTGGTAAATAATGCGTTCTATCTTCGATAGGTTTATTCTGTATGCCATTTTGATGTGTTTAGGGGTTGTAATGTGCAAAGTTATTGATTTTTCAGGGTATTTCGTTGAAGAAACGATGTTTTTTTCACAATATTTCAACGAGTTTCTACGTTTTTATAAATGAAAACCAATATCGGTAATTAGTTTTATAAACAAGGTAAACAAATTAGAGGTATGAAAAAGGTATTAACAATCACATTGGCAACGATGCTGTTGTTGTTGGTTTTCTCGTGTTCTTCGGATGATAACGACTGGACTGGCGAGCAATTCCCAACAGATTTCAACAACGGCACCGCGAGTTCGTCTGCCAGCACAGCAGGCGACTTGGACAATCTAACGATTGCCATCGATACTACAGCGCTTTCGGAAACGGAGACTGTTCCTTCTGACGACGAAGATTATATAGAAAACAACACATTTGGCAATGTTATCGAAATCTACTACAACGGCAGCAGCGCAACTGTCACAGGAAGCGTTGACGGTGTAACGGTTTCTACGAGCGGCGCACATGTAAGCGTCACATCGACAGTCAAAGGCGTTTGCTATTCGTTGAGCGGCACAACGACGGATGGTAGTTTCAAAATCCAATCGAGTGCAAAGAAATATGAAATCCTCATGAACGGCGTCAATATCACTAATCCAACAGGCGCAGCAATCAATAGCCAGAGCGGCAAACGTGGCTATATCGTACTGGCGGATGGCACGTTCAACACGCTAACTGATGGCACCAGTTACACAATCCCCGATGGAGAGGATATGAAAGGCACCATGTTCAGCGAGGGTGAACTGCTTTTCAGCGGTAGTGGTAAGCTTCGCGTTTATTCGAACACGAAACACGGCATCGTAAGCGATGACTATATCATGTTCAGACCTAATAATAATATTTATGTCAAGTCAACTTCTGGCAACGGAATAAAGGCTAACGATGGTATCTTAGTGAAAGGCGGCGTTATCAATGTAGAAACGTCGGCTACTGCAGCAAAAGGACTAAACAGTGAAGGCTATTTCCAAATGGATGGCGGTAGAGTTATTGCCATAACGACAGGAGATGGCGAATACGATAGCGACGATAAAGATGCAAAAGGTAGCGCTGGCGTTAAATGTGATAGCATCTTCGTCATGAATGGCGGAGATCTGTACTGCAAGAGTACAGGTACGGGTGGCAAAGGTATCTCTACGGATCAAACGCTTACAGTTAACGACGGAACGATTAAAGTTATCACCACAGGTAAAACATATACGTACGGAAGTGTCGATGCTAAACCTAAGGGAATAAAGAGTGACGGCGACATGACATTCAACGGCGGCGATATCATGGTGAAATGTACTGGTACAGACGATGGAGCGGAAGGTATTGAAAGCAAAGCGCTGATGACAATCAACAGCGGAAAAATAGAAGTCTATGCTTACGACGACGCACTTAACTCTTCCAGTCACATGTATATTAAAGGTGGCTACATCTATGCATTCTCTGTAAACAACGATGGTTTGGATTCGAATGGCAACATGTACATTCAGGGTGGTACTACAGTGGCTTACGGCACCAGTGCACCAGAAAGCGGCATCGATGCTAACGAAGAAGAAGGTTATTCCGTTATAGTAAGCGGCGGAACGCTCGCTGCAGTAGGCGGAAGCACGTCATATCCATCGTCATCGAGCACACAACCGAGCATCGTTTACGGCGGTAGCGTCAGCAGTGGTACAACCGTCGCGCTCAATAGCGGCAACACCAACATCCTTGCACTGAAGATGGGTCGCGCTTACAATGGTTCGGCAGTCTTTTTCTTCACTTCACCATCGCTTTCCAAAGGAAATGCTTACACCATCTACACTGGAGCGACTGCGAGTGGCACAGATTGGCACGGGCTTTATACTGGAGCAACATTGTCTTCTACAGGCAATTCAGCCGCAACGATATCATCGCTCGCGCTGCCGTATTCATCGACTGGACAAACGCAAGGCGCTGGAGGCGGAAACCCTGGCGGTGGTCCTGGCGGAAGATAAAAAATAAAATTCTATACTATGATTCATTGGATTCGAAAACACGGAGAACATTTCATCTACGTAACGCAATGGCTTTTGCTGTTCATCATCCCTGTGATTATTGAATACAGCCGAAGCGTCAGATTAGCTGAATTCAGTTTCCAATGGAGTGAAGTCCTACGAGTATGGCTTGCTACGGCGTTCCTACTCGTAGGAATGATCATTCACAACTACTTCATCGCGCCAATTCTGGTCTATCAAAAAAAGGCAAGCGCTACTTGTTGCTTGCAGCGTTGCTCATCGCAGCTTTCTGGGGCGTGCAGATACTGCAACGACCCACGAATATTGACGAAGAAAATCACGTGAAAGCGCGCGTCGAAATGATGAAAAAGGAAGCGATTGCAAAGGGAGAACCCGTCAGAGAGACGCTCGAGAAACCTAAATATGGTGGACCTCCAGGCGTTCCACCGCTCGTTTTCGGTCAGCAAGACGTCGTTCAGATTGTTCTCTTCATTCTTTTGATGGGCGTGAACTTAGGAATAAAATTCTATTTCAAGTCTGAACGAGACGAACTCGACTACGAAGAACTGAAAAACAAGACTTTGGAACATCAGATCGAGTATCTTAAATACCAAATCAACCCGCATTTCTTTATGAATACGCTGAACAACATTCACGCGTTGATTGATATATCGCCCGAAAGAGCGAAAACGGCGATGATGCAGCTATCAAAGATGATGCGCTACGTGCTTTACGACACCGACAAACGCGTCGTTCCCGTCAAAGAAGGACTGAATTTCATGCAGAATTTCATACAACTGATGCGCTTGCGCTATACAGATAAAGTGAAAATCAACGTGAACGTTCCCAACGAAATACCCGATCGCACACTGCCGCCAATGCTGATTATTTCGTTCATCGAGAACGCTTTCAAGCATGGTGTAAGTTATAAAAAACCGTCGTTCATCAACATCGATTTCCAATTCGCAAAAGATGGACTCCACTTTCAATGCGTGAACAGCAAACAAGACGAAATTCCAAAAATCAAAGGCGGTGTCGGACTGAAAAATACGCGTGAACGACTGACGCTTCTCTACCCAGATCACGACGTAGATGACCTACTTGAGATTACAGAAAACAATGAAACATATAACGTCAAACTATTTTTACCATGGAAAACAACCTAACTATGAGATGTATTGCAGTAGATGACGAGCCATTGGCACTCCAGCAAATCGTGAAATACATCAACGACATCCCGTTCTTCACGCTTGTCGGTCAGGCTGATAGCGCTTCTGCCGCTAACGAGTTGATCCAGAAGAACGAAGTGGATGTAGTATTTCTCGATATCAGCATGCCCGACGTGAATGGCATTGAGTTCGCAAAACAACTCACTGAAAATCCACCAATGATTGTCTTCACAACGGCGCACAATCAGTATGCAATCGAGGGCTATAAAGTGAATGCAGTAGATTATCTCTTAAAACCATTTTCGTTTGAAGAGTTCAAAGAAACTGCCAATCGCTTGCAACGCCGTTTCCAACTCATGCAATCGGCTGATGTCTCATTCGTTGACGACGACAGAGCCATCTTCCTCAAGACCGATCGACGCATCGTGCGTCTCGAAATCGATGATATAGTCTATGTAGAAGGCATGAGCGAGTATCTAAAGATACACGTTAAGAACGAAAAACCTATCGTTGTCCTTCTCAGTATGAAGCGTATGGAAGAGCAACTGCAGCGTTACGCTTTTATGCGCGTGCACCGCTCTTACATCATCAATCTTAAGGAAATTAGCGAAGTGAGTAAGGGCGTTGTTGTGTTGAACGACGGCACTGAATTGCCCATCGGCAACAACTGTCGCGATGCATTCATGAACTATATCTACGAGAAATTTATCGGAAAAGATAAATAAACCAAATCAGTGCGACTGCTTATCAAACCAATTGTTATTTGATAAGCAGTTCGGCTATTTGGATGGCGTTTAGCGCTGCACCTTTTCTGATTTGATCGCCGCTCAACCAGAACGTCAATCCATTGTCGTTTGCCAAATCTTTGCGCACGCGACCAACGAATACGTCGTCTTTTCCAGCCGTATCCAATGGCATTGGATAAACCAACTGTGCAGGATCGTCTTGCAACACGCAGCCTTGTGCCGATGCAATGGCGCGTTGCGCTTCTTCTACGCTGATTGGGCGTTCTGTTTCAATCCAAACACTTTCCGAATGTGAGCGCAATGAACTCACGCGAACGCACATGGCGGACACCGTTACGTCACTGTGCAAAATCTTGCGCGTCTCATTAAACATTTTCATTTCTTCTTTCGTATAGCCGTTGTCGCAGAATACGTCGATCTGTGGTATGACATTGTAGGCTAATTGATGTGGAAATTTCTGGATAGTCAGTGGATTTCCTTCTACAATGTCCTTGTATTGCTGTTCCAACTCAGCCATCGCTGCTGCGCCTGCACCGCTCGCGCTCTGGTAACTCGACACGTGAATGCGACGAATATGGCTCAACGCTTCCAGCGGCTTAAGCACTACAACCATCATGATCGTGGTACAGTTTGGGTTTGCAATGATATTGCGCGGACGAACAAATGCATCGTCGGGATTACACTCGGGAACGACGAGTGGCACGTCGTCGTCCATGCGAAAGGCGCTGCTGTTGTCGATCATCACTGCACCATATTTCGTGATGGTTTCTGCAAACTGACGCGACATCGAGGCGCCTGCCGATGTGAATGCAATATCAACACCGCGAAAATCATCGTTCTGCTGAAGCAGTTTCACAGTAATCGGCTCGCCGCGAAACGTGTATTGCGTTCCTGCACTGCGCTCACTACCAAAGAGTTGCAGCGTTCCAACGGGAAAATGGCGTTGCTCTAAAATCTTCAATAACTCTTGTCCAACGGCGCCGCTGGCTCCTACAATCGCGATGTTCGGTTGCTTGTTCATTGCTCTATAAAAAATAAAAATGTGTGCTACATCAAATTTGGAGCGAAATTACACAAAATCTGACAAACAAGCACGCAATGGCGAAAAATTTTCCAAGAAAGAAAAAAATGAATCCATAAAAAAGAGAAAATTTCTTTATAAAAAGGGCAAAAAAATTTCTTAAAAAAACGCTTCAAATTTCTCTTGAAATCTCTCTTGAAAAAGCCCTAATCAGGGTCGCGCGACACGCGTTAAAATTTGTCAAATCGTGTGAAATAGCGTCAAAAAATAGCGTTTTCCGATGCCGTTTTTTTGCGATTTTTTCGCCGTTCACCCATCGACCGACCAAAAACCTGTGTTTTTTTTGCGCGTTTTACGTGCATTTTTTTGTTAAATTGCGTGTTAAAAAAGTTAAATGATATGAGATAGAAAATTATCTCACGTGAGATAGAAATTTATCTCACGTGAAATAAATTCGTAAACAGCGCTTCCGAAAACGCAAAAAACAAGCAAAAATTTCAGAAAAAAGCCACTTTTTGCACAAAAACGCGCGAAATGTGCAAAAATCTCGTCGTCAGAAATTCATATTTCTTGCATAATCATCCAAAATCGCATTTTTTCGCAAAAATTTTTCAATTAGACTACCGCAAAAATTTGCGTGAAATTTTTAAGGAAATTTCACACTTCAAAATTCGGTTTTTTAAGCAAAAATTTTCGGTTTTTTAAGCAAAAATTTTCGTTTTTCGAGAATTAAAATTTCATCTCGTTGCCGCATCAAATTTTTTCATCGCTTTACAATCGCCAAACACGAGCGATTTCCCCCTCTTTTTCGCGCAACAGAACGCCAAATTCACGCACGCTCGAAAAAAAACTTGCAAAAAAATTTGTCAGTTCTAAAAAAAGGCGTATCTTTGCACCCGCAACTCTAAAAAAGAGAGGGCGTTTAGCTCAGCTGGTTTAGAGCATCTGCCTTACAAGCAGAGGGTCGGCGGTTCGAATCCGTCAACGCCCACAACGAAACGAACGTGAACGAAATTTTTCGCTCACGTTCTTTTTTTTGCCCTTCCGCAAAGAATTATTCAACTAATGTACGCGATACATCTATAAAAAAAGCAAAATTTCGGCGCCAACGTTTGCTTTTTTGCGCAAATTCGCGTATTTTTGTCGAACATATCGATTTGTAGAGAAACAAGACGCTATACAAGCAGAAAGACTTACATAGGAATTTACATTTTTAATATAATTACTAACCCGAGCCGTGAAGGCTCCAAAACCACAAAAAAGAATGGATCTCGATCAAGAAAAACAAGTTCCACAATCGGAACAAACGAACACAAATCAAGAAGAAACCAAGAAAGAAGAACGTTATCAGTCTGACTACCCTCGCATGGGACGTACACCACGCCCACGCATCCACACCAGAAATTCGTACAACAGCGAAGGCGGTTTCCGTCCTGAAGGCTTTGGCGCTGCATTGCAACGCCCTGCGAGCGGACAGCAACGCCCCTATCGCCCAAGTTACAACAACTATCGCGACGAACAAGGCTATCAGCCTCGTCAGCGACAGGGTTATCAACCGCGTACTGGCTATCAGCCACGCTATAACGCGCAAGATGGCGAGCAAGGTTACCAACCGCGTCAGCAAAGTTATCGCCCGAGAAATACATACCAGCCAAGATACAACGCCCAAGACGGCGAACAAGGCTATCAACCACGTCAACAACAAGGCTATCGCCCACGCAATACGTTCCGCCCACGCTACAACCAACAAGGCGAACAGCAGGGATACCAACCGCGTCCACGTCAAGGCTATCAGCCACGCGGTGGTTATCAACCACGTTTCGGCGGTCAGCAACGACAGGGAGGCTGGAGACCACGCACAAACGACTACGATCCGAATGCAAAATACAGCATGAAGAAGCGTATCGAGTACAAAGAAGAACACGTTGACCCAAACGAGCCGCTTCGTTTGAATAAATATCTCGCTAATGCAGGCATCTGCTCACGTCGTGAAGCAGACGAATACATCCAGAAAGGCGAAATAAAAGTGAATGGCGAGGTCGTTACCGAATTGGGAACCAAGGTTCTGCGCAGCGATGTAGTGACTTTCCACGATCGTCCTGTTACAATAGAAAAGAAAGTCTATATCCTACTGAACAAACCAAAGGATTACGTAACGACAAACGATGATCCACAACAGCGAAAGATTGTTTTGGATCTCGTAAAGAATGCTTGCCCAGAGCGCATTTATCCAGTTGGACGCTTAGACCGTAACACTACGGGCGTATTGCTACTCACTAACGACGGCGATCTCGCAAGTAAATTAACGCATCCTAAGTTCCTGAAAAAGAAAATCTATCACGTATTCCTCGATAAGAACGTGACAGCGCACGATATGGAGCAATTGACAACTGGCGTTGAATTAGAAGATGGCGAAGTTCGCGCAGACGCCGTTGCTTATCCAGATGAAAACGACAAGAAACAAGTGGGCATCGAAATCCATAGTGGCAAGAACCGCGTCGTTCGTCGCATGTTCGAGAGTCTGGGTTATCACGTAGTGAAACTCGATCGCGTGCAGTTCGCTGGTCTAACAAAGAAGAATCTGCGTCGCGGCGACTGGCGTTTCTTGACTGAAAAAGAGGTTGACATGCTTCGCATGGGTGCATTCGAATAAGATTTCGCAATAGATGAAACAACAAAATATGGAAACAATGCTTAGAACAAAAGTAGTTGACGCGCTGAAGCGTAGCGATTTCGGCACGAAGATTACCGTTAAAGGATGGGTTCGCACACACCGCAGCAGCAAAGCAGTGGATTTCATTGCGCTGAACGACGGATCGACCATAAAAAACATTCAACTGGTAGTCAATCCAGCGAACTTCGACGCTGAATTGCTCAAGCAAATCACGACGGGTTCGTGCATCTGCGCTACGGGTACGCTGGTTGAGAGTCAGGGTGCAGGTCAACTGTCGGAAATACAATGCGAAACGATTGAACTATATGGCGGTTGTGGTAGCGATTACCCTATGCAAAAGAAGGGTCAGAGCTTCGAGTACATGCGCCAGTTTGCGCATCTTCGACTCAGAACAAACACGTTTGGCGCTGTGATGCGCATACGCCACAATATGGCGATCGCTATTCATAAATATTTTCATGAGCATGGATTTTTCTATTTCCACACTCCGCTGATCACCGCAAGCGATGCTGAGGGTGCTGGAGAGATGTTTCAAGTGACGACAAAAGACTTGAACAACCTCGAAAAAGGTGAAGATGGCAAGATAGATTATGCAGACGATTTCTTCGGAAAGATGACTTCGCTCACCGTTAGCGGTCAACTGGAAGGCGAACTCGGTGCAACAGCGTTGGGACAGATATATACTTTTGGTCCAACGTTCCGCGCAGAAAATTCTAACACGCCACGCCACCTCGCTGAATTCTGGATGATAGAACCAGAAGTGGCGTTCATCGATCTTGCAGGGCTCATGGATTTGGAAGAGGATTTCATCAAATACTGCGTTCGTTGGGCTCTCGACAACTGCAAAGACGACTTGGAATTTTTGAATAAGATGATCGATAAGTCGCTGATTCAACGTTTGGAGAGCGTAGTGAACACCGATTTCGTTCGTCTGCCATACACCGAAGGCGTTAAAATACTGGAAGAAGCAGCAGCGAAAGGCAAGAAATTCGAATTTCCTGTGTCTTGGGGAATGGATCTCGCGAGCGAGCACGAGCGCTTCCTCGTAGAAGAACATTTCAAAAAGCCTGTTATCATGACGGATTATCCTAAAGAAATCAAGGCTTTCTACATGAAAATCAACGAAGACGGCAAGACAGTGCAAGGAACCGATGTGCTGTTCCCACAGATTGGCGAGATAATCGGTGGTTCTGTGCGCGAGGAAAGTTACGAAAAACTGCTTGGCGAAATCAAGAGCCGAAATATTCCGATGAAAGACATGTGGTGGTATCTCGATACACGTAAATACGGATCGTGTCCGCATGGCGGTTTCGGACTGGGCTTCGAGCGTTTGATTCTTTTTGTAACGGGAATGCAAAATATTCGTGACGTGATACCGTTCCCACGCACACCAAAGAATGCTGAATTTTAATCAACTAAAAATAGAAATCCCCGAAAGGCAAAGGCTTTTCGGGGATTTTTTGTTGTATTTCTTATAAAAGAATTTCGCAGGTTATTGCACGAGATGGATGCCGTCGTCAGCTATCGTGATCAAGCGTCGCTTGTAGAGATCGCCGATAGCGCGTTTGTAGGTTTTCTTGCTGACTTGGAATCGTTGTTTAATGAGTTCTGCGTCGCTCTTATCGCCTAATTCGCAGAAACCATTGTGTTGACGAAGGTAATCCAATAGAACTTCGGCGAAATCTTCGGTCATTTGTCGCCCAACGGGCTGCAGCATGACGTCGATTTTACCATCTGCGCGAATATTGCTTATAAATCCGCGCATTTTCTCGCCTATCTGGATGGGTTTGAATATTTGATCGCGATAGACGAGCGCTTCGTGAGCGTTCTCGACGATGACTTTGTAACCGAGATCTGTCTTTTGCCAAACGAGAATGCCGACTTCTTCGCCGACGCTATACGGTGGAAAATCTTTGCTCAGATGGCGTTCGATTTTGGATGTTGCAGCCAGACGATAGCTTTCGTTGTCCATGTAAACGTAAATCATGTAACGGTTGCCGACTTCCATGCGAACGCGTTGCTCGCGGAATGGACAGAAGAGATCTTTCATCAAGCCCCAGTTCAGGAAAGCGCCGTACTGGTTGACCCACGCGCATTCCAAATACGCGAACTCGCCTACTCGGCAGAGTGGTGCTTGTGTAGTAGCGATGAGTCGCTCGTCTTGGTCGAGGTAGATGAACACGCGAATTTCTTCGCCTACGCTGTATTTTTCTGGAACATAACGCGATGGCAGCAGAATGTCGCCTTCTTCGCCGCCATCGAGGTAAAGTCCGAAGTCAACTTCACGCTCTATGGTCAGAACGTTCCAATCACCGATTTTCAATGAGTCGTTCATGATTTTATTTATCGTCTTTGGCGGTGGTAGAAATAACCAATCCGTCTTCCAGTCGGATGGTTCGGTCGGTTAGTGCAGCAAGACTTTCGTCGTGGGTGACGATGATAAAAGTCTGTCCTAACTTGTCGCGAAGGTCGAAGAACAGTTGGTGAAGTTCTGCCTTGTTTTTAGAATCGAGACTACCGCTTGGCTCGTCGGCAAGTATAACAGATGGTTTGTTAATGAGTGCTCGCGCAACGGCAACGCGTTGCTTCTCGCCGCCAGAGAGCTGATTGGGCTTGTGATTTGTTCGCTCTGCGAGTCCCATGAATTGCAATAATTCTTCAGCGCGTTGCTTGGCGTCTTTCTTGCTTGCTCCGCCGATGAGCGCTGGTATCATGACGTTTTCGAGTGCTGTGAATTCGGGCAGCAGTTGGTGGAATTGGAAAACGAATCCGATGTGCTGGTTGCGGAAGTCGCTGAGTTTCGATGACGAAAGACGACAAACGTCGATGTCGTTGATGTAGATCTCGCCTGCATCGGGTTTTTCGAGCGTTCCAATGATTTGGAGAAGCGTTGTTTTTCCTGCACCACTGGGTCCGACAATGGCTACGACTTCGCCTTTATTGATGTGCAAGTCGATGCCTTTGAGCACTTGTAGGTTGCCAAAGCTTTTGGTTATGCCTGTAATTCTTATCATAGTTTTAGTTTTTTCCTTATCCATGCGATTATCTCATCGTACGCGCTTCGTTCTTCTTGGTGTTGTGGTCGCGCAAACGTGAGATGGTCGATTGGATCGCCATACTGATCGGGATAAACGATTAAGATATTTTTGCCGTTGAAGTGGTTTGTCAACTCATCGGGCAGCCGCTCGAGCGCGGTTTTATAAGATATGGTTCCCTTTCGTGCAGTGACGACGACAAAGAGATGGTCTTCGGCAATCGTTGTCGCGAGATGGGGCAGCTCGTTCCAGTGTTCCATCGACTGGAACTCGGCTCTGACTTCGCGATGTCGATTAGTTAGAAATTCCTGAATAAGCGATAGCGTGTCGGTTCGCCCATGGAAGGTCATCCGACAGTCGAGATTGCCTGCTAAACGCGCGAGTCGCTCGAGCCAACGATAGAATCCTGGTTCGTACTGCGCTCTTGACGGCACTGCTACTTGGATTCGCCGAATTGTTGCTAATGGTTGATTGAGGCGTGCCATCATAATCTGACGGTTAAGTCCGTTGTAAAGACTCTGGTGGAATGATCCCCAAAATTTGGGCGATACACTCTTGTGCGTGTGCATGCCAATTAAAATCTCAGATGCTTGAAATTCTTTGAAGGCGTGCTTAATTCCATTCGCAATGTTTGCAGCTATGCGCACCTGTTTCGTTACGCGCACATCTGCGGAACTGGCATATTCTTCTACTTGCTTGAGTAAGCGATTTCCCACAGCTTGATTTTGTGGTAAATCATGATCATCGTAAACGACGTTTATCACAACAAGACTGCGGTTCAACTTCTTGTTGCGCATAAGAATGGCGAGGTTGGTCAAACGATTAGCGTACTCGGGATATTTTACGGGAATTAGAATCTTTTCGTCATCATTTTTGCCCATTTCATCGAGAAAATGCTCTTTGTCGCGCATGGTAATTCGAAGCGCGGAACGCTCGGTTAGAATGGAAGAAATGATGCATGTGAAAAGAATCATGAGTACAACTGCATTGAGTATTTCGTTGTTGATGACGGCAAATCCACTTGGTGTTTTCAAAAGAAAACCAACCATGACGATGGCGATTGCTCCTGCTGCGTGGGCTGACGTAAGACCCAACATCATCGTACCAGACGATGCTGGTAATCTGAAGAAACGCGCGGAGAGATAGGCGGCGATAGCTTTGCCGATTGTGCCTGCGATAACCAAACATAGAAGAATCATGAGCGTCGTTCCGCCTTGCCAGAGCAGTCGGATGTCGATCAGCATGCCTACTCCAATCAAAAAATAGGGAATAAAGATGGCGTTACCGATGAATTCTATGCGATTCATCAGCGGAGAGACTTGTGGGATGTAGCGATTCAGTATCAATCCCGCGAGGAATGCACCAAAAATACTTTGCAGACCCACCCAAGATGAAAGTACCGCGCAAAGGAATAGCATCGCCATAACGAAGATAAACTGCATCACTGCATCGCTATAGCGGCGCAAAAAACAACGAGTAAGACGTGGAATGATAAGAACGATTCCTACGATGAATACGGCAATTTTTAGTATAAAAAGCAACCAGAATCGCCAGTTGCTGCTTTGATTGACGGATGCAACAATCGCCGCCAATGTCGTCAATGCAAAAAAGAGCGCAATCATTGTAGCGCCAACGCTAAGCACAACACTTGGTTTTTTCTGCAGACCATATCGAATAACGATTGGATATGCAATCAAAGTGTTGGCTGCCATGATACAACCGAGTAGTGCTGAGACGTGAAAAGATGCATTAAAGATTTTTGTCGCAAAGAACGTCAGAAAAAAAGGTATAACAAATGTCAAAATGCCGAATAACAACACTTTGCCTTTGTTTTTCTTTAATCCTTCCATGTCGATCTCTAAAGAAGCGAGAAACATGATGTAGATTAAACCTACATTTCCAAAAAGTTCGAATGAATCGTCACGCTCTAAAATATTAAAGCCATACTGCCCAAGAAGCATTCCTGCAATCACCATTCCTACAATGTGTGGAATGCGAAGTTTTCCCATAACAATCGGCGCGCAAAGAATAACTAACAGAACCACCAAAAATATGAGAGAAGGTTCTGTTATAGGGAAATAAGACGCCAGATTGAACATAGGATTTTCCTTTTTCAATGCAAAATTACATTAATTTTACGAGATAGGCAACTGTTTCAACGTTTCTCGCAAAAATTGTATTGAATTAGGAACAAAAATAAAAACAAAAAAAAGAGGCGCTCACGAGAAGCGCCTCTTTATGTATTGTGGAATCGTTAATTATTTGATTTCAACAGTTGCACGACGGTCGAGGTTGATCGGTGAAAGGATAGCTACACCACCCTTAGCAGCGGTTTCAATCTTATCGCGGTCGAAGCCCATGTTAACGATTTCGTTAGCTACTTGCTCAGCACGATGTTCTGAGAGCCATTGGTTGCGCTCTACTGAACCAGTTGCGCTGTCAGCATAACCAGTTACGAGAAGATTTGAGTTGTTCTCTTTTGCGATTTCAACAAGACCTTTAACGTCGTTGAGGTCAGCCTCGTATGAAGGACCTTCGTCAGTTTTGTTGATGTTGAAGTATACGCTTACAGGAGCGCCTACATACTTAGTAACAGCTTTTTCTTCAACTGGTTTTTGGTTTGCGAGCATGTCACGGAGACGTGCGTTTTCAGCGTTAGCATCATTCAGTTGGTTGCGAAGTGCATCGATTTCTTGCTGTGAGAGAGCTTTGATAGCGTCTACATCAGGCACTTTGTCCCAAGTTGATTTGCCAAGGTTGAAGGTCAAACCGAGTTCAGCGTAGAAGTTGTTGTCGTGTGAATCCCATCCACGGTGACCGTCAGTCCACTGTTCGCCACCATCGATGTCGCTTTCAAGACGGTTCCAACCCAACTCAAGGTTGAGAAGAACTTTCTTGCTCAGACGGAATTCATTCAAGATACCTGCGCTGAGGTCCATAGCGTAGAGGTTGTGAGTCATTGTACGACCAACGCCACCACCTGCGAATGGAATGAAATTCCAAACACGATTTGGATTGTAACCAAGCAGCATGTTGCTGAGGTTGAACAAGATGTGCTCGTTCAGAATCCAATATTTGTTGCCAATGTCAGTTCCTTCAGGACCACGAACTGATTTACCCCAAATACCTTGCAGTTTTGTACGGAGTCCGAGTCCAGGAGTGAACCATTTACCAATAGCGATAGCTGCGCCTGGATTTGAGCGGAAACCTTTAACAGGGCTCTTGTCGAGATCGTAGCCGTGCTCTTCTGATGAGTACCAAGCATTCCACTGAGCACCTACCTGGATGAACCAGTTGCTCCAGAATGAGTTCGTTGCAACGCTATATTTCAGCGTTGGATCTGTCGTATCCTGTGCCATTGACACCATTGATACGCTGGCTAATGCCAAAACAATCAATAACTTTTTCATAACTTCTTATTTAACAAAAATGTATTAATCTTTAAAATTAAGACTTTTAACATCATAAAATCCGTCGCAAAGGTAATAATTAATTTCAATTCTTATCATTTTTTTTAGAAAAATTCCCGTTTTTTTGAAAAATGGGACTATTTTTGCGTATTTTTAATACTTTTTAACATTAACGCAGCAAAGAATCAATATCATTTTGCGACAGAATCGTAAGGATTCGCTTACCAGATGGCGAATAATTGATGTTCTCGCAAGTAAATAAGCGATTAATTAGGTCGTCCATCTCCTCATTTTGTAAAATCTGCCCTACTGGGATAGCAGCTTTTTGTGCCATACTCAGCGCGATAGACTTCTTGATTTGCGGAAGTGCGTTCTCGTCAGTCGTCACATTATCGAAAAGCGTGTGGATGAAATCGCTAATGTTTGCATTCTCCATTTCAGGCGGCACAGCGTTGACTGCATAATTGCCTTGCCCAAGATCAGCGAGTTCAAAACCGATATTTTCTAATTCAGGCAGAATTGTATCTAATAGGTTTATTTCTTTATAAGTCAACTGCACCATTTCAGGGAACAAGAGTTTGTGTGCTGTTCCCTTTTTGTTGTCGAGTTGTTGCATGTACTGCTCAAACAACACACGCTCATGCGCTTCGTGCTGATTGATAATCATCAGTCCAGACTTTACCGCTGTCAAAATATATTTGCCCTTGTATTGATAGTGAGATGGTGCTTTATCCTCAATGAGTGCTTGATTTTTCTCCTGTGCAGTCAATTCTGGTTGGAAAATCTGTTGTTGCTCCGTTCGTGGTGTTCGATTCAACTCCTCAAGCATTGCATTCCATTGCGAAGTTGATGGTTGGTTGCGCTGAGTCTTCGAATTAAAAGGATTATACTGCGGATTGGTGCGCACCTGAGGCGGTGTTGCTTGACGATTTGCATCAAACACAGGAATATCTGGGCGATTCGTCGTATCAAAATCAAGATTTGTCGAAACATTGAACACACCTATCGATTCTTTTACTGCAGAAGAAAGAATCTGCCAAATTGCTTGCTCATTTTCGAACTTGATTTCCGTTTTTGTTGGATGGATATTCACATCGATATCTTGTGGAGCAACCTTTAAATATATAAAATAAGGTATCTGCTCACCAATAGGTACCAATCGTTCAAACGCACTAAGCACCGCTTTATGAAAATACGGATGCTTCATATAGCGCTCGTTCACAAAGAAATATTGCGAAGGACATTTCTTTCGTGCCGATTCAGGTTTTCCAACAAAACCAGTTATCTCGCAAATCGTTGTTTTAACATTGACAGGCAAAAGATCCTGATTGATTTTCTTGCCCATCACGTCAACGATACGCTGGCGCAATGGCGCTGCTTTTAGATTATAAAGTTCGGAACCATTGCTATGGAGTGTGAAATTGATGTGCGGATAAACCAACGCGATGCGTTCGAAAGCCACGAGAATATTATTCAATTCGGTGCTATTGGTTTTCAAGAATTTTCTACGCGCGGGTACATTATAAAATATATTCTCTACCTTGAAATTTGCACCGACGGGACAAGAACATGGTTCTTGACTCATAAATTTTGAACCTGCGATTTTGAGATGAGTGCCTAATTCATCTTCTTCTTGACGCGTTTTCAGTTCAACTTGCGCCACAGCAGCGATAGAAGCAAGTGCTTCACCACGAAAACCCATTGTCTGTAAAGCAAAAAGATCGTCGGCTTTTTGGATTTTCGATGTTGCATGACGCTCAAAAGAAAGTCGAGCGTCAGTCTCCGACATACCTTTACCGTTGTCGATAACCTGAATCTGCGTTCTACCTGCATCAACGACCAACACATTGATGGTTGTTGCGCCTGCATCGACAGCATTTTCCATCAATTCCTTAATCACGCTGGCAGGGCGTTGAATAACCTCTCCTGCCGCAATCTGATTGGCAACAGAATCGGGTAGCAAATGAACTATATCACTCATTCTAATTTCTGTAATGGAGCGGTTTGACGCTTGACTACTTTCAAAGTATTCGCGCCTTTTCCACGCCAAATAAAAATATCGTTTTTGTTTTTCGGACGCAGATTTTCAAACCACGCAAAATTATCGAGTTTATCCTTACCAGTAGGAATCTGCGTCATCGGATAGTAAATCGCATCGAATTTTGAAGTCCAAATCTTTTCCATCTTGCGTTGGTCAGAAATATACATCCGCATCGTATCGGTCTCCAAATAATTCAGCGCCATCAACGTGCTATCCTTTTCATCGATAGGGAAATAAATGGTCGAAACATTGCCGATTGCCTCTGTTTTTCGAACGCGACCATCGGTGAAATACGCCATCATTTCTCTCGATTTTATTTGGTTGTAATGGGTTTTGTCGTACATCTGCTCGATTGACGACGCCTGACCAATGACATGCGCATACCGAATAGTGGAATCGTTCATGAACACATCGATTTTCTCGCCTAACAACTGGCGACCTTCGTTCCAAACAATCGGATCTTTATACATCGTCATGCAAGAATCTTGCGAATTAAATACAAGCGAGTCGCAAATTGCTTGAACATCATTGCGATACGCCTGCACATGACGGAAGCAATGCACTTTGCGATAGACAGAATCAGTGTTGATGTTGAATGTATAAATCTTCATCGAATCAGAATGCACATAGAGCGTGTCGCCTTGCGAATAATCCATCAGCATTGCATGCTTTGTGGCATAACCATAACCCGTTTTCTCGTTATAACGCAGTTCATCGCAAAGCAGTGAATTCTTGTTTTCTTTGTCAACATACACCACGTTGCCGTAACCATAACTTTCGCCATTTTTGGTATAATAAAGACTGTCGCCTGTGATGGTCTTTTGCTTATCTTGCATCGTTGAACGACCATAGAGTTGCGCCATATCCGTCTTCGTATTATAGTAGGCATCCGACGTCTCTACAGTGCTTTCTTTATCGGTTATGCGCGAATTTTCGCCAACGATATGCGCCAACGATTTTCGAGTGTCATAATAAAGCGTGTCCGTTTCAATCAAACGACCTTCGTTGCGCATGCGAACGTTGTAATAGAACACCGCTTCACGCGTATTCAAATCATATTGACCCCAATCGGAAACGAGTTTATTTTTTCCTTCTGTCAGCGTTCCACCTTCGAAGAAATAAGCGTTGTTATATAGTCGGTCATAATTCAAACTATCCGTTTTCAACGTTTGCTTGCGATGGGTCAGCACAACATTTTTGCGAGCCTCCATCATCTGCGACTGACCATCGTAAGTTGCACGCGTACAAGATAGCGACAGCGTATCGCCTTGCTTGAATCTAACGTGACCGAAAGCCTTCACAGTGTTGGCAGCCTGATAGAAATAAGCGCTATCACACCAAAGATGCGCACCTTGATGACTGAAATGCACACGCCCTTTCACGATTTGCGCTTCGGGATTAGGTCCAAAATTGTCGTATTTCAACTCATCAGAATGCACCAAATAGATGCGATCATCGCCTTTCTTGTTTGGTGGAGGAGTAATTGCCGACAATAGACAAACGCCAAAAAAGCATAGAACTGTCAAGATTGCAGTTCTATGCCATAGTATGGTGATTTGTTGTTTTTCTAATTTCATTTAATCCAACCTTCGTAGCGGAAGTTGCAATTTTTATATCTATCTGCCATGCGCACGTAGGTGTGCTTGATTTTATCTACCACCCAATTGTGCAGCACTTCTTCGCGACGTTTTTGCATCACCACGTTTTTCATTACTTGGAAGTCCTCAGTAATGGTTGCGTGATGACCTTCGATGCGATTTTTCAGTTTGGCGATGACGCAAACACGCTTGCCTTTGGTGTTAATCATCTCGAAAGGTTCTGAGATATCGCCGACATTCATTGATGAAACGGCACGAGCCACTTCTGTTGGTAGGTCTTTCATCTGGAAACGTGATGTACGCATAGAAGTACGCTGGTCAACGTATGCCATCAAACCATGATTGTTGCGCGTATCTTTATCGTCTGAAAACATCGAAGCAGCCTTTTCAAACGTAAATTTATCATCCTTTATCAGCGTTTTAATAGAATCGAGTCGCGACATTTCCAAATCGAGTTCCTCTTGCGAGATTTGCGGTTTGCGAAGAATGTGACGCACCTTGATTTTATCGCCACGTTTGTCCATCAACTGAATGATGTGGTAACCGAATTCAGTTTCAACAATTTTAGAAATCTTTTTCGGGTCGGTCAAGTTGAAAGCAACGTTAGCGAATGCTGGGTCTAACTCACCACGACCAACGTAATTCAATTCGCCACCTTGACGTGCTGTTCCAGGATCTTCCGAATAAAGACGCGCCAACGTAGCAAACGTTGTTTCGCCATTGGTTACACGCTCAGTATATTCGCGCAAATCGTTTTTAACGCGATTGATTTCGTCTTGTGAAACTCGTGGTTCGCGAGCGATAATTTCTACTTCAACCTCAGTCGGAACGTAAGGCAGACTATCTTCGGGGACATTGCGGAAATACGCGCGTACATCGGCTGGCGTTACGGTGATGTCTTTCACAAGTTGCTCTCGCATACGAGCCACCAACACTTGGTTTTTATAGTCATCGTGCAACTGCTCACGCATTTGCGAAATGCTCTGACGACGATATTCTTCCAATTTTTCGCGCGAGCCTGCCTGCGAAATCATGTAATTGATTTGCTGCTCTACGCCATTGGCAATCTCACTTTCGGTCACCTCGATACTATCGATGGCAGCCTGATGCAAAAACAATTTTTGCACTGCAATTTCTTCTGGAATTGCGCAGTCAGGATCGCCTTGCCATTTGATGCCTTCGAGTTCGGCTTGATAGCGTGATGCCTCTACATCCGACTTCAATATTGGTTCGTCACCCACAACCCAAATCACTTCATCGATAACACTCGATTCGGGAACAACGGGTTCTGCCTTAACCACTTTCGTGGAATCGTCGGTTGAAAAGTAAGAAATTCGGTTGCCTGCAGCCTTCATGTTTGCTGTCAAACCAAGAAAGCAAACCATGACGAGACAGACTATCAAATAGAATGATTGTTTTTTCATAATTAGTGTTTGTTTACCGTAGCAAGAACTTCTTTATTGATCGTTACGGGATATTTCTTTCTGAGTGAATCGATCCACTCTTTTTCTAAACTCTCTTGATAATCGGCAACCACTTGCGCTCTCACGTCATCGAGCGATTCTGGACCTTTCAATTTTTTACCATAAACGGCATCGAAAGGATAGTTTTCTACTTTTTCAACCTTAGCACCTGTCTTGAAAATTTGGTTATCTACCAATTTATTATCGCCTTGCTTAAAAATACCTTTTTCAACGCGGATGCGCAAAATCGAGTCATTGTTGAACGTTGAGCGGAGAACTTCTGCCCATTGATTGAACGGTTTATTTTTAATAGCGTTTTTCACAGCCTTGATGTCTGCTTTGTCTCTGGTATGATAAGCGATACCTTTGAAACGTGGTTGATCCCAACGATAATTCTTGCGATTGGCGTTATAATAATGTTGCAATGCAGTCTCATCTTTCGATGCTTTTTCCCAAACGGTGCGGTTGCTGATTTCATAAAGCAACAAACCATCGTGATATTCCTGAATCAAATATTTCATATCTGAATCTTTGGCTGCAAGTTCTGCTGTTTTTGCCTGAAGAATATCCTCTTTGGTCAATTTATCTCCCGATGCTTTCGCCATATCATTGAGTTTGTTGTCGATGATACGCTCGCGGAATCCGTTTTGGTCGATGAAACGGATGATATCGGTTTTAACAGAATCGTAAGGGAAGAAATTGCGACGGTCGTTTAATTTTACAATATGCCAACCTGCAGGTGTAGTAAATGGTTTGCTCATCTGACCAACCTTCAACGCGTATGCGTTTGTTTCAAATTCTTTGAAAGTCTGTCCGTGTTCAATCCAAGGAAGTTCGCCACCATTGGCTGCTGTTCCGTCTTTCGAATATTTCTTTGCTAATTCTGCGAAAGACGCACCTTTTTGCAGTGCTTGATATAGACTATCCATGCGGTCTTTCACGACTTTTTGCTCTTCCACTGAAGCGTTTTGCTTAAGTGGCAAGAAAATGTGGGCTGGTTTAATCAAACCGCCATTATTGTCAACGCGTTGTTGCGTTTCTTTATAGATTTTTTCTGCTTCTTTTTCAACATCAGCATCGGTAATCAACGTAGGACGAACCTGTTGGTCACGATACGTTGCAAATTCTTTCTTGAATGCCGTTGTTGTATCAATGCCAGCCTCTTTTGCTGCAAGCACTTTCAGTTTGTAATTGATAAACAAATCAACGTAATCGTCAACCGATTTTTTGTCGATAACACCTTCTGAATTGTTTTTGTTGTAAGAATATTCGAATTCAGAACGTGGAACTGGCTGTCCGTTGATGGTCATAACGACTGGGTCTGATTGCGCCCAAAGAAGCATCGGACAGCAAGCAATCAATAAAACTTGGAGAATTCTCTTCATGGTGATTTTCTTCCTTATAAAAATATACGTGCACCTACACGCGCCTATGCGCGTATTTGGCGCAAATGTAGCAATAAAATTCCATTCGCACGCGCGTTTTGGCGTTTTCTCCATTGAAATTAATACGTTTTAACGCAAAGAAAACGAAAAAAAGTGTTTTTAAGGAAATTGTAAAAGCATAGCGCAAAATTCTAAAGAGGCTGTTTAGGGGTGCTAAATAGGCTGTTTAGCATACCTAAATAGGTCATTTAGGAATGCTAAATGACCTATTTACAAAAATGGTTTATATAAAAGATTTAGTTGGCTTGCTCAGATAGGAATTTGATGCGCACAAGACGGATTTCGTTTTCGGTATAATCTTCCAGTTCTTCCAATGCATCATCGATGCTATCTGTCTCACTATCAAGGAAATAGTCGTAGATTTCGTCTATCTGATCTTCATCGTATTCTTCATCGAGATAGTAATCAATATTCAGTTTGGTGCCGCTGTAAACGATGGCTTCCATTTCGTCTAACAATTCTTCGAAATCCAAACCTGTGCTGCGTGCAATATCATTCAAAGATATTTGTCGGTCGATGCTTTGAATAATCTTTACTTTTATCATCGACTTCTTCGCAACCGTTCGGATGCGCATCTCGTTGGGTCGTTCTATCTCATTTTCCTCGCAATGACGCTTGATTAACTCGCAAAATTCTTCGCCATAGCGTTTTGCTTTACCTGCACCGACACCCTGAATATTCTGCAATTCTTCGATGGTGATTGGATACATCGTCGCCATTTGCTCGAGCGAAATATCTTGGAAGATGACATAAGGCGGTAGTTGTTGGCGTTGCGCCACTTTCTTGCGCAGATCTTTCAGCATTGCATAAAGAGCAGGATCGAGAACAGCGCTTCCTTCGGGCACTTCTGGTTCTTCGTCTTCATTTTTGAACTCGGTATCGCGCACTATCATAAACGATTCGGGAGAAGAAATAAAGCGTTTGCCAGCGGCAGTTAACTTCAACAGACCATAATTTTCAACATCTTTGCGCAGATAACCTGCAATCAACGCTTGTCGGATAACGGGATTCCAGAGTTTATCATCTTCATCCTCACCCGATCCAAATTCTTCCAAAGTGTGATGCTGATGCGATACAATATCGTCTGTTGCGCGACCTTTTACGAAATCGATGAGATATTCCTGTCGGAAATTCTCTTTGAGCACTTTAACGCACTTCAAAACAATGAGCAATGCGTCTTTTGCTTCGATTTTCTCCTTAGGATGCAAGCAGTTGTCGCAATGATGGCAATTTTCTTCCTTATATTCCTCACCGAAATAATGCAGCAACATTTTTCGACGACACACAGAAGATTCAGCATAAGCAGCTGTTTCTTGCAAAAGTTGACGACCAATATCCTGCTCGGCTACTGGTTTGCCTTCCATAAACTTCTCTAACTTTTGCAAATCCTTGTAAGAATAGAACGCAATGCATTGACCTTCGCCGCCATCACGACCAGCGCGACCTGTCTCTTGGTAATATCCTTCCAGACTCTTCGGTATATCGTAGTGGATAACGAATCGAACATCTGGTTTATCAATGCCCATTCCAAACGCAATCGTTGCAACGATCACGTCAATGCGTTCCATCAAGAAATCGTCTTGCGTCTGCGAGCGCGTCACACTGTCAAGACCAGCATGATAAGGTGCTGCTTTGATGTCGTTTGCCTTTAAGATTTCAGATAATTCCTCTACTTTTTTGCGCGACAAACAATAAACGATGCCGCTCTTTCCTGCGTTTTGCTTAATGAAACGAATGATTTGCTTGTCGATGTCGTGCTGTTTCGGTCGTACTTCGTAGTAGAGATTTGGTCGGTTGAATGAACTCTTAAATTCGGCTGCATCGAGAATGCCGAGATTCTTCTTTATATCCGTTCTAACCTTATCAGTTGCCGTTGCAGTTAGTGCAATTACTGGTGCTTCTCCAATGCGTAAGATCGTAGGACGTATATTTCGGTATTCAGGACGGAAGTCGTGTCCCCATTCCGAAATGCAATGCGCTTCGTCAACAGCGTAAAACGAAATTTTCACCGTTTTCAGGAAAGCCACATTCTCGTCTTTGTTCAACGATTCAGGTGCAACATAAAGCAGTTTCGTCTTTCCCTGTTTCACATCCTCCATCACCTGCTGAATAGCCGCTTTGTTTAGCGATGAATTCATATAGTGTGCCAAACCTTCAGAGTCGCTCATCGCATTCATCACATCGACTTGATTTTTCATCAAGGCAATCAGCGGAGAAATAACTATTGCAGTACCTTCCATAATCAATGAAGGCAACTGATAACACAAGCTTTTTCCACCGCCAGTCGGCATTAGCACAAATGTGTCATTGCCGTTGAGCAGATTGCGAATGATTGCTTCTTGATCGCCTTTAAAACTATCAAAGCCAAAATAATGTTTTAATGGGCGGAGAAGGTTGTCTGTTTTCGGCATACAAAGGATGTTTGGGTTATTTTAGTTTGTTTGTAAATGAGCTTTATCTAACTGTTCTTTAGCGTAATCTAAGGTAACGCGCAGCGACTTCACACGACGTGATGGATTTTCGAACATCGCATCCATCATAATTGCTTCAACAATCGAGCGAAGTCCACGTGCACCGAGTTTGTATTCCATGGCTTTTTCCACGATGAAATCGAGCGTTTCTTCATCAAAAGTCAATGTTACACCATCCATCTGGAACAATTTGGTATATTGTTTGATGATCGAATTTTTCGGTTCTACGAGGATCTTGCGCAACGCATCGCGGTCGAGTGGATTCAGATAGGTCAAAACGGGCAGACGACCGATGATTTCGGGAATCAATCCAAATGATTTCAAATCTTGGGGCAACACATACTTCATCAAATCGTTCTTATCGATTTTCTGAACATTCTGAACCGAGTTGAAACCAATAACGTGCGTGTTCATTCGTTGAGCAATCTTACTCTCGATTCCATCGAAAGCGCCACCGCATATAAACAAGATATTGCGCGTATCTACGTGGATGTATTCCTGATCTGGGTGCTTTCTTCCACCCTGAGGCGGAACATTCACCATTGTTCCTTCGAGTAATTTCAGCAGTCCTTGCTGAACACCTTCGCCACTCACATCTCTCGTGATGCTCGGATTATCGCTTTTTCGTGCAATTTTGTCGATTTCATCGATAAAAACGATACCTCTTTCGGCTGAAGGAAGGTCAAAATTCGCCACCTGTAACAGACGAGAAAGAATACTTTCTACATCTTCGCCAACGTAACCTGCTTCAGTAAAAACCGTAGCATCGACAATGGTGAATGGCACGTCAAGCAATTTGGCGATAGTTCGTGCGAGAAGCGTTTTTCCTGTACCCGTCGAACCCACCATAATAATATTACTCTTTTCTATCTCAACGCCATCGTCATCTTTTGGTTGCTGCAGGCGTTTATAGTGGTTGTAAACAGCGACTGAAAGATAGCGTTTAGCCTCATCTTGACCAATGACATATTGATCCAGATAGGCTTTAATTTCTTTTGGTTTAGGCAGTTTCTTCAGTTTGAAATCAGCTTCCGAAGCATGGCGATGCTGATCGGCAGTTCCAAGAACGCCCGATGTTTTGACTATCTGATAAGCTTGCTGTGCGCAATCCTCACAGATATTAACGCCACTCGTCAAACCACTAATCAGCAGTTTGACTTCTTTCTCGCTTCTGCCGCAAAAACTACACGTTTTCTTTGCCATCGTTCTCGTTAATCGCTGGAGCAGATTTCTTAATCATAATCTTGTCGATCATGCCATACGCTTGTGCTTCTTCCGCATTCATCCAATAATTGCGGTCGCTATCGTTCCACACCTTTTCGAATGGCGTATGCGAATGGTCGGCAATGATGGTATAAAGTTCTTTCTTGTATTTTTGAATTTCTCTGGCTTCAATTTCGATATCCGAAGCTTGTCCTTGAACGCCACCGAGCGGTTGATGAATCATCACACGACTGTGTTTTAGCGCGTAACGCTTGCCTTCTTTACCAGCAACAAGCAATACTGCAGCCATCGAAGCTGCCATACCAGTACACATCGTACTGATATCGCTCGAGATAAACTGCATTGTGTCGTAAATACCAAGTCCTGCTGTAACGCTACCGCCAGGAGAATTGATGTAAATTGAAATATCTTTTACATCTACACTATCAAGATAAAGCAACTGTGCTTGCAAAGTGTTTGCGGTATAATCGTCGATTTGAGTTCCTAAAAAGATGATGCGATCCATCATCAAACGTGAAAAGACATCCAGTTGCGTGACGTTCAGGCTGCGTTCCTCAAGAATATAAGGATTTAAATATTGTGCTTGAGCTTTCATGACGTCATCCAGCACCAGCCCATTCATACCCAAGTGCTGCGTGGCAAATTTTCTAAAATCGTTATTCATTGTTGTTTTTCCTGTAAATAATAATAAAAAATGAGAGGTTATCCACCTTTCTTATACAAAGATAAGAAAAAAAGTGGATAACCTCCTATGATTAGCAGATTTTTTTTGAAAAAATCTTATTTCTCGCTCATCAGTTTGTTAAAATCGTCGAGCGAAACAGTCTCTTCTTCGAGTTTAACTTTGGTTTTAAGTGCTTCAGTCAGTTTTTTATCTACTGCGCGATCAACGAGCGGTTGAATATTTTCTTGCTTTTTCAGCATCTCTTTGGCATAATTTTCGATGTATTCATCAGGAATATTGGTCATGCCATACTGTGCGAATTGCATGCGAGTGCTTTCTTTTGCAGCATCAATCACGTCTTGATCTTCTACTTTCACTTCAAGATCGGCAACGAGTTTCTCTTTTACCAAGTGCCAAGTAAGTTCTTTGATGCTTCCTTCGTAGTTCTTCTCAACGAAATCGGCATCTTTGTCTTTATTGTTCTGCTCCATCACACGCTTCAAGATAGCGTCTGGATACTCGAGTTTACCGATTTTCTTCTCGCAACGTTTGCGAATATCTTGCAAGAATTTATAATCGCTATCCAATACAAACTGAGCGTTGAGTTCGTCGGCAATTTTCTGACGGAATTCTTCTTCGGTCTTTACTTTGCCTTCGCCGTAGAGTTGATCGAACAATTCTTGGTTCAACTCGTGCTTTTTGAAACGACTAATCTCAGTAATTTCGTATGCAAAGTCACCTTCGTGATCTTTCACTTCGTCTTTCTGAATCTTCAACAGTGCAGATACTTCAACATCGCTTTCTGGGTAAGCTTTGCGAGGTGAAAATACGACCGTATCGCCCAATTTTGCGCCATCGAAAAGTTTCTTTTGGCCGTCAACTTTCATGTATTCTGGCATCAGAACAGCATCGGTTAATTCGATACCGCCTTCTTTTGGCTGACCTTTTTCATCAAGTTCGCGAAGCGTTCCCTTCAGCATATCGCGCTGTTCTGGATCGTAAGCGTCAGCTTTCTCGTAAGATCCGCCACGAGAAGCATACATATCGGCTTGGCGATTGATGAGTTCATCATCTACAGCGATTTTATAGTAAGTCACTTTGTCACGACCTGAGAGAGAGAACTGAATCTCTGGCGCAACAGCAATGTCAAAGATGAATGTAAATGGCCCATCGCCTTCCAAATCTTGTGGAACCTGCTTTTCTGAAGGCAGTGGTTCGCCAAGCATTTGTATTTTATTTTCTCTTACATACTGATAGATTTGCTCGCCCACAACCTTGTTGATGGCATCCATTTTGAGCGGCATAGCATACTGGCGCTTGACCAATCCCATCGGAACCTGACCAGGACGGAATCCTGGAATGTTGGCTTTCTTGCGATACTCTTTCAGTTGCTTTTCTACTTGCTCCTGATAGTCGGCTTTTTCGACGGTAAGCGTCATCAGACCATTAATCTTGTCTGGATTTTCAAATAAGACTTTCATTTGTTTATTATGTGTTTTTTAATTATTGATTCTCTTCTTTATTTGCCAAATCTTCTGCGGCTTCTTTCGCACGTTTTTGTTCGTCAATCAATTGGAAATCTTTCTTTCTCAAGACAAATGCTTCCGAGAGATATTTCTCGCGGACAATGCGATTTTCAGCAAGTTCTTCGGGCGTACCTTGAAATAATATTTTTCCTTCGAACAACAAATAAGCTCGGTCGGTAATAGCAAGCGTTTCTTGTACGTTGTGATCGGTTATCAGAATGCCGATATTCTTGTATTTCAGTCGCCAAACGATGTGCTGAATATCTTCAACGGCAATAGGATCGACGCCTGCGAAAGGTTCATCGAGCATGATAAATTTTGGTTCAATAGCCAGACAGCGCGCTATCTCGGTACGACGGCGCTCGCCTCCAGAGAGTTGATCGCCTTTGTTCTTGCGAACTTTTTGCAGACGAAACTCCTGAATCAGACTTTCCAATTTTTCTTTCTGATAATCTTTTGGTTTGCCAGTCATTTCAAGCACCGACATAATGTTATCTTCAACAGATAACTTGCGAAAAACAGATGCTTCTTGTGGCAAATAGCCGATTCCTGCACGGGCTCGGCGATAAACAGGATACTGCGTAATATCTTCTTCACCCAAAAAGACATGACCTGCGTTGGGAACAATCAGTCCCGTAGTCATATAAAAAGAGGTAGTTTTTCCTGCTCCATTAGGACCAAGAAGCCCAACAATCTCTCCCTGCTGAACGTTGATGCTTACATCGTTCACCACAGTTCGTTTGCCATAGCGCTTCACCAGCCCTTCGGTTCGTAATATTACGCCTGTATCGCTCATAAGGTTTCGATATCGGATTGCAAAGGTATGCAAAAAAAACGATTTTCTAAACAAATACCCGAAAAAAATCACTATCTTCGCGGCGATGTTTATAATCCGTTACATATACGATTGCCTCACGACCTTCGGGCGTTATCTTATTTTGATGGGGCGCACGTTCAGCATTCCTGAACGTATGCGTATGTTTTGGAAGAATTACGTGAAGGAGATGTCGCAACTCGGCATCGATTCCATTGGCATCGTTCTGCTTATTTCTTTCTTCATCGGAGCGGTGATTTGCATACAAATGAAAGTGAATATCGAGAGTCCGTGGATGCCACGATGGGTCGCTGGCTACACAACTCGCGAAATTATGCTGCTCGAGTTTTCTTCGTCAATCATGTGTCTTATCTTGGCGGGAAAAGTTGGTTCAAATATCGCTACAGAGCTTGGAACGATGCGCATCACTCAACAAATTGACGCACTGGATATTATGGGTGTCAATTCGGCAAGTTATCTTATTCTCCCTAAAATACTTGGTTTGCTCACTATCATGCCGATTCTCGTCATTTTTAGTTCTGCAACAGGAATCCTTGGCGCTTACGGAACGGCATATATCGGTCATATCATCACACCAGCCGACCTCACAGAAGGATTGCAGCACGCGTTCAATCCTTGGTTTATGTATATGAGCATCATCAAGAGCCTTTTCTTTGCATTTATTATTTCAAGCGTCGCTTCCTATTACGGCTATACGGTCGAAGGTGGTTCGGTTGAGGTTGGAAAGGCTTCAACTAATGCTGTCGTTTGCTCAAGCGTGCTCATACTTTTCTCAGATGTTTTTCTCACGCAATTACTTTCGTAAATTATGATCGAAATTAAACATCTCTACAAGTCGTTCGAAGATAAGGATGTGCTGAAAGATATCAGCGCAACATTCGAAAATGGCAAGACAAACCTCATCATCGGACAAAGCGGAAGTGGAAAAACGGTGCTGATGAAGAACATTGTGGGACTACTTGAACCAACGAAAGGTCAAGTTCTATACGATGGGCGCGATTTCGTGCAGATGTCGAAAAAGGATAAGATCAGAATGCGACGCGAAATGGGCATGATATTCCAAGGGGCAGCGCTTTTCGATTCGCTAACGGTGCTGCAGAATGTCATGTTTCCACTCGATATGTTTTCATCGATGACTTACAGCCAACGCCAGCAACGAGCTTTGGAATGTTTGGAACGAGTTAACTTGCTCGATGCACAAAAGAAATTCCCAGGCGAAATCTCTGGCGGTATGCAAAAGCGTGTTGCGATTGCAAGAGCTATCGTTCTGAATCCCAAATACTTATTCTGCGATGAACCAAACTCGGGACTCGATCCTAAAACATCGCTTGTCATCGACCAACTGCTGTCTTCTATCACTAAAGAGTACAACACGACGACTATCATCAACACTCACGATATGAACTCAGTGATGGGCATTGGCGAAAACATTATTTTCATCGCTGATGGCAAGAAAGAGTGGGAGGGAACAAATCACGAGATTTTCGAAGCAAACAACAAAAAACTTGATGACCTTGTTTTCGCAAGCGATTTGTTCAGAAAAGTCAAGAAAATGGAACTCGAGGAAAGTAAATTAAAGCAGTAACTTTCCCGTCTTTTTATTTCCGAAAAATTTAACTCATAAAAAAAGGTTTTTCGATTGTTGAAAAACCTTTATTTCATTAGCCATTTACCTTTGCGTTTCACCATCGGAACCACGATTTCTTCGTTGGTTGAGTCGCCATAGCAATAAACGAGAAAGACGTTGACTGCGGAATCATTTTGCAACTTTGCGTTAGCGGTGCGAATCTCTTGTATGCCGCGATGTTCGTCTTGCTGTTGACGAGCAAACATCTTGAAGTTGTCAATCAGTTGCTGGCGATAACTGTCTGGAATGCGCTCGGGTTGCCAATGCGCATCAGCATATTCTTCAAATTTTCCGTCGAGCAATAATTTCGCATACTGCTCTGCTGCTGCAACCGCTTCCTTGTTTGGATCGGTTTTATGGCATGCCGTAAACAGCAACAACGCTGCGAAGATGAAAAGTACGCGATGCATCATTTTTGTCGTATAAAAACATTGATGGGACAACCGTGCATATTCCAGTTAGCACGTATCTTATTTTCAAGGAAACGTCGATATGGTTCTTTAATGTATTGCGGCAGATTCGCATAGAACACAAACGACGGAATCTGCGTATCGGGTATCTGAGCGCAATACTTGATTTTGATGTATTTTCCTTTGATTGATGGTGGTGGATAGGCTTCAATCAACGGCAGCATCACTTCATTGAGTTTCGAAGTGCCGATTTTAGCTTTGCGGTTCAAGTAAACTTGTTTTGCAGTTTCAAGCACGCGGAAAATACGCTGCTTGGTTAGGGCTGAAGCAAAGATAATTGGGAAATCAACAAACGGTGCCATGCGATTGCGGATGGCGGTTTGGAAGGTGTCGATGGCTGCTTGACTTTTGTCTTCCACCAAATCCCATTTGTTAACCACTACGACCAGCGACTTGTTGTTCTTCTGAATAACTTGGAAGATGTTCATATCTTGCGATTCGATTCCTCTGGTAGCGTCGATCATCAAGATACAAACGTCGGAGTTCTCGATAGCGCGAATACTACGCATCACGCTGTAGAATTCGAGGTCTTCGGTCACCTTATTTTTACGTCGAATACCTGCGGTATCAACGAGATAAAAATCGAAACCAAACTTATCGTAACGCGTATAAATGCTATCGCGCGTTGTTCCAGCGATATTCGTCACGATGTTGCGGTCTTCGCCGATGAATGCGTTAATCAGACTACTTTTTCCTACATTCGGACGACCAACAACAGCAAAACGAGGAATGCCATCCTCAACAACTTCTTCTGCAACTGGTTGCAACTTGTCGATAACTAAGTCAAGTAGATCGCCAGTGCCACTACCTGTTGCCGAACTGATACACTGTGGGTCGCCAAGTCCAAGCTTGTAGAACTCAGCAGCATCATATAGTTGGTTATTGTTGTCAACCTTGTTTGCAACGAGTATCACTGGCAATTTCGTGCGGCGCAAGATAGATGCAACATCTTCATCGAGGTCGGTCAAACCAGTACCTACGTCAACAAGAAACAGCACTAAATCTGCTTCTTCAGTTGCTATGAGCACCTGTTTGCGAATGGCGTCTTCAAAGACATCGTCTGAATTGACAACCCATCCACCTGTATCGACAACAGAGAATGTTTTGCCATTCCATTCGCACTGACCATACTGTCGGTCGCGCGTAGTACCAGCGTGTTCGCTTACAATAGCTTGTCGCGATTGCGTGAGGCGATTGAAAAGTGTTGACTTGCCAACATTAGGGCGTCCAACGATTGCTACTAAAGCCATAAGTCTTGATTATGAAGGGTTATATCCGAAATTGTCGAGCTCGCGTTGCGATGAGCGCCAATTCTTGTCAACTTTGACAATCGTTTTCAAGAATATTTTTTTATCGAAGAAGCGTTCCAGCGCTTTGCGTGCTTCGCTACTAACTTTTTTAAGTGCAACTCCCTGATGACCAATGATGATTCCCTTTTGCGATTCGCGCTCCACAAAGATAATGGCTGAGATGCGGATAAGTTGCTCTGTTTCAACGAATTCGTCAACGCGAACTTCAACCGAATAGGGTATTTCTTTATCGTAATAAAGTAGGATTTTCTCGCGAATGATTTCGCTCACAAAGAAGCGTGCTGGCTTGTCGGTGAGTTGATCTTTGTCGAAATAGGGTGGAGAATCGGGCAGCAATTCTTGAATGCGCTTCAGCAAGACTTCAGTTCCAAACTTATTGAGCGCAGATATGGGCAGAATTTCTGCATTTGGCAGCAGGGTGTGCCATTTCTCGACCAACGTGCCAAGCGTTGCTTGGTCGGTTGTGTCGATTTTGTTGATGAGTAGAATGACTGGGATCGTCATCTTGCGCACTTTTTCGAGGAAATCACTATTTTTCTCGGGATCTTCCACCACATCCGTAACATAGAGCAGCACGTCGGCATCGGCAAGCGCTGATTCCGAAAAAGCGAGCATTGATTCTTGCAGTTTGTAGTTGGGTTTCAGAACGCCAGGCGTGTCGGAAAAAACAATCTGCATGTCGTCGGTGTTGACGATGCCCATAATGCGATGGCGCGTTGTTTGTGCTTTGAACGTCGCAATCGATATGCGTTCGCCAACGAGTTGGTTCATCAGCGTTGATTTTCCCACGTTTGGGTTGCCCACGATGTTAACAAATCCTGCTTTGTGCATGTGATGTGTTCGTTAAAAGTGCCAAAAAAACGCATCTTCGTAAGTTTTACGGGATGCGCTTTCAAGTGATTGATTTTTAATGTTTTACGCTTTGCCCATCGTACGCCCATTTGTAATACAAAGCGCCGTGAACGAATCCTGCGCCAAAGGCGGTCATGATGATATTGTCGCCTTTCTTGAGTTTGTCTTCGTAATCCCACAGAGCCAATGGTATAGTTGCCGCGCTGGTGTTGCCGTAGCGGTCGATATTGACCATGACTTTGTCCATCGGAATGCCGACACGTTTCACTACTGCTTCGATGATTCGAAGGTTTGCTTCGTGTGGCGCTACCCAAGCTACATCTTCTGGCGTCAGTTTGTTTTGATCTAACACTTTTTGTATATCGTCAGCCATGTCGGTGACGGCAAAGCGAAAGACGGTGCGCCCTTCTTGATAGATGTAATGCAGTCGGTGATCGATAGTGAAATGAGATGGAGGACAAACGCTACCTCCTGCCTTCATGTGAAGATAGGGGAGACCTTTGCCATCTGTTCTTAGGAATGAGTCTTGCAGTCCTACTCCTTCTTCTTCGGTCGCTTCTACGAGCACTGCACCTGCGCCATCTCCGAAGAGCACGCAAGTTTGGCGGTCGGTATAGTCAACCATCGATGACATCTTATCGGCGCCAATAACAATGATTTTGTTATATCTGCCTGACATAATCATCGACGATGCGACATCGAGTGTATAAAGGAATCCGCAGCAAGCAGCAGAGAAGTCGAACGCGAAGGCGTTCTTCAGTCCCAGCTTTCCTAAGACGATGGAGGCTGTAGATGGGAATTTGTAGTCTGGAGTTGTGGTCGTCACGATCAACGCATCGATAGTATCGGGATCCACTCCAGTCTTCTGTAAAAGCAGTTTGGCTGCTTTTCTTGCCATATAACTGGTGCCGAGTCCTTCTTCGGTGAGGATATGTCGCTCGTTGATGCCAACGCGTTGCGTAATCCACTCGTCGCTCGTATCGACCATGCGCGACAATTCCTCATTATTGAGAATATAGTCGGGCACATAGCCGGCAACACCTGTTATAATAGCGTGTCTGTTTGCCATTAATCGATTGTTTCCTTAACAATTGCCACCTTGCCTCTGTAGTAACCACATGTTGGGCAAACGGTGTGATAAACGTAATAAGCGCCGCAGTTTGGGCATACTGCCAATGTAGGCATTTCTGCATGGTCGTGCGCGCGTCTTTTCGCTGTACGTGTCTTCGATTGTCTTCTTTTAGGATGTGCCATTTTTACTAAATATTTAAATATCGTTTCGTAATTTCTCTAAATCTTTCCAACGTGGGTCGATGGTCTCGGTGCTCGACTGATTCTGCGCATTGAGTCGCGCTATCATCTCGGCGTTGCACTGTCCTTCTTCGTGTACATGGCGAATCGGGAGCTGCAAATCGAGCGAGTCGTTGATGAGCGCTGCGAAATCGAGCATCGGGTTCTGCTCGTCGATCACGATGGTATCGCCGTCGGGCGTGCCGTTTCCCAGTTCGATAACGAACAAATCGTCGTAATCAACTGCGTGTTCCATCTCTTCCAAACAGATGTCGCAAGGGATGCGGAGCGTGCCTTTGGCGTGCAATTTCAGGTCGAACAGGCGCTTGTGGCGATCGATGATGACTTCCGTATGAACCGTTCCGCCGAGCACATCGTGCAGGGAAGCGTTCTTGAAATAGTCATTGTCAAGCGTAAAGTGCAGCGTTGTTTGCCCTTCTTTAAGCGCTTGCAAATCGATGCTCAAGTTCGATAAATCGCACATTTAGGTTGCAAAGGTACAAATAATTTTCACATTGTGCAAAAATCGTTCCTTTTTTTCATTTTTTTCGTATTTACAAAACTGTCTGGAAAACAAAAGATGTTCTTAAATACAGAACTAAAATTGTGATTATCTGATTTTAGATTATTAGAAAATCAAACTGGATTAAATGCAAGAATTACAGATATATCTGAACTAAATAAAGCCAACAGGTATATCGTTACCTAAAATTAAGGTTGACAGCAACAGATTTAAATACACCTTTTAAACCATATATTTTTCCAAACAAAAGAGCAATAAATCCTACTGGAGTATTTGGTATTAAAAAAGAACTTAATTTATTAAAAAGAGTTCCTTATAATAAAGTTTGTTATTATCCTGCTAGTCATGTAGAATCTAATTGGAAACAAAAATTAGGAATAAAATAACAAAATAAAATATTTATATTACTTTTGCAACATGACATTACGGGAAAGATTTTATACAGATACAAAAATAACGATTAATGGAAAAACATTATTCGTTGTGTGGGATATAGATTATGGTGGTTGCTATCAAATGAATTTTAAAGATGATCAAGAAATGCGTAACTTTATAGCAAATAACACAGAAGAGATCTTTCCCTATGCAATAGAAAAAGAATCAGATAAAAATTACATATTAAATATTATCACAATAGAAAATTTCGGAGCTTTTCCATGGGAAAGTGATTGGGCAATGAATCTATTAAAGCGACAAATAGAAACCTTTACTCCAATTATAAAACTTTTCATGAATTATGCCCTTGATGGTACATTAGACGAAAAGTTAAGAATAGAATAATTCTTAAAGAAATTTCCCAATCAACTGATCCAAACATACAAAACAAAGAAAGCAAAATATAGCAAAAACCATGAGAAAGTTAGTATTTCTCATGATTGCCGAAAAGTCAAAATACTGCTAATTGGTGTGATAACTATGTTCATTGTAGTTTTACCTAATTGTTGATTTATCTCTATTAAGGCTACAATGTTATGACAAAAATACAATTATTTTCCAAATAAAACAATAAAATTGTTGTATCCTTTGCAGAAAAAAATACCTCTCATATTGGCATTATGAGAGGATTATACAAATTATCTTTTATTAGGATAACTTCTACAGTGCTCTCTTACAACTTCCAATTTACCAAATCGGAATCTCACATAAGAACGCACATGAACAGGTTTTCTATTAATATTGATTTATAGTCATAGAAGATACTTCAGGGACTGCAAAGGTACAACAATTTTTACAATTAGCTTCTGTAGCGTAATTGGTAGCGCAGCTCATTTGTACTGAGTGGGTTGTTGGTTCGAGTACGACCAGAAGCTCTATTTAATATGATTTAAAACCAAATTTGTTGGATAATTAAAGGTCAAACGAAAAAAAGAATTTACGATTCCTTATTTAGACAAGAAAAAGCGATTTTTAGTGAGTTATTTTTGTGGAAAATTGTAAAGATTTTTCAATGTTAAATTGTAAAGTTTTTTTTACCACGAGAAATTTTCGTATTCTGTGTGAAAAAATTGGCGATTTTAACACTTTACGGAAAGAATTGCACACGATAAAAAACTGTGCAGCGAAAAATATTGACAAAAAATGCTGATTTTTTGCGCAAATTCATTGATTTGTGCAATTCTGAAATGTTAAATCACATTTTTTTGCTTGCGAAAAATTTTCCGAAAAGCGCTGTTTGCAAATTTATTTCACGTGAGATAAAAATCTATCTCACGTGAGATAATTTTCTATCTCATATCATTTACATTTGTTAACAGTCGTTTTAGCATAAAATTGCACAAAAAATACGCTCAAAAAACGCCAACAAATGGTCGCAGAAAACTTTTTGGCGAAAAAATCTCAAAAAAACGCGCAAAAAATCGCCATTTTTTGTAAAGATATTTTACTTTTTCGACTTTATTTTTTAGTCGATTTTGCATCAAAAAACGCGCACGAAAAATTTCTCGCGCGCGTGCAAATTCTAAATAAGGAATTGACTTATTTTTTTAGTTCAATGCGGAAGGTTGTGCCTTCACCTAATTCGCTATTTTTTACGAATATCTTGCCGTTGTGGTATTCTTCAACGATGCGTTTGGCAAGCGAGAGACCGAGTCCCCATCCGCGTTTTTTGGTGGTGAATCCTGGTTTGAAAACGTTGGAAAGGTCTTTTTTTCGAATTCCTTTTCCTGTGTCCGAGACGTCAATCACGACTTTCTGACTGAGTTCTTCCACGTGCAGCGTAATCGTGCCTGCACCACCGCTCATCGCATCGACCGCGTTTTTGCAGAGGTTCTCGATGACCCATTCGAACAGGGATGCGTTGATGTTGACGGTGATGTCGTGATCGGGAAATTCTTTCTTCATCTGAACTTTTTTCGACGTGCGTCGATCCATATAATCAATCACGTGATCCATCACTTGATTAAGGCTCGATGGCGTCAGTTCGGGCAAGGAACCGATTTTTGAAAAACGATCAGTAATGAGCTGGAGACGCTTCACATCTTTGTCCATTTCGGGAAGTAATTCGTCGTCGGGATAGTTTTCTTTCAGTATTTCAGTCCACGCCATCAGGCTCGAAATGGGCGTTCCTAACTGATGGGCTGTTTCTTTCGATAGTCCCACCCAAACTTTATTTTGTTCTGCTCGTTTGGAAGTGAGAAGCGCGAAAATGGCGATGACAACGAAGATAAGCACGATGCCCAGCTGGATGTAGGGATAGGTGGCGAGTCGCTTGAGCATCAGCGAATCGTCATAGCAAACATCGACGTAGTCATCTGCGTCTTGATTAAGTTCTATACGGATTTGGTGTCCCGCCTTTTGCATCATCTTACCCAACTGAGAGATGTATTGCAAACTGTCGAGATTGTTTTCTTTTTTGAGTGAAATGTTGCGGTAGGTCTGCACGTTGCCGTTGGCATCGAACACGACAATCGGAATTGTTGTATTATCGTCGATAACTTTGAGTACAAGCGTCAGGTCTGTATTGTCGTCAGCATCGTTGAGCGAGCGCATAGCTTCTGCCCAAATTTCCATCTTTTTGTGTTCTTCTTGATAGAGATCGCGCGTCAGGAAATTTGAAACGACCAAAGATGCTACCGCAATAAGAACGGCAAGCACAACCAATAGAATCTTGACTTGGCGAATTCGGTCAGTCCACTGCATATTTAATAAACGAAACGCACGCATTTTTATTGCATCGCACTGATTTAACGACTGATTTTACAACAAAGATTTCGCGATTACACAAAAAAAGAAACCTCTTGGATTAAACTCCAAGAGGTTTCTCACTGTTTTAAAGAAGGCGGCCTCCTACTCTCCCGCATTGCATTGCAGTACCATCGGCGCAAGTGGGCTTAACTTCTCTGTTCGGAATGGGAAGAGGTGGAACCCCACCGCAATAACCACCTAAATAGGGGTTGACATAACGACAAGCAAAACATGTAACTAAAAAACAGTTGCTACGATAAATATAAG
>Ga0065708_1000083_pt1 | contig 72467 bp, 57 predicted proteins | sample Hoacrofraction12_2_FD_59095 | JGI IMG/M metagenome (GOLD analysis project Ga0065708, IMG submission 59095) | Hoatzin crop microbial communities from Cojedes, Venezuela, sample from fiber fraction 12 v1 | ecosystem: Host-associated > Birds > Digestive system > Esophagus > Crop | place: Venezuela... | reverse complement strand
GCTTAGGCATAAAGATGTTAGCAAGATATACAATAGTTCACAAACTAGTTCGTAAAAAGTGTATCGCACCTAAAAGTGGGTTACTTTGACTGAAATACGCAATTATGACCGAATTATAGCCGAATTATAGCCGAATTTTGAATGCTATACTACTAATATAAAAACGCTATTAAGCGATATTTGTCGGAATGATACTTAATATTACCCTGAAATTACACTTTGTAAACTTTCGACTGCAAAGTTGCGGCATTTTGTAATTTAAACGGCTATAAATCTTACGTTTTGCAGAAATATTTTTCAAAAACTTACATTTTGATTTATTTGAAGTCTTTTTACTTACGATTTGTAATGATATGTGTTAAAAATATAGTCAAATTGTTACTTTTGCAACATTTTTCCGATATTTTGTGATAAAAAGTATTGCCAATTCAATAAAAAGCTGTAATTTTGCACTCGAAAACAATAAGATGTCGCAACAAAAGGCATTGTATATTATAAATAAGGTATAAGATAAAGTAAGAAGGATATGACACCAGAGGTAAAATTCACAAAGATGCACGGAGCAGGAAATGACTACATTTATGTAAACGCGATGCTCTACAACATCCCCGACCCGGAGGCTGCTTCGATAAAATGGAGCGACAGGCACAACGGCATAGGAGGCGACGGACTCGTGATGATATGCAAACCCACCACGGAGGGGGCTGACTACAGGATGCGCATCTTCAACGCCGACGGAAGCGAAGCGATGATGTGCGGCAACGCGTCGAGGTGCATCGGGAAATACCTCTACGAGAAAAACATCTGCAAAAAAGATGTTATACGCCTCGAAACACTCTCGGGAATAAAAGTCCTGAATCTCCACATAAAAGACGGAAAAGTGGAAAGCGTAACTGTTGACATGCTTGAGCCGGCACTCAAAAAACCGGCACAGTTCGACATCGACAAGGCGGCAATGTTGCCAGAGGGCACATTCGTGTCGATGGGGAACCCGCACTACGTGATCTTCGTTGACGACATCAACAAGGTGGATGTGGCAGAGGAAGGAAAGAAACTGGAGTTCAACCCGGCTTTCCCGGAGAGGTGCAACATCGAATTCGCACAAGTACTCGACGACGGAAGTCTGCGCACAAGGGTGTGGGAGAGAGGAAGCGGCATCACGATGGCCTGCGGCACTGGAGCCTGTGCCACGGCAGTGGCGGCAGCGCTCAACGGACGGGCCACGAGAGAGAGCAAAATCGTCATGGATGGCGGAACGCTCAACATCAAATGGGATGCGACTGACAACCATGTGTATATGACCGGGCCCGCGGCATTCGCATTTGAGGGGACAGTGAAATTATGAAGCAAACTTAAAAGAAATAGATTATGGCACTTATCAATGAACATTTCCTGAAGCTGTCGGACAATTACCTGTTTGCCGACATCGCCAAAAAAGTAAACGCCTTCAAGGTGCAGCACCCGCAGGCGAAAGTCATCAGCCTTGGCATCGGCGACGTAACACAACCATTATGTCCCGCAGTTATCGAGGCCATGCACAAAGCCGTGGACGAAATGGCGCATAAAGAGACATTCAGAGGATACGGACCCGAGCACGGATACCTCTTCCTGCGTGAGGCGATAATAAAGAACGACTTCGCGCCAAGAGGAATAAAACTCGACCCCTCGGAGGTGTTTATCAACGACGGTGCTAAAAGCGACACGGGAAACATCAGCGAACTCGTGAGATGGGATAACAGTTTTGGAGTTACCGACCCCATATACCCGGTGTATATCGACTCCAACGTGATGAACGGAAGAGCAGGGATAAGAAACGCAGAGGGGAAATGGAGCAACGTGACATACATGCCTTGCACGGCGGAAAACAATTTCACACCGCAGATTCCCGACCATAGGGTGGACATCATTTACCTGTGCTATCCCAACAACCCCACAGGAACGGTGATTACCAAGGAGCAGCTGAAGAAATGGGTGGACTACGCACTGAAAAACGATACACTCATCTTCTACGACGCAGCTTATCAGGCATACATCCAGGATGACGCCATCCCGCACTCCATCTACGAGATTAAGGGAGCGAAGAAAGTGGCAATAGAATTCCACAGCTATTCAAAAACTGCCGGCTTCACTGGTGTGAGATGCGGATATACGATAGTGCCAAACGAACTCACCGCCGCCGACATCAATGGCAACAGAATAGCCCTGAACCACTACTGGGAGCGCCGCCAGTGCACAAAATTCAACGGCACCAGCTATATCAGTCAGAAAGCGGCAGAGGCCATTTACACTCCGGAAGGAAAACAGCAGACAAAAGAGATCATTGACTATTATATGACCAACGCGAAGATAATGCGCGAGACACTCACAAAACTCGGCTTTCAGGTGTTTGGAGGCGAGAACGCCCCATACCTGTGGGTGAAGACACCCGACGGCGCAGGAAGTTGGAAATTCTTCGAGGAACTACTCTACGGCGCACACATCGTATGCACACCGGGAGTGGGCTTCGGACCCTCAGGAGAGGGATACGTGAGATTCACGGCTTTCGGAAACAGAGAGGACTGCGAAGAGGCGATGGAACGCATCTCAAATCGCTACGCGATTTGAGAGGTGGCAAAATCTTCGATTTTGCAGTGATAGGTGGCACGGCAAGCCGTGCAGTGAGAATTAATATCGCCGTTCCGGCGATGGCGGCGAAGCCGCAGAAAGCCCTCCGCAAGGAGCTGCCCCGACCGGGTCGGGTTTGTCTTGAAGCTTGATAACAACACAACATAAAAGGCCGGGCTGCGAAAACAGTTTCGGCAATGCAACACAAACAATTAAATTTTATGCTTATGAAAAAGATTGAGAGAATGGCCCTCACAGCCGTGATGTTCATGGCAGGGGCGACTGGGATGACAGCACAAGACAAAGTGGAAGCGACAATTCAGGCAGACATCGTAAACCAGTATATCTGGAGAGGTCTCGACTTGGGAAACCCCAGCATTCAGCCTACATTAGGCATAGGATACAAAGGATTATACTTCGGAGCATGGGGAAACTACGGATTCACCGATTCAAATGATACTAAAGAGTTCGACCTTACGTTATCATATACAAAAGGAGGTTTCTCCGTGGGAGTGACAGACTACTGGTTTAACCAGAACGGGGCGAACCCTGAGTACGACGGAAAATATTTCGTGTATAACGCACATCGCACGGCTCACGTCTTCGAGGCTTTCTTAGGATATGACTTCGGACCCGTATCGCTCAACTGGTACACCAACTTCGCCGGCAACGACGGAATAAACAAGAGCGGCAAGCGTGCCTACAGCTCTTACTGCGAAATCAACGCACCGTTTAAACTCGCCACCTGCGATTGGAACGCCACCCTCGGCTTCGTGCCATACACCACCAGCTTTTATGCCGGGGATAAAGACTACGCGGGATTCTCTGTTACCAACGTGGCGATAAAAGCCACCAAGGACATCAAAATCACGGACTCCTTCAGCCTCCCGCTCTTCGCCAGCGTCATCGCAAACCCGTTCTTGGAAAAAGCCTACTTCGTGTTCGGAATGACGCTGAAAGCGTTCTAATTGAGAATTGAGAATTGAGAATTATACACCGTTCCGGCGTTGGCGGCTAAGCCGTAGAAAGCTCCGGCAGGAGCTACCCCAACTGGGTAAGGGCGAGCAAGCTCGCCAGTTAAAAGGTGGCACGGCAAGCCGTGCAGTGAGAGGTGGCATCGGCTCGCCGATGCAGTAAAAACACTCTGTTAAGAGCTTCCCCAACTGGGTTGGGTTTGACTAAAAGATGCTCTCCGGCAGGAGCGGTCCCGGCTGGGCCGGGTTTGTCTTAAAGAAAAAACACTCTGTTAAGAGCTTCCCCAACTGGGTTGGGTTTGATCGAAAGATTAGCAAACATTATAAACAATTTAAATTCTAAGAGAATGGACAATTTAAGATTTCAGGTTGTTGCAGAAGCATTCAGAAAACAGCCATTAGAGGTTGAGGTGCCAAAAGAGCGCCCCTCAGAGTATTTCGGAAAGAAAGTGTTCAACAGGTCGAAGATGTACAAGTACCTGCCCAAGGACGTGTATGACAAACTCATAGACGTTATTGACAACGGCACTCCGCTCGACCGTTCCATTGCCGACGCTGTGGCAGCAGGCATGAAACAGTGGGCACAGGAGAACGGTGTTACACACTACACACACTGGTTCCAGCCCCTTACCGAGGGTACAGCCGAGAAGCACGACTCCTTCGTGGAGCATGACGGCAAGGGCGGTATGATCGAGAAATTCAGCGGCAAACTCCTCGTGCAGCAGGAGCCGGACGCCAGCTCATTCCCCTCTGGCGGTATCCGCAACACTTTCGAGGCACGCGGCTATTCTGCTTGGGACCCCACATCACCGGTGTTTATCATCGACGACACACTTTGTATCCCGACAATCTTCATCTCATACACCGGAGAGGCTCTCGACTATAAAGCACCGCTCCTCCGCGCATTGCACGCCGTAAACGTGGCTGCAACCAAAGTATGCCATTATTTCGACGAGAACGTGAAGAAAGTTACGAGCAACCTCGGATGGGAGCAGGAGTACTTCCTCGTGGACGAGGGTCTCTACGGCGCACGCCCCGACCTGCTGCTCACCGGACGCACACTCATGGGACACGACTCTGCCAAAAACCAGCAGATGGACGACCACTATTTCGGTACCATCCCCGACAGAGTGCAGGCATTTATGAAAGACCTCGAAATCCAGGCTCTGCAGCTCGGCATACCTTGCAAGACAAGACACAACGAGGTGGCCCCCAACCAGTTTGAGATAGCACCTATCTTCGAGGAGACCAACCTCGCCGTTGACCACAACATGCTCCTGATGTCGCTGATGAAGAAAGTGGCACGCAAACACGGTTTCCGTGTGCTGCTCCACGAGAAACCTTTCGATGGCATCAACGGAAGCGGCAAGCACAACAACTGGAGTCTCAGCACCGACACTGGCGTGCTTCTCCATGCCCCCGCCAAGACACCTAAGGGCAACCTGCGCTTTGTAACATTCATCGTGGAGACCCTCATGGGAGTGTATAAGCACAACGGTCTGCTCAAGGCATCTATCATGAGCGCCACCAACGCACACCGTCTTGGAGCCAACGAGGCACCTCCAGCAATCATCTCCTCGTTCCTCGGAACACAGCTTTCCACGCTCCTCGACCATATCGAGAAAGCTGACAAGGACGACCTCTTCAGCGTGAGCGGCAAACAGGAGTTGAAGATGGACATCCCCGAGATCCCGGAGCTCTTCATCGACAATACCGACCGCAACCGCACATCGCCTTTCGCATTCACCGGCAACCGCTTCGAGTTCCGTGCCGTAGGCTCAGAGGCCAACTGCGCATCAGCAATGATCGTACTCAACGCCGCCGTGGCAGAGGCACTCAACAACTTCAAGGAGCGTGTTGACAAACTCATCGCCGACGGCAAAGAGAAGAACGCCGCTATCGTGGAAGTGCTCCGCGAGGACATCAAGACTTGCAAACCTATCCGTTTCGACGGCAACGGCTATAGCGACGAATGGGTGGAGGAAGCTGCCAAGAGAGGTCTCGACGTGGAGAAGAGCTGCCCCGTGATCTTCGAGAGATACCTCGACGAAGACAGCGTGAAGATGTTTGAGAGCCTCAACGTGATGACACGCAAGGAGCTTGAGGCACGCAACGAAGTGAAATGGGAAACTTACACCAAGAAGATACAGATAGAGGCACGTGTGCTCGGAGACCTCACAATGAACCATATCATCCCCGTGGCAACTCACTACCAGAGCCAGTTGGCAAAGAACGTGAGCAGCCTCCGCGCCATCTTCGACGCAGAGAAGGTAAACAAGCTCGCAGCCCGCAACATCAAGATTATTGAGGAGATAGGTGAGCGCACCGACCTCATTGAGAAGGGTGTGGAGGAACTTGTGGCAGCACGCAAGGTGGCCAACAAGATTGAGGATGAGCATAAGAAAGCCATCGCTTACCACGACACCGTGGAGCCGAAGATGGATGAGATACGTAAGCAGATTGATAAGCTTGAGCTTACCGTGGCGGATGAGCTGTGGACTCTGCCTAAATATCGTGAACTCTTGTTCTTAAGATAACTGCTCTTTTAAGATAAACGGACAACAATCTATTTCTTTTATTGGTTGTTTAAGTTTGCGACGGGGAATGGTCGAGAGACTGTTTCCCGTTATTTTTAAACTTCAAGACAAACCCGGCCCAGCCGGGACGGCTCCTGCCGGAGAGGCTAAAATAAGTTTGCGACGGGGAATGGTCGAGAGACTGTTTCCCGTTATTTTTTAACTTCAAGACAAACCCGGCCCAGCCGGGACCGCTCCTGCCGGAGAGGCTAAAATAAGTTTGCGACGGGGAATAGCCAAGAGACTGTTTCCCGTTATTTTTAAACTTCAAGACAAACCCGGCCCAGCCGGGACGGCTCCTGCCGGAGAGGCGAAGCCTCCTAATTATCAATTGTCAATTGTCAATTGTCAATTAAATTAAGGCGAAGCCTTAATTTTCATATCCTCCGAAGCTTTCGGAGTCGCTCTCGTCGGAGCCTTCTCGCTGCGGTTTCTTCGACTTCATATTACCGAAGTTCCAAGTGAGTGTGAAGTTCACCTCTCTGCCGTGTCTCCAGTTTTCCTGGTATCTTGAGAAAGTGTCGCTGCTGGTGATTGTTTTCCAGCGCCGGCTGTTAAGCACGTCGCGGCAGTTTATGCTCAATGAGAGCTTTTTGTCGAAGAATGATTTGCGAAGCCCCAACTCGATGTTATAGTTGGATTTTCTGTATCCTTGGCTCACCACCTCTCTCGAACGGAGGTTGAAGGTGCTTTGGAGTGAGATGTCGTAGGGCAGTATAAGACTTGCCAGCACTCTTGCCGACCATGTGAAGCTGTTGTCGGAGTCGCCAGTAACGGTCTGTCCGTCGATGACATACTCGAAGCCGTTGAGGTGATAATAGTAGAGGTTAACAGTGCTGGTGAGGTCGAGGCACTTCCAGAACTTGTTTTTCACCACTATCTCCAAACCCGTCCTTACGCTTTTCGCCACGTTCTCGTTGGTGGAGTACATCATCCCGTCGGTGCTGCTCTGATATCTTATCCTCTGTATCACGTCGGTCGTCGGACGGTAGTATGCCGAGAGCGAGAGGGTGTGTTGGTCCCACGTCTTCAGGTAGTTGAGCGAGAAGGAGTTGGTGAACTCCGGTGTGAGCTGCGGGTTTCCGTATTCCACTATGGTTGCGTCTCTGGTGTTTTTGAAACTGTTTAGCTGTCCTCCCCATGGACGGCGGAGACGGCGTGTATAATTGAGTTGCAGCTGTTGTGTCGGTGTGATTTGGTATGAGAGGAACAGGCTGGGGAAGAGCTGGAAATAGTCTTTCTTAAATGGCTCTGTGCGCAGTTCGGGGTTCTTCTCCTGCTGGTAGTTGTAGCTTTCTGTGTTCACTTTCCAGTACTCGCCTCTGAGTCCTGCCTGCACACCGAACTTCCCGGTGTTGAAGGTGGCGATGGCATAAAGTGAGTGTATCTGGTTGTCATAGATGAAGCGGTTGAAATATTGCTCGTCCTCCACGGCGTGGGAGCCGAAATAGTCTGTGGAGTCCACCCACGACTCCTGTGGTGTGTTCTCATGTGAGAAGTCGCCGTTGTATCCTGCCTGCACCTTCCAGTGGTCGTCGATTTTATTCTCATAGTCGAGCCTCACCTCATATCGTCTGTTGCGCATGAACATCGGGCGGTACTGATACACGTATTCGTTGGGGTCGGCAGTGTCGAAATACACGGTGGAGTCCTGGTAGTAGTTGTCGTTGTCCATTCTCCAGTTGCCTCCGTTGAATGAGAAGTCGATGAAATGCGTGTCTCTTCCGAACTGGTGTTTGTATCCTGCTTCGAAGTTGAGCATTCTCATCTTGTCTTTGCTGTTGCTGTGTCTTGTCGTGAGGCGGCTGTCGCTTGTGGCCCCAATGGTGCCGTAATGATAAGGTATGTCGCTGTTGTTGTCGCTTCCTCCAATCATCCCCATGAAACCGAGGGTGATGTCGTCGAATTTCGTGGGGTGGTATGTTCCTCCGAACCTTCCGAAGACATTATGCCTTTTGTTGAGGCTTTCGCTCTCGTAGTTTTGGTATTGGTTGTTTTGGAAGTATTCCTGTTGGCTTATTGCGCCTCCTTTGCTTCTTCCACGTCTGTATGAGATGTTGGCGTAGGCGTCGAAGAGTCCGCTGGAGTAGTTGATATTTCCCGAGAGGTTGTATCCTCCTGTCGTCCTCACTCCTGCCTGCACGCTGCCATAGTATCCTGCCTTTCTGTCTCTTTTGAGCACGATGTTGATGATGCCAGCTGTGCCTTCAGCAGAGTATTTCGACGAGGGGTTGTCGATGACCTCGATTTTCTCGATGCTTTCGGCGGGCATCTGCTGCAGTATTTCCCCTCTGTTGTCGGAAGTCAGTCCGCTTGCCTTGCCGTTTATCCACACCTCCACGCTGGAGTTACCTTTCAGCGACACTGTGCCGTCGTTGTCGATTTCCACCGAGGGTATGTTGTTTAACACGTCTGAAGCCGTACCTCCGGAGTTGGCGATAACCTGGTCCACGGAGAAAGTCTTTCGGTCAACTTCGAGTTTCATCTCTGAGCGTCTTCCAGTAACTTTCACCTCTTGCAGTGTGTGGCTGTCGTCGGCGAGATATATCGCTTGGAGGTTGTGGTGCGGTTTTTGTGCCGACACCTCAATGGTTTTCACAGCGTTTTTATATCCCACGTATGAGAGTGTAACGTTGTATTTGCCGTTTTTCAGTCCGGTGATGTTGAACGTGCCTTTTTCGTCTGTTATCGCTCCTGCCGCGAACTCGCCGTTGCCGGCATTAGTAACCTTCACGTTTACGAAAGGCAATGACTCGTTGGTGGTTTTGCTCACGGCTCTCCCCTTGACGGTGCCTTGTGCGGCTGCCGTCAAGGGGAGGAGTGTGGCTATGAGAAGCAGCAATGCTGCCGTCACGTCTTTATACAGTTTCTTCATTAATGTTATCCTATCCTATCATTCTTTAACCTTCAGCTACGCTGGAACGGCGTAAATACCTCATAATCTACACAGTACGCCGGAACGGCGTAGGCACGGCTTGCCGTGCTAATTGTCAATTGTCAATTGTCAATTGTCAATTGAAATCACTCTGGCATCATAATTATCTCAGTGTGATTTCCGCTCTTGAGGATGTCTTTGAGATAATCCTGCAGACCTTGGGTTGTCATGCTTTCGATGATGCTCTTATAGTCGGTGTTTGTGTCGATGCCGTATCTGAGGTATTCCTGGAGGACATTCGACCAGTATCCGTTTTTCCTCTGTGCGGCGTTGAAGTCTTTGATCATCGACTCCTTCACTTTCTGGAGGTCTTCGGGGTTGATGTTGGTGGTAGCCTCTTTGAGTCCGTCGTTGATGAGTTTCTGTGCTGTCTCGGCTTTGTCGGGGTCCACGGGGCAGCTTGCTGTGATGACGTTGTATGCCACGTTGTCATCCACGGAGAGGTCGCCGCCGGCGCCCACGGAATATGCCGCACCGTTGTCCTCGCGTATTGAGCGGAGGTATGTCATCGTGAGGATGTCGCCAATAGCATTCACGTAGAGCTCATTCTTCAGCGAGTATTCTGTCTTGTCGGAGAACCAGTAGTTTGAGATGTTCGACTTTGGTGTCTCCATCTTCTTTTTGAAGTGGCATTTGTTCTCTCCTTTGGCGTATGTGAGCACCTGTTTTGTGATGTCGTTGTCTTTCGATGCCTTTGCGGGGAGAGATGCGATATACTGGCAGATGAGGCTCTTGAGCTGCTCCTCATCGAAGTTTCCTGTGAAGATGAATGTGTAGTTGGCAGCGTTCTCGCACTGCTTCTTGGCTATTTCGAGCATGCGGTCGTAGCTGCTGTTTTTAATGTCGTCGAGGCTCAGGGGCATAAAGCGCGGGTTATGCTGGTTTACGGTAACAGCCACAGAGTCGGAGAACACCGACTCGGGTCTTAGGTTTTTGTTTTTCAGCACTGTCTCGAGCTGTGTGATGAGTGATTTGTATGCCTTCTCGTCCTTTGCCTTTGCAGTGAAGTTGAGGTAGAGGAGCTGCATCATCGTCTCGAGGTCTTTGGGTGTGGAGCTTCCTGTGGCGAGGGAGTTTTGCATTCCCATGCTGATGGATGCCGATGCCTGTTTTCCTGCGAGTGCCTTCTGGAGGTCGTTGTTGGAGAAGTTGCCGAGTCCGGAGGTCATCATTCCGTAGTCGTAGAGTTTCAGGCTGCTGAAGTCGCTTTCTCCATACATTGCCTTACCTCCTTTTGCGAAGGCTCTCATTATCACCTGGTCGTCTTTGAAGTCGGTCTTGCGCAGATACACGTCGATGCCGTTGGAGAGGGTGAGTTTCTTGTATCCGAATTTTGCCTCCGACTCGCTCTTGATGGTTCCTGCTGTGGGCATTTGACTGATGAGCGGCTCGTCTTTGGTGTTGTCCACGTATGCCTCGATTTTCTCCTGGCGTGCGGCATTCACTGCCTCGGCGAGGGCCTCGGGGGTCATGTATGTCTTGCCGTCCTTGAGCTGTTCCAACTCATACACCACGAGGTTCTTGCCTCCCTCTCGGATGAGCTCCTTGGCATATTGGTTTATGGCTTCCACGGGGAGAGACGGCACCACCATGTTCATTATCTGATAGTAGTCCTCCAAAGAGGGTATCGGCTCGTCGCTGAGGTAGTTGGCCACATACTGCTTGTAGTAGTACGAGTTCTCCTGTTTGTCGCGGTTGGTATATACCTTCTCGATCTGGCTGAGATATTCGCTCTTAGCCCTTTCGTATTCTGTGGCGGTGAAACCGAACTGTCTTGCCCTTTCGAGTTCCACGGTGAGTGCTTTGAGGGCCTCCTTGTCTTTTCCCTCTTTCGGGAGTACGATGGCCTCGAAAGCCTCTTTTGTCTTGCCGAGGAAGTCGCCGTAGCTTGTCTGTGCCGCTGTGAAGGGTGCCTCGGGCTCTTGCGAGAGCTCTTCGAGACGCTGGTTGAGCATCATGTTCACGATGTCCACGATATAGTCTTGCATCAGGTATGCCACAGTGCCTTTTATCTCTTTGGGCGTGGGGTCGTGCTTCATTGACATCTGTATGATGCTGTATGGCTGCTCCTTGTCCTGGTAGGTGATGTATATCGGCTGCTCGTTGTCGTTGATGGGGTATTCCTCCACCTTAGCCGCATCGGGAGCCACTTTCACGCCGCTCCAGAGTTTTTTGATTTCGGCCTCTGTGTGGTCCACGTCGATGTTACCCACGACGATGATGGCCTGGTTGTCGGGTCTGTACCATTTGTGGTAGTAGTCTCTGAGCTCCTGGTATTTGAAGTTGTCCACGACGCTCATCAGACCGATGGGGAGTCGGTATCCGTATTTGCTCTCTGAGGTGAGCTGGGGCAGGTATTTCTCATAGAAGCGCTGTCCGGGACTGGCGTGCATCTGCCATTCCTGATGGATGACTCCTCTCTCCTTGTCGATTTCAGTGTCTTCGAGGAGCAGTCCGTTCGACCAGTCCTTGAGTATGAGGAGGCAGGAGTCGAGAGCCGTCTGTCTTGTCGTCGGCACGTTGCAGATGTTATACACCGTCTGGTCGAAGGAGGTATATGCGTTGAGGTTTCTTCCGAATTCCACTCCGAGAGTTCTGGTGTATTCGATGATGCCGTTGTCCTTGAAGTGCTCTGAGCCGTTGAAGGCCATGTGCTCAAGGAAGTGAGCGAGACCTCTCTGACTGTCTTCCTCCTGCATTGAGCCCACTCTCTGTGCGATGTAGAAGTTGGCCTGGTCTTTAGGGTATTCGTTGTGGCGGATATAGTATTTCAATCCGTTGTCTAACTGTCCTATTCTCACGTTTGGGTCCACTGGTACTGGCGGCAACTGCATTTGTTGTGCCTTTGTGGTCGCTGTTGTCGCAACTATCGCCACGGCAAGCGTCATTGTTCTGAAAAATCTCATTATCATTTTAAGTTGTTGATGTTGGAGTGCAAAGGTAGTGCAATTTTTTGAAATAGAAAAAGTTTTTGGTATTTTTTTGACTCTTTGCAACGTTTTTTTAATAAATAATGTGTAAAAAAAGAAAATGTAGCGGTCCCGGCCAGTCCGGGTTCGTCCTAAAGTCGAAAAGGGGGACCTCACGGCACAAGTAAAAGGGGGCTGACCTCACGGCCTACCCCCATCTCTAAAAACAATGATGAAATAGTTAGAATTACTAACTTTTGACTATTCTTTTCTATCGCTGTAAAGCAATGTGTATGTGCAATTTTGGTGTTTTATAATTCTCATCAAATAATCCTCTTGTTAGTTTCGAGTGCAAAGGTAATACATTTTCTAATACAAACCAAATATTTTTGCATTTTTTATGAAAAAAGTTTGCCTTTTGCCTTAAAACGGCCATTTTCAGAGGTTTTTACCCGCCAATTCTCCATTCTCCATTGCAGCGGAGCTGCTCTTAGTATAGGTGGAACATTCTTTCCATCATCACCCAACGTTCGTCGGCTGTGGAGTTTGGGTCGCAGATTTGGAATTTCGACATAAAGAGTTCCCATTCCCTTTGTCTCGGCAGAGTGGCTATTTTCGCCATTGCCTCTTCCCATTTGAAGTCTAACGGTGTGTCAACAATCATGAAGAGGTGGTTGCCGGTGATGTAGATTTCCATTTCGAGAATGCCCACCTGTCTGTTGCCCTCGACGATTTCTTTCCAGATGTATTCCTCTGAATGCATCTTCCTGTACTCACGTATCAGTTCCGGATTGTTTTCCAAATCCAATTTTCTGCAATACCTTTTTATCGGTTGACTGTATTGCTTCTGCGGATATCCTTCTGTCATAATCTTAAATTTTAATTTGTTGTGCAAAGTTACTAAGAAATATAAATAAAGACGAAAGAACCGCCTTTTTGTTTCGTTTTAATCGCTTTTTTTTTCGATTTTGGAGGATAATTGCTGATTTTAATTTAATTTAACTCAAGATATTTGCGCCATTCAATTAAAATGTCTAATTTCGCACCACAATCAGTAAAATTGTGAACAGATAACTAAATTTGCGAATATAAATATTACTAAAAACAAAATAATATGGCAACAGCATTGATATTAGTGCAATTGTGTATTGTACTTGCCCTTATTTTCATAGGAGCGAGAGTGGGCAGTATAGGTTTAGGAATCTACGGTATGGTAGGAGTGTTCATCCTCGTTTTCGTCTTTGGACTGAAACCTGGCAACATCCCTATCGACGTGATGTTGATTATCGTGTCTGTAATCACCGCGGCAGCGGCATTGCAGGCTTCTGGCGGTCTTGACTACTTAGTGGGGTTGGCGGCAAAATTCCTCCGCAAGCACCCGGAGCAAATCACTTATTACGGTCCTCTCACCACCTGGCTTTTTTGTCTTTTTGCCGGTACGGCGCACACGTCATATACCCTGTTGCCTATCATCTCGGAGATAGCCACGAATCAGAAGATACGTCCAGAACGCCCATTGAGCGTTGCCGCCATCGCCGCCTCGTTGGGTATCACCGGCTCGCCCGTGAGTGCAGCCACGGCAGCCATTATCTCTACCGACCTCCTTGGTGGTAAAGGCATAGAATTGAAAGACATAATGCTTGTGTGCATCCCTGCCTCACTGATTGCAATCCTTATTGCCTCGTTTGTGCAAAACAGGGTGGGCAAGGAGCTTGATGACGACCCTGAGTATCAGCGCAGGGTGAAGGAGGGCATTATAAACCCGGAGAAAGACAAGGAGCTTTTAGACAAGATGATTAAGGATCCCAATCCTCGTGCTAAATATGCGGTGTTGGCGTTTCTGTTTGGAGTGGCTCTTGTAGTGTTTTTCGGCAGCGTTCCCTCTATGCGCCCGGCCTTTGAGGTTGACGGCGTGATGAAAACCATGAGTATGCCGGAGACGATAGAGATAGTGATGATGGCCATGGCCGCCGTGATATTGCTCGTAGGCAAGGCGAACCCCAGCGATGCAGTGAAGGGAAGTGTCTTCGGCGCGGGAATGAACGCCATGGTGAGCATCTTCGGTATCGCATGGATGGGCGACACGTTCTTCAACGGAAATATGGAGTTTTTCAAGACGCATATCGCCGAAATTGTTACACAGTATCCGTTCCTCTTCGCAGTGGCATTGTTCATAATGTCGATAATGCTTTTCTCGCAGGCGGCTACAGTGCGCACCCTGTATCCCTTAGGCATCGGACTGGGCATCGCGCCATTGGCATTGGTGGCGATGTTTCCCGCTGTCAACGGTTATTTCTTCATCCCCAACTACCCCACGGAGGTTGCAGCGATAAATTTCGACCGCACGGGCACCACCCGCATCGGCAAGTATGTGCTAAACCACTCTTTCCAGCTTTCGGGCTTCATCACCACCTTCGTGTCGATAGGCATCGGCTATTTGATAATCACTTTCTTTTATTAAAAGAGTTGTAAATAAGAGCAGTAATTTTATATACTAATATTAAAACTATTACATTATGAAAAATTTAAGGAGTATAATGGTGCTTTTGGCACTAATGGTTTCAGTTGTATTGGTAGCAAAACCGAAAATACGTATTATTGCTACTGGTGGTACCATCGCAGGAGTGAGTGCGTCGGCAACAAACAGCGCTTACACAGCCGGACAGGTGGGTGTGAACTCGCTTATCGCGGCAGTGCCCGAGATGTTGGAATATGCCGATGTCAGCGGTGAGCAACTGGTGAATATCGGCTCTCAAGACATGAACGATGAGGTATGGCTCAAACTCGCCAAGAGAGTGAATGAGCTGTTGAACAACGAGGGTTACGATGGCGTCGTGATCACTCACGGAACCGACACGATGGAAGAGACGGCTTATTTCTTGAACCTTACCGTAAAGAGCGACAAACCGGTCATATTGGTAGGTGCTATGCGTCCTGCTACAGGTATTAGCGCTGATGGTCCGGGCAACCTCTTCGCCGGTGTGGTGGCAGCGGCAAGTGCTAATTCCAAGGGCAGAGGGGTGATGTGCTGCATGAATAATCTGCTCCTCGACGCTAAGGAAGTGATAAAGATGCATACTACAGATGTCGCCACATTCCAGGCTGCCAACTATGGCAAGATTGGTTATGTGTATAATGGTGAGGCAATCTACAACCGCACTGTGAATAACAAGCACACCACAGAGAGCGTCTTCGACGTGAGCAATATCACTGAGCTTCCCAAAGTGGGTATCGTTTATGGCTATGCCAACTGCTCCCCGCTTCCTATGCAGGCCTTTATAGATGCTAATTTCGATGGCATCGTGCTCGCAGGCGTTGGCGATGGCAACTTCTACAAGGATGTTTTCGACGTTGCTCTCAAAGCCCGTGAGAAAGGCATCAACATCGTCCGTTCTTCACGTGTTCCTACAGGTTCCACCTGTCTCAATGGCGAGGTTGACGATACAAAATATCATTTTGTAGCTTCTTTGTGCCTTAATCCGCAAAAAGCCCGAGTGCTTTTGATGCTAGCTCTTACAAAAACTAGAGACTGGCAAGAGATACAAAAATATTTCAATGAATATTGAGAATAAAAAAATTACAAAAAAATTATTATATTTGCAACATAAAAGAATATCATCTTATATGAGCAACTACAGACGACTGCCTTTGGGCGTGAATGATTTCAAGAGACTGCGTGAAAGGGACTACTATTACGTAGATAAGACGCAGTATATACAAGTAATGGAGGATACGAGCGATTTCCTTTTCTTTACTCGCCCACGTCGTTTCGGCAAGAGTCTGTTCGTGTCGATGTTAGAGGAATACTACGACATCAAGGCTCAAGTGCGCTACGAGGACGAGTTTAAAGGGACTTGGATTTACGATCATTCCACATCAGAGAAAGGGAAATACCAGGTTATAAAATTCGATTTCTCAAAAGTTGGAGGCGGAAGCATTGATGATGTTCGTGAAAATTTCAATAAATATTGTGGAGTGGTCCTAAACTCGTTTGTCGATAAATATTCTGAAGAATATGGGTCTAGGATTGTTAATTACGTGACAAACGAAAGTAGTGCTTCCATAAAATTTAATGCCATAGGTGAAGAAGCTGCAAAACTGGGATATAAACTGTACGTCATCGTAGATGAGTATGATAATTTTACCAATAATATCCTCAACGAGATGGGTAACGAGGTATATCGCTCTATCACTCATGGTATGGGTTTCTATCGTGACTTTTTGAAACTCTTTAAGGCGATAGCAAGTCGTTTTATACTTATCGGTGTATCTCCCGTAACCTTAGATGATGCCACGAGCGGACTGAATAACTTTACAAACATCACCGCAGATTTTTCTTTCAATATGGCTCTCGGCTTTTCTGAAACCGACGTGAGAGAGATGATACGCTACTATAAGAGCGTGGGTGCCATTACGAAAGACGAGGAGGAAATAATAGCGGAAATGAAACCGTGGTACGATAACTACTGTTTCTCTGAACTAAGTCTAGAAAGAGACCCTAAGATGTTCAACTCCGACATGGTACTATATTACTTAGGAAATCTGATAAAAACAGGTATGCCGCCGAAGGATATGCTCGACCCGAACACCAAGACCGACTACAACAAGATGAAACATCTAATAGGTCTGGATAGAATAGATGGCGACCGTAAGGGCGTGATACGTACCATAGCTGAACAGGGATATATCTATGCTAGGTTGGAGGGATCCTTCCCTGCAGACCAGATGGCACGACCGGAAATCTTCCCTTCGCTCTTGTATTACTACGGCATGCTTACCATAGGGGAATCGGATTCTGATATGGTGAAACTTATCATACCGAATCAGAATGTGAGAACCCAATACTATGATTACATGCTTGAGATGTATCAGGAGGAAAATAGTCTTGATGTCCTTCAGTTGAATCAGATCATGCGTTGTGCAGCATACGATGGTGAGTGGCAACCGTTGATGGAATATCTTACCTCACATTATAAGCAGGACTCGTCTATCCGTGATACTATACAAGGGGAAAAACATATACAGGGTTATTTTTTGGCTTATCTGTGTATGAGCCGTCTGTTTATCAACCGTCCGGAGTTTGAAAGTGGAAAGGGTTATTGTGACTTTCTGCTCTTCGGTGATGAAAAGAGATATGAGAAGGTTAAGCACAGCTATATCATCGAACTGAAATACCTAAAGACGACTGCCACTGATGCAGAGACTGCGCAGCAGTGGGAGGAGGCAATAACGCAACTTAAAAAGTACGCTTCCGATGAGAAAACCTTACGTCAGTGTGGTAACACCACACTACATCTGATAGCGGTGCAGATGAAAGGATCGGAACTCGTTAAATTAGAGGAAGTTTGATATTTAGAATAAAAAAATACTCTGCGATCATCGAACCGCAGAGATTCTTTTAATTGAGAATTGAAAATTGATAATGGATAATTATTACCAAATTAGTTTCCTAAGTATTTCTTACCATCCTTTATATACAATACGCCATTCTCGGGAATCATATCCAATCTGCGACCTTGCANGTCATAAATCTTTTCGTCTGTAGTTGCAGAAGCAGGTGTGTTATCTGCTTCTATCTCATTGATGCCCGTAACTTCGCTTTCGGTTATGATAGTCTTAAATTCATTCCAAGTTCCTGTTGCAAGATATGTCTCTTTACTGCCGTCAGGGACCACCAATACTGCATGATTACGAAGATCAACTTCACCTTTAAAAGAATTATAGTATGCTTTCGCTGGAGTTGTCGACTTACATACAATGGTATCAATAAGATGGTCTTCTGAACAATCGAAAGCATTGCTTGATATTTCAGTTACACTAGCAGGTATAACGACCTTTTTAAGATTTTGCACAAAGGTAAATGCTTCTGACCCTATGAAAGTAACACTTTCAGGAATAGTATAGACAGTATCAGGTTTTGCAGGAGCATATTTTATAAGTTGAGTCATATTTTTATCGAAAAGGACATTGTCCTCGACTGTATAGTAAGGACTATCCTTAGACAAGTCTATCGTAGACAATGATGGACAACTACTTAGGAAATCACCGTCAATGCCTTCTTCCAGAGAGGACGGCAGATATATGTATTTTAAAGAATCGCAATCATAGAAGGCANAATATTCCATGCTTTGTAGTCCCTCATTAAGTATAATTTCTTTTAGATTATTACAATCAAAGAATGTAAAAGGATATAGTTTCTCGCAATTAACATTCACCGTATATGTTGTATCCTCCTTAGCTGCAGGATAACATAACAAAATTGTCTTGTCCTTTGTATATAAAACACCGTCTTCGTCACAGTATTTCGCATTATTTTCATCTACATTAATGGACTGTAGACTAACGCAGTATGCAAAAGGAGNCTCTTCTATNGAATCTACCGATGCAGGAATATCTATAGACGAAAGCATTGNATCTCGGGAGAATGCANCATAACTTATCACTTTCAACGAGTTGGGTAAGATGATACTACTCAAAGACGAACATCCTNAAAAAGCCCCATCTTCTATAGTGTCCACCGATGTCATCGTAATCTCTTCTAAATAGGTATTATNGCCAAATGCGTACNTCCCTATTTTCGTAACTTCTTCAGGTACATTATAAGTTTCTTTAGTCAAACCTCCAGGATATAAAACAATACAGGTTTTATCTTTATTAAAAAGAATATTATCCTCTGCAGTAAACCATAAATTGTCGTCATCTACGGTGATTGTCTGAAGTTGAGAACATGCAGCAAAAACATTAATGCCGATTACTTCTAACGAGCCATGAATAGTCAGGTTGTTTATGCGTGTATTATAAAACGCAAGATAATCTATTACTTTTAAACTTTCAGGCCATTCACCGATATCCGATAGGGATGTACATCCATAAAATGCACATCCGCCTATATATGTAACTACTGATGGAAGTGATACTCTTTTTAGTCTTGTACAATCATCAAAGGCAAACCCTCCAATTTCAGTGACAGTTTTGGGTATAGTAACCTCCACCAACTGATCGCAGCATTCAAAAGCCCCGATACCTATTCTTACTACGGTATATGTTTGACTGCCATAAGACACCTTTTCCGGTATATTTATCGTTCCTGTATACCGTAAAGAATCATCACTCGGATATATTCCATTATACGTAACCTCGCAAGTTTTATCCATTTTTGAGTATACTCTATACCAAATAGTATCGCCATTGTCATACACTTCATAAAAATCGTAATTCACCTCATCATAATCGTAAGCCTGTGCTACGTTTACAAACGCTACCAAAAGCAGCATTACTACTAATCTCAAGTATATATTCTTCATAATACATAAAATTTTAGTTTATAACAAATATATCCTATAACAGTTGCAAATATAGCAAATGTTTTTAAGAGAATCAAAATTTTTAAATAGAAACATAAAAAAATCCCAGAAATCTTTATTATCAGATATCTGGGAACTTTCTTTGTTGTGACCCCTGCAGGATTCAAACCTGCAACCTTCTGATCCGTAGTCAGATGCTCTATTCAGTTGAGCCAAGGGGCCAAAACCCGCGTTTTACTTTTGCGACTGCAAAGGTACATACTTTTTCTTATTCCACAAAATTTTTGAGACATTTTTTACTTACAAGGGCAAAAAATATGACAAAAATTTATTTATCTCTTTCGATATAAAGCCGTAAACTGTTAAGTACCACGCTGATACTACTCATTGCCATTAATGCTGAAGCTACGGCAGGAGTAAACTGAAAATGGAACAGGGGATAAAAGAGTCCTGCGGCAAGGGGTATACAACAGAGATTATAGATAAATGAGAAGAAGAGATTTTCTTTTATCGTACGGACTGTGCGACGGCTCAAACGTATGGCATCACTTATACGACGCAAATCACTACCCATAAGTGTTACCTGCGCTACATCCATAGCAATATCCGTTCCTTTACCCATAGCTATGCTTACATCTGCACGCGCCAAGGCCTGCGAATCGTTGATACCATCACCGACCATAGCCACGACATTGCCTTGTGACTGTAATTCCGAAACAAGACGTTCTTTATCGTCAGGTAACACATTATATCGGAAATTGTCTATTCCTGCTTTATCTGCCCAATATCTTACCGCATCTTCCTTATCACCGCTCATCATATAAACGTTCACACCGTCTTTCTTAAGAGCAGCCATAGCTTCTTTCGCGTATGGCTTTAACGTTTCCCTACTCTCCCAATCTGTGGTATCCGCCGTAGTGAAATCAAAATCCTTGTTGGGGATAGTCAGTGTACCCGTCTTGTCTATGACCATAGCATTTACCTTACGCAGAAGTTCCAGTGCCGTGGCATCTTTTATAAGTATATTCTTCTGCGCAGCCTTCCCGATTCCTACCATGAGAGCCGTGGGTGTTGCAAGCCCCATTGCACATGGACAGGCTACAACCAAAACGGATACTGCAGAAAGGACGGCACGGGGCAGTTGGACGCTACCACCGATAAACCACCATGAGAAAAATGTTATAATAGCAATAACGATTACTGCGGGGACAAAATACAGGGCAACCCTATCCACCGTTTTTTGTACAGGAGCCTTGGACCCCTGAGCCTCCCGTACCATACGGATAATACCTGACAACACGGTATTCTCCCCTACTTTCTTAACACGAAAACGAAAAATCCCGGTCTTACAATAGGTTCCAGCCAAAACACCGTCGCCCGTATGCTTAGCTACGGGTATCGGTTCCCCGCTTATCATACTTTCGTCGATATATGTGATTTCTGCACTCTCGATATTTCCATCTACGGGGATTCTCTCTCCCGGTCGAACTTCAATGACGTCACCTATGGTAACGGCTGAAACGGGTATATCGGATATGTTACCGTCATTATCAACCAAATGTGCCGTCGTTGGAGCCAATGCCATCAAACTTCGAATGGATGAAGATGTATTATTTTTTGCCTTTTCCTCCAGTAAACGTCCTGTCAGGACAAAAGTAATTATCATTACAGAGGCATCAAAATAAGTGTGATTTTCTATACCTCTTGCTCCCCAAAATCTATCGCCATAAAAGGTATTAAATACGCTGAACAAAAATGATATTCCGGTAGACAAGGCTACTAACGTATCCATGTTCGCCGAGCGATGTAGCAACTGTTTGAAAGCGTTAACGAAAAATTCTCTACCGCAATATACAAGGTTTAACAAGGCTAGGATAAGCATTATCTGATTGGAGAAATCTGTGTTACCTACCTTTATCCAACCCATAATAATAGACATCACGAGTATGGAGATACACCATGAAATCATTACTTTTTTCAGTAACGTACGAAAAGATGCCTGCTCAAGTTTCTCAACATTAGTATCCTCATCAATAACCATGTCATACCCTATGGAATTAAGGGCCTCTTTCATATTTTGTGGAGTAATCACGCTCTCGTCAAAACTGATGAGGGCACTCCGTCCCGGTAAGTTTACCGCCACATCATCTACGCCTTCCAAAGAACGTATCTTTCGTTCTACGTTGGCAGAGCAACCGGCACACATCATTCCCAATATAGCATAGACCTTCTTTGTCATAACCAATACAGATTTTTTCAAGTGCAAAGGTAACGAAAACGTAGGAGAATTGTAAGGAAAAGAAATTAAAAAATGTTTTTCCTAAAAGAAGACTGCATCATACGAAAGTANAGAGGTAACATTATTCGAGGGGATAAGCGAAAGAAAAGTAACATTCTTTTTAGAGATATAAACCCTGTCTCAATGCTTCTTAATATACCATAATAATGTCTCCTCCGTGATGCTTGTCCGAAATTACCTCCGGATAATATGATCTTAAGTATACTCCTTGTATACAGGTCAGTCCTACCCCGCAACGAACGAGGAATATCACCTTGTGGAAGTCGTAAGATGTCTATCATTAAATGACAGAAAGCTCCAAAGGCCTTAGCATATCCTAGGCTGAAAAGAAGATCATTCAATCTACTCCAATTTATTTCATTCTTGTTCTTATGTATAAACAACGCAAGATCGCATAGTTGTTTTAAACCTATACCCTCCTTCAAGAAATGATGGTATATATGTATAAAAAGATATGCNGTATTAACCGTNGGGGTAAGGGTATGTATACATGTACCTTCTATCTCAATAGTTTTATTCTTATTAATATCTTTCTCTACTAACGCATCCCAANANCGTTGNTTNCGTACCGTAGGGAGTAACAANAACCTGAAATGTACTTCTATCTGAATATCATCNACCTGAAAAGTGATATGTTTCTCATTGTAATCCCTCTCCACACGATATTCTGCNTTTAGAAGATTTATGCANCGATNAAAATCNTCTTNTGATACATATAAATCTATNTCTCCCGGTAGTCTGACATCAGGATTGNTNTANNNAGGCAGTAAAGACTGTCCCTTAACAACTACATATTTGATATTTTCCTTGTNGAATAGTTCTATAAGTTTCTTTANTCGTTCATTTATACGTTTGTTGAGAAATGCTACCTCCCTGCATACNGATAACATCATTGCAGCCTCCTTACTCGGAAGACATACATTATTATCTATCAGAGCTCNGGCAAATAATGCGGGGACGGCTTGTCTTTGGGCCAACTGAAATAATGGNGATATTGAGTTACATGAGCTTATTGATAANGGTTCATTCCAAAGTGCGGAATGTATAATGTCAAAAAAGTCATCAAGTTCATGTAATGAGCNCATGGGGTATNTCGTTACTCAGTAATCAAACCGAGATTTTTCCAATCATTTATTATCGCTTCNACATCTTTCCGTGCCACGTCTTCAGACACATCGTATTCGTGACATAGAGATGATATCAGATCNACACAAGAAAAATCCCGGCCCTGCATCTTATTCCATAAAAAAGCAGCCGACTCATTTATCATGATTATTACGCATGATAGATCTGTTGGTTTTTCACTTATAATGGTATTCTTACCACAGATCTTTCGAAGAAAGAATCCTCCACAAGTTTTCATAGTACTTAAACTTATCGTNATGCTTAATTTGAAATACAGACACAAGACCGAGACTAACCTTAAATAATCTGATACTCATGAAAAACACATCTACAATGTTGTTGGTGCTCTTGGAAAATTTGAATGTTTGCTCTTTTTCATTGGTAACAATTAGGTTACTAATTTAGGTTTCGCCATTTAGGGTGGCTAACCCGAGTTTTTCACCTTCCATTAGGAATAATTACTAAGTTTTTGTGAATAATTTCATATCCACGTTGCAAATATACGTAAAAATTTCGTACCACCAAATAATTTTCAAAAAAAATTGCACATTTTTTATAAAATAAATCAAGAAATATGATAATCAATACATATTTGTCATTTTAAAAGGAAAAGACATATCGCATTGTAACAAAAAACTGTATGGCAAAAATGTATACGACAAAAAGGGGNGCCATCATANTAAAAGCTGAGGTCATAGACTCCATCAGTTGACGGGCATTCCTTATCCTGCCGGAAACATATCCGTACGACACGGATACAAGAGTCACATAGAATGCTGTTACAGGTACTATACTATGACTGAATGAACTGTTTGATATTTCACCCCGTATATTGAGTAATATGGCATGCGGTACAACTGTGAGCAACAGTAAAGCTATGATAAATATCACTGTTTCTATAAAGACTATCATAAGGGCACTACGGTCGCGCAATGTATTCTGACGGCGGTTGTATTTCACATTACTTATACCTTTAAGAATATTACTGCTNTCACAAGCCCCAATGGCAATGGTTATCAATATCATCCAAACTAATAATGGTGAAGAGAGATTTTCCACAAAACGACCAAAGAACCAACGTATAGCTTCTGAACTGAGCATGGAATGTACATTCGTTACACCGGCAGAACTCAGCAACCATGATAAAAATATCAAGATTACCAGTCCTACCGTAAATGCTATGGTAGTTATTCCTGTTATACGATATAGTCTATGCATAAATATCACTCCTCATCGGGAACCAGATTATCAATATCTAATATCCTCAGTTCCAATGCTCTCACAACAAGTCGTGTGGCATTGACACCTACCTTACCATTATTTGCGGGAAACAGTTTCTGAACCAGTTCGTTCTGACGTTTCTCAAGACTCTTAACGCCAAAAGGCATTCCACGAAGTTGTGATATCTGGTCTTTAGTATATCCAAGTGCAAGGTGTCTCAAGAAACGTTCATCGTATTCATCTATCTCGTAGTTGACGAAAGCCTCCTGTCTTACCATGCTCTCGGAAACAGAATGTTTGAAACGTTCCACTATTTTCTCCAGTATAGGTTGGTTAAACACCAGACGTTTCCCGGACATCACACTCTGCACATCATTATATGTGAGCAGTTCACCACTCTTAAGTATTATACCATCTGCTCCCGCATCAAGAACATCTACCCACAGTTTCTCATTAAGTATCTCACCTGTAAAAATCAAAACCTTAACTGCAGGATACATCTCCTTTGTCTGACGGCATATCTCCACTCCTACCGTCGTTGAACCGCCTAAACCCAAATCGAGTAAAACCAAATCGGGTAACGAGTCTTTTATTAACTTCCAATACTCAGGTTCATTCTCTGCCGTACCTATAATCTGTGCCTCCGGAATTTCGTTCTTTATGATACCTACGGTACCTTTCATCTCCAGGGGGACATCCTCTACTACTATTACTTTGAATTTTTCCATAATGGTAACAATATCTTTATTTCTGTCTTTCCTTCTTCATTAACACATGCACTAATACCACATCCTCTATGACTGGTAACCTCACCGTGATCTCTTATTATCTGACGACATATCAAATACGGTATATGATCTGTTGTGGGCGTAAATAAATCACTGGCAGTCTTCGCCGTGTTATTCAANGCCGTCATNACAATAGTTATCTCACCATATTCATTGCTGTCAATACGATCTGTTTCTTTCTCTCTACACGTAACAATCAACGACTCGTTACTATTCTGTTTCTTCAAAATGCCAAAGAGAAATTTCATCATATCTGTGTCTGCCATGAGAGAGACGTCGTCTACATCAAATTTTTCTATATGATAGGATATCTTCTCCGTCTGAGCCGACGTCTGTCGAGTAAGTATATCATATATTGCCTTATAGTACCTTGCGACCTCATCTATTGCCGTTATATTATTTCCTTTATCCACAAGAAGTTGCTGTATCCTGCTAGGATAATACATCGTCTCATGTTTGAGGGTAGACAGACAGTTATCCGTTATCTTATTTGAGATATAAAGTTGGTCGTTTTCATATTCCGACCGTTGCAACTCATCACCGGCCATTTCTATTTTATCTTCCANCTGCTGCTTATCTGATATGTTTATCTGCAGTGCCGAATCAATCTGCTTTACAATAGCATACAGCTCCTGTGGNAAGTTCTCAATAGAGATTTGTCTTATCCTCGAGAGNTTCTCTGCNGACGGGATATCACTCAACAGCAAATCGTTCATCATTGACACTTTTTCAAGACAAGAACGATAGAATAGTTTCTGACGATAATAGAGTAGATAATATGCTGGCAAGATACATAATAAGATCATTATAAGCAGTACTATCGCAATATTTTTATTAGTCTCAGANCGTTTCATCAAACCGCAATAGGTTTCCAACTGATCATCGGAACTCATAAGTTTAAACATCTTAGAATAGCCTTCGTTGTATTTCTTATATAAGTTCCATTCTTTTAGTGCCAATGCTGCCACTGCCGATTCGTTATTTATATCTGCTGCTATTGAATAGTAATCTTTGTTGCTTCTACCATCATGGTTAAGATACTTAAAGCATGAATCTGAAAAAGTCAGTGTCTTCTCGTATGTCCCNGCNATATTACTATAGTATGCACTGTCTGCATACATCGAAGCCTTATCTTGTGCGTGAGACAATATCGGAGACATTGCGAGCATTAACAGTAACATCTTTACGACATAAGGTAAACGGAAGAAGAAACGGCTACCCTTACCCTTTTCGCTCTCAGCACCGATAGTACAAACAGAAAAAATCTTACTTACTTTCTTATATCGTTCTATTATACCCTTACAATTCATCAAACCGAAGCCATGTCCCTGATATACCTTATGATTAAAGATATCTTTCAGTTTTTCCTCTTCTATACCACATCCCGTATCTTCGATGCTTATCTCAACATAATCATCACTCTGACTNGCACTTATTGTCACCTGACCATCCTTNGGAGTAAACTTACGGGCATTGTCGGCCATGGTATTTATCATGAACAGGGTAAGAATCTTATCAGCTTTTACCACAAAATTGTTAGGCACGACACGCAGTTGTATTCCTTTCAGAGAGAAAGACATCTTACTGCGATCCACTATATCAAAGAGTTGTGANAGAGGGAAACTNTCTATATGGAGCGAGATCTGTCCCTGTTCCAGTTTTATCCAATCGGTGATAACATTATTATATGCCTCTATCTGACCTATCAGTTCACCTACGTAGTTATATCNCTCCTCATTCAGTTGCTCATTAGAGTTACCTTTTTTGATATTGGATATTTCGTGTATTATCCTGTCGATAAACGGAGTTATACTGACGATAAGAGATGTCTTAGCTCTATTCTCTACATTCTTCTTTCTATTATCGAGNATNCGAAGTTCATTGAGTCTCGTCTTGTCGTCNATCTCATCCATNGNATCTTGCAACTGCTGTAACGACTGTTCGTTATTCTTCTGCCATTGACGCAAAGGTATCAACAGTTTAGACAGCTGTTCCTTAGACTGATTGTCATTTCTAAGCTTATTAAATCGCCATAATAGAAATATNAATAATAATATAGCNAATATCACNGCAGNCAACATGATATTAAGNTGTGTAGAAGTTTTATCCAGTTGTTCGGCTCTCGCCTCTAAGTAACGGTCTTGTCGACTCGTNTCCCTCATATCCAGATAAATATTTCTGTTGTAATCGCTATGTTTCTTGTCATTCAGAGCGGAGTATGTCATACTCAGTTGTTCACGGATACTAGCCACCAAATCCGGTGCCCGGTCGATATTAAGATTGTTATTTAAAGCTAACTGCAGATTATATAAGCTTTCTTCGTACTGTTCAATGACAAAATAGGATGAGGCCAATGTTCTGTATGCACCTGCTATCTGATAGACATCACCATATTCTACAAACAGTCCTAAACTTCTTTCTGCAAGTACGATAGGTATAATACTGTCCGGAATGTCTACAACGTCTAAGAATTTCATTGCAGGCATATTATTATCTATCAGCACACGTNTCTCGGCGTCATCCATCAGATGTTCACTCAATGCTTCTAAAGCGTTTGCTTCAAAGAACACGTATCNGTTTCTTTGTGACATCAACAAGCATCGTATCAAATGGTCGAACTCCATCTGACTTACATCCTCTGGAGATGATCCCGTCAGGATTCCTCCAGCCCCTATGTTATAGATATAATTAAGATACTGCGCTGTATCACGACTCAGTAGAGATTCGCCGTCGATAGACAACAGGGCGTCCACCGACTGTTTTTGTAGACCGACATAATAGAAGTATGTTGATGCCACAATAGACATCTCTGATTTAGCATATTCCAGTCTCTGCTTTTCACGTTTATCAAGATTATCTATTTCCTCTGATATACGTTGCAGCCGTCGTTCAGCATTGCCATAGAAATCATAGAANTCCTTATTATACGACTGTCGTTGACAAACGCGCATCATCTGTATATCCGAGATCAAAAGTTCTATCTGGTTATCCGTGTTTTCCGATATCTCCTTCAATAATGAATCGGCAACAGCATACTGCATCTTCATTATTGNNACAAAGGCCTTATTGTTTAAAGCTTCTGCATATCCTCTACTCCCTTTTGAGCACAACGTTAATGCAGAGTCAGCGTATGCATCAACCTTATTTAAATCACGATAATGTTGACTGTAAGCATAATCGTTCAACCTGTCTACATTNTCATTATCTGATTTTGAACAAGCTGATAAAACAAAAAGACCCACTATGCACATAATACATAGTGAGCCCTTAATTAATTTTATATTAACCTCTTGCTTTTGCAATATATCCTAGTGCCTCTACGCACTTGTCTGAAATTTTCNTCCAATCACCGGCTGCTATCACCTCTTTAGGGAACAGTTTTGAACCCATACCCACGCATAGCACTCCAGCTTTGATCCAGTTGGTAAGATTTTCCTCGTCGGGAGATACACCACCAGTAACCATCACGTTAGACCATGGCAATGGNGCCAACATGTTCTTAACGAAAGACGGACCGCCNACATTTCCTGCTGGGAAGACCTTCGTAACATCGCAACCCATACTCTGAGCNTTGCTTATTTCTGATACAGAACCGCAACCTGGAGAATAAGGTATCAAACGACGGTTACAGATAGGACAAATCTCAGGATTGAAATTCGGTCCTACGATAAAGTTTGCACCCAACTGTATATATAGAGCTGCTGTAGCAGGATCTATTACCGTACCTGCACCGAGGATCATCTCAGGGCACTCTTTCTCTGCCCATTTATTTACCTCACCGAAAATCTCATGAGCATAATCACCGCGGTTGGTAAACTCGAAAACGCGAACACCACCCTCGTANCATGCTTTTACTACATTCTTTACTATCTCAACATCTTTGTTGAAGAAAACAGGTACCATACCGGTCTGCTTCATAGCAGCCATGACCTGCATTTTACTAAATCTTGCCATCTTCGATTATTATTATCTCTGTACACGACCAGAAGCATCACCTCCAGCCAAATTCTCTACCTCGTCCTTACTCATCATATTGAAATCACCTGGAATAGTGTGTTTCAAAGCAGATGCTGCAACAGCAAATTCCAATGCCTTAGCCTGATCGTCAGGATATGTCAGTAAACCGTGAATCAGACCACCNGCAAAACTATCACCACCACCGACACGATCGATAATCGGCATGATATCNTANCGTTTNCTCTGATAGAATTCCTTACCATTGTAAATCAGAGCCTTCCANCCATTATGAGTAGCAGAGAAACTCTCACGAAGAGTAGAAACGACATATTTGAAGTTGAACTCTTTTGCCATCTGTTTGAATATACCCTCGTAACCTGCAGCGTCGGTCTTACCATGCTCNACGTCAGCATCAGGTTTGAAACCGAGACACAGTGCAGCATCCTCTTCGTTACCGATACAAACGTCAACGTATTTCATCAATGGTTTCATGATAGACTGTGCCTTCTCTGATGTCCATAATTTCTTACGGAAGTTGAGGTCACAACTAACAGTCACGCCATGACGTCCTGCAGCTTCGCATGCCAACTTAAGCAGTGCAGCCGACTTATCAGAGATTGCCGGAGTTATGCCACTCCAATGGAACCAGTCTGCATCTTTCATTATCTCGTCGAAATCGAAATCTGACGGTTCTGCCTCAGCAATGGATGAACCAGCGCGGTCGTAAATAACTTTTGAAGGACGCATAGATGCACCTGTCTCCAAATAATAGATACCCAATCTGTTACCACCACGTGCCACATAGTCNGTATGTACACCAAAGCGACGGAGCGCATTTACTGCACATTGTCCAATCTCATGTGCCGGAACCTTCGAAACGAAATATGCTTCGTGACCGTAATTTGCACAGCTCACAGCAACATTTGCCTCGCCACCACCGTATACTACATCAAAAAACTCGCTCTGTACAAATCTCTTCTGACCTGGAGAAGAAAGACGGAGCATAATTTCTCCCATGGTTACTACCTTTGCCATTTCTCTTTTTATTTAATTGTTCAATAATATTGTTTAGTTCTATTATATACGTCAAAAAGAACGTTGATTCGGCAAAGTTATACATAAAATTCGAAAAAAAAAATTTTTTCTCATATTTTTTCAGTGTACGCACACAGTTTTAATATTTTATTACTAAATTTGCATCGAAGAATAGTATTTCTTCNTTCGTTAATAAAGCTAGGTATATGGCAGAGAAAATAAGAATNAAGGATATCGCCGAAAAGTCGGGCGTTTCCGTAGGTACTGTAGACAGGATACTACACAACAGACCTAATGTGTCGGCAAAAGCACGCGAAAAGGTTGAGCAGGTTTTAAAAGAGATAAACTATGAACCCAACCGTTATGCCAGTGCCNTAGCATCCAATAAGAAATGTGACTTTATCATCTTGATGCCAAGATTTGAGAAGGGTTCTTATTGGGAAGAGATCTATGACGGAGCACAGGCATGTATGAAAGCTCGCGTTGATTTCAATATCAATGTCTGCTGCAAATTCTATGAAAGNTTTGACACTAAGAGTTTCGAAAAGGCAGGAAAAGAGGTGCTCGACTGTAGACCTGACGGTGTTGTTTTAGTACCCTCTACCTTGGAAGTTACAAAAAATATGACCGACGTACTGCACAACCGTAATACTCCTTTCGTCCTCCTCGATTCTTATATGCCAGACCTTAAGCCTCTGACATTCTTCGGACAGGATTCTTTCCAAAGCGGTTATTTCGCTGCTAAGATGCTTATGCTGTTGGCAGGAAAAGAAAAAGAAATCATGATGATGAAACAGACTAAAGANGGNATCATCGCAAGCAAACAGCAAGACAACAGGGAGGTGGGATTCAGACATTATATGCATGATCATTTTCCTCAGATCAAAATTCACAACATTGATCTGCCTCTTTATGACGACGTGGACGCATACGATAATAAGTTGGATGAATTTTTCGATAAACACCCGCACGTAAATTATTGTATAACAATGTCTTCCAAGGCTCATATCGTGGGTGAATATCTGTTGAGGACAAATAAACGGGAAAAGCAGATGATGGGTTATGATATGACACCAAGGAATGCGGAATGTCTGAGAAACGGAAGTATATGTTTCCTAATAGCACAACATGCCTATATGCAAGGATATTCTTGCATAGAATCTCTATTCAGAGCCGTTGTTCTCCATAAGGAGGTCATGCCTGTAAACTACGTCCCGTTAGAGATTCTATCTAAGGAAAATATGGATTTCTATCGGTCGAAACTATAACATAAAGAATACTATACAAATCTATAATTATATGCAAAAGTCAAATTTTATAAAGATCAACCCTGCAGACAGCGTGGTGGTATGTCTTGAGCCTATAGAAAAAGGCACAAAAATAGCTGTTGATGGTATGGAAATAGAAGTATTGCAGGATACTCCTATGGGACATAAAATATTGATAAAAGACGCAGAGCAAGGGGAAGATATCATCAAATACGGATATCCTATCGGTCATGCTAAGGAGAATCTCAAAAAGGGACAATGGGTGAACGAGAATAACCTGAAGACAAATCTGTCAGGAACGTTGTCGTATAAATANCAACCTGTCAACGAGAGACTTACGATACCTAATGAGAATAAATTCTTTAAGGGGTATAAACGTAAAAACGGTGATGTCGGAATACGTAATGAGTTGTGGATCGTTCCAACCGTAGGTTGCGTAAATGGGATATGCGAAAGTCTTGCGGAAACTATGCGTAAAGAAACGAATCTGGAGGGTATAGACAATATCTGGTCATGGCATCATAACTATGGTTGTTCACAGTTGTCAGAAGACCATGAGAATACTCGTAAAGATACTTAGAGATATCGTGTTGCACCCTAATGCAGGCGCTGTCCTCGTAGTGGGTCTTGGATGTGAAAATAATCAACCTGAGGAATTTGAGAAACTACTCGGTGATTACGATAAGGAACGTATCCGTTTCATGGTAACACAGAAAGTTGTAGGAGACGAGAGAGAAGAAGGTCTCAAGATTCTACGTGAGCTATACGGCATCATGAAGAAAGATTCAAGAGAAGACGTACCTCTCAGTCAGTTGCGGGTAGGACTAAAATGTGGTGGTTCAGATGGTCTAAGCGGAATCACGGCCAATCCGCTGGTCGGAGAATTCAGCGACTATATCGTAGCACAAGGCGGAACAAGTGTACTAACAGAGGTACCGGAGATGTTTGGAGCTGAAACGATACTCATGAACAGATGCGAGAATGAAGAGCTCTTCAATCAGACGGTATCATTGATAAATAATTTCAAAGAGTATTTCCTCTCTCACGGAGAACCTGTAGGTGAGAATCCTTCACCAGGAAACAAAAAGGGCGGTATCTCGACGCTCGAGGATAAAGCTTTGGGATGTACACAGAAATGTGGACGTGCTCCCGTAAGTGGTGTTATGGAATATGGTGACCGTCTACAGAACAAGGGTCTCAACCTGCTATCTGCACCGGGCAACGACCTTGTAGCGGCTACGGCCCTAGCCTCTTGCGGTTGTCACCTCGTATTATTTACCACGGGTAGAGGTACGCCTTTTGGAACATTCGTACCAACGATGAAGATTTCCACGAACAACAATCTCTACAGGAATAAGGGTAATTGGATTGATTTCAATGCTGGAGAGCTGGTAGACGGAGTATCGATGAAAGATCTCGCTGCACGTTTTGCAGAAAAGATTATCGCGATAGCAAACGGAAGANAAGACTCAGAATGAGAAGAANGACTACCGTGAGATTGCAATATTCAAGAACGGTGTTACCCTATAACGAGCTAAATCATTATGCGGGTTGAGATTCGTAACCTTTTCAGACTAATCAGAATGGGAGCATTCAATGACGGTGCTCCCATCCTGCTAGAACCGATGTCGGAATTTAAATGGCAGAGGATGGNTGATATCGCTATCTACAATAACGTTAGCAACATCGTAATACCAACATTATTAGATGCTCAGAACCACCCTGATTTCAACTTCACGGAATCGCTGAAAAATGAATGGTTACAACGAGCTCAGCAAAACGCCGACAGAGAAGAGAAAGCCGCCACCATAGCTAATGACGATGAGGTAAAAATAACTAATTTTTATCTTAATCACCGATTGAAGAAACTCATTGATAAAGAGCGACATACTATTGACACTAGTATCAACTCTATATACCTATTACAATTATATATATCACTGACATCTGCGATATTGAGTCAGAACTTCAAATTATCTCAACTCGTTCGCGTGGGAAAATTCCTCAGAGAAGAGGGTGACAAGGTGGACTATATAAAATTTGAGAAATGGATTAAGGAGTTGCATATAAGAAAAATGGTAGACCTAGAGAGTAGCATGCTGATACAACTCTTAGAATTCTCTGTCGATGAATTTCCTTTTTTACATTCACAAATTGACACTGCGACAAAACTGGCCTTAACGAATATTTCTGCGGTATCTAAATACGATATAATGTACTATAACGAGAGGGCGAACAACTCCGATCGGACAACACTCGCTCTGTTGAANAATAATAGACGTTATATGAAATACTATCCTGCAGAAGCAACGAGTAAGGTGATACAAAAAATCTTCACTTCCATATCACAGATAGAAGAGTAGTTTTTATAGACTTCTTATCTTCTTTATTGTATTCGAGAGACCGAAAAGGCCCGAGATATTGAATATTCCAACCATTAAACTGGTAATACCTAACATATTTCTTGCAAGCAATAGTGTACCCCAACCGTATGGTGCTGAATTTTCGTATTCTTCTCTAGAAATTATTCCGTACAGATACGCATTAATATTTATTCTCAACACAACGGCATCTATTGTTGTGCTATAATATTCCGGTAAGTTAATTCTTAACTGTGCAGCATATCTCATTAGATTGTCGTATGTTTTTCTAGATACTCTATTCGTAATCGAATTATCGTTCTGAAAATAATGATAGTAGGCATGGGGATGATATGCGACCTTTATGTCATGCAATAAACATTTCGCGACGACGAGTACATCTTCACAGTAGTTTATATCTTCCTGAAATCTTATATTATGTCGCTTTATAAGATTCAGTTTAATCATCTTATTCGTCAACCCTCCGAATAGTCTTCCGCGTAGTATATACTCTATCAAACGGTTCCTGTTCTTTTCTGTACTCTCAGTATCAGACATCGGAAGTTTCTGTTTNTTATATTCCCGTTTATTACGTTCTACGAAGTAATCAGCGATCAACATGTCTAGTTCCTCATTATCCATCTGTCTCACCATATTTTCAAGCATCTGAGTATCTATCCAATCGTCAGAATCCACGTGAATACAATAAATACCTTCTGCTCTATCGATACCATACTGTCTGGCNCTAGCTACACCGCCATNAGATACATGATACNCCTTAAAACGGATATCCTGTTGAGCGTAACAATCACATATCTTTGGTGAATTATCGANAGATCCGTCGTCAACTATTACAACCNCAAAATCAGAAAACGTTTGATGAAGAATACTGTCGAGACATCTTTTAAGATANCTTTCCGCATTGTAAACGGCAACTATAATAGAAACTTTAGGTGACATACACGAANTCTTAAAATCTATTGTAATGCTGACGAAAGAAACTGCATGGACTCTACACGTGTCTCTTTCAATATCCTGTTTACTTTCTGCCAGTCTATTGGGCNATCCTTAATCTTGTCATAGTCACGAATAGAAAATACCAGTCGTTCTTCCAGACCAAACAGATGAAGCAAACTGGTGAAACGATCCATACCTCTATCTTCATTACCATAGACCACAAATGGTTTATTAAAGATGATGCTAAACACGACACCATGGAAAGAGTCGGTAAAGACGAAACGCGATGTATAAAACATGTTCAGCCACGTCTCGGCAGAAGGTAGTGGTGTAGACAGACTACCTACATAATTTTCTAAACATATCGTAAACGTATTCAAACTTCGTTCCTTTGCTATAGTTTCGACTATAGAAATCTTTGCTGGATTTCTGTCTAAAATATAACAGGCCATATCACCCTCATTGTTTTGGGGTTGATGGCTTCTTATAAGTTTTATATAATCGTCTTTATCGAGTAACAATGTCGGATCTAACACCATGAGAGCATTAACACCGAGATATTCCCTGCATAACCTAACACCACTGTCTTCTCTCACCGATATCGCATCGAAAAGCTTTGCGAGTCTTGCATTTACCTTAGTTCTTTTCTTGGAATACTCCCACTCTCCTACTCCAAAAGAAGCGGCATACGCCACTCGCTTTATATTCCAACATTCAGCAAAATCAAAAAACATGTGCGACTGCTGCTTTCCATTATACCTCGGTCGCCACACTTGATCACTACCCACCAACAGACAGTCGAAAAGTCCTTTTTCTACCACCAAGTTATCATCCCTAACAAAATATAAATTCAAATTATTCTTCATAAATTGCCGCGTATAAAGAGTGTGAGACATATATCTTTTGACTTGACCCGTATATTCATAAAACAAAGGGAATGTTTCTTTCCATAATATTTTGCAAATAATTCTTTTTATTATCCGAATAAACATAACGAAAGGCGAAGGACAAGCATAATTTTTATAATCATACGGATTCAACTGTACTGTTTGCACCTTATGTCCCATGTCTCTAAGAACCTTTTGTAAAGCATAATTCTGCATAATGCCACCGAAATTACGTCCTAAGGATTGTGTAAATATAGCTATGTTCATAATTTAGACAGTATAAACTTTCGTTCGTTTGGGGTAAGTCCCACGAGATATATAGATAAGCCCACAGAAATAAAACTTATAATACATACGATACATACAGATGACAATGAATCATCCAGCAATTTATATGTTGCTAAGGGTAGAAATATCGAACATACCGTAATCATAAAACATTTTAAGACGACTTTCCTAACATAGTCATATATCGAAAGTTGTATCATATCACGTATTATATATAACCTTGCGATAAAAGCTACTACACATACAAGCAAATGAACAATGAATACAGATGCAGGATCTCCTCCTAACTTCAAAACCATATAGGAAACAGGTAGAATAGTCAATAAGATACCACCCACAATCAGTTGATATTTCCTTACATCACCCGTAGCTGCCGCAGCGGTCATCATAGGACGTGCNACAGCATCAATTATTGCAGTACATATCATTATTCTGAAGAATGTCGCAGTCCACTGAGGCACTATTCCCAACCATAATTGTAACAAAGGTGTTGTCTCCATTATTACAGGAAGAGATAAAAACCAGAGAAGCATAAAACTATATTTTGAACTTGCATATATCAACTTATGCATAGTCTGTAAATCCTTTTGGGCGTATGTCTTCGTTATCTGTGGATTGAGTGCCGTTTGGAAATTGGATGAGAACTGCATTATAGTATTCTCTACCTGTGTTGCTATCGCACGTGCTGCATTGATAACGGGTCCAAAAAAGATATTCAGTAGAAGGTTTAGGCCCTGACTAAAGAGTATGGCAGCAATATTTCCCAAAAGATTCCAACCGGTAAACGAGAACATTTCTTTTAACAACCTTACATCCACAAATCTTATTAATCGAGATTCATGGAAATGTCGCGTACAATAAACGACATACAGAATCCAGATAAACAACTGTACGCATAACCACAAGAAGGATAAAAGTATCAGTTTGTCGTATTTCACAACCACAATAAAATATACCACCGCAAGTTTCATTATAGCNTCAAATATAGATAAATACGCAAANGCATCCATCTTCTCATGTGCTATNATATCTGCNTTATATGGGTAATTCATTACGAGGACAAANGATGATATTATCGACAGTTGCAATACCCAGAAGGCAGCATNTCTTCTNTCNTCGGGTATTACCAGTTTATTGTAAAAGAACCACAAACCTATNGTCTCTGAAAGAATCACAATCAGAACTCCCACGATGAAACTTATCTGTATGCTTGTTGTAAATATCTGTTGCAGACCTTCCTGTTTGTTACNCCCAATACCAAATGTCAGATATCTTTGAATGGATGTGGACATCGCTCCATTAAGAAAACCAAACATCATAACAATACCACCAACTACATTGTATATGCCATAATCCACCACTCCAAGGGTCTTTAAAATTACTCTTGAAGTATATAGCGANACCGTCATCATAAATAACATTCTCACATATANGAAAAGTGTGTTTTTCGCTATTTGATTTTTCATAGTTTCTCATGGTAAAAAAATATCATCCACTGCTTGCAAATATACAACAGACTATCGATATTGCAAACTATAAGGACATAAAATAAAGAAAATTAAAGGAATTTTTATTAATTTTTTAGATTTAAATCCTATATAAGTTTTCTATTTATTATCAACAACACTATAGAGGTCTCTTAATGCCATACGGTTGGCACCATTAACAACGGCTGCATCAAGATCTTTCCTTGCTGATTCCAAATCGTTCTTCTTAATGTAATAGCGTGCTCTTCTGATATATAGCTCATTATCTTTCGGAGATCTCGTGATAGCCTCATCCATATCATTAATAGCGAGATCTGTATATCCCTGTTGATCCTCTATTTCTGCTCTTACAACGTATGACAAGACAGAATCAGGGAAGCTCTCAACGAGTTTATTTGCCTGATCGTANGCATCCCTACTCTTTCCGTCNTTCTGATTNACAAGCGTCAAAGCCATTCTCGCCTCNAAATGATGCGGAAACATCTTTAGCAGTTTTTCATAGTCGGCACGAGCCATAGGGTATTCACGTTTATGCTCGTAAACGTATGCCCGATAAAAAAGAGCTGCAGGATTATAGGGTTGTCCTTGAAGAATATCATCATACTCCTTCAAGGCATAATTCCATTGATCTAGTTCTATGTTTATGGCAGCCTTCTTCAGATGTAAATCCACGGAATCGATATTAAGATCTATCTGGCGGTTCAACTCACGCAGAGAATCAACTAACGCATCTCTGTTCTGCGCTGTAGCAGTAACAGAAGATATGAATAATAACACCTGAAAAACGTATCTCCTCATAAACGACAAAACAAGATATAGGGAGCATCGTCCATGAAGNCAACACTCCCTATACAACATATTACTTATTCTTTATATAATTTACTATCCACTCACCAACTTCCCTGGTACCATACTTAGCACCNCCGTCAACCTGAATCTCAGGAGTACGAACATTTGCGTCTAATGAAGCCGTTACAGCCTCACGTATCAGAGCACCTTCGTCTTTGAGGTTGAAATGTTCCAACAACATAGCTGCTGACAGTATCTGTGCCAAAGGATTTGCGATATTCTGACCCGCTGCCTGTGGCCAACTTCCATGAACAGGTTCGAAGAGTGGTGTATGTTCACCGAGTGATGATGAAGGTTGTAATCCCATACTTCCCGTAATACATGATGTTTCGTCGGTCAGGATATCACCAAACGTATTCTCTGTAACNATAACATCGAAGAAACGTGGTTCTGTGAGTACACGCATAGAAGCATTATCGATAAACATGTAATCCGTTGTCACCTCAGGATATTGAGGTTCCATCTCCTTCGCAATCTGTCTCCACAAACGGCTGGAAGCCAAAACGTTAGCTTTGTCNACTACNGTAAGGTGACGATTTCTCTTCATTGCGAACTCNAAAGCGACCTTCAATATACGCTCTATCTCAGGACGAGTGTAAATATCGGTATCGTATGCCTTGTCGTTATCCTGATATTTCTCACCGAAATACATACCACCTGTCANTTCACGGATAACCACGAAGTCGGCACCCCTCAACAGTTCATCTTTCAGTGGACTCTTATGGATAAGGCAATCGAAAGTGGCAACGGGACGTACGTTCGCAAACAATCCTAGTTTCTTACGCATAGCCAACAAGCCCTGTTCAGGACGAACCTTTGCTGTAGGATCATTGTCAAAACGTGGGTCACCAACAGCTGCGAAAAGTACTGCATCGGCATCCATACATGTCTGGAATGTCTCCTCTGGAAAAGGATCACCAACGGCATCAATGGCGTGAGCACCGCAAAGGGCTTCCTTATACTCAAAATCATGACCGAACTTTTGTGCCACAGCATCCAAAACGGCCTTACCTTGAACCATTATCTCTGGTCCTATTCCATCTCCTGGTAAGAGAGCAATCTTTAGTTTCATTTCTTTGATTTTTTATTGTTTGTACTATCTATATCTAATTCGTAAACATTCAACATCTTGAACGTAGCCTTTATTGCGGCCTCTGTNTGGTCGGCATCCAAACCATGTGTACGTATGATACGTCCGTCAGCACTACGCCACGTGATAATGGTCTGAACCAATGCATCCGTTTTTCCTCCTGGAGGTATGCTGACACTGTAATTCTGCAAGATAGGGAAAGTGCGATTCAAATTCTCTTTATAAATATGTCGCAGAGCCTTAACAAAAGCATCATACTGACCGTCTCCCGTGGATTCAGCGGTATATTCCTTNCCGTCTATCTCTACTTTGATACTGGCAATAGGTTTCAGTCCGTAACTCGTAGATACCATATAACTTACCAACTTCACCCTATCCTCTGCTACACTNTGCTTCAGTACATCACTTACGATATATGGCANGTCGTCTTGTGTCACTATCTCCTTCCTATCTCCCAGTTCCGTGATACGCNTTGTCACCATCTTCGTCTGTTCCGGTGTCAGATCCAAACCGAGTTCTTTGAGATTTCTTGCTATATTAGCCTTTCCTGACGTCTTTCCTAATGCGTATTCCCTACGTCTTCCGAAGCGTTCGGGCAACAGATCATTGCTATACAGACCACCCTTATTATCACCGTCAGCATGTACCCCTGCAACCTGGGTAAANACATTCTCACCCACGATAGGTTCATTAGGTGCAACGGAAATAGTAGAATATCCTTCCACCAATTTCGATATTCTCATGAGTGCTTCCTCATGTATATTGGTACGTGCATTGAAATGGTCTTTCAGAATAACCTGTACACTGGCCAAAGGTGCATTACCGCAACGTTCTCCAAGTCCGTTAACTGTACAGTGTACGCCTTTACATCCACTAAGCACCGCTGCCAAAGTGTTACTCACCGCTAGGTCGTAATCATTATGGGCATGAAAATCAAAATGCTCATCAGGAGCATGTTTAATCATCTTACGCATGTATTCCACGCACTGAAGAGGATTAAGAATGCCTAGAGTGTCGGGCAACATAAATCTTTTAATGCCAACATCTTTAAGGTTGTCAAGCATATTGAAGACATATTCGGGAGAATTTATCATTCCCCCACTCCAGTCTTCCATATATATATTAACGCTTAATCCCTTAGAATGTGCATATTTTATCGTTTCACGGATATCAGAAAAATGCTCTTCGGGTGTCTTATGTAACTGTGCCTCACAATGTCTTAAAGACCCTTTACATAACAGGTTCATAACCTTACATCCACAATCAGATATCCAGTCTACGGATAATTTGCCATCCACAAAACCAAGAACTTCGACACGTTCCAGCATCTTATTTTTCTTGGCAAAATCGCATATCATAGTCACAGCCTCTTTCTCTCCGGAAGAGACACGGGCACTACCTACCTCCACACGATCTACGTTGACATCTCTGAGAAGATTTCCTGCGATAAGCAGTTTCTCATGCGGAGTGAAAGCCACACCATTCGTCTGCTCTCCATCACGAAGAGTACTATCCATAATCTCTATGAACGGTGCGANACGCCTCGTTGAAGCTACTTGTTTAGCTGTTCCCATTTCTCTATCTTGTCCTTATTCTGAAGGAGGAAATCGATATCGTCCAATCCATTCATCAGACAATGTTTCTTGTAACCGTTTATCTCGAACGATTCACTCTTGCCCGTAGCCAGATTAGTCACCGTCTGATTAGGCAGATCCACCTTAACCTGCATCTTCGGATCGGCCTTAATGCTATCGAAAAGTTCCTGAAGGAATCCTTCGCTCACAACAACTGGCAATACGAAATTGTTTAGCTCGTTATTTTTGTGGATATCTGCGAAAAAAGAACTGATAACCACACGGAAACCATAACCGGCAATAGCCCATGCCGCATGCTCTCTAGATGATCCTGAACCGAAATTCTTTCCTGCCACAAGGATAACACCGGAATAAGTAGGATCGTTAAGTACGAAATCCTTTTTCAGACTGCCATCCTTGTTATATCTCCAATCACGGAAAAGATTCTCTCCGAAACCCTCTTTATCTGTTGCCTTCAAAAAACGGGCAGGTATAATTTGGTCTGTATCCACATTTTCTAGTGGAAGTGGAATACAGCTGCTTGTTATAACGTCAAACTTCTGTTTCATATCTAATTCTATTCTATTTTAACTCTCTAGGGTCTGTTATAACCCCTGTTACTGCTGCAGCGGCTGCTACCAATGGACTTGCAAGAATGGTACGTGAGCCAGGACCCTGACGACCTTCAAAATTTCTATTGCTGGTAGATACGCTCAACTTACCTGCGGGAATCTTGTCGTCGTTCATTGCAAGACACGCAGAACAACCTGGTTGACGTATCGCGAAACCTGCTTCTTCCAATATCTTATCAAGACCTTCCTCTCGTATCTGCCTGTCAACAGCCCAAGAACCAGGAACAAGCCATGCTATAACGTCATCCGCTTTATGCTTACCTTTAACGAGAGAAGCGAAAGCACGGAAATCTTCTATTCTACCNTTTGTACAAGCACCAAGGAAGACATAGTCAACCTTATGACCGAGAAGTTTCTCGCCCGGTTTGAAACCCATGTAATCAAGACTCTTCTTAAACGACGCCTGTCCTGCTTCAGGTATGGTATCTAATGTAGGTATAGACTCCGTGATACCGATACCCATTCCNGGGTTCGTACCATACGTGATACGTGGTTCNATNTCTTTCCCTTCGAAAACCAACTCCTTATCGAAAACAGCATCATCGCCACTTCTGAGAGTTTTCCAATATTCTACAGCCTTGTCCCAGTCTGCACCCTTAGGAGCATATTCTTTACCCTTCAGATACTCGAATGTTGTCTCATCAGGTGCGATAAAACCGCCACGTGCACCCATCTCGATAGACAGATTACACAGGGTCAGTCTACCTTCCATAGACATATCCTTTACCACATCACCTGAATATTCTACGAAATAACCCGTAGCACCCGAAGTTGTCAGTTTAGACATAAGAAACAGTGCCACATCTTTCGCTGTGACGTCTTTCCCTAATTTGCCGTTTATGCTTATACGCATAGACTTGGGTTTCGACTGTAGTATACACTGCGAAGCCATTACCATCTCCACTTCCGATGTACCGATACCAAATGCTACAGCACCAACAGCTCCATGGGTAGATGTATGAGAATCGCCACAAACTATTGTCATGCCAGGCAGACTGAGTCCCTTCTCCGGTCCCACGACATGGATGATACCATTATCTTTAGACATCATACCGAAATGAGTCAAGCCAAACTCCTTGGCATTGTTTGCCAAAGCATCTACCTGTTTCTTACTTACAGGATCCTCTATCGGTTTATCCTGATCGTGGGTAGGAGTATTNTGATCGGGCATACAGAATATCTGCGCCGGACGAAAACATTTCAGACCTCTTGCCCTCAATCCATCGAAAGCCTGAGGTGATGTTACCTCATGACAATATAACCTGTCGATATACAACTGTGTAGGACCGTCGTCAACAATCTGAACAACGTGCTTATCCCATATCTTATCAAAAAGAGTATTCATATTTCTCTTGCTTTTAATACTATTTATTCTTGAACTTATTTATACAGTCTATATATGCCTCCACACTGGCTGTAACGATATCNGTNTTGGCACCGAAGCCATAATAAACGCTACCGTCGTATTCCACCTGCATGTGAACCTTACCGACATCATCTGAGCCTTTGGATATAGCCTGAATGGTAAACTCCTTTAGAGTCATCTGTTTACGGATAATCTTCTTAAGAGCCTTGATGGCAGCATCGACAGGACCATTTCCTGAAGCTGCATCCTCGAATTTCTGACCAGCGATATCCAATCCGATAGAAGCTACACTCTTCACGCCNTTNCCTGTCGTAACCTGCAGGAATTCCAGTCTTACAGAATGAGCCTCAGCGGTATCTGCACCGGCCAACATAAGTATATCATCATCATTGATCTCCTTTTTCTGGTCAGCCAACTGTAAGAATTTCTGATATATCTTATCCAGTTTTGCCTCATCCGAAACATCTACACCCAGTACTCCAAGACGATATTTCAAGGCTGCCCTACCACTGCGAGCGGTGAGTACGATAGCGTTATCATCCAAACCAACATCTTTTGGATCCATAATCTCGTATGTCTGCGCATTCTTCAGCACACCATCCTGGTGAATACCGCTGGAATGAGCAAAAGCGTTACGTCCCACGATAGCCTTATTCGGTTGTACGGGCATATTCATAAGCGATGATACCATACGACTGGTAGGATATATCTTCGTTGTGTTGATGTTTGTGTCGATACCCAAATTCTTATGACATTTCAGTATCATTGCTATTTCCTCAAGAGANGTGTTTCCTGCACGTTCTCCAATACCGTTTATCGTCACCTCAACCTGTCTGGCACCATTGATAACACCACTAAACGTGTTGGCCGTTGCCATACCAAGATCATTATGACAGTGTGTCGAAATACGTGCTTTTTCTATTCCGTCAACATGCTCTACGAGATATTTTATCTTCTCTCCATATTCCTGCGGAAGACAGTATCCCGTGGTATCCGGAATATTAAGAACCGTTGCTCCTGCCTTGATAACAGCCTCACAAACACGAGCGAGATATTCGTTATCCGTACGACCGGCATCCTCAGCATAGAACTCTACGTCTTCAACATATTTCTTTGCATATTTCACAGCCGCAACGGCACGCTCTATTATCTCCTCCCTGTTACTGTTGAACTTATATTTNATATGCGAGTCACTAGTACCGATACCNGTATGTATACGTTTGTTCTTAGCGTACTTAAGACTCTCTGCAGCCACGTCGATATCCTTCTCTACCGCACGGGTAAGTGCACATATCGTAGGCCATGTCACTGCCTTAGATATTTCTATCACCGAATTNAANTCNCCNGGACTGGATATCGGGAAGCCTGCCTCGATAACATCTACGCCCAACTGTTCCAGTTGCTTAGCTACCTGGATTTTCTCCACTGTATTCAACTGACAACCTGGTACCTGTTCACCATCACGAAGGGTGGTATCAAAAATATATAATCTGTCGCTCATATTATAAATTATTTTTTATGTTCATAACTAAAAATAAAGCCTTTCACGCTATGGAAGCGGAAAGGCTCTGTTAACTTTCTATATTGCACCTAACAGCACACATTCACACTTCCAACTACTTTGGGTAGTCGAAGAATATTAATAATATGTAGTAGGTATAAACTCATTTTCCTTTTGTTTCGGTGCAAAATTACAACTTTTTCCCTTATTACACAAATAAATCGCAACTTTTTTCATAAAAATACTTACGATTTGTAGTTTATCCATCTTTTCCTTATTTACCTAAACCTATTTTTATTTGTTCAGCAATCTGTTTCATACCTTTCACAGATGGATGACCGGAAATCTTATCTATTTCTTTCANTTGTATGTATTTCACATTATAATGATCACAAATCGTTTTGATTGACGAAGCTGTCGAGTCCTTCATGTCACTGTTTATAAGCACGATTATCTCTACATTAGGATAACGCAACTGTGCCTGTTGCAACAGATATGCCATTGCAGGACGGAACTTATAAAAATCACCGTATGTAAAGTTATCATACTGGAAATCACCCATCGGAGTGCCAGCCCAGTCATCATTTGTCGCACCAAATATGAATATAATATCNGGATCACCCAAATTCGGTAGACGAGTGATAAAAGAGCGCTGACTATAGTCATTGCCATCATAACCCGTATATGAAATAGTGGCACCTGACCAAGAATTATTCACACATAGTTTATATCCATTGTCGTGGATATACTGCCACCACCATGTTTGCCTTACATCAGTAACATCCGTCCTCTTTTCTTTAGCCTTGGCATAATACCACATCTCATTAGTAGATGGGGTTATAAACCCTTCGAAAGTGGAATAAGAATCACCCAATACCGATACTGAAAGTTTCTGTGCAGATATCGTGGTACATAACAATACAAACAGTGTAATTAATATATTTCTTTTCATAACTATAACTTATTTCTTTAGAACGGTAATTCGCCCGATGGAGAAGACATCATTGGAGGAACATCCATCAACGGTGGCACGTTATCTGCATCCCCATTAAGTCGGGAACCTATGATCTCGCCCTCGTTCTCTACCTTTTGGAAATCATCATCATTAGGATTTTCGAATCGTGTAAATTCTCCACGGAACTTAAGCAGAACATCACCCACTGCACCTTTTCTATGCTTGGCAATAATAATCTGTGCCATACCATGNAGGTCTCGTCCATGTTCATCCCTATATATACGGAAGTATTCGGGTCTATGTACGAAAATCACCATATCGGCATCCTGCTCTATGGCACCCGATTCACGCAAATCAGACAGTTGCGGACGTTTACCCTCCAGTCCTTCACGACTCTCCAAACCACGGTTCAACTGCGAGAGGGCTACAATCGGTATATTCAATTCTTTTGCCAGTCCCTTTAATGACCTGGATATCATCGACACCTCTTCCTGACGACCAACAAAGCGCATACCCGTTGCATTCATCAGTTGCAGGTAGTCAATCATTATCATCTTTATATCATGCTCCTTAACTAGTCTACGCGCTTTTGTTCGTAGTTCGAAGATAGACAGACCAGGTGTATCGTCAAGATATATCGGTGCCTCAGACAGACGTCTCACGTTATTGTCGAGACGTTCCCATTCATCGGGAGCTAGTTGACCGCTTAAGATTTTTGATCCTTCTACCTCACAAATGTTTGATATAAAACGCTGTGTCAACTGTTCGTTGTTCATCTCNAGAGAGAATATCGCTACAGGTATCTTATAGTCTACAGCCATATTCTTTGCCATTGACAGAGCGAAAGACGTCTTACCCATCGCCGGACGACCCGCAATAATCACCAAGTCGGAAGGTTGCCATCCCGAAGTCATCTTGTCNAATCCTTCGTAACCGCTAGTCAAACCGCTGAGACCGGATTCATTCTTACTCGCCTCCTGTATGTTGTTCATCGCACGATCAACGACAGGTCCGATATGAGTATAATCCTGCACTATATTTTTTTGCGATATGCTAAACAGATCGCTCTCAGCAGTCTGCATCAACTCATCGACATCCGTACTCTCCTGGAAAGCGGCTGTCTGTATCATACTGGCATAGCCTATAAGTTGTCGGAATACATACTTACCTCGCAGTACTTCTGCATAGTAATCAATGTTAGCAGTTGACACGATTTTCTCCGTCAACTCCATAACATATTCCGGACCGCCTATAGACTCGAGATTTCCATCCTTTCTAAGTTGCTCCACCACGGCAAGCATATCTGTCGGTTTTTCGTTGAGAGCCAACTCGCGTATGGCAGTATATATCCGTTGATGTCGCTTGTCGTAGAATGTATCAGGTTCCAGTTTTTCACCAATGACAGAAAATACCTCNTTATCAATCATTAANGCNCCNAAGACAGTNTCCTCCACAGGTATAGCCTGAGGAGGTAAATGTCCGTATGTGTCATTCAACGGAGTGACAGCCTTNTTCTTCTTATCTTCTGCCATTACAATGGTNCNCAGTNTTAATCTATNTCTTCGTCGGCCTCGTAGCCACCCATCTCTCTTATTGCGTTCTTCAGCATCGTGTATTGCTGATACAGGTTATTAACAGCCTGTTCGCCCTTGGTATAATCATGCATAGGACTCTTGAGATAGAAACTCAGGAAACGCTGAATACCATACTTCCCTGCTCTGGCAGCCAAGTCGCTCAACAANCACAAATCTAAGAGAAGAGGTGCTGCCAAAATAGAATCACGGCAAAGGAAATTTATCTTTATCTGCATTGGATAACCCATCCAACCGAAGATATCTATATTATCCCATCCTTCCTTATTATCATTACGTGGAGGNTAATAATTTATGCGNACCTTATGGTAGTAATCCTTATACAAATCAGGNTGNTTGTCTGCCTCCANAATTGTTTCCAGTGTAGACAACTTACTTACCTCTTTCGTTCTGAAGTTATCAGGCTCATCCAAAACCAGACCNTCTCTGTTACCTAAGATATTNGTTGAGAACCATCCGCTCAANCCGAGGCAACGTGTGCCGATTATAGGTGCGAAACCACTCTTCACAAGTGTCTGACCTGTTTTAAAGTCCTTTCCNGCTATAGGCATCTTGGTCTTCTCTGCNAGTTCCCACATTGCNGGAATATCCACCGTNGTATTTGGTGCTCCCATAATAAANGGAGCTCCNTCCATCAGNGCAGCGTATGCATAACACATAGACGGTGCGATATGAACCTTGTCATCATCTTTCATTGCCTGCTCNAACGCAGCTAATGTTCCATGAACCTTCTCGTCCACGGGAACGTATATCTCTGTAGATGCNGCCCAGATGACCACGATACGTGAACAACCTGAGGANGCCTTGAAATTACGTATATCCTCACGGATCTGTTCCATCATATCCCAACGAGACGTACACTGTTTNACATTATCACCGTCCAATCGTTTAGCATAATTCTTATCAAATGCAGCCTTGAGGGGTACGATTTTCTCCAGTTCATCCNNTACAGGTTCTATATCTTTTTCTTTCAGAACTTCAGCATACATCGCTGCCTGATATGCATTTTGTGGATACACATCCCATGTAGCAAACTCGATATCGTTAAGGTCTGCAAGAGGAACGATGTCTCCAAATTTCAGATATTTCTTCTCATCGCCCTTGCCAACGCGAATTTTATCGTATTGCGTTAACGCACCGATAGGTTTCGCTAATCCTTTTCGAACCATCAACACACCAGTCATAAAAGTTGTTGACACTGCGCCACAACCTACGACCATGATACCAAGCTTTCCTTCTGCAGGTTTCACATTACTGCTTTTCATAATCTATATTTCGATTTCTTTTTACTTAATTTCTATCGTTGATAACTTCAGATTATCCTTCTTCATAGCTTCGATAAGGNTNTCCACCGTTGTCTCCANTGGTTCAAACGAATGTTTCTCCTTCAACATCACTGCATGCAAAGACGCTATAAGGATGGGCNTTGCGGCAAAAACATATTTCTCTTCTTCCGCATCNGCCTGTCTNAGACCTACGATNACATCNGAATCTTCACTCGACAACCNNTTCTTTATCTCCTNTACNTCAGANNNTNNNAATNCNATTTGAGATGTCGTTATAAAGAAGTCTTCGGCTGCAAGATAATTACTAACGATATCAAATCCTCTCAGATATGTGTCAAACTCACCGAAAAGTATACGTACACTCATCTCTTCCTCAGGCGATGACACGTTCTGCAACGCCATCATCTTTCTATACTCAGAAGGACTCACCTCGTTAGAGACAACTATCATCTCATCAAAACCACATTCTCTTGCGATATTGATATTCTCAATGATCTGTTCAATGTCATCTATAGACAATAGTACGTATTTCATCCTAATGTTTTATTGCGCAAATTTACTAAATATATCAATACGTTGTAGCGTTTTTCTTTTTTTTTAAGTTTTTATTAAAAATAATCAAACCGCTCAACAAGTTAGAATGTAGGTTCTATAAAGAATCTTATTCCATGCTCATGGGCTGTCGGTAAATTCAGATAATTCAAACGTCTTACATATTCTATATTTATGAATTTGAGTATGTTATGTACACCAACCACTATCTCGAAATAGGGCTTCTGAGTATCCATAATATATGTACCGTTAGGCAGTGGCATAAGGATATCATCATTCCTATTTTGGAAAAGAGTAGGATTATTTTTACTGCTAAGACCGCCCCATAACATTCTGGCACCGACCTTCTCCCTTAATTTCAACTTCTTCAGTAACGGGATGCGATTGAAGATCTTTCCATTCAACTGCCANGACAGGTCNACNGAAAGGAAACGGTCGTTGGCAAACTCCATATTATTGATAAGGTCAAACATCTCCTGTTGCGAGATATAACTTATATTGGCATTAGGGAAGATAAGCAAAGGATAAGGAACCTTATCCCACAAAATGCCCGATTTGAAATAACAGTCCACATGTCCCCAACTATTAAGCCAGAAACGTTTGTATATATCGAAACGGGTCAGATTATAATTATACTGACCGCCTAATAACCCCTTTATACCAACGGCATGAGAAAGCGTGATGACGGGTGCGTCATAGTTTATTTTCCTTCTGCGAATCTTAGTGTATACATACGTCTCTCCCGGAGAGAATCTAAATTCCGCTTTTGCCTCTGTAAATCGGATCTTACCATTATGATTCCATTCACCTTCATTGGTAGTGAAACCACCCATGTCATTGACTTCTTTCAACGAATAGTAATGATGATTACCCACAGCCTCATTTGACTCGGTCTTAAACGTTACTGTAGTTCGCAAACCGCCATCTTCCTCCCTTTCCAGAGTCAGCTGTTGACGGTTATACAATATCATCTTATCTATCTTCGCCCACTTAAAAGAAGAGAAAAGGTTGTCTTTATCCGTAGGCAGGAATTTGTCACTAGGCGTCATCACGTCATAGCTCGAAGAGAAACGTATATTACGCATTGGGAACTCACGAGGCAGATAGTCTTTCTCGTTGAACGAATATATCAACTCACCCAAGTAGTAATTATTCTTCGATTTCCACGCATGAGCATAGTAACCGTTNAAGAACCAGTGCTTACTTAGATTGGCGTTTGTCATACCACCGAATCGCGTTCTAAATCCATCATACTTATTACTCGTGAGGAACGTATTTACCGGACCGAGATCAAAGATTGGAGGTGAACCGACCTCTGCATAGTTTTCGAATAGGAGCTTTAGACCGTAAATGATATATTTCCAACCTTTCATTTGCTCCAGGCGCTTTATAAGCGAGGCNGCGCCCGACTCNCCTTTAGTCAGAGATACGGCTCTGTAACTGTTCCAAAAGCTCTCCGACTGATTATCGGCATTNATATCTCNTTTCTCTTTCGCCTTTCCTCGGAATAGATTCTTGGGTATCTCGTTGAAATCGTAATTGCTAAGTCTTGTCGTCTTCACGATAAGACCTTTAGCCATAAAATTGGTAATAGAGAGCTCTACGATCATATCATTCACCGTCAGTACCCATTCGCCATTATCCAACTTGGAATATTCCAGCGTCATCTGCATATTATCCACCCAGTTTATATCCGACTGCTTGGGCAGAGTAAGGTTACATCTCCTTACATGAAGAGTAGAATCCTTCAGAATGTATATCTCTCCTCTGAAGCCGATGTCTTGTTGGTTATTGGGAAGGAACTGAAGATGGAAGCATGAATCGTTATCCACCTTAACGGTATCNATGATATAATAACGATAGAAGGCTATTGCATCCTTACCGATTGGAGAAGTGAAAGGGAACTGGAACAATCTGACTTGATCATCATAAATATCTATATCCGTTATCGCATCTTGTACTATACCGGTAAAGAAGCCACCTGTCTCGAACAACTGAGTCAGTCCNGTACTGTTATCTCCTAGTACTATGGTCTTNTCCGACTTCGGATTTTTTCTATATGCCTGATGTGTAACTTTCTCGTTGACGATAAGTGGCAGTGTCGTCTCATTGTTAACGGGATTCACCTCAACATATTCCTTAAGGAATTTCACGCGTTTAAATACTCCCGACTCCAGATCTTTAGGCGTCAGTTTATTCAGCGAGGTAGTTATCTTCTGATAACGGTCATACTGATAAAAATCATAATTTGCCAGGTCTGTCTTCTTCTTTGCAGCGATAACACGCTTCATCAGTTCCACAGCAGGATTATCCTTCCTGCTATATTTCTTCTTTTTCGTTTTTACCACCACCTCATCAAGATGTTCCGTCGTTGGCTTCAGCTCGATAAACAGTTCATCGGGAGTATCTTCGTCAACATTAATAGCATACTTATCATATCCCACGGCACTGACGGTAAGTCGCCATCCGTTATGACGGTCGATAACGAAGATTCCATCGGCGTTACCTGACACCATAACATGGTTGCCCCTATATATAGCGCTGACGTATGGTATATTCATACCTGTTTTCTGGTCGATAACATGTCCTAGTATCTGTTTCTGTTGTCCGTATGTTTGCACAGACAACAGAATCATCAATATCACACACGTTATATATCTACCTAGATTTCTACTCATCCAATAATATTACAATATTTAGAATAAAAGCGTTTAAACAATGACGTTTTCATTATTACCTTCTCAAAGATGAACACGCCAATAGTCGCTGTCAGAATACCTAATATTACATCTATAATATAGTGATGTGCTGAATATACGGCGGTACACCATATTCCCAAAGTTATCAGAGCGAATATTGCTATCGTATATTTACGGGCACCAGCCCTATATGCATAATATGTCGTAACCAAAGTATAAGTGGCATGAAGAGAAGGTATGGCTGCAAAGACATTTGAGTTAGCACCATATAGCGATGCGAACACTGGAAGACCAATTATTTGGTCAAAATACCCAAGTCCTGCAGTACAGCCCGGGGTACCTATAATTGGCTCGAACCCGTGTTGCAGAACGTACCATGGTGGTGATGCTGGGTGGACATAATATCCTACAAAACCCAATAAGTTAACAAGTAAGAAGCACATACTCAAGCGTATGCTCCAATTTCTCCTACCGCTACAGAAAAGATAGACAGCATAGAATATTGGTACTGGCACCCAGCACAGATAAAACATGCCCGCCAACACATCTAACACTGTCTTATGATGATTTTGACAAAAAGCGGAAGGTATCACGAGTCCTCCACCGTCCGGAACTCCAAAAAGAGATAACTCTAAATCATACAATGATTTAACATCTATACTGTTAAACTCATAATTAGGGAAATAGCGTAGACTGTCATACACTAGGGCAAAAACGCCGAAAGGCAATAATGCCAATAACAGCTTTCTGCTTTCACTAGAAAGCACAAATAATAAGAATGCAAGAATAAAGACTATGCCAAGTATCATTGTTCGCTTACTATATCACTATTATTCTTTTCTATCTGACGTTTACAATATATTATACGCCAAAAAGCTGTTATATTAGCAAATACTGCAATAAAAGCCATAGCCCACTGAAGAATCTCTATACATTCCAATAGGCCAGACAAAAATGCTGCTACAAAAGTGATGACCACTCGTTCCGGTCGCTGCAGGAATCCAACCTTACACTCCAATCCCAAGCCTTCGGCGCGGGCACGCACGTAACTCACCATCAAAGATCCCAACATCGCAAGGAATGTTACCAAACCCCATAACATACTGTCTGAAGAGAAAAACAAGTAAGATATAGCCAAGAGCGTTATCATCTCACTATATCTGTCTAGAATGGAGTCGAACATCGCTCCAAAGGTGGTCTTCATATTACCGATACGTGCAACCTGTCCATCGAGCATATCAAACATACTACCTATAAACAGGACGATTCCTGCATACATTATCATAGAATAGTTGTATGCATACGTATCTGATATTACAGGGTTCGCCACAACAAAGAGATATGCTGCACAAACATTCAATAAGAAACCTATGAATGTCACCATGTTGGGTGTCAGTCCTATGTGTATCAGTCCCTTTACAAAAGGATCGATAACAACATATATCAATTTCTGAAAATCATCTCGTAATTTCATATCAAGCTGTCTATTATCCTGTATCCAACCAATATCATCAAACTGAAGGCGCCTGCTAAAATATCATCCATCATTATGCCAAGTCCTCCAGGAAGCTTTTCCATCTGTCTGATACCCAACGGCTTAAATATATCAAACAGTCTAAAAAGAATGAAAGATGCTATCAAATATATCCACCATTGTTCATTATCGGGCACAGAAAGTAACGGAATCCATACTCCTACCATCTCGTCTACCACCACCCTACTCGGATCCGGTCCCCACATTTTCTCGGAACAGCTGCACAAGGGTATTGCCACTATAGTAACCACCAACGTCAAAATGAATGTTGCTATCTGACAGACGTTGAAAGGTAAGAAGAAATAAAATATCAGCCAGATAAGACATGCAACCAAGGCACCCATAGTACCCGGAGCAACCGGTGAATAACCAGAACCGAGACCCGTCACGAGCATTCGTTTCCAAAAACCGAACTGTATTTTATCCGTATCCTTCACTTATAATCAAACGAAAACGTTGCAAAGGTAGCAAGAAAAAAACTTTTTCGGAAACTTTTTTACATTATTTATTCTTCATACATTCTTGAAAGGACAAAATTTAAGTATATTAGACGATTTTGAAAAGACATTATCAACTAGGTCTAACAACTTCGTTTGACGCTTTCTTAAACTTTGAATATCTTGAAAACGCTGTAATCTATGCCATCATCGTACACGTCTTCTCCTTCAAAAGATTTCGTTGCCTTTACTACACGTGTTGTAATAGGCAGAACGATTATCTCGTAAAGAGTCTTCAATGTCACCTGTCCCAACATAAGTGGCAATAACGCATCCGTTGGTACTACACCGCCCAATGCTAGAGGGAAGAAGATAATAGAATCTGCGCTCTCTCCCAATATTGTGCTCACTACGGCACGACGAGAGAAATGAGCACCTTGTGACGATATCTTCATCCTGCTCATCACGTATGCGTTAATAAACGACCCTACAAGGAAGGCTATAAACGATGCCGCTGCGATACGCGGAGCCAATCCGAAGATAGCATGGAAACCCTCCTGGAATGTCCAATACGAGGCTCCCGGTATAGCATCTGCTATGGCACCAAAAGTGACAAAAAGGAAATTAGCTGCAAAGCCTGTCCATATCAACAGTCGAGCTTTCTTATATCCCCACACTTCACATACACAATCGTTGATAATGTATGATATCGGGAAAACGATAAGACCAGCTGTCATAGAGATTGGACCAAAAGCAATCTGCTTTGTTTCTAAGATGTTTGCCGCAATAAGGCAAGTACAAAAAAGTATACCGAACNACATGAACAGTACACTTACTTTTCCTGTTTCTTTCTTCATTTTCTTGTTTTTAACGAGGTTTCCAAGCACTCATCTATAGTCGCACGTATTAAACATGCCGACTTTTCATTTCGGGTGCAAAGGTACGAAAAAATTTTCAAAATAGGGTTTCCCCTAAAACAAATTAGGTTTTTTCACATCGCTTTTTATTCTTTTTTTCATACTTTTGCATCAGAAACATTAAAATTTACGGATATGAAAAAGTTATTTACACTAATCGCAGCGACATTTATCACCGTTTCACTGTTCACNAGTTGTAATGATTATTGGGATAACGATCCTGATTACTATGAAGCATGGGATTTGGATGGAATATGGCAGGGATATATAAGTAATGATTACTACACATATCGCTATGGTAGTTATGCTAATTGGTACACAGAAATAGAGTTTGTACAAACCTATGCTTACGGGGGAACTGGTACAGAGTATGACTATAATAGTTCTTCACGTACCTATCAGTATGACACGTTTACATGGACTGTAGAAGATGGTGCAATTTATATCAGCTACCGTAATAGTGGTTATGTGAACGTCATTGCCGATTATGACCTCTACAATGGTTATTTTACAGGAAATTTCTACGCATACGAAACAGGTAATTATCTTGCAAGTTTCACTCTAGAAAAAATATCGGGATGGACATATTACGATTACTATGACGGATGGTATGACTGGGACTATTACGCAAAGAAAAATAACATCGTCACCCCACAAGACAGTGCGATGAGAGCAGATTCCATAGTAATAAAATCTAAAGTCTCCGAAAACAAATAAACATATAACTATCCTTTAAAAAAAGATGGCGTGTCATTTCGACACGCCATCTTTTTTATTCTTCCTCTTTTTTTCCGAACCGGGGATCAATCTTTACAAAAGCAGCAACCAGGAATGTGACGATACAGAAAAACATCACTATAACGAAGAACATCCTATAACCTACTGCTTCTTGTAGAGCACCGGCAAACAGTCCCGGTATCATCATAGATAGTGCCATCAACGCAGTACATAGCGCATAATGACTGGTCTTATACGCTCCTTGACTGTAATAAATGAGATAAAGCATATAAGCCGTAAAACCGAAACCATAGCCAAACTGTTCTATAAAGACACAGATATTTATTACAACAAGATTACTTGTTAATGTGTACGCCATATACACATAAACGATATCGGGAAGTGTTATCGCCATAACCATAGGCCACAACCATTTCTTCAAACCGTCACGACCCGCAAGGATTCCTCCTAAAATACCTCCTAATGTAAGTCCGATGATACCTACCGTTCCCTGAACAAGACCATATTCCTGCGGAGACAAGCCCAAACCTCCATTTGAAACCGTATCGATGAGAAACAAAGAAGAGACTTTAGCTAATAATCCTTCTGGCATACGATAGAAGAGCATGAAGAGTAGACCGATGATTGTCTCCTTCACTGGAAATTTTGTCACAAACGAGGAAAAGAGATGTCCTAATGCCATCTTTGGGCTCTTCTCCGTAAGATCCTGATTCTCATTATCATCCTGCTTTTCCCCTTCACAGCGTGGAAGTATGTAACTATGATATAACCATAACGCTATAAAGAGACCCGCTACACCATAGAACATAAGACTCCATGAGAACGGTATATTATTACGGAACAATACCTGCAGATTACCTGCTATCATCACCAAGACACCCTGTCCGAAAATCGTCGCCAAACGATAGAAAGTACTTCTGATACCGACAAAGAAAGCCTGCTCATGTTGGTCAAGACCAATCATATAATAGCCATCGGCAGCGATATCGTGGGTAGCACTGGCAAAAGCCATTACCCAAAAGAAGAATAGCGTTCCCTGCAACCAATAATCAGTAGGTATAGTGAATGCCACACCTCCAAAGGCTGCTCCAAGCAATAACTGCATCGTTGTTATCCACCACCGCTTCGTTTTTATCAGATCGATAAACGGACTCCATAAAGGTTTTATCACCCATGGCAGATATAACCACGATGTATAGAAGGTTATTTCTGCATTACTCAACTCCAACTGTTTATACAACACTAATGATATCGTCATTACTGTCACATAAGGTAGACCCTCCGCGAAATACAATGTGGACACCCAAGCCCACGGATTTATCTTCTTTGTTGCCATAATTAATATAGTTTCTTTATTTCTGCATCATGATAATAATGCAGCAGTATGTCATTATATTTATATCCTTTTGCTCCCATAACGGCAGCACCAATCTGACACAGTCCTACGCCGTGTCCCCAACCGGCACCTACGATTGTAAACGATGATGGTACGTTTGAGTCACCCATTTCCTTATCAACCACGAAAGCGCTACTATAAAGATGCGTCTGACTGAGTGCCCTACGTATCTCTAACTCCTTACCTATCGTAAACGTCTGTTTTTCACCGACTATCTTCATTCGACATATCCTACCGCTCTTTCCTCGCTCCAAAGGTACGATATCTAGAATCCTACCGAAATCTATCTTCAGTTTGTCTGACAATAATTTCGACATTTCTTCCTGAGTATAAGTCACCTTCCAACGGTAGAAATCCGCCGTCTCCTGATCGTAATCATTCAGTACTTCAGATAGTATATTTTTGTCAGTGGTTGAACATAGAGATTCCGGATTGGAACGAATCCACTTATCTGCGTTCTCTTCCACGGTTAAGTCTGGTATTGTCTGGATATCATACTTTACGCCCGTTACTGATTGTGTAGGCATATCCCTTGTTGCAACGAGGTAAGGTTTCGGTGAGTTTTCCCAACAATACTGGAATTCCTCTGTCACGCCTCCGCAACATTTCGAGAAACGAGCATCGCAGATAGCATCGTCATAGTACAACACTTGTCCGAAAGTGGCACGTATCGCCTCCTCTACATGTTTGCTGCTCTGTTTTGTGATGCCCTGATACCGTTGACAATGATCATCGGCACAGACATCAAAAATAGTATGGTCCTCACGGTCATACCAACGTACCAGTTCATCGTCCTTCTTGATAAAAGAGAAGAAGTTATTAGAACCATTCTGCATCTTCTTGCGTTTCTCCATCTGGGCCAGTAGCCACGAACGACTGATAACGGCATGCGCCTTCAACAGTTCCAGACTGGAGGTGGCACTCATCTCACTGGAGATAACGCTCGTAAGATACTGTTCCACAGGAAGTTCGTTTATAGCGACAATATTATCCGATTCTACCACGAGATTAAGTATGCCACCGAACACCTGTGTCTCTTTTCTCTCCCAATGGAAATTCACTCCTATGGTAACATCGTGTATTGAGAAAGCTCCGGATGATGTTTGAGGGACAAATCTCAATGCTTGATACTGATTACCATTCCATAAGATGCCACCCTCAGAGAATTCCACTATCTGCTCTCCCGTTATCACACTACCTTTGGCCATATACGGGGTGTTGAGAGAGAAATGTATCTTCCGACCGCTTACAATACCCACCGTAACATTCGGTTGCTCCTTTTTGGTATGTTTCTGTCGCTCATTTTTCATCGTCTTAAACTCCTTCGATATGGAATCCTTAACGGACTCATAATCATTAGGAGACAAAGCGACTTCGCGAAGTATGGAGACAGCATCATCAGTGGTCAGACTGTCAAAATCCTCCCTGCGAGGAGTGATTATCAATCCTGCCATATCCAAGGCACCGGGACTTATCATCGGGTTAGGATAACTGTCTGGACGATGCTTGGAACGAGGAATAATGACGAAATTATAGTTATCATCCTTCCATGCCAGAATATTCATCATCGGTTCCGTCTCATCTTCTCGTTGAGGCAATGAACGGTATACTGCTCTAAACATAAGCTCTGCCTTATCCTCACTCTGGGTTCTTATCAACAGCATCGGTATGATGATATCAGAAACATCCGACACATCATTTTCCTCATCCAACGAAGCTATGACATTAAGATTCCTAGACAACCTACCCCATTGAGTCTGTAGTGGAACGACACCGTTCGTACCGGCCTGAAAATGTAAATGATCAGGAGCTGACGCTCCGCATTTCGGACCGTTATAAAATACTAATTGCGAGGGAAATGCTTTTACTAACTTAAACATTTCCTTAAAGTTATTCAGTATCGCCTGCGGTTGATGTTTTTTAGACGGAATAGTAAAATGCGTAGGTAGTATAGGATAAGGGTTTACCAGTATCTCGAATTTAGAATCGAACGCCTTTGTCATCTGACTCTTCGGTCTGTTTTTCTCGCACAAGAAACACGGTCTCTTCTCTATTTCCTGCTTACTGATTTTTGCTCCTGTAGAAACGATTCTTGCGGGATTATACTGCATTCTGAGATACAGTTCTCCTATCGGCAGCTCTTTAGTGCGAACTTCATTTAAAGCCTTAAAACTGTTTTTAGCCTGTTCCCAACGTTCCAGTTGGATATTGAAGAATCTCGACAACTGTGATGTCTCAAAGACACTCGTCCTACCGTCCAACAACTGTTGACGCGCCATAATCTCGAGGGTTCTCAAACGATCTTTGTAAAGATTATTAGCGTTAATCTTGTCAATAGTAAGAGCAGCATCGCTGTTACCACCCCATCTACGACAGAGATACAGTTCATCGTATATTCGACCTATGCGATAAGAACGAGAGAAAATCAGTCCCATGGCATAGTCCTCGCCATAGCTGGTATTAGGGAATCGTATCTCACGGGCAAGAGGGGTAAAGAAAGCACGTGGTGCTCCCAACCCATTTATTCTCAGCGCATTATTACATCCGTTATCATCCGTCCACTCACGATGGTCTATTAGTCCCGGCGGTAATGTGTTAAGATCAAAATCACACATCCTGTAGGAGCCTATCACCATCGCTGCATTCTGACTGTAGAACGCGTTTACAATGGTCTGCAAAGTGTTGGGTGAAGAATAAAGGTCGTCACTGTCCAACTGTACCGCGAACTTACCGCATCTCTCGTCACTGATAGCTAAATTCCAACAACCTCCGATACCTAGGTCATCCGTATCTGGGATAATATGTACAACTCTCTCGTCATCGTATTTCTGTAGCAGGTGCGTCGTATTATCCGTAGAATGGTTATCAACTACGATAACGTTGTATTTGAACGATGTCTTCTGTTGCAAAGCACTGTTTACGGCATCACATATCGTCTTTTCCCTATTTCTTACTGGAATGATTACAGATGCTTCCAATTCAAAGTCCTGTTCATTGAAATCAAGACTGCTATAGTCTTTAGGACTTACCAATGCTCCAATCTGGTCAAGATGTTGAGTACAAGCCCGTTCCATCTCTATCTGGACGTCTCTGTTGCGTGGATTGACATAGTCAAACTGCTTCTCCCCACTCTTTCTGGTATCCAACTCTTTCTCGGTATATAGATACTCGTTAAGATGGAGTATCTGTCCCTGTCTACTCAAAAACAGTCGCAGATCATAGAAACCAGCATACTTATAGTCAGTCTCCTGCGCTGTCCTGGCATATTTATGGAGCATGTCAGATCTGACAAAAAGGAGACTACCGAAATCGAAATCATCACGCAGACTGCCCAACTGATAATCGATACATGGGTGTGGTTCTTTCTTTCCGTCTTTTCTCTGGTAGTGGTCGGCATACACCATCGCCGCATCACTGTCAACAGCCACACGTAACAGACGTTCCAAGGCTGTATCGCCTATTTCGACAGGTGTCGTTTTAAGACTTATCAAGGCATATTCTGCGGTACTGTTTTCCTCGATGCTCAAAACAGTGTTTACCGAAAAGAAATTATTTACGATAATGAAGGTACAACCCTTTGGCAGTTCGTTCTCATACGCAGTATGTTCATCAACCAAAAGATAGATGTTCTTCACGGTCCTATCCCCGCTAAGTCGCTCTATTGTCTTACTAATTTCACCAATATCATCACATGGTAAAAAACAGTCTATTTTTTGTCTCATCGTTACTCTTTAAAGACACTCCCTGTACATACTTCGGAAGCAGAAAAATCTATTCAGATGCAAAAATAATAAATATTTTCCACAGCTACAAACTTTTTTATAAATATGTAAACTAATTGCAAAAAAAATGCTACCTTTGCAGTCGAAAATAAAAATCCATAAATTTAAATATCTATACAATGAGTGATTTCATTATGTTGGTAACCGTTTTGGTTACAGCTGTCACACTCGTAGCAGCAGCATACTTGATCGCAAAATTGTTAGGACCGCGCTCTTACAACAGAGTTAAAGGAGAACCGTTTGAAAGCGGTATTCCTACGAGGGGTTCCTCTTGGCTGCCTGTAGGAGTGGGTTACTATCTTTTTGCCATCTTGTTCCTGATGTTCGACGTGGAGACTGTTTTTCTGTATCCATGGGCGGTAGTGGTGAAGGATTTCGGTGTTAACGCTCTGCTTACCATCGGATTCTTCTTGTTAGTACTTGTNTTTGGTCTGGCATACGCCTGGAAGAAAGGAGCGTTGGAATGGAAATAAGAAAACCTTCTATCAAGAGTATACCATACGATGAGTTTAAGGACAACGAGTCTTTGGAGAAGATTGCCCAGGAACTCAACGACAGTGGTGTAAATTTTGTATTGGGAAATCTCGACGCTGCCATCAACTGGGGTAGATCAAATTCTTTATGGTCATTGACTTTCGCTACCTCATGCTGTGGTATCGAATTTATGGCAGTAGGTTGTGCGCGTTATGACTTCGCTCGTTTCGGTTTCGAGGTAACACGTAACTCTCCTCGTCAAGCAGACCTCATCATGTGTGCCGGAACCATCACCAACAAGATGGCTCCTGTGTTCAAGAGACTCTATGACGAGATGGCAGAACCTAAATACGTTATNGCCGTAGGTGGATGTGCCATCAGCGGTGGTCCGTTTAAATCCAGCTACCACGTGGTAAGAGGAATAAACGAGATAGTACCTGTGGATGTGTATATCCCCGGTTGTCCTCCTAGACCAGANGCTATTCTGTACGGAATGATGCANNTACAACGTAAGGTGAAGGTNGAGAAATTCTTCGGCGGTGCCAACCATAAGGAGAAGAAGCCTATCATCGTTACAGAGAACGACTGGCGCAACTACGAGGCTGAGCACGGAAAACTGATTCTTAACGAAAACCAGGTTGATTTCACACAACCACAGACAGAAAAGGAGGAGGCGCAATGAAACTGGAATTTAAGAGCTACCCATTGAGCGACTTTGCTTCGGAGATGGGCAAACTTAAGAGCGAGAAACATTTCGATTTCCTCGTAACTATCGTTGGAGAAGATTTCGGCGAAGAAGGACTTGGATGCGTTTATATCCTCGAAAATACAGATACTCACGAACGTATGAGTGTCAAGATGATTGCNGGCAGAGATGGTGATGAGTATTACATNCCGTCTGTNTGCAAGATATGGAAAGCNGCAGAACTTTTGGAAAGAGAAGTATTTGACTTCTATGGCATAAAGTTCTTAGGACATCCGGACATGCGTCGTCTNTATCTGCGTTCTGACTTCCAAGGATATCCTATGCGTAAGGACTACGACATGAGTCCTGAGAAGAACAAATTCCCTCTTAAGGACGATGTTGAACCNGATACGACNCAGGAATGGCTAACTCGACCAGAATGGTCATCTCACATACATCACTCATCCTCTGTTCAACGAGAACGACTATGTAGTAAACATCGGTCCTCAGTCACCCTGCNACACACGGTGTCGCTCCGTCTACAGACGATTCTCAACGGTGAGGAGATACTGAAGATATATCCACATTTGGGATATATCCATCGTGGTATAGAGAAAATCAGTGAGAGTTATACATATCCTCAGACTCTTGCCTTTGCCGACCGTCTCGACTACCTCAGTGCTATGATGAACCGTCATGCACTCGTNAGTGTCATCGAGGAAGGTATGGGTATAGAGCTCAGCGACCGTATACATTATATCAGAACGATAATGGATGAGTTGCAACGTCTCGACTCTCACCTGCTGTTCTTCGGTTGTTGCGCACAAGACTTAGGAGCACTCACCGCATTNCTGTATGGTATGCGTGACCGTGAGTATGTGCTCAACGTACTTGAGGAGACTACAGGTGGTAGACTTATCCAAAACTACTACCGTATTGGTGGTTGTCAGGATGATATAGACAAGAACTTCGTACAGGATGTACACAAGTTATGCGATTACCTNAAANGTATCTTTAAGGAGTATGACGATGTGTTCACCGATAATGTCATCGTACATAACCGATTTGAGAATGTCGGTACCCTATCGAAAGAAGATGTTATCAGTTACGGATGTACCGGTGGTACAGGACGTGCAGCCGGTTGGGCTTGCGACGTCAGAAAGAACCACCCTTACGATCTTTACGACAAAGTAGAGTTCGTACAACCGTTATATGATAAAGGTGACTCTATGAACAGACTGAAAGTTCGTTTAGACGAACTTCGTCAGAGTGTACATATTATAGAACANCTCATTGACAATATCCCTGCAGGTGACTTCTACATTAAGCAGAAGCCAATCATAAAAGTTCCTGAGGGACAATGGTATACCTCATGCGAGGGTAGTCGTGGTGAGATCGGTGTTTATCTTGATTCTCGCGGTGACAAGACCCCTTATCGTTTAAAGTTCAGACCAATGGGATTACCTCTCGTATCAGCTCTCGACGAGATGATGCGCGGAGAGAAGATCGCCGACCTTATTGCGGCTGGTGCTACCCTCGATTATGTGATCCCTGATATTGACAGATAAATAAAGATAGCAATGTTTGACTTTAGTATAGTAACAACATGGTTTGACAGTCTGCTGCGCACCACTCTTGGTCTGCCTGCATTCTGGACAATATTGATAGAATGTATTATTGTAGGTGTGCTCGTGTTGATAGCATACGCAGTATTTGCAATAATACTGATATTCATGGAACGTAAGGTGTGCGCATTCTTCCANTGCCGTCTCGGCCCGATGCGTGTTGGTCCATGGGGTATCTTCCAGGTCTTTGCCGATGTACTCAAGATGCTCATCAAGGAGATCTTCTTCGTTGACAGAGCAGATAAACTTCTGTATATTGTAGCACCGTTCCTCACCATCATTGGTAGTGTGGGAGCTTTCTGCTTCTTACCTTGGAACAAGGGTGCTTCGATTCTTGATTTCAACGTTGGCGTGTTCTTAATGACAGCCATCTCCAGTATCGGTGTCGTTGGTATGTTCCTCGCTGGTTGGGGATCAAACAACAAATATTCTGTTGTGTCTGCGATGCGTGGTGCCGTGATGCTTATCAGTTATGAGATGTCATTGGCACTGTGTCTTATTGCAGCTACAGTGTTTACGGGTACGATGCAACTCTCTGGCATAGTAGAGAGTCAGGCCGACGGTTGGTTGATATTCAAGGGACACATCCCTGCAATCATCGCATTNCTGGTATTCATCGTAGCAGGAAACGCCGAAGCGAANCGTGGTCCGTTCGACCTTGCAGAGGCTGAGAGCGAGTTGACGGCAGGATACCACACTGAATATTCCGGTATGGGATTCGGTTATTTCTANCTTGCNGAATTCCTCAACCTCTTTATCTGTGCAGGAATAGCCTCAACGGTATTCCTTGGCGGTTGGATGCCACTGCACATCCCTGGTCTGGATGGTTTCAACCAGGTAATGGACTATATCCCGGGTATCGTATGGTTCCTTGGAAAGGCATTCTTCATGGTATGGGTACTGATGTGGATAAAATGGACTTTCCCACGTCTGCGTATCGACCAGATATTGAAATTGGAATGGAAATATCTTATGCCATTGGCACTTCTGAACCTTGTTCTGATGACGGTGGTTGTGGCATTAGGACTTCATTTTTAAGTAACATTCATTGTTGATTAGAATTGAAAATGGAAAATAATAAATCATATTTCGCTGGAGCCTTTGGCGGTCTTAAGACACTGCTTACCGGTATGGGCGTCACCTGGAAGGAATTCTTCAAGAAGAAGGTGACGGAGCAGTATCCCGAGAACCGTAAGACCCAGCACATAGCAGAACGCCATCGTGGCACGCTGATAATGCCACACGATGAGGAAGGCAACAATAAGTGTGTTGCATGTAAACTCTGCGAGATGGCTTGTCCTAACGGCACCATTAAGGTGATACCGGAACAGGTGACAACGGCTGATGGTAAGAAGAAACGCATACTGAAAGACTATATCTACGATCTCGGAGATTGTATGTTCTGTCAACTGTGCGTCAANGCTTGTCCNCACGATGCCATCACCTTCGTGAAAGACTTTGAAAACTCGGTCTTCGACCGCGGTACTCTCGTACAACATCTGAATATCTATAAACCTTACGTNGATAACTCTACACCGGAACCTACAGAGGCAGAAAAAGCTGCAGCTGCGACGGAGACAAAACCTGAGGTGAAAGAGGTTAAGGCAGAAGATACGCAGAAAGTAGAATCTGANGTTAAAGAAAACAACAATACGGAGGATAAATAATGGAAATAACAGGTAATTTAGTAATGTTTGCTATCCTCGCAGTGGTAATACTCGGCAGTGCCNTATTATGTGTCACCACGAAGAGGATCATGAGAGCAGCGACCTTCCTGTTGTTTGTTCTCTTCGGTGTAGCAGGATTATATTTCATTCTCGACTACACATTCTTAGGAGCAGCGCAGATAGCTGTATACGCTGGAGGTATCACGATGCTGTATATCTTCGCCATCGCCCTTGTCAACAAGCGNACNCTNCAGGGTCTCTCTGAACGTATGCACGGTGGCATGGTGGTAAGCGGTCTGATAGTAACCATCATCGGTATGGTGACAGCAGTAGTGGTATTACTGAAAAATAAGTTTATTGATTTGTCTATGCAACAGGCNGACGTAGAGGTTCCGGTGGAGACCATCGGTAAAGCAATGGTNGGTGCTGAGAAATATCAGTACGTACTGCCATTCGAGTTTATCTCTATCTTCTTGTTAGCATGTATCATNGGTGGTCTCGTCATCGCCAGAAAGGATAAGGAATAGAATATGGTACCAGTAGAATGTTATTTTGTACTTAGCGCAATACTCTTCGCTATCGGTGTGTTCGGTTTCGTAACACGACGTAATATGATTGCCATGCTCATCTCATTCGAGCTTATCATAAATGCTGTGGACATCAACTTCGCTGCATTCAACAGGATGCTGTATCCCAACGGATACGAGGGNATGTTCTTCACNNTGTTCTCTATAGGTATGAGTGCCGCAGAGACAGCAGTGGCAATAGCTATAATAGTAAATGTTTACCACCGTCTTAAGAACGATCAGGTGAATAGTATAGAAAACTTAAAATTCTAAGATGATGGAANCGTTATATAGTTATTCTTTTCTGATACTCTTACTACCGATAATAAGTTTCCTTATTTTAGGATTATTCGGTATGAAGATGCCACATAAGGTGGCNGGACTTATTGGAACGACGTCATTAGGTATCGTGTTCCTGCTNTCTTGTTATACTGCATATCAGTATTTCATCGGTGTAGGCAGAGTTGACGGACTATACCCTGTTGTCACGGTATTCGATTTNACATGGTTGGATTTCGGCACCATAGCTGGNTGTCATCTGATTTTTGATATCGGTTTCCGACTTACTCCTATCTCGGTGATGATGCTCATCGTCATATCTACGGTAAGTTTCATGGTACATATATATAGTTTCGGATATATGCACGGTGAGAAGGGATTCCAACGTTATTATGCGTTCCTCTCTCTCTTCACCATGAGTATGTTGGGACTCGTTGTAGCAACAAACATCTTCCAGATGTATCTCTTCTGGGAGTTGGTGGGTGTATGTTCATATCTGCTTATCGGATTCTACTATCCACTTCATGCAGCCGTAGCCGCATCGAAGAAAGCATTTATAGTAACACGTTTTGCCGANNTGTTCTTCCTTATCGGTATATTGTTCTACAGCTTCTACGTTGGCACATTCAGTTTCGATCTGTCTTTGATGGATCCGGAACAGTTGGCACGTCTGCAGAANGCAGCATGGATATTGCCTACGGCTCTNTTCCTGATGTTTATCGGTGGTGCCGGTAAGAGTGCGATGTTCCCACTGCATATCTGGTTGCCAGATGCTATGGAAGGTCCAACACCTGTATCTGCACTTATCCACGCCGCTACGATGGTTGTGGCAGGTGTATACCAGGTTGCTAGTCTCTTCCCTATATGGATGCAGTTTGCACCGGAGACATTACATTACGTAGCATATATAGCAGCTTTCACTGCATTCTACGCAGCAGCTGTAGCTTGCTGTCAGAGCGATATAAAGAGAGTCTTGGCCTTCTCTACCATCTCACAGATCGGTTTCATGTTGGTTGCACTTGGCGTATGTATGCCTGAAGCAGGTCATGAGACCACTATCGTGGCTAATACAACAGCAGAATACAACCACGCAGGTGGTTTGGGTTATATGGCTGGTATGTTCCACCTCTTCACCCACGCTATGTTTAAGGCTTGCTTGTTCTTAGGAGCAGGATGTATTATCCACGCTGTACACAGCAACGAGAAGATGTACATGGGAGGACTGAGAAAATATATGCCTATCACGCATATCACCTTCCTTATCTCTTGTCTCGCTATTGCAGGTATTTGGCCTTTCTCAGGATTCTTCTCAAAAGATGAGATATTAGTAGCATGCTACGAGTTCTCTCCTGTAATGGGCGTGATAATGAGCGGTATAGCAACGATGACGGCATTCTATATGTTCCGTCTGTACTACGTTATCTTCTGGGGTAAGAGTTACTATGAAGAGAATAAGGACAATGGCGCTCACGAACCACATGAGGCTCCTCTTACAATGACCATCCCTCTGATAGTACTGTCAATAATAACATGTATGTGTTGGGCACTGCCTGCAGGACATTTCATTTCTGCCAATGGTCAGAGCTTCGACCTGCATACCAACTGGCCTGTAGCGATAAGCAGTACGATACTCGCTATCTGCGGTATCTTACTTGCTACATACATGTACAAAGGTAAGGAGACACCTGTTGCCGATTATCTGGCAAAGAAATTCCCTACCCTTCACGAGGCAGCATATCGCCGTTTCTATCTTGATGAGATATGGATGTTCGTCACACATAAGATAATATTCCGTTGTGTAAGTACTCCTATAGCATGGTTCGACCGTCATGTTATCGATGGTTCAATGAATTTCATGGCATGGGCATCACAGGCTGCCGGCGATTCAATACGTATCTGGCAGAGTGGAGATGTCAGGAAATATGCTATCTGGTTCTTGTCAGGAACAGTGGCTCTTACGTTGTTCTTACTTGCATTAATATAATTAAGGAGAAGAGAAAATGAGTATATTAACAATATTTGTACTGATTCCTGCTCTTATGTTACTGGGACTATGGATAGCCCGTAACGTTAATCAGGTACGCGCCGTAATGGTAGTAGGTNCATCAGCATTGTTACTACTGGCTATATGGCTAACGATAGATTTCATACAACAGCGTCACGGTGGCAACACCGATNTGATGNTGTANACATACAGTGTTGAATGGTTTAAACCGCTTAACATCTGCTACTCAGTGGGTGTTGACGGAATATCCGTGGTGATGTTACTGCTTTCTGCCATCATCGTGTTCACTGGAACATTTGCATCTTGGCAACTGAAACCGCTCACTAANGAATATTTNCTNTGGTTCACCTTCCTGTCGATCGGTGTGTTTGGATTCTTTATCTCCACCGACCTCTTCACGATGTTTATGTTCTACGAGGTGGCACTTATCCCTATGTACCTTCTTATCGGTGTTTGGGGTAGTGGTAACAGAGAATATGCAGCGATGAAACTGGTGCTCATGCTTATGGGTGGTAGTGCTCTGCTTATCCTCGGTATCCTCGGTATATACTACTTCAGTGGTGCNACGACGATGAACCTGCTCGAGATAGCAGAGAATCATCTGATGCCNCACGACAAACAGGTAATATTCTTCCCGTTTGTGTTCATCGGTTTCGGTGTTCTTGGAGCTCTCTTCCCATTCCACACATGGAGTCCAGACGGTCACGCTTCAGCGCCTACGGCAGTATCTATGTTGCATGCCGGAGTACTGATGAAATTAGGAGGTTACGGTTGCTTCCGTATCGCCATGTATCTTATGCCTTACGCAGCACAGGAGTTGTCTTGGATATTCCTTATCCTCACTACTATCAGTGTTGTATATGGAGCCCTATCGGCATGTGTACAGACAGACNTGAAATACATCAACGCCTACTCATCAGTTAGTCACTGTGGTCTCGTACTCTTCGCCATCCTGATGATGACCAAGACAGCTTGTACGGGTGCTATTCTACAGATGTTGTCACATGGTTTGATGACGGCACTNTTCTTCGCNCTCATCGGTATGATATACGGTAGAACACATACTCGTGATGTCCGTAAGTTAGGCGGTCTGATGAAGATTATGCCTTTCCTCAGTGTAGGTTATGTCATAGCAGGTCTTGCCAACCTCGGTCTACCGGGTTTCTCTGGTTTCGTGGCAGAGATGACGATCTTCGTCGGTTCATTCTCCAACAACGANCTCTTCCANCGTACCGCAACGATTATAGCATGTACGAGTATCGTAGTAACNGCNGTTTANATCCTGCGTGTTGTAGGTAAGATACTATACGGTAAGGTTGCCGATCCTCACTATGAGACATTGACAGATGCCACTTGGGACGAGCGTTTCGCNGTGTCATGCCTTATCTTCTGCGTTGCAGGACTNGGTATCGCTCCACTGTGGGCAAGTAACGTGATAACAGATGCTGTAGGTCCTATCATCGAACATATAACAACTGTTGCAGCACTTTAATAANGATTATTAAATAGAAAGATATGAATTACGGTCAATTTCTAAATATGATTCCAGAGGCTACACTCACACTAATACTGATATTAGTGTTTCTAGCCGATTTCGCTTTTCATAAGAGCGAGAGCAAACATAAGGTGCTGAGCGGTCTGGCTATAACAACGATGATACTACAGATTATACCATGTTTCATGGCAGAACCTGTATCTCTCTTCGGTGGTCTATACGCAACAACAGCNGCAGGTAACGTGATGAAGATTGTGATGACCATGGCTACGGCAATAGTTGTTATCATGTCACAGGAATGGCTGTCACGCGAANATATACGTGACAAAGANGGTGAATACTATATGCTCGTCATCTCNACNCTTCTTGGTATGTACATGATGATNAGTTCNGGCAACTTCCTCATGTTCTTCCTTGGACTCGAGATGGCATCAATACCTATGGCATGNNTGGTAGCTCTCGATAAAAAGAGTAACGAGAGTGCCGAGGCCGGAGCAAAATATATTCTGATGGCGATGTTCTCATCAGGTATCATGCTCTANGGTCTGTCACTGATATACGGAAGTGTAGGTACACTGTATTTCGAGGATGTGGCAGCAAAGCTGCAGAGTTCTAGCAATAATGCGTTAAACATTATGGGTCTNGTATGTTTCTTTAGTGGACTNGGTTTCAAGATNTCNNTNGTACCNTTCCATTATTGGACNGCCGACACCTATCAGGGNGCTCCTACAAACGTAACGGGATACCTGAGTGTTGTATCTAAAGGTGCAGCAGCTTTTGCTCTNATCGCCATACTNATGAAGGTCTTCGGATCTATGGTAGAGCAGTGGCAATATATGATCGAGGTAGTTATCGTACTAAGTATCACGATAGCCAACCTCTTCGCATTAAAACAGAAGAACCTGAAACGCTTCATGGCGTTTAGTTCTATATCACAGGCAGGATANGTGATGTTGGCAGTACTCGCCAACAACCAGTACGGTGTAACAGCTTTGACATACTATATACTCTGTTATGTCGTTGCCAACCTAGCCGTATTCGCTGTTATCAGTGCTATNGAGGAAAACAACAACGGTACTGTAGATATGGATGCCTACAACGGTTTATATAAGACCAANCCTAAACTGTCATTACTCATGACGTTGGCTTTGTTCTCNTTGGCAGGTATACCACCGTTCGCAGGAATGTTCTCAAAGTTCTTCGGTTTCATGGCAGCTGCCAGCACCCAGAACTATTGGATATACATAGTATTGTTCATCGCACTTGTAAACACAATCATAAGCTTGTTCTACTATCTGATGATAGTCAAGGCAATGTATATCAAGGACAGCGAGTCACCACTACCCTACTTCAAGACAAAATGTAGTACTAAGGTAGCTCTCACCGTATGTACGGCAGGAGTGCTGCTGTGTGGTGTATGCTCTTGCATCTACGACTGGATATTTACAGCGCAGCTGTAAATATCTAGTTGATAGTTGATAATGGATAATTGATAATTAAATTCTTAATAATGTCGCGAAGCGACCAACTATCAATTATCAACTATCAATTATCAATTAAAAAAAGTTTCTCCTGAAAGCAACGGCTTTCAGGAGAAACTTTTTTTGAGCCTCTTGTCGGATTCGAACCAACGACCCCGAGATTACAAATCACGTGCTCTGGCCAACTGAGCTAAAGAGGCGGGTGGGCAAGCTGCTCATATCGCGCCGCTACGACCTGCTGCCTTTGCTACGTTCCCGTCCTGGAGGATTCACAGGGAGCTGGCCGTATGAGACTTGCCCGTTTTCGGGTGCAAAGGTACTACTTTTTTGTGTTCCGCCAAAGAAAAAGACGAAAAATCTTCATTTTTTTTGTTTTTTTTTCTATAATATGACTTAAAATGAGTATCTTTGCAGCGAAATTAAGCTTTCTAATAATATAGAGAGACGATATGACAGCAGAAGAATATACACAATTTAAAGCTTTCGTGAAGCAAGACGGCCTATACATCGCCGCCTTATGGACGGTGAGTTTCGCCTGTATCATAGGCGAGTTCACCTGGCGGCCCCTCGGCTCCATAGGCATATTCATTGCCCTCCTGACGCCCTTCTTCGTGGTCAACCGCCTGAGGCGATACCGGGACTGGGGCCTCAACGGCAAGATCTCCTTCGCCAGGGCATTCACCTACGGCGTTACGCTCTTCCTCGCCGCGTCGCTGCTCTTCGCACTCGTGCAATACATTTATTTCCAGTTTATCGACAAAGGATACCTCCTGGAGCAGTACAACCTTATAATGTCGAGCAAGGCGATGCAGGAGGCGATGGCGGCATACAACGTGAAACAGCAAATGGAGCAGAGTCTGCAGATGATGTCGCAAATGACCGCCATGGAGAAGGCGGCGAATATGTTGCCTATGAACATCTTCATCGGCGTGCTGATGAGCCTGCCGATAGCAATGATAATGAAAAGAGACAAAGCCACGGCACAGTCATCGGCCGGAGGCGATAACATAAATAATTAAGGAGAATATGGACATATCAGTAATCGTACCGCTATACAACGAAGAGGAGTCGCTCCCCGAGCTCTACCAGTGGATAGAGAGGGTGATGAAAGAGAACAATTTCACCTTCGAGGTAATCTTCGTCAACGACGGTAGCACCGACGGCTCCTGGAACGTCATCGAGGAGCTGAGCAAGAAAAGCCCCAATGTGAAAGGCATAAAATTCAGACGCAACTACGGCAAGAGCCCGGCACTCTACTGCGGCTTCGACAGGGCACAGGGCGACGTGGTAATCACTATGGACGCCGACCTGCAAGACTCCCCCGACGAGATTCCCGAGCTCTACCGGATGATTAAGGAAGACGGTTACGACCTTGTGAGCGGATACAAGCAAAAGAGATACGACCCGCTGTCGAAGACGATACCCACAAAGCTCTTCAACGCCACGGCGAGGAAAATCAGCGGCATTCACAACCTCCACGACTTCAACTGCGGACTCAAGGCCTACAGGAAAGAGGTGGTGAAAAACATCGAGGTGTATGGCGAGATGCACCGCTACATACCCTACCTCGCTAAGAATGCCGGCTTCGACAAAATCGGAGAGAAGGTGGTGCACCACCAGGCAAGGAAATACGGAAGCTCGAAATTCGGACTCAACAGGTTCTTCAACGGATACCTCGACCTCATCACGCTGTGGTTCCTCTCCAGTTTCGGACGCAAGCCGATGCACGTCTTCGGCTTCCTCGGCTCCCTGATGTTCTTCCTCGGCTTCCTCGCCGCCCTCATCATCGGAATAAACAAGCTCGTCTGCCTCTCCCGCGGCATTCCGCAGCCACTCGTAACGCAGTCGCCCTATTTCTACATCGCCTTGGTGATGATGATCATAGGCACCCAGCTCTTCGTGGCCGGCTTCCTGGGCGACCTCATCAGCCGCTCCTCGCAAGGCAGAAACGACTATCAGATAGAAAAGGAAATAAAATAAATAAGGAAAATGAAGAAACTCGTGCCCATACTGCTTCTCGCCATGCTGCTCACGGCCTGCTCCTCCATAGAGTGTCCGCTGAACAATGTGGTGTCAACGGTATTCACATTGCGTAAAGACTCCTTACGGCCCGACACCCTCCTCGACACGCTCACCGTTTACACGAAAAGGAGCGACGGCACCGACACCATACTCGTAAACAAACTCATAGGCGTCAGCGAATTCGACATCCCTATGGGGCACACGAGCGAGAAAGACGAGCTCTATTTCGTCATCGGAGAATTTACCGACAAGGTGACGATAACGAAAACCAACCAGCCGCATTTCGAGTCGGTG
>Ga0065708_1006482_pt1 | contig 78465 bp, 59 predicted proteins | sample Hoacrofraction12_2_FD_59095 | JGI IMG/M metagenome (GOLD analysis project Ga0065708, IMG submission 59095) | Hoatzin crop microbial communities from Cojedes, Venezuela, sample from fiber fraction 12 v1 | ecosystem: Host-associated > Birds > Digestive system > Esophagus > Crop | place: Venezuela... | reverse complement strand
AAAGCATATTGAGTAAACAAGTATAACAAAAAAAGGCGCTCCTCCCACCTCTCAAGAGAAGTGGGTTTCCGCGCCTAATAATTTTATGAAAATATCCAAAGGCGCACTACTTTTTGAATGCGTAGCTGAACCCGCCTACCTTGTCCCAGTCCCCCCTTGTGAAGTCGGGCACCTCTACAGGCATGCTTCCGTTCTCCAGGGAAAGGCGTGAAAGGGGTCCGATACAGCACCACTCGGCCATGTCATAGACGTCCATGTCCATGGGAAGTCCATTGCGAAGGCAGTATATGAGCCTGTAGTCCATTATGTAGTCCATTCCGCCGTGGCCTCCTACCTCCTTTGCAAGATTCTCGAGCTCCGGAGTGAGGATTTCGCTAGGGTACATTGCCAGCAGGCTGTCAAGGGCCGCTCCTCCATACACCTTCTCCCCTGAAAGGTTCTGGTAGTCGACATTGGCAGCACCACCATCCCTAAGACACACCTGCCTAACCGGGTACTTTCCAGCATAGCCGTCGGTCCCAACCAGCTGGTACATTCTGCTATACGGACGAGGAGTCATGACATCATGCTCGACAAGGATTGTCTTCCCCTTTGCCGTACGGACAATGGAGCAGGTGACATCCCCGTTTGCAAACTTTTCCGGATTCTCCATGCCTCTGGCTTTGGCATGCTTCGGTCCGTTGAACGAATCGGTATCCATCGCGACAAGGGTAGTCATCCTGTCGCCCCNGTGGATGTTTAGAGCCTGGCATACAGGACCAATGCCGTGGGTGGGATATACGTCTCCGCGCAAAGTGCTGTTTATCTTCAGCCTCCAGCTGTCCCAGTAGGCATCCCAGAACGGATCCAGGTTATGGAGGTAGGAGCCCTCCGCATGTATGATCTCACCGAATGCTCCCTTCCGGGCCATTTCAAGGGCGGCCATCTCGAAGAAGTCGTAGCAGCAGTTCTCAAGCATTACGCAGTGCACCCTCTTTCTTTCAGCCATGTCAACAAGGGCCCATATATCCTCCATCGTTGTGGCAGCAGGGACCTCTATCGCTACATGCTTGCCGTTTTCCATGGCGCTTAGCGCTACGGGAACGTGGTGGGCCCAGTCCGTACATATGTATACCAGATCCACGTTCTTATCCGCACACAGATTNTTGTAGGCATCCTCCGCACCGGTATATTCCGCCGCTTTCGGGAATCCTCTTTTTTCAAGGGCCTTCTGGCTGCTTTCAATCCTTTCCGGGACGACATCGCAAAGGGCTGTGATCTTGATACCTGGAACATAGGTATATCTTTCGACCGCATCTCCTCCCCTCATTCCGAGTCCCACGAATCCCACCCTTACGGTATCAAGTGGTTCCGTAGTGAGCCCAAGGACGCTTTCCTGCCCGCTCTGACGCTCGGGAACAGCTGTCTTTATGGGAACATTGGACGTTTTCTGAGAGCATCCCGCAAGGAATAGCGCAACTGCAAGGGACAGGATGATGTTTCGCGTTTTCATGGCATTGGTGCAATATTGCGATAAAGTGTTGAAAAATGTGGCATTGGCATCCACGAAAAGCGGATGCACACAAATTTAGTCAATATCAGCCTAAAATGCGTCAGGGAAAGGAACGAAGTTCCAAATCGCAGTAAAGAATACCCAAAACATGTAAATTAGTGCAGTTTGGAATGCTCAAAATATGTAAATTTGCGCAGTTTGCGGATTTTATTCCTTATCTTTGCTATATAATTAATCGGCGATGATAGACAAAAGAACATTGGAATTCATCCTGACTGACCAGCAGGAGGAAATGGAAGAAAGGGACAAGGAAGAGCTTTGCCACAGGACCGAGGAGAAGCTTGTAGATATGACTAGTCCGCAGGCTCAGGTTGTCATCGGTGTACGGCGCAGCGGCAAGTCTACGCTTTGCTATCAGGCTTTGCAAGCTGCCGGTGTGAAGTATGCTTATGCAGACTTCGACGATGAGCGTCTGTACGACCTCAAAGCCGAGCAGTTAAACGATGTGCTGGAGGTACTCTACAAAATATACGGCGACTTCAACTATCTTTTTCTCGACGAGATTCAGAATGTGGATGGCTGGCATCTTTTCGTCAACCGGATGTTGCGTAGAAAGATGCACGTCATAATAACGGGCTCGAATGCCAAACTCCTGAGCGGTGAACTGGCGACACATTTGTCGGGACGTAACAAGGAAATACCTTTGTTCCCCTTCTCTTTCAGGGAGTTCTGCACTCTGAAGCAGGTGGAGACCGAACGGATGACCACCAAAGCGGAAGCTTTTCGGAGGGCGGCGTTCGATGAATACATGAAGCAGGGCGGTTTCCCCGAGCTTATGACCATTGCACACAACAGGTCATACGTACAAGACCTGGTGAACAACATTCTCCAACGCGACATAGAGCAACGTTACAAGGTCAGATACAAGGCGGCATTCGAATCGCTTTCCCATCACCTTCTGAACAATGCGCCAACCATTGTCGTTCCACGGGAGCTGGCCAACACGTTTGATATCAAGTCGGAACATACCGCCAAAAACTATGTCAACTATCTGAAGCAGGCCTATTTGCTGGCCGGCATCCAGAAATACTCCCCAAAGAGCAAGGTGAGGTTGTCGCAGGAGAAGGTGTACGCCATAGACGTGGCGATGATGGACCGTCGGGAGAACGCCTTCGCTGGAGATAATCTGGGGCACCGGCTTGAAACCATTGTCCTTGTACACCTTATGCGCAAGTGTAAGATGATGGGATTGGATGTGTATTATCTGAATGAACGTTCCGGCGAATGTGATTTTGTGGTCTGCAAGGGCCGCACTGTCGTACAGGCCATACAAGTTTCCTACGACATCTCCGCCAAAAAGACCCGCAAACGCGAACTTTCAGGTCTGTTGCTTGCCGCCGGAAAGACTGGATGCAAAGATTTGCTTCTGCTGACAGACCATGAAAGTGGAACCGTTGAAATGAAAGGAAAGACGATAAGGATTCAGCCAGTTTACGAATGGAGCCTGGAGCTTGGAGTGTGATATGAAAAACCAAATAAGTGTTCAAATTAATGCATAGCTTAACCGCATTCATTGTCTCAGTCTCCCATTGCCAAATCAGACATCTCGACAGGCATACTTCCGCTTTCTTCCCATGTAAAGGGAAAGGCCGGCGCGAGGCCAGCCTTTCCCAATAAATGTCTTTGAACCACGCACTCCATAAGGTCAACCCCTATGCAGGCGAGCTCCCCTTGCCTAAGCCTTCCTTATCTTTCCAAGGACCATCCTGACGGTATCAGGCCCCATCTTCAGAGTGCCAGCCTCTATCTCTTTCACTGCATCATAGAGTATTGAGTTGACAGGAGTGGGGACCCCAGCCTTGGCTCCGTACTTCTTCACATTTCCGCAGAGAAACTCTATCTCTGTCTTCCTTCCGTTCAGGATGTTGAGAAGCTGCGTAGTGCGGGTGTTCTCATGGTGCCTGACGAGCCTTGGCATGGCAAGCTTGAACCATAGCTTTTTTATGCAGGAGTCGCCGTCTGCATACTTGTAGTAGTCAACGCCCTGCAATACGGGGAAAACCACTCCGTTCGCCTTTCCCACCTTCATAACCTCCCTCGCGGAGCGTGCTATTATCTCGCGGCAGTTCCAATCCTTCGTTATCTCTCCGAAGGTTCCGCCATAGAGGACGGCTGCCATCGAGAAAGAGCAGTTGACAAGAAGCTTGCACCACCTGGCGCCAAGGAAGTTTGTCTCGAAATGTTCCTTGCATGCCTTCGAAAGGAGGTTGCGGGCATTCATCGCCTGGTGGGTGGTGACCCCTTTCATCTTTCCGACATGGGCCCACAGGTGCTCTGCATCGGAATGGACGCGGCACACGCCGGGGGCAATCAGCTCGGCATTTCCGTCAAGGGTGGCTCCCATCACGCGGTTGGTCCCGAGTACCTCTGCAAGTGACATCTCCGGAAGGCCGTTCTGAAGAGTAACGATGACTCCGTCGTCTTTCAAAAGACCGTCAAGGATTTCGATTATGTCTGCATTGGAAACTCCGCTAACGGTAAGGAATATCACATCGTATCCCGGAGTGATTTCATCCGGGAAGTACGCCTTGACGGGTGTGGACAGTTCTATGGAGCCCTCAAGACGGGCACCGTTCTTTCTGAGGGCCTCGACCTGCACGGGATTGATGTCAACCAGGTCTATCTGCTCTCCGCTTTTGGTGATAAGTGCACCTAGGAGGGTCCCTATGGAGCCTGCTCCGTAAATGGCCGCTTTCATGAAAAGTGATGAAAAATTTTTGTAAGATAGGCAAATATCGTCAACCTTCAAAATTTTTCTTCCGGCATCTCCTCCCACGCGCATGCTTGGGGAGCCCCTAGCGTATCGAAAGTTTGCGCACTTTCCGTTTTTTGGTGCTATATTTGCAGGTTAAAACGTTTTGATACAGAATTTTTCAATGAAAAGGACATTCGCCCTTGCAAGCGCAATACTGCTCTTTCTCACCGTCTCATGCTCCAAGAATGAAGTCGGGGAGAAGGCGCATCCAATGAACATAACATTCAACATAGTGGATGAAGAGGAGGACACGAAGGTCAGCATGAACCGCTACGGCTCCGAAGGATCCTACAGGTACGACCTCACATGGGAGAGCGGAGACGTCCTGTTCAGCCAGTACTTCAACGGCGGGGAGTTCTTCCTCGACGAGTTCTCGCTCCAGAGCGGAGGTGGAAGCCATTCAGGAAAGTTCAGATGCTCCGACAGCCACATCTCCCAGGTCGGAGTCGTGAAGTTCACGGTCTTCCACCCCATGTACTCTTCCGTTGACAGCGAAGGGGACTACCTGTGGTGGGACCAGAGCACACAGACCGGAAAGCTCTCCGACATCGGAAAGTACGTCTACATGTTCAAGGTAATCGCAATGGAGGACGGGCAGTATCTGAATGAAGGTATCTACACCATCAACCCCCACTCCATGGTGATAAAGCTCCCAAAGGGGAACACACTTGTAGAAGGGCTTGACGGAAATGCTACGGCGAAGATCTCCGTTTCAGGAAAAAGCTTCGCATCCGTATGGAACAACTACCATGAGATTTCGGATAACAGCGTGACAGTGCAGGGAGTGACCCTCGAGGATGGATCGACAACCGAGGACACCTTCTTCGTATTCGCATGCTTTGACAACGCCACCGTGGACGTGACCCTCGACCTTACGGCAAACGGAAAGACCTACACATGGTCGTTCCCCGAAAAGATGCTCTCGGTCGACACCGTCTACAACCTCGCACAGAGCGCCATGGAAACCTACGGGCAGTAGGATTCTCCACAATATGGATATGCATTCAAAAAGCCAGGCGGCCCATCCCGGGTGACCTGGCTTGAAAATTCTGTACAAAAAAAACTTTACCTCGTCCAAATATACATCTGCAATTCCGCCCGGCAAAGCCACGCAAGGGGCTTTCGTGAAGGTTTAACCCGATCTTAACACTTCCTTAACCTAGACGTAACATCAGAGTCTCTCCCCTTTTCAAATCCATCTCTTTTTGCTAAGTTTGCACAATACCGTTTGCCAATGAGAAGAGCCGCTCAAATACTCCTTTCCCTGCTTCTTTTCCTCCAAGGCTTCACATGTCTGGGACAGGTCTCCCATGAAGAATTCAGAAGGGAGGAATTCATTTCCTGCAGCGGGGACACAATCCCCTACCGCATTCTAGAGCCGAAAGACAAGGTCGAAGGGAAACGCTACCCCCTCATCCTTTTCCTGCATGGCGCAGGGGAAAGGGGAAACGACAACAAGGCGCAGCTAACGCACGGAGCCGAAATGTTCCTCGACCCGGAACTGAGGGCGAAGTACCCTGCATTCGTCATATTCCCGCAGTGTCCAAAGGACGGATACTGGGCTTACGGGAACCGTCCGGATAGTTTCACCCCGGAGTCCATGCCTGAGGACCCTCCCCTCACAAAGGAAACCGAAGCCCTTAGGGAGCTGCTCGAATCCTACATGGGAAGAAATGACGTACATTATAAGAAGGTATACATAATAGGCCTTTCCATGGGAGGCATGGCGACCTACGACATGGCGATCCGCTACGGGGACATAGTGGCCGCGGCCGTTCCCATCTGCGGAACCGTGAATCCTGAGCGGCTGAAGAGTTCCCCCTACACTGGAAACATCGCATGGAGGATATTCCACGGAGACGCCGACCCGGTTGTGACCGTGGAAGGATCAAGGCAGGCGGCAAAGGTTCTGAAAGATATGGGTGCGCCCGTGGAGTACATCGAGATTCCGGGGTGCGGACACGAAAGCTGGAAGGTCGCATTCCAGAGGGAAGATTTCCTTCAGTGGCTGTTCGCCCAGAAAAAGACATCCCCGTTCGATTCCAACTACCGCAACTTCGATGAGTCCAAGGTACCGCCCTACACCCTTGAAGACCCGCTCACATTCAAAAGCGGGAGGAAGGTCCGGAGCGTCCGGCAGTGGAGAAGGCGCCGCAGTGAACTTATCGGCATGTTCGAAAGGGAGATGTATGGAAAGGCTCCCGTTGGAAAGCCCTCCGGAATGAGGTTCGAAGTGGTCTCGGAAGACAGGAACGCCTTCGGCGGAAAGGCCACCCGAAGGGAAGTGGACATCCATCTTTCCCCGGAAAGCAGACAGCGCATAAGGCTTCTTGTCTACATTCCCAACAACCGCACCGGAAAGGTCCCCGCATTCCTGGGGCAGAACTTCTGCGGCAACCAGACCGCCGAACCTGGCGGAGCGGACTCATTCCGCTGGGAGATGGAGTATGTGGTTTCAAGGGGATATGCCACCGCGACATACTTCTGCGGTGACGTGGATCCCGACTTTGACGACGGCTTCCATAACGGAGTGCACGGCCTGTTCGGTCCAAAGGAGCGCAAGGGCGGCGACTGGGCGACATTCGCTGCCTGGGCGTGGGGACTTTCAAGGGCGCTTGACTACCTTCAGACAGACCCGGACATCGACGGGAGCAAGGTAATCGTACACGGACACTCCCGGATGGGCAAGACCGCACTGTGGGCTGGAGCGCTTGACGAAAGGTTCGCCGCCGTCATAAGCAACTCCTCCGGATGCGGAGGGGCCGCCCTTTCGAAAAGATGGTTCGGACAGACGGTAAAGGACATCCAGCAGAAATTTCCCCACTGGTTCTGCGCCTCCTTCAGGAAATACTCCGACAACGAGGCATCCCTTCCCTTCGACCAGCACGAGCTCCTGAGCCTCATAGCTCCGCGTCCCCTGTATGTGCAGAGCGGAGCCGATGACAGGGGTTCAGATCCACTGGGAGAGTTCCTCGGCCTTTGTGGCGCCGCACCCGTATACGCCCTTTACGGACTTCACCCGATAAAGGGAGACACGCTCCCTCCCGTAGAGAGTCCCATACTCACCGATTGCATGGGACACCACATAAGAAGGGGTGGTCACCAGATACTTCTATATGACTGGGTGCAGTACTGCAACTTCGCAGACTCTCTTGTCCGGTAGGGGGGATTTTTGTCGAGAGAATCGGGAATTCTGTCGATTTTAGTTGACACGGGCTTCACCTTGACATAATTTCGCAGGCGGATTCGAAATGGATCCACCAGATTAGAAGCGAAAAAACATGTCAAGCATGAAAAAGATAGCAATTCTTTCAGCAGTCCTCCTGTCAGCCGGCACCCTGGCCTTCGCCCAGGAAAGCGCAAAGCCTGACACACTTACCATAGAGAGCGGTCCGGTATGGACCCTCCAGGACTGCATCAACTATGCTGTGGAGAACAACATCTCCCTGCAGCAGAGCCGTAACAACTACCTCTCTAGTCTTGAGGACACCTACCTTGCAGAGGCAGCCCAGCTCCCTACCGTGAGCGGAAGCCTTTCGGGAAGCGGCAGCAACTACCCCTTCGGTGACGACTCGTTCTCATCACTGAGCCTCACCCCGGGTGTCAATGCAAGCATGACCCTTTTCCAGGGCGGAACCCTCAAGAACAACATAAAGAAATCCCGCATCCAGAACTCCATAGACTCCCTGTCCGTGGAGCAGAATGCCATTGACATAAAGATAGCAATAATAGAGGCATACATGAGGTGCCTTTACGCCCGCGAAGCCATAACCGTCAACGAAAAGATCGCCGACGCCAGCAAGACTTCACGAGACCGCGCCTACGAAATGTGGAAGGCCGGCTCCATAAGCAAGGTTGACTACACCCAGCTCGAGAGCCAGTGGTACAGCGACCGCTACCAGGTAACCACCTCAAGGGTCGCTTTTGACACCTACAAGCTTCAGCTCAAGCAGCTCCTCGAGCTTGGAGTTAACGAGGACATCACCCTCGCCGGAAGCGACGCGACCGACGAGGAAGCCCTGGCGATGATCCCCGACAAGGCGACCGTCTATGAGAATGCCCTCCAGACTCTGCCCGAGGTGAAGAGCGGAGACCTTGCGATAGACGTTGCTGAGCTTGAGGAGAAGAACGCAAAGGCTGGCTACCTACCCACGGTTACCGCAAACGCCGGCATAGGCTCGACATACTCCTACCTTACAAACTCCGCAAGCGGCAACGACGCCTTCGGGACACAGCTTGGGGACTACTTCCATGAGAATGTGGGCGTTACGGTAAGCATCCCCATCTTCTCGGCAAGGAAGAACAAGACGGCAGTCAACAAGGCCCATCTCTCTTACATAAACAGCCAGCTTGACAAGAAAAGCACCCAGATGGCAGTCCTCTCAGACGTGGAGACGACATGGCTGAACGCCGTATCCGCACAGAGCCAGTTCATTTCGGCCAGGGAGCAGCAGGAATACGCACAGCAGAGCTTCGACCTGACAAAGGAGCAGTTCCGCCTGGGAATGAAGAACATCGTGGAGCTTATAACAGCCGAGAATTCACTTCTGCAGGCAGCCCAGAGCGCCCTGCAGGCAAAATACACCGCCCTTCTCAACAAGGAAGTCCTCGAGGTATACCAGGGGCTCCAATAGGGCGCAGGACTCTCACCACAACACAAAATATAAATAGGAAAACCAGACTAACGACAAAGAATATAAAAAGTACGCGATATGAAAAAGAAAACCATCATCCTAGTGAGCATCTGCGCCCTTGCGGTCCTTGCCGCAGCGATACTGCTTCTCCGCCCGTCGAAGAAGTCGCAGATAAGCCTTGAGACCGGTTCTGTCGAGAAGATTGACATCACCAACTCCGTCACAGCCACAGGTACCGTAGAGCCGGTGACCAGCGTAGACGTCGGAACCCAGGTATCCGGTATCGTTGAGAAACTCTACGTCGACTACAACGACGTAGTGAAAGAGGGACAGGTAATCGCCGAAATGGACAAGTCCACCCTCGAGGCCGAGTACAAGACAGCCCAGGCTGCCCTCACAAGCGCAAAGGACGAGTACATCTACAGACAGAAGGAGTACAACAGGGTGAAGACCCTTCATGACAAGGAACTGGTAAGCGACTCTGAGTACGACCAGTCACTGTACTACTACCAGACAGCCAAGAGCTCATACGAGCAGGCACAGACCTCCCTTGTCAAGGTAAACCGCAACCTAGGCTACGCTACAATCACCTCCCCTATCGACGGAATCGTGATTTCAAGGGCGGTCGAGGAAGGACAGACAGTAGCGGCAGGGTTCGAGACCCCTACCCTTTTCACAATAGCAAAGGACCTTACCAAGATGAGGGTCATCGCTGACGTAGACGAGGCCGACATAGGCCAGGTACAGGAAGGACAGAGGGTTGACTTCACCGTTGACGCATATCCGGACGACACCTTCGAGGGACTTGTTAGCCAGGTCCGTCTTGAAGCCACCACGACTTCCAACGTAGTTACATACGAGGTTGTGATAACCGCATCCAACCCCGACCTCAAGCTTAAGCCGGGCCTGACCGCCAACGTCACGATCTACTCCGAGGAGAAGCCTGATGTGCTATCCGTTCCTACGAAGGCCCTTCGCTTCACTCCCGACAAGGAGATCCTCTCAAAGCTCGGCTACACTCTTGACGAAAGCGAGAAAGGTGAAGGAAAGCATGTATGGATCGTCAGCGGTAACACCCTCAAAAAGAGATATGTCGAGACTGGCAGCTCAAGCGGAGACCGCACCGAGGTTGAGAGCGGCGTAGCCGAAGGAGAGACCGTTGCCATCACCGTAAGCGCCGAGGCCACCCCTTCAAAGGCGTCTTCAACAGAAAGGAGCCCGTTCGCACCGGGACCTCGTGACAACGACAAGGACAAGAAATAACCCATCCAAGGGAGGACCCTTACCATGAAGGAAGTAATCAGACTTGAAGATATCAGAAGGGACTTTATCGTCGGAGACGAGGTGGTGCACGCCCTCAGGGGCATAACCTTCACCATAGAGGAAGGCGAGTTCGTCACCATCATGGGTACCTCCGGAAGCGGAAAGTCAACCCTGCTGAACACCCTGGGATGCCTGGACACCCCTACATCGGGTGAGTACTACCTGGACGGAGTCCCCGTAAGGACGATGACTCCGAACCAGAGAGCTACAATGAGAAACCGCAAGATCGGGTTCATTTTCCAGAACTACAATCTTCTGGCAAAGACCACTGCGGTTGAGAACGTCGAGCTTCCGCTGATGTACAACTCGGAAGTATCAAAGAAGGAGAGAAGGGAAAGGGCGATAAAGGCCCTTCAGGACGTAGGCCTTGGAAACCGTCTGGAGCACAAGAGCAACCAGATGTCCGGAGGACAGATGCAGAGGGTGGCTATCGCCAGGGCCCTTGTCAACAATCCCGCTGTCATCCTCGCCGACGAGGCCACAGGAAACCTTGACACGAGGACGAGCTTCGAGATCATTGTCCTTTTCCAGAAGCTTCACGCCGAAGGGAGGACCATAATATTCGTTACCCACAACCCCGAGCTCTCCGACTACAGCAGCCGCACCATAACCCTCCGGGACGGAAAGGTTACGGCCGACACACGCAATGAGAACATAAAGGATGCGGCAGCGGCCCTTGCGGCACTGCCAAAGCAAAATGACTAGGTTATGAATTTCGGAAATCTATTCATGATAGCCCTCAAGGCGCTGGGCAACAACAAGCTCCGCGGATTCCTCACAATGCTGGGAATCATAATCGGAGTAGGCTCGGTTATCACCATGCTCGCAATCGGGCAGGGCTCCAAGAAAAGCATCCAGGCTGAAATCAGCGAAATGGGCTCCAACATGATAATGATAATGCCGGGGCAGGACATGAGGGGAGGAGTAAGGCAGAGCTCCGACGACATGGAGACCCTCAAGCTGAAGGACTACCAGGACATTGCGGAAAAGGCTTCGTACGTATCATGGTGCAGCCCGCTGGTGCAGTCTTCAGGACAGGCCATCAACGGAGCCAACAACACACCTACGAGCATCTACGGAGTCAACGAAGACTACATGGAGATCCGTTCCTACAAGGTTGAGGATGGAGACATCTTCTCCGAGCAGGACATAAAGACCGCCGCAAAGGTGTGCGTCGTAGGAAAGACAGTCGTTGACGAGCTGTTCCCCGACGGCGAGAACCCCGTAGGAAGGGTGATACGCTTCGGCAGCATCCCCTTCAAGATAATAGGAGTGCTGGAAAGCAAGGGATACAACTCGATGGGCATGGACCAGGACGACCTGATCATCGCCCCCTACACCACAGTACAGAAGAGGATTCTCGCAATCACCTACATCCAGCAGATCGTATGCTCCGCCATTGACGAGGCCTACACCGACCAGGCCATTGACGAGATAACGGACATCCTCCGCACGAACCACAAGCTCAAGGAAGAAGATGACGACGACTTCAACATAAGGAGCCAGGAGGAGCTCTCATCCATGATGACATCGACCTCCGACATGATGACCACGCTGCTCGCCGCAGTAGCCGGAATATCGCTTCTGGTCGGCGGTATCGGTATCATGAACATCATGTACGTATCAGTGACAGAGAGGACCAAGGAGATCGGACTGAGGATGAGTATCGGAGCGAAGAGCCGGGACATCCTGTCGCAATTCCTGATAGAATCCATACTTATAAGCGTGACGGGAGGCCTCATAGGAGTCATAGTCGGAGTCGTGGCGGCCTACCTTGTGAAGGTGCTGGCATCATTCCCGATATCGATACAGCCATGGACGGTGATCCTGTCCTTCGTAGTGTGCACCATCACCGGAGTGTTCTTCGGATGGTACCCTGCAAAGAAGGCGGCCAACCTTGATCCTATCGAGGCTATCAGATATGAGTAAAAAATGTTAAATTTGTCAATATGGCAAGCAATGAAACCACATCAGCCCCTTCGGGGGCCGGAACCGGATTGCTGATCCATCTCCTGGCCTGGGCCGTAATAATCGGGATGCCGCTTTTCGTCACTCGCCCCGGCCATCAGATGGTATCCGCCTCGGAGTACATCCATTTCCTGCTGATCGTCTTCTCATTCATGGCGGTCTTCTACATAAACTACCTTGTACTGATACCAAGGTACATCTTCAGAAAGAAGGTCGGAGCGTTCCTTTTGGGGAACGTCGTGCTGATTGTGGCGGTATTCTTCCTGGTGTTCATCTTCTCAACGAAGATACTTCCTCCGCCAAACGGTGATGCTCCCCACGAAGAGGGCAGCCAGCTTTGGCACATGACGAGGTTCTTCCTCGGTAACCTCTGCCTGTATCTGCTGGTCGTAGGAGCGAGCGTCGCGATAAGGATGACAAAGGAATGGTTCAGCACGGAAGCGGGACGAAGGGAAGCCGAGAAGACAAAGACGGAGATGGAGCTTGAGAATCTCAAGAGCCAGATAAACCCACACTTCCTCTTCAATACGCTGAACAACATCTACTCCCTCATCCAGATAGACCAGGACAAGGCCCAGAAAGCGGTCCACGACCTTAGCGGAATGCTTCGCTACGTCCTGTACGAGAGCAGCAGCGGCACCGTCCCTATACGCTCGGACATGAACTTCCTTGACGACTACATCTCCCTCATGAAGCTGAGGATGCCTTCGGGAGCGAAGATAAGCTATTCGATTCCCTCGGAGAAGAACTCCAGCGACCGCTTCCTGTCGAGCCCCATAGCGCCGCTTCTTTTCATATCTCCCCTTGAAAACGCATTCAAGCACGGGATAAAGAGCGGAGAGGAGTCCTTCATCGACATAGACATCCACGAAAAGGGAGGACACATCGTCTGCAACATAAAAAACAGCAACTTTCCCAAGGATGACGAGGACCGCAGCGGTTCCGGCATAGGGATCGAGAACCTGGAAAAGAGACTCAAGATGATATACCCCGGAAGGTACACCTACAATTACGGAGTGAACGGGGACACATACGAGTCGACCCTGGACATAAACCTCCTTGGCAAGACTGATTCGGAAACTTAAAAGAAAACATTTCAATGAAGATTACGTGCATAGTGGTCGACGACGAGCCCCTGGCCCTCCAGCTGATGGAATCCTACGCCAGGAAAACGCCCTTCCTTGATGTGAAGGGAGCCTTTTCCAGCGCCCAGCAGGCCTACGACTTCCTGTCCCAGACCCCTGTGGACCTACTCTTTTGCGACATACAGATGCCTTTCCTAAGCGGCATGGAACTATCCAGGATGCTTCCCCAGGGGACAAGGGTGATATTCACCACGGCATTCGGGCAGTACGCCCTCGAAGGATTCAAGGTAAATGCAATAGACTACCTTCTCAAGCCGATTTCATACGAGGACTTCCTCACATCCGCAAAGAAGGCCCTTTCGTGGTTCGAAGCGACAAAAGGAGCATCCACCGTCGAAAGCGCGCCGAAGGACGAAGGGATAAGGAGCATATTCGTAAAGACCGAATACCGTCTCCAGCAGATAGACCTTGACGACATCCTCTACATAGAGGGCATGAAAGACTATGTCAAGATCTACACCCAGGGCGCAGGCGACCCGGTAGTGTCGCTAACCAGCATGAAAAGCCTTGAAGAGGAGCTTCCGAAAGAGAGGTTCTTCAGGGTGCAGCGGTCCTACATCGTTAACACCGGCAAGGTAAGGGTGATTGAAAGGGGAAGGATAGTGTTCGGAGACAAGTACATTCCGATTTCCGAGAATACGAAGGATGAGCTTTACGCCATACTTTCCAAGCACTCGGTATTTCCAAAGGAATAGACAACTGGAGCGTGGTATCTCCATATGGTGTGCAGGACTGACGGGGAAATCCCATGGTTCTGCACTTTTTTATGGTCATCCGCACTGGATGGACAATGCCCCATACCCTGTCGGGCACGGATGGAATAAGCAAAAATGTGCGATAGTGGGGCGGAAACCATATCAAAAAGGAGAGTTATCGCCCCAGTATACGATACTTTTTCACAAAAGACGAAGCGCCCTATCTTCATAAATCATTTATTACTAGTAAATTATATTTTCATTTAGACATACGCCACCAACAAGGTGGAATACGAGCTTGCCACATGTTATACGTTTTACACAATATCCTATCAATTAGTATATTAATGATTGTTCCTATACAAGTGTGTTTGCAAAAAACATTCGATACAGGGGCGATAACTTCAAAAAAAAGCGAGTTACCGCCCCATTATACGACACTTTTCTACCATCAACCGCCTCATCAGCCTGCAAAAAGGGAGCGCTGTATTTCTGCGCCCCCTGCAATATTCTTTTGAGTTCCTGGGATTTCCTTCGCTAGAATGAAGCGAAATATCCCGGGAACAGGACCATCGTTATCAAATAGCCTACAACGGTGGAAACGAACACGCTGATAAGGCCCGGCATCATGAAACTGTGGTTCAGCAGATATTTTCCGATGACGGTAGTTCCGGAGCGGTCAAAGTTCACGGTCGCGATATCAGATGGATAGTTGGGAATGAAGAAGTAACCGTACACGCTAGGCAGCACGCCGAGGAGCACCGGACCGGCTATTCCCAGTTCATAGGCCAGTGGCAGCATCGCGACAACAACGGCGCCCTGGGAGTTGATGAGCACGGAAACGAGGAAGAACACTATCGCTATGGACCAGGGATGGGCCTGCACTACGGAAGAAAGACCCTCCTTCATCACATCCATGTAGTTTCCGAAATAGGTATCGGCAAGCCATGCGATTCCATAGATTGCTATGACGGCCACCATTCCGCTCTGCCATACGTTTCCGGCAACGACTTTCTTTGGTGCCGCATTGCAGAACATTATGTTGATAGCCGCCGCCATTAGCATTATTATCTGGATGTTGATGTTCATCTTCGGAAGTCCCAGGTGCGTTGCCAGGGTTACGACCTGACCAGCCTCGTGCACATGGATCATCTGGCTGAAGGCGAAAAGGACGATGACAAGCAGCGAGCATAGGAATACGTACACGGACGCCTTTGCCTTGGGGGTTATCTTTTTGTCAAGTGTGGTGGCGGTGTTTCCGTACATGTACTGGTACGTAGCCGTATCAGCCTTCCTCGCCTGGAACTCGGGATCGTCATCAAGATCCTTTCCCCTGTTGTAGGAGGCTATTGCCGCACATAGGAGTCCGATGCAGCAGGCGGGTATTGTTACAAGGAGCACCTGCGGGATGGAGACCATGTAGCCGTTGGCATTGGATATGGTCACGAAGGCCACTACCGCAGCAGCGATCGGAGAGCAGGTGATTCCGACCTGGGATGCCACCGAAGCCACTCCGCAAGGCCTCTCCGGACGGATGTTCGCCTTGAGGGAGATGTCGCAGATGATTGGCATGAGGGTGTACACCACATGTCCGGTCCCGACCAGCACGGTAAGGAAGAAAGTTGTGAACGGAGCCAGGAGAGTGATTCTCGCAGGGTTCTTGCGGAGCATCTTCTCCGCAATCTGGATCATCCAGTCCATTCCGCCGGAAGCCTGGAGGGTCCCCGCGCAGGTCACGGCTGCGATAATTATGTAGATAACGTCGGTCGGAGGGGTGCCCGGCTTCAATCCGAATCCGAACACCAGGATCGCAAGGCCTATTCCGGCTATCGCACCGAGGGCGAGGCTGCCGTATCTTGCACCCACGTAGAGAGCCGCCAGAACAATGAGCAGCTCGATAATCATTGCAAATGTCATATGTGTAGAGTAAAGTTTTTCCGGTTACCGGTCTCATCCGGCAGGGCATTCCTGCCATCCTCGATGCGAATTTAGAAAAATTCCTTCCCAAAACGCAAAATATGCCACAAAAACCTGCGAACCAGGGCCATGAGTCAGCCAGGGAAGGCCATCATCCCGATGCTCATTTTGTTGCAAGTCCCCAACATTTGCTATATTTGCGCCCAAATCAATTCAAATTTCATGGCAGAAGCAGTAATCTGTGTGGAGCACCTGACCCACTACTACGGCAAGCGGAAGATCTACGAGGACCTTTCCTTCGAAGTGGACAAGGGCAGCATTACAGGGCTCCTTGGAAAGAACGGTACGGGCAAGACCACGACCATCAACATCCTCATGGGATACCTCAAGCCCCTTGGCGGGTCGGCCCGCATATTCGGGGAGGACGTCCAGAGGATAACCCCCGCCACAAGGCAGAGGATAGCCCTCCTTCTCGAAGGGCACGTCCAGTTCTCCTACATGACGATAGAGCAGATAGAGAGGTATTACTCGGCCTTCTATCCAAAGTGGAACAAGGACGTATACTACGAGCTCATGTCAAGGCTCAAGGTGGCACCCCATCAGAAGATAGCAAGGATGTCAAACGGACAGAGAAGCCAGGTGGCCCTGGGGCTCATACTGGCGCAGAACGCAGACCTGCTGGTCCTTGACGACTTCTCACTGGGCCTCGACCCCGGGTACAGAAGGCTTTTCTGCGAGTACCTCAGGGACTACGCCAAGAGCGAAGGCAAGACCGTGTTCCTAACCTCCCACATCATCCAGGACCTGGAGAAGATTGTGGACGACTGCATCATAATGGACTACGGCAACATCCTCGTGCAGAAAAGTGTGAAGGAGCTCATGTCGTCCTACGACCCATCCATGAGCCTCGAGGACATCTTCATAGAACTTACCGGCAAATACTGATTGGGCAATGAGAAAAGCTATACTATACAAGGAATTCCTGAAAAGCCGGTGGGCGCTGCTCGGTATCGTAGTTGTGTTCGCCTGCTACATGGGATACATGTTCCTGAATGTTTCCAAGTCGGCCCAGATAAACGGGCTCGCTTCCATCTGGACATACATCATTACAAAGGACTCGGCCATATTCGAGGACTTCCGCTTCTTCCCCCTTGTGGCCGGGATCGTGCTGGCTGCAGTGCAGTTCATTCCCGAGACTTCGCACAAGAGGCTCAAGCTCACCCTTCACCTACCCTACCCGCAGGGAAGGATGGTAGCCCTCATGTACGGATTCGGCATCGTCTGCCTTGTGGCGATATTCGCCCTTGCCGCCCTTTCATTCGGACTATTCATGAAGGGACTGGTGGCACGGGAGCTCGTATGGAAGATCGTGCTTACCACCATCACGTGGTTCCTCTGCGGAATCGCCGGATACATCTGGGCCAGCGCCATCTGCCTTGAGCCCACGTGGAAGATGAGGATACTGCTTGCCATACTTTTGGCAGGGGTCGTAGGAGTATGCTTCCTCTCCCCCGTTGCCGAGAGCTACAACCGCTTCCTTCCCATTCTGGCCGTATTCATCCTTATGGGCCAGAGTCTTGTGTTTCATTCCGTTGCCAGGTTCAAGGAGGGCCTTCAAGACTAGATATGAAGACACCAGGAAAGATTTTCATATGGATAAGCGCTGCGCTCCTGATCCTGTGGATGTTCCCAAGGATCGTGCGCCTGGCCTCCATGGAGACGTTCTCCACCCCCTTCACACTATACAGTCCAATCGTGGACTGCTTCGCATGGAGGGCTGATACAGCCGACAAGTTCGCCCTCGAGGACGAAAAGGGCAACATATACCGCGGAAAGGACTCCGACACCATCCTTCCCCTCTTCTACTATACCGACCTTGCGGTAAGGGGCATGCTTCCTGACACCATTAAGGGAAAGAAGATAACGGTGGATGAGATAAAGAAAAACCGTGTGATCGAGATGTGCCGCCCCTCCGACATCAACAAGCCCCAAAGGGCCGTGTATCCACTCATGGAGAGTATTCCGCAGAGGGAAGGAGAGCTTGAAGACCCCGGGTTCGCCCTTATCTGCAGAAAGGACGGGTTCCATATTGTCGACATGTCAACAAACAAAGAGGACGAGACCCTTACATCTGACCTGAGGCAGAAGACCGAAGGATTCTCACATCCCGCAGTCCTTGCAGCCGGCAACCCTTCACACCACAAGAGCTATGACGAAGGGTATCTTGTGACTGACTCCAGTGGGAACCTCTGGCACATAAAGCTCGCCGGCGGAAAGATGGTGGCCGAAAACTTCGGAGCAAAGGGAAGCCTTCGCCACATGATGATAACCGAGAATGACAACCACCAGACCCTGGGATTCCTATTTGGAGAGGACGGCACCCTTTCAATGCTGCTTCCTGACGGGAGCGTGGTCCCCACCGAGGTGAAATGCAATCCCATGAAGGAAAGCTTCATGGTGGTTGGCGATATCGTGAACTACACCGTAAAGGTTTCAGACAACAGCGGAGAGAAGTTCTACGCCCTCTCAACCGACGACTTCTCCCTCATATCCACAATGGAGAGGTCCTACCCTTCGGAGAAGAACTTCTGGGACTACATAACCCCGCTGAGGCTCATATTCACAACCGCCTCGGACCAGTACGTATTCCCCAGGTTCAGGACGCTGTAAACACAGAAGACATAACCGCATATGATGAGACCGGCCCCTGGTGGAGCCGGTCTTTTTTTGTGCCTTGGCACCCCAGTCAGCGATGTCCAGGAAGCATATTTCCAGCACAAATCACAATAATTTGGTACGATTGAGTGTCACTATCACAATTATTTGGTATCGCCAGAAACCCTCCCTCTCCCTACCTTTGCACCGCGTTTGAATATGAGAAAGCTTTTCCTTACAATCCTATGCCTTGCATGCGGAGTCTGCTGCCTCGCCCAGAACAGGGGCCGGGTGGTGGATGCGTCCTCCGGTGCTCCGGTTGTCGGTGCCGCGGTAGCCTCCGATACCGGAGGATGGGACATTACGGATTCGACGGGAAGGTTCATTCTGCGCTCAGCCCCCTCGACAATCCCCGCAAAGATATCATCCCTTGGCTACAAGACCCTCGATGTGGTGCTCCACGACGGTGGCACCTACTCCCTTGAAGTCGATGTGATGAGCCTGAGCGAAGTCGTGATAACGGCTACCGAGGACCACGGACTCACTTCCACGACAAAGATAGGCCAGGACGCCATCGCCCACATACAGCCTTCGAGCTTTGCAGACGTCCTGGAGCTCCTGCCGGGCGGAAGGGCCAAGGACCCCGCCTTCGGAAGCCCACAGCTGATAAACCTTCGCTCTGCAAACACCCTTTCGAACAGCGACTACGCCACATCCGCCCTCGGAACAAGGTTCCTTATCGACGGAAGGCCCATAAACAATGACGCAAACCTCCAGTCAACGCCCGCGTACAGCAACCTCGGAAGCAGCTACGCAAGCTTCGGCACCGACATGAGGGAGATAACGACCGAGGATATCGAGAACATCGACATCGTAAGGGGAATCGCATCGGTGGAATACGGCGACCTTACAAGCGGACTCATAAAGATCAGCCGAAAAAAGGGCGGCAACGACATAAGGGCCCGTTTCAAGGCCGACATGAAAAGCAAGCTCTTCTACATCGGAAAGGGCTACGAGACTTCCGGGAACGACCCACTCACCATGAACTTCAGCCTCAACTACCTGGACTCAAAGGTGGACCCAAGGGAGCCGCGCCAGAGCTGGAGGCGCCTTAGCGGCAGCTACCGAATCGGGAAGACCTGGGACGGAGGCGAGAAGTTCACAAAGAGCCTGTCCGCAAGCATCGACTACACCGGATCCTTCGACAACGAAAAGTCCGATACCGACATAGACAACGTAGACGGCAACCCCGTAGAGACATACAAGTCCACATACCACAAGTTCGCCCTCGGAGGAGACTTCACCCTGACAAGCAAGACTGACGGGTTCTTCCGTTCACTGGTGTCAAGGGCGTCCCTCACATATGAAAGGGACCTTATCGACAGATGGAAGCATGTAACAAACGGAGCCGCTACGCCTATCTCAACATCTCTTGAAGAGGGAGAGTGGGATGCAGTGATAGTCCCCGCCACATATAATGCAACTCTCCAGGTTGACGGGCGCCCGATGTACATTTTCGCATCAACAGTCGCATCCTTCCGTGTAGGAATACACCGTCTCAAGGCCGGTGCCGAATGGAACATGGACAAGAACTTCGGAAAAGGATACATATACGATGTGACCCGTCCGCTCAGCACATCGATGGGCACAAGGCCGAGGGCATATAGCGACATACCCGCCAACCACAACCTTTCCGCCTTCGTCGAGGAGAACGGATCGAAAGAAGTGGGCAGGGTGAAGCTCGAATGGATGGCAGGACTACGCCTCGAGACAATGGCCGGTGCAGGGAGCGAATACGATGTGAACCTGAAGCCCTTCCTCGATCCGAGGGCGAACCTCAGGGTAAACCTCCCTACTCTCATGCTAGGCGGGAAGAAGTTCAACTGGGGCGTATATGCGGGAGCCGGCTACCACACCAAGTTCCCCACCATGGACCAGCTATACCCTAATCCCATCTACGGGGACGTAACCCAGTTCAACTACTGGCCTACGGAGACCGAGCTCCGAAGGGTTAACCTACTCGTCTACAAGATAGACCCATCACCTTATTCCCTTTCAGTTGCGAGGAATTTCAAATGGGAGGTCGGGGCAGACTTCGACTGGAACGGATTCACCTTCTCAGTGGACTATTTCAGGGAGGATATGCGCTCTGGATTCAGATACGGATATGAGTACACCAACGTCATCTACAAGGATTACGACGAGAGTGTAATAGACAAATCCACCCTGACCGCACCCCCTTCACTTGACGGAGTCCCCTATTCCCTAGACACCCTCCTTACGGCCTATTCGATGACAAACAATGGGAGCCGTACCCTGAAGCAGGGAGTCGAGTTCACCTTTTCGACAAAGAGGATAAAAGCACTGAACACGAAGATCACCGCAAATGGTGCCTATTTCAGGACAGAGTACGAGAATAGCGTTCCGGAGTATTACAGGCCAAGCTACATCGTACAGGGGAAGCCCTTCCCATACATAGGAGTATATGACAGGAACGACGGTACCCTCTATGAGGTGCTGAACACCAATCTCATGTTCGATACGCAGATACCTCGTCTCGGGCTCATCTTCTCCACCTCTCTCCAGTGCCAGTGGTTCACCGGACAGCAGAGCAAGGAGAACGACCCTGCGCCAATCGGATACATAGACAAGACACTCACATACCACCAATGGTCGGATGCCGCCGAAAAGGACGGAGTGCTGTCCCTCCTTGTCAGGGATTACACATCGACCATGTACGAATACACCAGGGTCCCCTTCAGCATGAACGTGAACCTCAAGGTCAGCAAGAAACTCTACAGGGACAAGGTCACCTGCTCGCTTTTCGTGAACAAGATATTCGACGTGACCCCCAACTACTACCACAACGACGCCCTCGTAAGGAGAAGCGTAACACCGTATTTCGGAATGGAATTGGATTTCAGGATATAGGAGGAAGCACCAGTGAAAAAGATATTGTCAATCATACTGTTGGTGTCAGCCCTTCTGACAGCACCCTGCTCCTGCACTAAGAATGCGGACCAGGACATATATTGCGATGTCACTCTCCAGGCGGTACTTCCAGATGGGGGCGATATCATAACCCTTGAAGTGGACATGTCCGTGAAGGGGAACTTCTTCCGCAACCTCAATACCCAGCAGGATTACGACTATCCCATATTCGCGAACAACAAGTGCACGCTGAGAGTCCTCAAAGGAGTGTACATCCTGGCTTTCGATGGCAAAGCGCTACTTTCCGACGGATCTTACAGGACCGTACGATGCTCCCAATACACCGCCCCTGCGGATGCGGTGACTCTTCTGGAAGATTCCCAGACACTCGAATTAGACCTTACGATTCTGAAATGAAAAAGGATCTTCTGATAATGTTTCTGGCGGGTATCTGCTCCCCTCTCTTCGCACAAAGCATCGAAGAGAGGACGCTCCTCACCCTAGACCCCATATCGGAAACCGTGATGGGTCCGCAGGCGGATTACGGGACATCCTATTTCCTTTACAGTCCGTTTGCGACATTCACACAGGCAGGCTTCGCATATGACGGCTGGAAGGAGGACCAGGCCTATCTCCCTCAGAACGGAGACGGCCTTTCCCAGGGGGAATTCTTCGCCAATTCCCTTGTCCGCCTTGACTCCATTTCTGCGGTTACAGGAAACGTATCCTACCATAGAGGTGTAAGGAGGAATGTACTATGGAACGAGACTTCCGACTTTGAGATACTGTACCCCTACGTCGCTGCGGACTCCGTGGGAGGAGACATGCAGAAGGAGCAGTACTCTTTCATGGGTGCATACGCAAGAAGGCTAGGGAAAGTGACCCTCGCAGCGAAGATGGATTACAGGGCCCTCCACGAGTGGAGGAGCTTCGATCCTAGGCCCAGGAACGTCACATCTGACTTCAAAGCTTCGGTAAGTGCCGGATACGACATACGGAACTATGTCGCAAGCGTTTCCGCGTCATACCGCAAATACTACCAAGGTCAGGACATAGAGTTCCTGAAAAGCAGCGGGGCGAAGGCTACGATCCTACACCTTACGGGTCTCGGGAGTGACTTCCGCAGATTCGCAGGCACAAGCACCTATTGCGACACCAAGTACATAGGGAACGGATTCTCCACATCCGCCCTCCTACAGTCAAAAGGGAACAGGGGCATCAATGCGGGAGTATGCTACGACCTGCTGAAGGTAACCGCCCAGCTTACAGCCCAGAACAACGCCCCCATAACGGAAATGCTGGACCAGAGGCTGAAGGCCTTTTCCTCCTATTCGCACGATTTCGGAAGATTCACACTTGCCGGTGCGCTTAGCGGGGAATACGAACTCAGACAGGGAAGCGAGAACGTTATCGACAACGTCTCCACAGGAAACTTCCTGGATCTTATGCAACTGACGCTCTACAGGCGCAAAGTCTATTCCCTGAAGGGAGATTTCGCATTAGCGTTCAAGGATTTCTATGTCCTCCCTTCAGTATGGTTCTCCTCATGCACGACAAGGCACCTCTATCCTGAGCGGAAAATGGACTGGTCTAGTATGGGAGCGGAAGCCTATGCGGGATGGACTGGCAGCTTCCCTGGAGGATGGATAGCCGATATAAGGGCAGGAGGAGGATACTGCGCCAACCTTTCTTCCGCATTCTTCATTCCTGTACAGTTTACTGACGAAACCATATATGAAGCCTACAGCCTGATGTTCGAAAAGTTCTCCGACAGCTACGCTTCCGCATCCCTTGGAGCCAGGGTACAGAAGACCTTGGGATCATTCGGGGCTCTGTTCGTCGGGACGTCCCTTAGGGGAATGTTCTTCCAGGATACGGGGAAATCCCTTTTCGCAAAGGCGGAAGTAGGGCTGGCCTTCTAACGGAAATCATTATGGATCAAATATAAATTAAAACCAAACTTTATCATGAAGAAGATTTTTTACGTATTTGCAGCTCTTCTGACTCTCGCTGCATGCAACAAGTCAGAGGACACACCTGAGCTCAGCGTTTCAACCACATCGCTGACATTCGATGCGGATGGAGGCACCCAATCATTCGCCGTATACGGCAGTGAGGATTGGGCCATAACTACAGACGGTGCCACATGGTATAGCGTAATCCCCGTATCGGGAGACGGTGTGGCTTCAGTGGAAGTTACCGCAGAGCCTTACACCGAGTCAGCCGGAAGGAGCTCCGTCCTGACGATCACCCTCGGCACCCAAAGCGTCACTGTAACCATAGTACAGAACCGCCGTGAGGTACCATCAGACCCTTCAGTAGTCTCATATAGCGTAAACGCACAGTCAAAGGTTCTCGAGATTCCCATCCCGACAGGATACACCTACACGGTAGACCTCCCGGAAGGATATGAGATCACCGACAGCGACGAGGGTGTCATCTATGTTTCAGTCCCTGAGAACACCACCGGAGAGACGGTGACAGATGAAATCAAAATCCTCACCGACGACGGCCAGACCCTTGAGACCATCAGCGTAGAGAGGGATTCAAGGAAACTCCTCCCCGGAGAAATCCTCATCAACGAGATATTCTTCACCGGAGTGCTCCTCGATGACGAGTCTTCCGACATTTACGATGGCGACCAGTATGTTGTACTCTACAACGCAAGCGACTACGACCAGTGCGTCGACGGCCTTCTCTTCGCCATGGGTGACGGTTCCCAGGCAGCCTCGACAGGTGCGGTCTGGGTATATCCTACCCTTACCGACTCCGTTGCGGTTAGCACCATCTACGCAATCCCCGAGAATGACAACGTACTGAAGGCCGGCGAAACCACAGTGATTGCTCTGGCGGCCCAGAACTTCAAGAGTGAGAACGGAAAAGGATGTGACCTCAGCAAGGCCAACTTTGAGATCTACGACGAAGACGAATACGCTTCCGACACCGACAATCCCGACGTACCCAACCTCGACACATGGTTCAAGGAGTCTAATACCATCACTGTCCTCCACAGCAGGGGATACGAGAGTTTCGTTATCGCCGTGGCTCCCGAAGGGATGACAGCTGAGGAATTCATAGCATCATACAAATGGAACGGCAAAAGGACGATGGATTGGAACGGATACAGCTTCAGCAAGGACATAACCGGATACTACCTCCTTCCCAATGACTGGATCATAGACGGTGTGAACTGCGCAGTTGATGAGAACCTCTCCACCCTTTGGATCAACGCATCGATCGACGCCGGCTATACCAATGTGACCACAACCGATAGCGATCCCACCCGCTTCGGGAAGAGCGCCCAGAGGATCAACCATGCCGATACGGACAATTCCACCAATGACTTCAAGGCTATCAGTGCATCACTTCTGTAGTCGCTGATCATATATTCAAACGTGCGTGTCGCCAGGGCGTGAGTCCTGGCGGCATTTTTGTCATTCTGCCAGGGAGACAAGCGAAAAAAAATGCAACAACTGATATTCTTGCAACGAAGTAAAACCATTATATTTGCAGTTTGTAACAGTAAGGCAGACTCATGGAATTCGACGCCAGCGTAAAACTCATTCCAAGGGGCGAAGTGACACTTGACTTCCCCGGCGGATTCGACCATGCCGCACAGAAAGTGTGGGATGCCATGGAAGAGGACGCAACCCATGTCGGGGAAGCCGGAAGGGGCGAGTTCTGGGGAGACTACTCCACCACCCTTACGACAAGGTATGTCGTATGCAACGTCGAAAGCGCCGGGCCTTCANCTGGGGAAGAGTCACAGGATTCCATGGAAGGTCCATATACCGTAAGATTCCGTTCGGGACGCAAGCCAAGCTACCTTGGTGACGNCATCCTGATGATATCCCTTATCGGAGCCTTCTGGTGCCTTAGCAAGATAATCGTCCCCTCTCCCCCGATAGGATACATCCTTGGCATGGCGGCATTTGCCATACTGGCAATCGCCATCATCGCAATCTGTGGCAAGGCTTTTGGAGAAGAGCAGTGTGCACAGATAAGGGAAAGGCTGGAGAANGGGCCATCCTCCCCTGGCGACAAGACTGAGAAAAATATACAACACCNATAAACAAATGAAAAAATTCGCCTTCGCGGCAATTGCCGCACTGATGTGCCTTTCCATNGGCGCATCCGCACAGGGCCTGCTAAGGTCCAACTTCATGAAGAACGGATACACCTACACCTCGACCGANAGGGCAAGGGTGGAGGGATCCACTCCCCTCATGCTCAAGCTCACCAAGATTGTCTTCCCCGGCGGAGACCTTATCTACAAGATGAGGGTTGACTATGAGGACGCAACTTCATGGAGAATTCCCAAGAACGCNGATTTCAAGGCCGTGAANGCCGAAGGCAGGACTGTCATGCTGCAGAACGCTACCGAGGAGCCCAACGCAGTGGCGCCAAAGGGATTCTCCAGGAACGGAAGCACCGTTTACTGGAACTATGGCGAGTACTACATGGAGCAGGCTGACCTTGAGAAGCTTCTCGCAAACGTGACCAGCATTGACGCCACAAAGAGGTTCTCATCTGACGGAGTCATCTCCTTGGCATACAAGAACAACGAGTTCTCTTCCGCCCTTCAGACTCTCTACGATGCAATCGAAAGCGCACCTGCGGTAAAGAAGGAGATCGGGCAGCACCTAAAGAGCGTCAGCGACCAGAACGGCAACCGCCTTCTCGAGACCGAGCAGCTTTCAGTTAGCGGTCCCGTAAACGTCGCCCTCGTATACCTCTACTACGCAGCTTCCAACTCCGAGAACTACGACCTGAACCTCTACCTCCAGGGCACGACTGTTCCCTACGGCAAGGCCGTAACCCTTACAACCCCTTCAGGAGCCATGGAGTTCAGCCAGGAGAAGGAGCTTCCCGCCGGCAGGGTCATCGTATACCCTACCATCGACCAGCTCAAGGCCCTTGCAAAGAGCGGTGCTTCGAAGCTTACCGTGCAGACCGTCAACGGTCCCGTATCCTTCAACATCGACAGCAAGGTATTCGCAGATGCGATAAACACCCTGTACAACTCTCTCCAGACTGCGACCATACTGTAGGAATCCATACCTATATATTATATAAGGGCGACCACTGCGGCCGCCCTTTTTTGCGTCTGTCATTTTCCAGACAGTCATAACAACCAGCGCTGATTTGATGGCAGGATAGCCAGATCCCCTTACAATTTCAAGACATTGACGGATCTTTCTAAGGTCTTATAAACTAGTTTAATAAATTTAAAACGATTAAATAAAAATTTTCCGAAATATTTTTCATCTTAAAATTATTAACAAACTGGGCCGATATTATTTAATTTATTAAGTAAAACTCGAATTTTACTTACTAACGCAAAAGGTTTTATTGAAGAAATACTTCACTTCGTAAAAAAAAACACCCTATTGGCTTATTTTGCTATAATTTTTCAATTTATTTATCTTTGCAACAGAGAGAGTAAGTAATTCTGTTGCAGATACTGTTTGATATTGCACCTGACAGATTAAACCCTGCTGCCAAGGAGTTACCCTATTGCCAAGCGTTCTCCTAAACTGACACATCCTGTTTTACAAGACGCAAGGCGCATCCAAAACCCACTATTTTGGACTGTTTACTTATTATTATCATATGTGTATCAATTAAAAGGTTAGTTTATGAAGAAACTTCTAGTTGCGTTTCTGTCATTCCTTTCCCTTTGCATGATGGTCTACGGACAGGACACCAGGACCATTACCGGAACCGTGATCTCATCCGAGGACGGTGCGCCGGTAATCGGAGCCGTTGTTCTCATTCCGGGAACGACAAAGGGAGCGACAACGGACAACGCTGGAAAATTCACCCTCAATGTTCCCGCAGGGCTGGCTAGTGTCGAAGTTTCCTGCCTTGGCATGGAAACCATGACCGTGCCCGTATCCGCGGTGATGAACATCACGATGAAACCGGACGCAAACATGCTCGAAGGAGTGGTTGTGACCGGTATGCAGGTAATGGACAGACGACTGTTCACCGGTGCATCGGACCAGATATCCGGTGGCGACGTCGCCCTTAGCGGTCTTGCCGACGTGAGCCGCGGTCTTGAAGGAAAGTCTGCCGGTGTATCCGTGCAGAACGTATCCGGAACATTCGGTACCGCCCCCAAGATCCGCGTCCGCGGTGCGACATCCATCTACGGTAGCTCCAAGCCCCTGTGGGTTGTCGACGGAGTCATCATGGAGGATGTCGTCGAGGTATCCGCAGACGACCTCTCGAGCGGAGATGCCGAGACCCTTATCTCTTCCGCAATTGCAGGACTGAACTCCGAGGATATCGAGAGCTTCCAGATCCTCAAGGACGGTTCCGCCACATCAATCTACGGTGCGCGCGCGATGGCCGGCGTAATCGTCGTAACGACGAAGAAGGGCCAGGCAGGACAGAGCCGCATCAACTACACCGGGGAGTTCACCACCCGTCTTATTCCATCCTACAGCCAGTTCAACATAATGAACTCGCAGGACCAGATGGCCGTATACCAGGAGATGCAGCAGAAAGGCTGGCTGAACTACGCGGAGACCGCCAACGCTTCGGCAAGCGGTGTCTACGGAAAGATGTACCAGCTCATCAGCGAGTACGACCCCACCACAAGGACCTACGGACTTGCAAACACTCCCGAGGCCAAGGCTGCATACCTGAGGGATGCCGAGTACCGCAACACCGACTGGTTCAAGCTCCTGTTCAAGAACTCGGTGATGCAGAACCACTCTGTCAGCATCTCGACCGGTACCGAGAAGGCCCAGGTATACGCCTCCCTCAGTGCAATGAAAGATCCGGGATGGACCCTTGACAGCGAAGTGAAGCGTTTCACTGGCAATGTCAACGCCACCTACAAGATTTTCCCCAACCTGACGCTCAATATGATTGCCAACGCATCATACAGAAAACAGAAGGCTCCGGGAACTCTTGGAAGCACGGTTGACGTCGTAACCGGAACTTACAAGAGGGACTTTGATATCAACCCCTATTCCTACGCCCTGAACACATCGCGCACTCTTGACCCCGATGCGTTCTACACACGTAACTACGCTCCCTTCAACATTCTCTACGAGCTGGACAACAACTACATAGACCTTACCGTCTTCAACCAGCGCTACCAGGGCTCCCTGAGCTACAAGCCGATCAAGGACCTGGAGATCGTTGGACTTGCAGCCGTTGAGTACACCACAACGTCCCAGGAGCACTACGTAAAGGATGAGTCCAACCAGGCTCTCGCCTACAGGGAGATGAGCACAAGCACCATCCGCAACAACAACAGCTTCCTCTACACGGACCCTGACAACATTTTCGCCCTCCCTATAAGCGTACTGCCCTACGGAGGATTCTACGAGAGGACCGACCGTTCGATGAGCGGATGGACACTGCGCTCCACTGCGAACTACAACCACACCTTCAACATGGACCACATCGTGAATCTCTTCGGAGGTGCCGAGGTGCAGTCTACCGACCGTCACTCCACATGGTTCAGGGGCTGGGGTATGCAGTACGGCATGGGTGAAATCCCCAACTACTCATACGAAGCCTTCAAAAAGAGCAAGGAGGCCGGTGACCAGTACTACTCTCTGGTAAACACCCACGTGCGCAGCGCAGCCTTCTTCGCAAATGCGACATACTCATACAAAGGCAAGTACACTCTCAATGGTACGATCCGCTACGAGGGAACCAACGGTATGGGAGAGTCACGTCAGAGCCGCTGGCTTCCTACATGGAACATAGCAGGTGCATGGCATGTCCACGAGGAGCCCTTCTTCGAGCCCATCCGCAACACCATGTCCCACCTCACCCTCAAGGCTTCCTACTCACTTACCGCCGACCGTCCAAGCGTATCGAATGCCCAGGTCGTAATCGGCAGCACCACCCCCTGGAAGCACCTTTCCTCACTTCAGGAGTCGGCCCTTTACATCAGCGAGCTCGCCAACGAGGACCTCACCTATGAGAAGAAGAAAGAGTTCAACATCGGAGCTGACATGGGATTCCTTGGGAACCGCATCAACCTCTCCACCGACGTATACTGGCGTAACAACTACGACCTTATCGGTCTTGCAACGACCCAGGGCGTAGGAGGACAGGTACAGAAGTTCGGAAACATCGCAGCAATGAAGTCAAACGGATTGGAGCTCACGCTCTCCACCACCAACATCCAGACAAAGGACTTCAAGTGGCAGACCAACTTCATCTACTCCCACACCCATAACGAGGTGACCGACCTTGAGACAGCGACACGCGTCATCGACCTTGTTCGTGGTAGCGGTTTCGCACGCGAAGGCTACCCTGTAAGGGGCATCTTCTCCATCCCGTTTGCAGGGCTTAACGAGGAAGGTCTCCCCACCTTCTACGATCCGGACGGAAATGTGACCGTGAGCGGAATCTATTTCCAGGAGAGCGACCAGGACAAGCTTGACTTCCTCGAGTACTCCGGCTCAATAGACCCCACCGATGTAGGTTCACTTGGAAACGTATTTACATACAAGAACTTCCGACTGAATGTATTCGTAACCTACTCATTCGGAAACGTAATCAGGCTCGACCCTGTATTCTCCTACTCCTACAACGACCTTGACTCCATGACCAAGGAGTTCGAGAACAGGTGGGTTGTTCCTGGAGACGAGAACGTGACTACGATCCCCGTAATCGCATCCTCCCGCCAGGTTCGCAACGATTCCGACCTCAGCATCGCATACAACTCCTACAACTATTCCACGGAGCGTATCGCAAAGGGTGACTTCATCCGCCTTAAGGAAGTATCCCTGACATACGATTTCAACAAGAGTTTTGTCGAGAGGCTCAAGCTGAAGTCCCTGTCAGTGAAACTCCAGGCAACGAACCTCGCTCTCCTCTATGCTGACAAGAAGCTTAACGGACAGGATCCTGAATTCGCAAACGCCGGTGGTGTTGCAATCCCCGTCCCCAGGCAGTTCACTTTCACTCTTAAACTGGGACTTTAATCTTGAAGGCTTTATGAAAAATACGAATATACTTAAGACAGTCATACTTTCAGCAGGAGTCCTTCTAGGCCTTTCTTCCTGCAACAAGTTCCTTGACGAGATGCCGGACAACAGGGCCACCATCGACACCGAAGAGAAGATCGTGAGCCTGCTGAACTCCGCATATCCTACCCATTCATACCAGCTTATCACCGAGATGATGTCTGACAATGTCGACTGCAACTCTCCCGAGAACCCCTACACCGACGCCTTCCTTGACCAGGTGTACGGCTGGGAGGATATCACCGAGAGCGACAATGAGGACCCGGAGGCTGTATGGAATGATGCATACACAGTCATTGCAACGGCAAACCAGGCGCTTGACGCCATTGCCGACCTCGAGAGCGAGGGTGTCACTTCAACCACGCTTACCGAGTGCAAGGGAGAAGCTCTACTGTGCAGGGCTTTCGGACACTACATCCTTGTGAACGTATTCTGCCGCGAGTACCGCGGAGAGAAGAGCAAATCCGACCTCGGAATACCCTACATGTCCGCAGTGGAGACAACCCTGAACCCCAAATACGACAGGGGCACCGTGGCAGAGGTCTATGAGGCGATGGAAGCCGACATCCTCGAGGGCGTATCCCTCGTTGGAGACTCGCACCTCTCTGTTCCCAAGTATCACTTCAACCAGGCGGCAGCATATGCATTCGCATGCAAGTTCTTCCTCTCCTACCAGAAATGGGACCAGGCAAAGAAGTACGCAGACCTCTGCCTTGGATCCAACCCCAAGTCAATGCTGAGGCCCTGGGCGAGCGAAGCAACCGAGACACAGGGCTACGAGGCCAACACGCTTCGCTATGTCAGCGACAGCTACTCCTGCAACCTCCTGCTTCATACTTCATATTCGAACCTGGGCCTTGCATTCGGACCATACTACGTATATAAGAAGTATTCGCACAGCCAGTATATCGCCAACAACGCCACCGTACTTGCCACCCAGATCTTCGGAACCGGTTCCACAGTGTACTACATCTCTCCGAAGACCTACAGCGCAACGAACCTTTCAACCGTGGTATTCTGGAAGATACCCTACAGGTTCGAGTATACCGACGTAGTTGCCGGTATCGGATACCGCCATGCAGTCCTTCCTGTTCTGAAGGCTGACGACATCCTTCTCTGCAGGGCCGAGGCCTCCATCATGCTAAAGCAGTACGATGCCGCCGCCGAGGACCTCACGATGTGGATGAACAACTTCACGACGAACTCCTCCGCCCTCACCCCCGCGAGCATTACAAGCTTCTACAACGGGGTAGACTACTCCACGGCCAAAGCCGCCACGGTGAAGGACCACCTGGAGCCAAGCTTCACAATCGACGCTGAAGGTTCTACCCAGGAGAGCATGCTCCAGTGCGTACTCGCCTTCAAGAGAATCGAGAACCTCCACGAAGGACAGAGATGGTTCGACGTGAAGAGATACGGAATAACCATCTACCGCAAGACGCTCAACGCAGCCGGCTCGATCGACACTATTGACGACACCCTCGGACCTGACGATCCCAGAAGAGCCATCCAGCTTCCTTCCAAGGTGCTCGCCGCCGAACTTGAGGCCAATCCCCGTTAAAACTTACAGCAATGAAAAATACAAGATTATACATAGCAGTACTGACCCTTGCAATAGTCGCCGGCTTCTCCTCTTGCAAAAAGGACGAGCTGTCGCAGACAAGCGTCATCACGGCTGACGAGGTACTTGAGAACCAGTTCGACCTCTGGCTGAACGAGAACTTCGTAGCCCCGTACAACCTGCAGTACAAGTACCGCATGGAGGATATCGAATCCGACATGGACTACTACCTTGTTCCCGCATACATGGAGTCTTCGATAAAGATGGCCCACCTTCTGAAGCATCTGTGCCTGGACCTCTATGACGAGGTTGCCGGCCCCGACTTCACAAGAGGCTATTTCCCAAAGCTCATCCAGGTGATCGGTTCCGCGGCATACCGCAACAACGGAACCATGGTCCTCGGTACGGCCGAAGGCGGAAAGAAGATAACCCTGTACTACGTGAACGAACTTGACGACATGATAGAAGAAGGTCCAGAGTATCTGAACCACTACTATTTCAAGACAATACACCACGAGTTCACACATATCCTCAACCAGACGAAGCCCTACCCCGCTTCATTCCAGCTGATTTCAGGAACGGACTACGTGGCGGACTACTGGAGCGAATCCCCCTATTCCAAAGCTGCGTACTACACCGGACACGGATTCATGTCATCATACTCGCAGTACTCCGACAGCGAGGATTTCGCGGAGCTCTTCAGCATATACGTCACAAATCCTGCGGAATACTGGGAGTCGATGCTCGCCAGCGCAGAGAAGAACGGTGCGACCTACGGAATAGACGCAGCCGAGATCCTCTCATCCAAGATGGATGTCGTGAAGAACTACATGCTTGATTCCTGGGGAATAGACATGGATACGCTCAGGGATGCCCTGCAGACACGTCAGGACCAGGTTGTAAACGGTTACGTAGACCTTGAGGACATCAGCACAGAATAAAGACACAGCCATGAAAAATTCAATCAAGATAACAATAGCAGCGCTATCCGCCATCCTTTCCCTGGCATCATGCCAGAAAGAGGAGGCCAAGCTCTTTGACTCGAGCTCATCCGCCAGGATGACTGAATATCTTGCCAATGCGAAGTCGGTCCTCACCGCTTCGACATACGGATGGGTGTTCGACTACTATCCCGAGGCAAACCAGTCCTACGGAGGATGGACATACACCCTGGACTTCGACGACTCGCTCAACACAAAGGTCATGATAGAGCCCACCATGCTCTCCGACCCCGAGTCCTACCTTGTTGCAGAAAGCACCTACAATCTCATAGCGGACGATGGTCCGGTGCTCACCTTTGACACCTACAACGACCTCATGCACTTCTTCGCAACCCCCGATGCGTACAACTACCAGGGGTATGAAGGAGACTACGAGTTCATCATCCTTGACGTGGAAAGCGACAAGATCACCCTCAAGGGAAAGAGGACCGGAAACTCCATGTACCTTTTCAAGCTCGGAAAGGAAATGAAGGAATACCTTGCCGACCAGTATGAGATTGTTCAGACCTGCGAGGACATGGTAGACTTTGGCTACGACATTTTCAATGCGACAGTCGGAGACTCCACCTACTATCTCACGATAGATCCATCCGGCCGTCAGGCTGAAATCTACACCGGCAACGGATTCGATGAACCGAGGGCCTTCGTCTTCACAGACAAGGGAATCCGTCTCTACCAGAGCGTCGACCTCGGTGACGGAAAGGAAGTGTTTGACTTCACCCTCAGCTACACGGAGGGATCAGACCCCGAGTTCCACTGCACGGATGAAGGTGCGACCGACGTGGTATTCAAGTTCCAGAGACCTGAGAACCACCTTGATTTCAACAGCTTCGCCGGAAACTGGTTCCTTAACTTCGGTGACGGCCAGAAGGTTGCCATAACCCTCACCCCCAACGAGGACGGAGACGCCTTCACAATGACAGGCCTGAGCCTCTCCGAAAGTGGCGAGGACAACTATACCGTCGATGTAAAATATTCCAAGGCGAAGGGAAGAATCGAAATCAGGAGCCAGATCGTAGGCGAGTATGACGGCTACATCGAGAGCCTCGTTGGCTGGGACGGAGAGTCAGGATACGATGTCAACAGGAATTCAGGACTCGCCGGAGAATGGAACATGGATTCTTCCAACCCTGCGATCATCCTTTCTGACCTTGGCACCGGAAGCACCACTGTAACCGGCCTGGCACTTTACGAGACATACCTGTTCTGGGGAGCCTTCCTCATCGACATAGGACCTGCCGACACATCTCTGTGGCCCGTTACCGGATACACTTCAAGCGAGATTGCAAAATGCACATCCCTAACAAGAAATTAAGCATATGAAAAAGATTCTTATCATATCATCTCTTACCATCCTCCTCGGTGCGGCAATGTCCTGCACCAGGGAGACGGTGGGGACAAACCCCTATGGTTCGACCGAGGTCGAGATAGTGTCCTCAGACCTGTTCTTCGCCCCCGCAGGAGGCAGCAAGACCGTGACAGTATCTGCAAGCGGAAGTGTTTCGGCCACATCCAACAAGGACTGGTTCAAGGCATCCGTTTCGGGGAACACGATTACCGTAACCGCCGATCCCCACTATGAGTACACCTCACGAAGCGGACTTCTCACTATAACGGAAGGAGAGAATGTCTCCGAGATAGCCGTCCAGCAGCAGGGCGTGTGCTTCAACTCAAAGGCTGACAGCATAGCAGTCCCCAGGGTAGACGCATCCAAGAACATCTACTACACCACCAACGTTGAACTTACCCTTACCACGAGCGACAGCTGGCTTAGCGCCACGCTTGACGAAGACGGCGAAGGCACTTTCATCAACATAACGGCCGAAGACTCTGAAGATTTCCGCATAGGATACGTCTATGTCGACTACGTCACAAGCCAGGATACCATAAAGGTTCTCCAGCTCGGAAACCTCATGGGTAAATACTACCTCGACGCATACTTCTACATTTCAAGTACGAAGACGTATAACGAAAGCTATTTCGAGGTAGAGCTTGTCGAGGAAGACGGTAGCTATGCAATAGACTTTTCTCCCCTCTTCGAATCGGATTTGAAGATTCCTTTCTCGTTTGATGAAAGCAACACCTCAGACCTTGCATTCAAGGATATCAATGCATGCATAATGGGTGAGTACGGCTCATCAGCCACCTATCCATACATGCTGTTCTGCCCTTGGGATTCTGACACAGGATATGTGACATGGAAGAATACCGTAGGCTTTAACGCTCCTGTAACCATAAAGGCATCGGATGACGGTAGCGTTGATGTATACGCAGTACTTGAGGACAATGGAGCATGGGGAAGCTACACTGTTAGCGGATTCATCTTCTACCAGTGCAAAGTATCGGACATCTCCAGCGTGAAAAGCGCATCAAGAGGAGGCTACTACCTAAGGGGTTACGATCCAGTCCTATACAAGGTTCAGGAATAGCAGCTGACCACCTAAACAATAATTCTACTATCGAACGGGCCGGGCACCTGAGAAGGTGTGCGGCCCTTTTTAACATCCATGGACGTCTAGCTGAGCGAATTGGGAGGAAATATCGTTCCAAATTATATGTACCTTGAATTAGCTACCAGTCCCTTTCCACCCAGACATATTTCGTACCTCTTCCGCTGCCTCTGCTAGACAGGTACCCGTCCGAGCACATTTTCCCTATCATGGTGCGAACGTTCTTTGGAGAAAGAGCATCCTTCAGCTCCTCTATCAGCATCCCAGACGAGATTGTCCCTTCATACTTCCTTATCGCATAGTAAATTCTTCCTATCAGATCACCGCCATATTTATCTGAGCGCCTTGGATAGATGATGGAAAAGAACCTTTCCCCGAAAACGTATCTGAAATAATCGTCCCTGACAATGACCTTCTCATCCATCAGCCTTTCCATGGCAGATGTGTACAATTCATCAACAAGACCTTTCTCGACAAAATACATATTAAGCAGTTCAAGAGAATTGTACGTTTCTTCGGATTTGGATATAAAAAGGAACAGTCTGGGATTCTCTATCTTTCCATAGATTCGCAAGCACACCTGGTAATCGTCCGAGTTGCTATAATCCGGAAGTGGCTTTCCTTCCTTGACACAATTGCCGAACATTATATCTACGCCCTGTCCCGAACGTTCTATGAGGCCAGTCTTCTCAAGCGTCTCAGCCATCAGACGATTTCTTGGGGAACTGGGGACGGTAAGTATGTTACCAACATTTACGCCATAGGGGAATCCTCCAGGATTGATTACTTCAAGCACATCAGGGTACTGTTTCACAAAAACGTCGCCTACCTGCTGAAGATTCCTGTGCACCATGGCATTGAGAATAGCCTCCCTGACAGTTTCCTTGCTGAAAGAAGGAATGTCTAGCACGACAGGGAGGTCGTTCACGTGCTGAAGAGGATTCGCTGCCGGCTGGTTAATGTAATCCCAGATATGATCTATTATAGCGATAAGAGGCCCGCGGAATTCCTTCCGGGCGGAATATCGGTCTAGAGAATGGCTTGTCCTGTACTCAACAACCACATTGTCCTGAGGAAGGAACCTTCTTATTGCCTCAGGTTTCCCCAGCAGGATAAGCGATGCATATGTCAACTTCCCCTCAAAAGATATAAGTGAAAGATCTGAAAGCATCTGAGCGACAGGCATGGAGAGAATGCCTGGGAAATTTCTCTTTTCAGATATGTATGTACGCATTCTTCTGATAGCCTCTTCATCCAGATCCTCCATGAGGAGTCCCTCGCAGACTCTCGCCGAGAAATCTGGATCCTGTTCCGAAATTATCGAGAAATACTCTGCATCATCCATCTCTCTCAGGCTTTCTCCTGTTCTCATAAGGGGAACACCTTCAAAACGCAAGGCTTTGCCAATCGGCCTTGATGGCACGTTTATGACAAGTACTCTCAGGCCGTTTTCATATAGGACCTCATTATGAACCCTTATATGCAATCTTTCATAAATTTCATTCTCAAGCTCATTCTCGTCTCCGCGCGCAAAATCACTACCGACCACCTTGTGTGGGACGGCATCAGACATTCCCAGTACGAGTCGTCCTCCCTTTTCATTTGCAAGTGCTACGACATAGCCCAAGACACATCTTCTCCTATCCTTGGCCTCAGTCTTATCTCCACCGGCAAAAGGATAGTCACGTTTAGCTTCCTTAAACTCAACGTGGTCCTCCCTTTCCCTAAGCATTTTCAATTCTTCAATAGTACTCATATATTTCCAGATAGTTTTTACAAATATAGCACAAAATAATCAAATAGGGCAGAAAACTTTGAAGCTAAATAAAAAATAATGTCATAAATTGAATTAATTGATTGATTATCAGTGGGCAGAAAAAATTAAGTAAAATGAAAGGAATTGCCATTTTCCTAAACATAAGGCTTTTGTCATGCTTTACCTCTAATTTCTTCTTCTTTAACTTATTTAACTATCTATCAATACATTAAACAAAAGATACAACTAAATAAGACAATAATGCCTTAAATTAGGGAATCTATAAATATCAATTTTGGGCAGAAAACCTTCTCAGTAAACTGTAAAACTAGTAAAAAATAGGTCTAACTATCTATGTATCATTGGGCAGCAAATTTCCTCGCAATCCTTGGTGCTTACCTTGTGCCAGCAAAAAAAATGAGACCCTGCAAGGTTGCAAGGTCCCCTAAGTGTCGTCTTAACGGCACTAATCTATCTCGTATAGAAGTCAATCATCCTGTCAATCGCCCTTACGCATACCGGGCAGAAGGCGGGAGCGGTATTGTTCAGCATGCGGCACTCGACATACGGCCTGTACATTCCCCTTGGAACGTAGCCGGCGCCCTCATACACTCCGACAGTGCCACTGAACCCTTCCTCCGCCGGAGTCGGGACCGGAGTCGAAGGCGATACCAGATCCTTCCATTTTGAAGAAAAGTCCACCAGGTTCGTTATGTTAGGCTCCCATGGCTCCTTCTCCTTCGGATAGTAGCCTTCCTCATATGCAGAGTCTCCGCTGTACTCATCCGCCAGTCCTGCAAAAGAATGCCCGAATTCATGGATAAAGACAGCCTTGGAGTACTTGTGGCCGGCAGTTCCCATGGCATAGGAGTTGAATATCCCGCCGCCGCCGTAAGTGTCGCTGTCAACCAGGATGAAAAGAGCGTCGAATGGTGCCCCGGATACGGCCGACGCAATCTTCGAGTGGTCGGATATCGTAAGGTAGCGGTCCGTATAGAAGGTGTAGAATCCCGCATCCATAAGGGAGTTCACCCAGATGTCCTTGTGCGGCAGGTCCACTCCCCCTTCGGGAGATATGCTTTCACAGAGCCATACGTTTATGTCGCCTCTTCTGCTCTTGTATGGCTCGAAGGAGAACATGTATTCCATAAACTCCAGGGCGTCGCTGCGAAGCTTGTCCATCCTGTCCGCGGTATATCCCTCTGCCGCGAAAAGAAGGTCCATCTTGTGAAGAGGGTCTCCCGAGTCCTGAAGAAGGGTGACCTTGAAGTCATTCTCCCTCTCCCTTGAAATAAGCTTGTCCGATGGATCCACCCAGAATGAGAAGAACTCCTCGTGCGCTCCGCTGTGGCGGTTCTGTTCATAGACCACTACCTGCACAGAGTCTTTTGGGAAAGGCATCCAAAGGCACTGGGAATACGCCTTGGATACTGCCTTGGCTTCCGCAGTGGTTGTCCATTCCTGGAACAGGGAGTTGAATCCACGACTGAATATCTTCCTTCCGCCCTTTGAGTATACTTCAAAGCCGTAGTCCCCGTATCCCGTGTCATCTATAAGAGATGCAGGAGAACCAACCCACATGGGTTCACGGTGTAGACGTCCAAGATAGGCTGTCCTATGCGAAGAGCTGCCGCAAAGGACAAGGTCTATGCGGAGCCTCTCACCAGTAAAGAACTCATCATAGGAAGGAGGCTCATGCGCAAATGCCGCCATACTGGACATCAGGAGCAGCGTCACTGCGGCAATCACCTTTGAAAACCGCATCATGAAGCCTGCCTTACAAGATCCTTGGCGTTGTCCATCGGAAGGGAGCCCTTTATGTACATTAGCATTGGAGGGACAGTCTGTCCCTGTACCTTTTCAGCCAGCTCCACAAAGCAGATGGGATTCTCCACATACAGCCCGTCGGAAGAGAGGCTGTAGTACATGGTTATCTTGTTGCCTTTCTCATCGGTCTCGGTTTCGCTCTGCATGGTGGAGGTGATCACCTTGATCTCGGAAAGGAATGCGCTTTTCACATCCTCTGCACATCCTTCCCACGCAGCCACCCACAAGGCTTTCACACCCTTTAGCTGAGCCCTTTCCTCCTTTGGCATGCTGAGGATTGCGACTTTCATTATGCCCCACATGTTCTGTGAGAAGAACTTCTTGTCCTTGTTCTTGTATGACCTCATTATAGACTCTACCACATCGTCGCCATCCTTTGCCGAAGCATTCCAAAGAGTGGATGACGGAGTGAGCAGAAGAAGGAGGGATGCAGCCAGGGCTAATATGGACTTTCCTTTCATGGCGCTACCCTATCTGGGCTCCGTTTGAAAGCACTTCCTCGGGAGATACCACCCTCATCTTTCCGTCACCCTGCTTTGCCATCAGGATCATGCCCTGAGACTCGATGCCCTTTATCTTTCTGGGGGCGAGGTTCGCAAGGATGCATATCTGCTTTCCTACCATCTGTTCGGGAGAGTAGAACTCGGCTATTCCCGATACGATGACCCTTCTGTCAATTCCGGTGTCGATGGTGAGCTTGAGGAGCTTGTCTGTCTTTGGAACCCTTTCGGCCTCAAGGACAGTGGCGGTACGGATGTCCATCCTCTGGAAATCGTCAAACGATACGGTCTCCTTCTGAGGCTCCACAGCCTGGGCAGCCGCAGCCTTCGCGGCCTGTTCGTTGGCTTTCTTGGAGGCCTTTAGCTTCTCTATCTGGGCATCGATGACAGCATCCTCGATCTTAGCAAAGAGCAGGGAGGCTTCACCCAGCTCATGTCCCGAAGGGAGGATGCTCTCAGATCCAAGGTCATCCCACCTGAGGATGATGGGATACTCGCTTCGTGTCTCCTGACCCTGTCCCACCGTATGGAGAGCCATGCTTTCGCCTTCAGCGTAGAAGTTCTCTGTAGGAGCGCCTTCGCCTTTGCGATGGTCGCAGCCTGCCTCTATCCCGACTCTGAGAATGGAACGCAATTTCTCGCAGGAGAACGGGAGGAACGGCTCGAAAGCTATCGCAAGGTCAGCGCAGATCTGGAGCGAAGTGTTGAGGATGGAAGCACATCTTGCCATGTCGGTCTTGGCTACCTTCCAGGGCTCGGTGTCTGAGATGTACTTGTTTCCGATGCGGGCTATGTTCATAGCCTCCTTGAGGGCCTCCCTGAAGTGGAATGTCTCAAGATAGCCTTCAAGGGACTTCCTTACCGGAAGGATCGATGCGAGGGTCTCGCTGTCGATCGCCTCCGGCTTCTCGCTGGCGGGGACCTTTCCGCCGAAGTATTTCTGCGTCAGGACTACGGCCCTGTTTACAAAGTTTCCGAAGATGGCGACAAGCTCGGAATTGTTCCTCGTCTGGAAGTCCTTCCATGTGAAGTCGTTGTCCTTGGTCTCGGGGGCGGTGGCGCAGAGGACGTACCTTAGCACATCCTCCTGGCCCTTGAAGTCCTCGAGGTACTCGTTCAGCCATACGGCCCAGTTCCTGGAAGTGCTTATCTTGTCCCCTTCGAGGTTCAGGAATTCGTTAGCTGGAACGTTGTCCGGCAGTATGTAGGACCCTTCAGCCTTCAGCATGGAGGGGAACACTATGCAGTGGAAGACGATGTTGTCCTTTCCTATAAAGTGGATGAGCCTTGTCGAGGTGTCCTTCCACCACTTCTCCCAACTCTGGGGAAGAAGCTCCTTCGTATTGGAGATGTAGCCTATGGGTGCGTCAAACCACACGTAGAGAACCTTTCCGTCAGTACCTTCCACAGGTACGGGAATACCCCAGTCAAGGTCACGGGACACGGCCCTTGGCTGAAGGCCTCCGTCAAGCCAGCTCTTGCACTGTCCGTAAACGTTGCTCCTCCATTCCTTGTGGCCGTCAAGAATCCACTGCCTGAGCCACGGCTCGTACTGGTCGAGGGGAAGGTACCAGTGCTTTGTCTTCCTCTTTTCGGGAGCGGAACCGCTTAGCGCGGACTTGGGGTCGATGAGCTCCTCGGGGCTCAGGGTGCTACCGCATTTCTCGCACTGGTCCCCGTATGCGCCGGGATTCCCGCAGCGGGGGCAGGTGCCGACTATGTACCTGTCCGCAAGGAAGGTCTTCGCCTCCGTATCGTAGTACTGTTCGCTTTCCCTTGTTATGAACTTCCCTTCGTCATAGAGCTTGCGGAAGAAAGCCGACGCATTCTCGGAGTGCACCTTGGAGGTAGTCCTTGAGTATATGTCGAAGTTGATTCCCAGTCCGGTGAAGGAGTTCTTTATTATGGAGTGGTATCTGTCCACGATGTCCTGCGGAGTGACACCCTGCTTCTTCGCCTTGATGGTGATGGGTACGCCGTGCTCGTCCGAGCCGCAGACAAAGAGGATGTCCTGTCCCCTCATCCTAAGGTATCTTACGTAGATGTCCGCAGGTATGTACACTCCTGCAAGGTGTCCGATGTGGACCGGTCCGTTTGCATAGGGAAGCGCACATGTAACTAGTGTTCTCTTGTTTCCTTCCATATCTTTTCGTTTATCTTGTTTTCTGGTTTACAATTTCTCGCATTTCTAGTTCACCCATCCGATCCTCTCGAGGATCTGCTTCCTTTTCCTGTTCAGCCTGTCGATTTTCGCAAGGAAGGCCTTCTGCTCCTCGTAGCTTACGTTTTTCATCTGTTCGATGAAATCCCTGTTCATCTGGCGTATCATGGTCTTGTGGTACGCAAGGATGGCCTTCGGCACCTCCTGCACTAGACGCGTAGAGTTCGACGTCATCGAACGGCGGAAGTTCTCCACCGTAAGGCTGTACTTCTCCATGGTCATACCGGCGACCATGTCAGCCATCTCTCTGTCGGGAGAATCCATGAGGGTCTTTATCATCTCCACCTGGTGCCTTGCGGCGTCCTCCTCCCCTACCATGTCAATATCAAAGACGTTGTACATCTTGAAATACTCGTCGTATGTTCTCCGGTAAAGGGAGTTGAGGAACGGATCGCCTTCGAGGGCACCGTCGATGAACTCAGCCACTGTGCTCTGCCTGGAGAAGTCGTAGAAGTCGGAATCGCTCTCAAAGCACATGCGCGAGCATCCGTCATTTAGGATGAACGAGAGAAGGTCCCTCTCGAAGGGGGCCACGAAAGGATTCTCAAAGACAGTCCTGTGCGATGTGTCCTGACCCTGGGATGGAATGGTTTCCGCGGGAGTCTCCTGTATCGGCTCCCCTTCCACGTAGATGGGGTCACCCGCCATGGGGTTGTAGTCGTCAAAGGGTATGTCCTCGTATGAAGGAGGAGGTGGTGCATCGTATGGGGATTCCTGGGGAGCACCACTGCCTTGCGAAGACTGGTTCAAAGAAGACCTTTTCTGCCTTTCGGCGGCCTTCCTATCATCCTCGGCCATCTTCTCCCTTGTCTGCTGAATCCTCGAAAAGAGGACCTGCTGGTCCATCTCGAAGGTCGCTGCCGTACTCTGCACGTAAACGCTTCTCTGTATGGCGTCGGGAATGAGAGCGATGGTGTCGGCAATGTCGTTGATGAGGTCAGCCCTTCGTATGGGGTCGTCACCCACTTCGCCTAGCAGGAGGTCCGTCTTGAAGGAGATGAAGTCTTTCTCGTTGGATGATATGTAGTCCTGGACCTCGGCAAGGGTATGGGCACGGGCGAAGGAATCCGGATCGTCGCCGTCGGGAAGGAGAACTATCCTTACCGTCATTCCTTCCTTGAGGACCATTCCAAGTCCCCTTATGGCGGCATGTATACCGGCAGAGTCGCCATCGTACATTATGGTCATGTTGCGGGTGAACTTCCGCACCATGTGTATCTGCTGAAGGGTTAGGGATGTTCCGGATGATGCCACGACGTTGGTTATTCCAAGCTGGTGCATGGAAAGGACGTCAAGGTACCCTTCGACCATGTAGCAGCGGTCCTTGCGGGATATCTCGCTCTTGGCGAACCATATGCCGTATAGGGTCTCCTTCTTGTGGTATATCTCGGAATCGGAGGAGTTCACATACTTTCCGATGCCAATCTTGGAGTAGTCGCTGCGGAGCGTCCTTGCCCCGAATCCCACTATCCTTCCGCTGACCGAGCGAAAAGGGAATACCACCCTGTCGTAGAAGCGGCAAACGAGCTTCCCGTCATACTCGGCGCAAAGGCCGGTCTCTATGAGGAATTCTTTCTTGTATCCCTGGGAAAGGGCGGCGGCGGGGAAGGCTCCTCTATCCCTGGGGGCCCATCCGAGTCCGTACTTCTGGATTGTTTCGTCCTCGAGTCCCCTGCTCCTGAAATACTGGTATCCGATGTCACGACCCTCCTTTGAAGAAAGGCTCTGCACAAAGAACTTGTGCGCAAAATCAGATACTATGTAAAGGCTTTCGTTGTGATTTCGCTGGGCTATCTGCTCGGCCGACTCCTCCTTCTCAACTATCTCGATGCCGTATTTCTTGGCAAGGTAGCGGAGGGCCTCCGGATAGGTCATGCTCTCGTGCTCCATCACGAAGCCTATGGCGGAACCTCCCTTTCCGCAGCCGAAGCACTTGTAGCGGCCGCTCGAAGGGAAGACGTAGAAGGAAGGGGTCTTTTCGTTGTGGAAAGGGCAGCACGCGGCATAGTTGGCTCCGCGTCTTTTCAATGACACGAAGTCACTTATGACATCGACTATGTCGGCCGAGTCAAGAATCCTTGCTACCGTCTCCTGGGGAATCATTCACCCTCTATCTTTTCATATTCCACATCCGGTACGTCATCAAGGTCGGTCTTAACGACTATCTCATTGTCATCCAAGGAATAGTCCGGGCTCTCCAGGGGGTTGTCGCCCTTGGATGACTGACTTCCGGCAGAAGTGCCCCCTTGGGAGGAGCTTCCGCCCGAAGACTTCCTCCTGGAGGGGAAGATCGAACCGAAGAAAGTCCTGACCGCACCGAATCCAAACAGGATGACGGCCATCAGAAATAGTAGAAAAAGAAAAAATATGAAGCCCATGGGTAAATCCAGCTGTTTTTATTCTTGCACTATGATTCGCAAAAATACGCAAAAATTGCGTAATTTAGCAGACCAACAACATTCCATTAAATAATGAAAACCGATATCGAGATTGCAAGAAGCATTCCGCTTCGTCCAATTGAGGAGATTGCATCCAAGGCGGGAATCCCCGCCGACAGGCTCTCACCCTACGGAAAGTACATCGCCAAAGTCCCCCTGGACCTCATTGACCAGGAGAAGGTCTCAAAGAGCCACCTCGTGCTCGTAACGGCTATAACCCCCACGAAGGCCGGCATAGGCAAGACCACCGTCTCTGTGGGACTTGGACTGGGGCTCGCAAAGATAGGGAAGAAGGCTGTCCTGGCGCTCAGGGAACCATCACTCGGCCCCTGCTTCGGGATGAAGGGTGGTGCCGCAGGAGGCGGATACGCCCAGGTTCTCCCGATGGACAGGATAAACCTTCACTTCACTGGAGACTTCCACGCAATCACAAGCGCCAACAACATGATATCGGCCCTTCTGGACAACTACATCTACACCCACAGGGCGGAAGGGTTCGGCCTGAGGCAGATCCTCTGGAAAAGGACCATGGACGTGAACGACCGTTCGCTCCGCCAGATAGTCACCGGCCTTGGCCCATATACCAACGGAGTGCCCCAGCAAAGCGGCTTCGACATCACTCCCGCTTCCGAGATAATGGCAATCCTGTGCCTTGCCACAAGCCTTGAGGACCTTAGAAGAAGAATTGACAACATCCTTTTGGGCTACACCCTTGACGGAAAACCCTTCAAGGTATCAGACATGGGAGTCGGCGGAGCGATAACCGCGCTTCTGAAGGATGCGATAGAGCCGAACCTCGTGCAGACCACGGAGGCCACCCCGGCATTCATACACGGAGGTCCATTCGCAAACATAGCCCACGGTTGCAACTCCATTGTCGCCACGAAGATGGCTCTCTCATTCGGAGACTACGTAATTACGGAGGCAGGATTCGGTGCGGACCTCGGAGCGGAGAAGTTCTTCGACATAAAATGCCGCAAGGCCGGCCTGCATCCTTCCCTTACGGTACTTGTAGCCACCCTCAGAGGCCTCAAGATGCACGGAGACGTGCCCGTCGAGGACATCGCAAAGCCCAGCATGGAAGGTGTAAGGAAGGGATTCGAAAACCTTGACCGCCATATCGAGAACATACGCTCCTTCGGACAGAGCGTCCTTGTATGCTTCAACAAGTACGAGGATGACTCGCCGGAGGAAATCGCCCTTGTAAGGGAGCACTGCGACAGCCTTGGCGTTCCATTCGCCCTTAACGATGCCTTCGCAAAAGGCGGAGAGGGAGCGGCCGACTTCGCCCGCCTTGTCGTTGACACCATAGAGAAGACCCCTTCAGGACCGCTCAGGTTCCAGTACGAGGACTCCATGAGCGTAGAGCAGAAGATTCAGGCCGTGGCAAAGAACATATACAGGGCAGGAAGCGTGACCCTTTCTCCCCAGGCGAGAAAGATGATAGCGAAGATAAACGACATGGGATACTCGTCCTTCCCCGTCTGCATAGCCAAGACCCAGTACTCATTCTCGCAGAACGACAAACTCTACGGGGCACCTTCGGGATTCGACTTCGAGATAAAGGACATAGTGATAAACGCCGGTGCGGAGCTTATCGTCGCCATAGCAGGTGACATAATAAGGATGCCCGGACTGCCAAAGTCCCCGCAGGCCCTGAGGATAGACGTTGTTGACGGAGAGATTACAGGGCTTTCCTAAGAGGCCGGTTCCATCCATCTGACACTTGAAAAAAACGTCCCCCGGCTGAAAAGCCAGGGGACGTAAATGTTTTATTTAGCCTCGCTTAGAAGGGCAGGTCGTCACCGAATTCATCATCGGATGAAGAACTTTCCGATGGCGCCGGTGCAACATTCTGAGATGCCTGAGCCGAAGATGCAGGAGCCGCAGAAGTAGCCGCGCCACCTGATACGTTTGCATCCTTGTGCACGATCCTCCACGCACGGAGGTCCGTGTACCACTTGCCGTTGAATTCACGGCTGGAGGGAGTGAACGAAACGACAACGTCGTCTCCGAGCTGGAATGCATCCAGGTCCTTCACCCTGTCCTCTCCCCAGACGTTCATGCATACCTGGGTGGGGAATTTCCCGTCCTGGTACTCTATGACGAATTCCTGCTTCATCCACTGTCCGCGGGCGGAGGTTCCGCTCTGGACAGGCAGCTTGCGCATTATGCGCCCTTCCAATTCAAGACTGGCCATGCCTATTTCTTCTTAACGTCGGGCTTGGGTTTCTCAATGTAGTGCTTTACGCTGTCGAGAGCAACCTCGAAAATGAGCGGAGTGTTGGGCTCGATAAGCTGGTTGCCCCTCTCTCCGTATCCGAGTTTGGAAGGAACTACGAGTTCGATCTTGCCACCTTCGCCAACAAATGCAAGGCCTTCCTGCCATCCCTTTACGACGCGGTTGAGAAGCATGCGCACGGGCTTTGCTCCCTCGGGAGTCTCATCAAATACGGTTCCGTCCTCGAGAGTGCCCTTGTACCTTACAAATACGGTATCCTTGGGGCCCGGTTTCACATCGTTTCCGGCCTCGATGACCCTGTACTGAAGTCCGCTGGGTGTTGTCTGGAAATCCTTCTTCTTTGCATTGGCCGCAAGGAACTTCTCCTCCTTCTGGGCGTTGACTGAGCTTACGTAGTCATGCCTCTTTGAAAGGAAGCCGTTGAAAATCTCGTTCATCTCGTTGGGATTTACCTTGAACTGCTTTACGAAGTTGGTATCGCGCTGGTTTCCCTTGGCGTTGATGAATTCCTTCATTCCTCTTTCGATCTGCTTGTAGTTCAGGTCACCGAAGTTGTTACCTTTGATGAGCGAGCCGAAGTTGATACCGAGAAGGTAGCTCACTGAGTCCACAAGGCTCTTTGAAGGAAGGAGCGTCTTGGGATCGACATTCTTCTTTGCCTCCGCCTTCTTTTCGGCATTCTGCTCTGTCTTTTCACCTTCTGTCGCTTCGGGAGCTGTCTGGGCAGTCTTCTTGGGCGAGCACGATGCGAGCACTAGGGTTGCAAGTGCCGCACAGATGATTTTGTTTGTCTTCATGGTGCTATTGTTTTTTTGTTTTTGTTGTTTTCCTGTTTTTCTGTTTCGCACGAACTGCAAATATCGTAAAAAAAGGTGAGAAAATGGTGAAAATCACCAACAAATCATCTAGGCGTGCCGCTTTTGGACAGGACAGCGGCTTTCCTGTCCAGTCTGTCAGGCGATGTCTTTGGCTCCGGTTGCGCCATTTTCCAAGGCGAATTTTTGGATAATTACCCAAAAATCCCTAAATTCACGATTGCACTAAAAACTTATCCGCAGAAAATGAGCATCGACTCCAAGACCATACATTTGAAACTAAAGGAATTCTTCGGCTACGATTCATTCAAGGGCAACCAGGAGGCAGTCATAAAGCATCTGGTGGACGGCGGCAACGCTTTTGTCCTCATGCCCACCGGTGGCGGGAAATCCCTGTGCTACCAGCTCCCCGCACTTCTTATGGAGGGGACAGCCGTAGTCATATCCCCGCTCATCGCCCTGATGAAGAACCAGGTCGACGCCATAAGGGGGTTCGTGTCCGGAAACGAGGGCATAGCCCACTTCCTCAACTCCTCGCTTGCAAAGGCGCAGGTCTTGGCCGTAAGGGACGATGTGCTCTCCGGAGCGACAAAGCTTCTGTACGTCGCCCCCGAGTCCCTGACAAAGGAGGAGAACATCGCACTTCTTAAAGAAATAAAGGTATCGTTCTACGCTGTTGACGAGGCGCACTGCATTTCAGAGTGGGGGCACGACTTCCGCCCGGAGTACAGAAGGATAAGGGAAATCACCGAGGCTATCGGCAAGGCCCCCATAATAGCCCTTACCGCGACAGCAACACCGAAAGTCCAGAGCGACATCCTGAAGAACCTCGGAATAGCCGACGCCAGGATATTCAAGTCCTCCTTCAACCGCCCCAACCTGTATTACGAGGTAAGGGACAAAGTCGAGCCCGAAAAGGACATAATAAGGTTCATAAAGCAGAATCCCGGAAAATCCGGCATAATATACTGCCTGAGCCGAAAGAAAGTGGAGGAGCTTGCGCAGCTCCTATGCATAAACGGCATAAAGGCCCTCCCCTACCATGCGGGGCTTGATGCGAAGGTCAGGACCGAGAACCAGGACCGCTTCCTCATGGAGGACGTAGATGTGATCGTGGCCACCATCGCCTTCGGAATGGGAATTGACAAGCCGGACGTAAGGTTCGTGATCCACTATGACATACCAAAGAGCCTGGACGGGTACTACCAGGAGACCGGAAGGGCAGGAAGAGACGGACAGGAGGGCAAGTGCATAACCTATTACAGCTACAAGGATATCCAGAAGCTCGAAAAGTTCATGCAGGGAAAGCCGATTTCCGAACAGGAGATCGGAAAGCAGATCCTGAATGAAACCATGGCCTACGCAGAGTCCAACGAATGCCGCAGAAAGCTTCTGCTGAACTACTTTGGAGAGGAATACGAAAAGGACAACTGCGAGAACTGCGACAACTGCCTCCATCCCAAGCCCCACTTCGACGGTCAGAAGGAGATGGTCCTTGCACTGAAGCTGGTGGACTCCCTGCCAGAGCACTTCAAGATAGAGCACCTTGCAGGCATTCTCGCCGGAAATGCCACCGCCATGATAAAGTCCTACAAGCACGACGAGCTGGACTTCTTCGGAGCCGGGAACGAGCATAGCGAGAAGTTCTGGTGCACGCTTCTCCACCAGGGAATAATCCTGCACCTCCTGGAAAAGGAGATAGAGAGCTACGGACTGCTGTTCGTCACCGACCTTGGCCACGAGTTCATAAAGAATCCTCACACTGTGATGCTAAGCGAGGACAGGGTGTTCGCGGAAGGCTCCGACGAGGACGAGGACGATGACATCACCGCTTCCCAGGGAGGAGCCGCAGGTGGCGGAGGCGGAGACGAGACGCTGCTTTCCATGCTCAAGGACCTTCGAAAGAGCCAGTCCAGGAAGCTGGGCCTGCAGCCATGGGTGATTTTCGGGGACCCCGCCCTCGAAGACATGTCCATAATGTACCCCATTACGAAGGAGGAGCTGCAGAACTGCCAGGGCGTCGGAGCCGGAAAGGCCCAGAAGTTCGGGGAACCGTTCCTGGAGCTGATAAGAAAGTATGTCGAGGAGAACGACATCCTCCGTCCCAATGACGTCATCGTCAAGTCGATGGCATCCAAGAGCAAGAACAAGACCAGCATCATCCAGTACATAGACAGGAGAATGGAGCTCGAGGACATCGCATCCGCCCTTGACCTTGAAATGGACGACCTTCTCCAGGAAATAGAGCATATCGTGAAGTTCGGCACCAAGCTGAACCTCGGCTACTACATAGAAGAGCACCTCGACCCGGAAGTCGTGGATGAAATCTACGACTATTTCAAGAACGAAGCCACATCCGACTCCCTTGAAGACGCCCTGAAGGCTCTCGGCGGAGACTACGAGGAGATGGAGGTCAGGCTAGTCAGGATTAAGTTCATAAGCGAGGTCGCAAACTAAAGGGAAACATCATTTTATGAGCAGATTTGCAAAGGCGGTCCTTGCGGCCGCATTTTTCTTAGGGGCGTCCGCGGCCCTGCATTCACAGGAGCTTAACCCATCCTTCAAGGCGATGATTGACGCCGAGCCGCTAAGGGCCGGCATCAACACCTGCCCGTACGACCTCATGTACACTCCCCAGACCTATTCCAAGGCTCCTAGGGGATACAGGCCGTTCTACATCTCCCACTACGGAAGGCATGGGGCACGCTCCAACTGGGACCTCAAGGTCTACACCGAGATGGAAGGCATCCTGGCGAAGGCCGAGGAACAAGGGACGCTGACGTCAAAGGGAAAGACACTCCTTGAAACTGTCCGAAAGGAAATCCTACTCCACGACGAGATGGACGGAAGGCTCACCCCTAGGGGCGTCCGCGAGCACAGGGGAATAGCGGAAAGGATGTACCGCAACTACCGCAAGGTCTTCAAGGGAGAAAAGCAGAAGGTCAGGGCCATCTCAAGCGTAGTGCCACGCTGCATTGTCAGCATGACAGGGTTCACCGACCGGCTGACCGAACTAGCACCCTCGCTTGACATCAGCTGGGACACCGGTGAGAAGTACATGAAATACCTCGACAGCGGCTCCCCGAAGGAAGTGTCGCAGAAGGTATGGAGGATAAGCGACTCACTCGTCTACAGAAACCATGTATGCGACTCACTCTTCTACGCAGACGAGCTCTTTACAAGCCGCGAAGCGGCATTTAGGACCGTCCCATCATGGAGATGGTTCGAGCGCGGAATATATGCCGTTGCGAGGATTACGGGTTCCTTCGACCTTCCCGGGATCTTTGACCTCATGCCCAGGCAAGCGATATACGATTTCTGCGCAGCTGACAATCTGGGCCTGTATCTCAACCACTGCAACTCAATAGAATTCGGGCAGCAGAGAATGGCTCGTTCAAGGCCGGGCGTGGAAGATTTCGTAAGGAAAGCGGATGCCGTCATCAGCGGGCAGGACGTAGTGCAAGCCGACCTTCGCTTCGGGCACGACCTTCCCTTCCTTGCCATGACTTCCAACATGGGAATAGAGGGAGTCGGGCAGAGGCTCAGAGCCGAAGACGTGTGCGACAAATGGTTCGGAACCCTTTACACCCCGTTCGCCACAAACCTGCAGATAGTATTCTACCGCACATCAAGGGCTTCCGATCCCGTCCTTGTAAAGTTTCTTCTGGATGAAAGGGAGACCGGAATCATCGGCCTGGAGCCTTTCAGCGGAAGATACTACAGGTGGGAGGATGTGAAAAGAAAATGGGGCTTCTAGGCGTCTACTTTTAGGTACAAATCCTAAAACATGTAAAATTGCGTATTTCACGAGACAAGGAATATGTAAAATTGCGCGTTTTAGGACAATGAAAATACGTAAAATTGCGTATTTACGGGATGTTTTCCTTCAGATTATCAAAACTTTTGGATAATCAGAAAGGGAACGATGAACGAAATATCCTACACAAAGCTCTTGCTTATGCCAATAAAGAATTAAGGAATGTTAGCATGGTATATAAGAGTAAGAGTAATATGGGTGCAGCAGTTTCTGCGGTTATCTTACTTGACCACTGTCTGTATTGCACTTGGCAGGGGAATGTCAGGGTATATGTTAGACACGGCAACAAAACTACTCTTATCACCGAAGACCATATTGCTCATATCGGCTATGGTCGTACCGCATTAACAAGGTGTATAAAAGGGGCTGGTTTGCGTGATGACATCCCCTTTGTCTGTCATAAATTGATTGATGGTGATACGGTGTTTTTATGTACGGACGGATTCTACAATGTGGCAGAGGACCACATGACTGACATGCCTATTGAGGAAATCAAAAAGAAAATAAGCGCACAGACGATGCGTCATTTATAAAAATTTCATAAGATTATCTTTGGCACAAAAAGAGGTGGCCGCCAGTTTACATTGAACCTGTTGGTCACCCCATCGCGTTTTTACATCATCGGAGGAGGGCCTCCCATTCCGCCACCGGGACCACCACCAGGTCCACCGGGGCCGCCTCCCCTTCCGCCAGGACCTCCGAACCCTCTTCTGCCAGGACCCTTTCCAAACGAGCCGAACCTCCATGTAAGGGACAGGATCACGTACCTTCCGAGTGTGTTGTTTCTGGACTCCATGTGGTAGTTCGAAGAGTCGGTTATGGTCAGGGTCTTCGCCTGGTTGAGGATGTCATATCCGCGAAGCGACAGGGTGATTCCCGGCTTGGAGAATATTTTCTGGATTTCGGCTCCCCATATCCATTCGTCATCCTGGTCTACGGAATATCCGTTGTACCAGTTGTAGGCCAAATCGCTCTTTACCACGAAGTTGAGGGGCAGGGTCCAGTTGAGCGACGTCGTAATGGAATTGTTGAATGTCCACTTGGTACTTGAAGATGATACGGTATACCAGCTTCTCCGTGCCGAGGTCCTTCCTCCAAGGGTGGCCTCGAGATTGTCCGAGCGGTAGGTGAAACGTATCATCTGCGACCCGTTGAAGGACTGGATCACGTTCTTTGAGAAGTAATCGTTCGAGTCCATGTCCGGGAAGTCCGCATGGAAGAGCTCATAGTCAAACTCGCCGTCACTGTAGTAATAGTCCGTATCGAAGGATGTGGTCCCCACGTATGAGGCCGCCTTCGAGTAGCCTGCGCTGGTCTGGGTCGATATCGAGAAATCGCTCTTTCCTATTGGAGAGTTCAGGAACGCCCTGAGGTTGAGGTTTCCGGATGACGGTCCGTTGACAGGTATCGAGTACTGCGCTCCGTTCGTCCCGTACCATGATGCGTTGGATATCGGCCTGTTGACAAGTCCTCCGTCAAGGTTTACCGCGGCGGAGAAGAAGCTCTGCCTGTTGGTGTATCTCCACTCGGAACGAAGATTGTGGCTGAAGTACGGTTTCAGGTAGGGGTTTCCGAAGGATACGTTCATCGGATTCGTATTGTCGGGTACGGGCATGAGCTGCGAGGTCGACGGCTGGGATGACCTTCCCCTGTAGAACAGGCGCATGTTCGCATTCTCGCTAATGTCGTACATCACCATAGCGGTAGGGGCGAAGTTCACGACCTTGTTGTCATAGGTCTGCTCGATACCCTTCCTTGTAGTGGAGTTGTGGGTGTTCTGGGGTTCCACTCCCACTCCGACCTGGGCGCGGAGATTGTCGTTCTGGTACAGGAGGTTCACTCCTATGGTGTTTGTTATGTACCTGTTTACTATGTTGTTCGAATACGTAAGGTTCTTCTCCTCCCCGGTAGCGTTGTAGATGATCTCATCCATGGATGCGCTTGAAAGGCCGCTGTCGTAGGTATCCTTGGTGGATGTGGAGCGGTTCCATGAGAAGGAGTAGTTGCCCTCTACGTAGAAATGGTTTCCGAGGGGTTCGGTGTATGTGAGCCCCGCCCTTATGGACGCACTTTTTGCATTCTGCTCATACCTCTGGTTGATGAGCGAGTCGGTCGGGGTTCCGGAGGAGTAGTCCTCTGTAAGGGACTGGTTGAACCCGTCCGTGGTGTTGTTCGAAAAGGAGTAGTTGGCATTCACCGTAAGGGTCCTTCCGGGGATTCCTAATCTCTGGCGCAGGAGGAACCTTCCGCTTGTGGATACGTTGGAGTTATTTCCGGATGAGAGGGCGTAGGAGTTGCTCACAAGGTCGCTGCCGTTGGAGTAGGTCTCGTCATTTGATACGCTTGAGAAGTTGCCCGTTCCGAAGTTCACCTGCGGCTCGAAGAGTATGGATGTGTTCTCGGAGAACTTGTGCTCCAGTCTCACTCCGATCCTGTGGCCATAGGAATTGGTATGGTCCACTCCGGATGTGTTGTAGTCGAGGGTGCTTCCGTCGGTGAGATACGTAGTCTTCAGGCTCTCGGATTCAACCAGCTTCCTGGTTCCGTTGTAGACATAGTTCCCGCCCAGTTTCATCTTGTCGTCAAGAAGGTCCCATGCCCCGTTGGCTCCTACCATCCACGAAGTGGTTATGCCGTTTCCGGTGCCGAAGCCGCCACCTCCTCTCATCCCGCCCATCATGTTGCCCGCGAGGTCGTTGAACGAACGGTTGTTGGTGTTGTTGGCGTTGATGATAAGGGAGAGCTGCTGCTTTTCCGAGAACTTTCCAAGGAAGGCGGAAGCCTGGTATCGCCAGCCTTCGCTTTTCCAGTCGTCGCTATTCTCATAGTAGCCAGACGCAGGGATGTCGTGCCCTATGCCGGCAGTGGAGTTTCCGAACAGTCCATTCATCATCCCTGGACGTACGGAAAGGTCTATTATGGTCTGCTCCTCTCCATCATCTATCCCGGTAAACTCGGCCTGCTCGGATTTCTTCTGCACCACCTTCACCTTGTTTATCATGCTGGCCGGCAGGTTCTTCGATGCTAGCTGCGGATCGTCAAGAAAGAAGGTCTTCCCGTCTATCGTTATCTTCTCTATCGTCTTTCCGTTGACTGTAATGGATCCATCTGTCCCCACTTCCACTCCGGGAAGCTTCTTCAGAAGGTCTTCAAGGACATCGTTGTCCGTGGTCTTGAAAGAAGACGCGTTGTACTCTATAGTATCCTTCTTTATTATAATGGGATTTCCGGCCTCGGTGACCTTCGCTGCCTCGAGACTTTCAGAATCAACATCCATGGTGATCTTCCCTAGATCGACGTCGCCTGCCACCTTGACTTCCTTCGTAAAGGTCTTGTATCCGAGAATCTCCGCCTTGAGTGTGTATGTCCCTGCGGGAACCTTGTCCATGGTGGCCTTTCCGTTTTCATCGGAGAGGGCGTACTTTAGCGCCTTGGCCGAGCCGCTCTGGGTAAGGGACACGGTCGCAAAACCTACGCCTTCACCAGTGGAGCCATCCACCAGGGATACGGAAACACTCCCCCTGCCCTGGGCAAAAGCGACACTGCAAGAAAGAAAGATGGATAGTGCAAGGACGAGCGCCCTGTATGATGTTTTCGCAGTTTTCATAAGCCTATTTCGAAGTTTCGTTCTCTCCCTTAGACTTTGAAAAGCGGAAAAAGTTTAACGCCAGCAGCCCGCAAGGGCGATTTTTTCAGCGAAAGGGTTTTTCCATTCTGCCACCGGAAAATGGAAGTGGGCGCAGGGAGGATTCAGACTTCGATCCACTTTACGGAGGGGTCTCTCCTCCACCAGGAAAGCTGCTTCTTGGCGTATCTCCTGGTATTTGTCTGTATCATGGATACGGCCTCGTCAAGGGAGCGGGGTGCGGACGGGGCTTCCTTCCCTTCCATATAGTCAAAATACGAGAACAGCTCCCTGTAGCCAACGGTCTGAAGGGCCGTATAGTCCCTTAGCGGAAGAAGCCCCCTGGCCTCCTCCTCCAGTCCGGCGTCCATCATGGCTATCACCCTTGAGTCTATCCTTTCATAGAGAGTCTCCCTCGGCATTGTGAGACAGAGCTTTTCGATTTCAAATGGACGCTTCCGCCCCTCCTTCATCTTGAATGAGGAGAAGGGCCTGCCTGTCAGCATGCATACCTCGACTGCCCTCAGCACCCTTGCGGGATTTGCAAGGTCTATGGTGGAATAGGCCTCGGGATCCAGCCTTGAAAGGTCCATCCTAAGAGACTCTATCCCCTCTGTCCGGAGCCTTTCCTTGAGACTCTCCCGCAGTGAAGGGTCCGCATCGGGCACATCCTCGAGACCGCTGCACACGGCATCGATGTAAAATCCAGAACCGCCGCACATGACAAGGGTATCATGTCCCTGGGAAAACAGCGTTTCGATAAGTTCAAGCGCCTCTATCTCGTACATTCCGGCAGTATAGAGGCTTCGCACCGAATGGTCTTGGATAAAATAATGCTTCACAGCGGACAGCTGCGAAGCACTCGGGACCGCAGTCCCTATGGTCATCTCCCTGTATATCTGCCTTGAATCGCAGCTTATCACAGGGGAGGAATATTCAAGGGCAAGCGAGATGGCGTAGGCGCTCTTGCCTACGGCAGTCGGACCTGTGACAATTAGAAGGCGGCGTCCCATCAAGGTCTACATGCCCTCTTTTTCATCATAGATGATCTCCTCGTCATCGTCGTCGTCATCATCCTCATCGTCGTCATCCTCATCGTCGAACCCCTCCTCGTCATCGTCGTCAAGGAAGCCCAGTGGATTCTCGCCGGGAAGATGCCTCTGCTCGGGAGGCAGGTCCTCATATGCGACATACCCGTTCTCGAAAGCCTCGGGGATGGGGCCCTTCTGCTCCGTGAGCTCTATTTCCGAAGGGTCCTTGGCTTCTTCGTCGCAGCCGTCGAAGGTCACTATGACGCTCTTGCGCTCAGCGACATTGTAGAAATATGTAAAGGAGGCTACCCCCTTCTCGACGGTCTGGGCGACAGTCACCTCGTCGACAGTCCCGCTTCCAAGGTCGAACATCCCGTAACGGGCGACAAGGTTGCCATCCGCATCAAGGGCCTTGAACTGGATCAGCTGGTCATGGGGAAACTCCATGTCATCCCTCATCTTCTTATGGAATTCATATAGCGTCGTGGAAGGCTTCATCCTGTAGACCCTGAGGAAACCCTTGAGTCCGGGAAGCGTAACGCGGAATGTCATTACCATACTTTCTAAAAATGCTTAATGAAGTTCTGTTTTTCCATTATGCGACCGGGAATAGGACTGCCCTCCCCCTGTCTGCGAATACAAATTTAGCAACAATTGGGTAACAATTGTCCCCTCCCCTTGCAAATTACTCCCATTTTCTTCGTAAATTTGGGTTCAGATGGAAACCATCCAGGACTCATACAAAAGCATCGCGTCCCAGTGCGAAGGCCTTTTCAAGGACAATGGCAGCCGGTTCATAGCCCTAGCCTATCCCGTTGAAACCACCGACCAGATAAAGGAGATCGTATCCTCCCTCAAAAAGGAGTATCACGATGCGCGCCACCACTGCTACGCCTACCGCCTCGGGTACAAGAGGGATGTGTTCCGCGCCAATGACGACGGGGAGCCTTCGGGGAGCGCCGGAAGGCCCATCCTGGGACAGATAGACTCCCTGGGCCTTAGCGACACGCTCGTGGTCGTGGTAAGGTACTTCGGCGGCATCAAGCTCGGGATCCCGGGACTCATCCGCGCCTACAAGACCAGCACATCCGACGCCCTTTCAAAGGCAGAGATCGTAGAGAAGATCGCCTGCAGGCATTTCCGCCTTGGCTTTGACTACCTCCAGATGAACTCCGTGCTGAAAGTCCTCAAGGACATGCGCCTTGAGCAGAGGAACCAGCAGTTCAGCGAAAAGTGCTCCCTTGACACATCGGTGCGCCTGTCCCTCGAGCAGGACTTCCGCGACAGACTTTCCCGGATAGATTGCACGATAGACGAAATCCAATAACTGACTTCAGATATGCCAAAATCACTTGTTTCAATCACAGACTTCTCAAAAGAGGAGATCCTCCACATCCTGGAGGTAGCCGGAGAATTCGAACAGGACAGAGAGCAGGACTTCCTTCGCGGCAAGGTGGTTGCCTGCCTTTTTTTTGAACCGTCCACCCGCACAAGGCTCTCGTTCGAGGCTGCGGTCCACCGCCTTGGGGCATCCGTGATCGGATTCCCGGACAACAGGAACACTTCCCAGACAAAGGGCGAGACACTCGAAGACACCATTAGGATTGTCTCTGGCTATGCGGACATGATAGTGATGAGGCATCCCATGGAGGGAGCTGCCGCAATCGCAGCGGAAGTATCCCCCGTTCCGGTGATAAACGCCGGCGACGGAGCCAACCAGCACCCTACCCAGACACTTCTGGACATGTACTCAATAATGAAGACACAGGGCAGGCTTGACAACCTCGTAATCGACATGGTGGGAGACCTCCGCTACGGAAGGACCGTGCATTCGCTTACGCAGGCAATGTCGGCATTCAGCCCGAAATTCATATTCACGGCCCCCGAGGACCTCAGGATGCCTTCGAAGTATCTCAGGGAGCTTGACGCGCAAGGGATACCCTACACCCAGACGGAGTCGCTCCAGCCCTACATCAGCCAGTGCGACATCCTCTACATGACAAGGGTGCAGCAGGAGAGGTTCCCTTCCAAGGAAGAGTACGACAAGGTAAAGGACGTATACTGCCTTGAGGCTTCGATGCTAATAGATGCTAAGGAGAACATGAAGATACTCCATCCGCTCCCCCGCGTGAACGAAGTGTCAACCGACGTCGACTCCACCCCTTACGCATACTACTTCCAGCAGGCCGCGGGAGGCATGTACGTAAGGATGGCGATAATTTCATATCTATTGGGATACAGGTAGATTTTACTTATATTTGTAATCCAGAACCGCAAATTAATAACAATCTAAAACCATAGCAAGACATGAAGAAAGTACATGTTTTCAACGCAGGTCCCTGCATTCTGCCAGACCAGGCCATCGACCAGGCCATAAAGGACCTCAAGGACTTCCGCGGAACAGGAATATCAGTCCTGTCGGTATCCCACCGTTCGAAGGAGTGGGGCGAGGTGATGGACGAGGTAAGGGCAAACTGGAAGGAGCTCCTCAATATCCCCGACACCCACGAAGTGGTATTCCTCGGCGGCGGCGCATCCCTGCAGTTCCTGTATGTGGCAATGAACTTCCTTGAGAAGAAGGCAGCCTACCTGGACACCGGCACATGGGCCCACAAGGCTCTCCAGCAGGCACAGGGTCTCGGCGACGCATATGCAATCGCATGCTCCAAGGACCGCAACTACTGCTACATTCCCAAGGGATACGAGATTCCCACGGACCTTGACTATTTCCACATCACGACAAACAACACAATCTACGGAACGGAGATCCACTCCGACATGGACTGCCCCGTGCCCCTTATCGCGGACATGTCCTCCGACATAATGAGCCGCCCCGTAGACGTAAGCAAGTACGCAATGATATACGGCGGAGCGCAGAAGAACGTCGGCCCTGCTGGAGTCATATTCGCAATCATCAGAAAGGACGCCCTGGGAAAGGTGAGCCGCTACATCCCCGTGATGCTGGACTACCGCACCCACATCGACAAGGGCTCCATGTACAACACTCCTCCTGTATTCTCGATCTATATCATGAACGAGACCCTCAAGTGGATAAAGGGGATGGGTGGAGTCGAGAAGATGCACGAGATCGATGCGAAAAAGGCCAAGACTCTCTACGACGAGATTGACCGCAATTCGATGTTCATCGGAACCGCCGACAAGGAGGACCGCTCCATCATGAACGTATGCTTTGTGATGGCTCCCGGAAAGGAGGACCTCGAAGGAGACTTCCTCGCCCTTGCAAAGGAAAGGGGCATGGTTGGAATCAAGGGACACCGCTCCGTGGGAGGATTCCGCGCTTCAATATACAACGCCTGCACCCAGGAGGACGTAGAGGCCCTGGTCTCCTGCATGAAGGAATTCGAACAGATGCACAAGTAAAATAGCCAAAATCATGAAAGTCCTGCTAGCAACACAGAAGCCCTTTTCGGCAGAGGCCGTCGAGGGTATCCGCCAGATAGTAGAGAAGGCCGGCCACGAGTTCTCGACCCTTGAGAAGTACCCATCCCAGGAAGACCTTGAAAAGGCCGTCAAGGATGCCAACGCGCTTATCATACGCTCCGACAAGGTAACGGACAGGGTGATGGAGTGTGCCCCCGACCTGAAGATAGTCGTAAGGGCAGGTGCCGGGTTTGACAATGTCGATCTCGAAGCCGCCACAAAGAGGGGTATCGTGGTAATGAACACTCCGGGACAGAACTCCAATGCGGTTGCAGAGCTTGCAATCGCGATGATGATATTCATGTCAAGGGGGCAGTTCACCCCGGCAACCGGAAGCGAGATAATGGGCAAGAAGCTCGGAGTCCAGGCTTTCGGAAACGTAGGACGCCTCGTTGGGAAGAAGGCCGAGGCCCTCGGAATGAGCGTAATGGCCATAGACCCCTTCATTCCTTCAGAGAAGATAAGGGAGCTTGGCGCAGAGCCCGCTACTGATGTGGAGCACCTCTACTCTGAGTGCGACTTCGTATCGGTTCACATTCCAGCCACACCCGAGACAATCGGCTCCATCGGCTACGACCTCATAACCAGGATGCCAAAGGGAGCCTGCCTCGTGAACACCGCACGTAAGGAGGTCATCGACGAAGCCGGCCTTGTAAAGGCCCTCGAAAACCGTCCCGACCTCAAGTACATTACCGACGTGGCACCCGATGGCTACGACGCCCTGAAGGAGAAGTTCGGCACCAGGATCTTTGCAACCCCTAAGAAGATGGGAGCCCAGACAAAGGAGGCCAACATAAACGCCGGACTGGCCGCAGCACGCCAGATAGTGGACTATTTCGCCACCGGAAACACCCGTTTCCAGGTAAACAGATAGGAAATCGCACAACCACATAACACGCACTATATCAATGGTAAGAGTAAAACCGTTCGCAGCGATCCGTCCACAGAAGGACCTGGCAACCCAGGTTGCATGCCCCCCGTACGATGTGCTTAACTCCGCCGAGGCAAAGAAGATGGCTGGAGAGAAGTCCCTTCTTCACATAACAAAGCCGGAGATCGACTTCGAGCCCATCGCCGACGAGCACGACCCCAAGGTCTACGACAAGGCAGTCGAGAACTTCCGCCTATGGCAGGAAAGGGGCTGGCTGAGGCGCGACCCCAAGGAATGCTACTACGTCTACGCCCAGACGATGGACGGCCGCACCCAGTACGGGATAGTCCTGTGCGCACACACTGACGACTACGCCACGGGAAAGATAAAGAAGCACGAGCTAACCCGCAAGGACAAGGAAGACGACCGCATGGTCCATGTCAACAACCAGAGTGCGAACATCGAACCCGTATTCTTCGCCTTCAAGGACAACAAGGCCCTCAAGGAAATCGTTGACAGGTACATTTCCACCGCTCCCGAGAATGACTTCACGGACGAGAACGGATTCGGACACACTTTCTGGGTTATCGACAAGGACGAGGACATAAAGGCCATCACCGACATCTTCACAAGAGAGGTCGACGCCTTCTACGTAGCCGACGGCCACCACAGGACGGCTGCCGCCGCAAGGGTTGGAGAGGAAAGGCGCAAGGCCAATCCCTCACACACCGGAAACGAAGAGTACAACTTCTTCATGGCGGTATGCTTCCCTGAGAGCCAGCTTAAGATCATCGACTACAACAGGGTAGTCAGGGACCTCAACTCCCTTGACGAGGAGCAGTTCCTCAGCGCCCTTTCCAAGGACTTCGAGATCACCGCGAAAGGCCCCCACATCTACCATCCCACCCACCTTCACAACTTCTCCATGTATCTTGACGGGACATGGTACAGCCTGGAGGCCAAAAAGGGAAGGTACGACGACAGCGACCCCATCGGGACGCTTGACGTCACGGTCCTATCGAACCTTGTCCTTGACAGGATCCTTGGGATAAAGGACCTCAGGACAGACAAGAGAATCGACTTTGTCGGAGGAATAAGGGGACTTGGAGAACTTCAGAAGAGAGTCGACAGCGGAGAGATGGCGGTAGCCTTCGCCCTGTATCCCGTAAGCATGGAGCAGCTCATCGCAATCGCGGACAGCGGAAACATCATGCCCCCCAAGACGACGTGGTTCGAGCCCAAGCTCCGCTCGGGCCTTGCAATACACACCTTCTGAAAAGGGATATTCCGATAATGGACTTGGGAGTCTTCCGGGAACGGGAGGCTCCTTTTCCTATTGGCGCACTTTGCGGGAACGTCCAAGCATAAAATAAGTCACGACTCCCACTACAAGGCACAGGGCGGAAATGCAGCAGAACGAGACCTCGAGGCCGAAATGCCTAGCGATGAACCCGATGGCGACAGGTCCCACGAGGATACCCATGTAGCCTATGGCGTTTATTATGCTGACTGCGTTCTGGACAGCTATCCCTGGAATCTCGCCAGCGTAGGACACCAGCTGCGGGACCAGATTGGCGGCTCCAAGGCCCACCATCGCGAATCCTATGACAGTAGCCGCTACATGGGGGACAAGAGCGGCTATCGCAAATCCTGCGCACGCTAGGACGGCACCGCACACGATGACCCTTCTCTGTCCAAGCTTGTACACAAGCCAGTCTCCAAGGAAGCGGGTTATCGTCATCATGACGGCGAATGCCACGTACATGAACCCGGCATGCTTCATGTCCACCCCCCTGTTCTCGTTTGCGAACACGGCTCCCCATCCAAGGATGGATCCTTCCGATGCGTACATTATAAAGCAAAGAAAGCCTATGACTATCACTACTGCAGGAATCCTTTTCCTCTCACCCTTTGAAGCCCCTCTTTCGTCCGGAAGGTTCTCCGCCCCGAGCAGCCCCCGGCTCCCCAGGAGTACCGTCACAAGGGTAAGGAGCGTCGTAATCGCTATGGCGGCAAAAGGCACAAGGCCGATGGAGAAAAGTATGCTCATTACAAGGGCGCCAATGAGGGTTCCAAGTGAATATCCCCCATGGAAACCTGACATCAGGTGATGGCGGAGCTTTCTCTCAAGGACGATGCCGTTGATGTTCGAGGATACGTCAATGAATATGGTGCAGGCTCCGAACACAAGGAGCATGGCCGCGGTAAGGGGCACGCTTACAAGAAGCGATATCGAAAGAAGGGCCGCTATCATGAGAAAAGCGCTTGTCCATACGGTCTTCTTCACCCCGAAACGGGAGCACAGCACTCCGGCAAAGGGAAGGGCAAGGACGCTTCCAAGGCCCGAACACAGCATGAGTGTGCCGAGCTGCCCTTCGTCAAGGGAGAAAGCGCTCTTCACATAAGGAACCAGCGGCGACCAGGCGGCCTCAAGGCAGCCTACCACCCCAAATGCCATCCTGTTGGATATGAGGGGGTGGGACGAATGTCTGTGTCTTGTCTGCGTCATGTCTTTCCTGAAAAAACGGGCGCAAAGGTAGGAAAACACTTCGACTGTTCCAAATGCCAGGGCAGCGCAGGGGATGAAAAAAGGCCCGCACCACTTTGATGCAGGCCCTTTCAACATTAATTATAAGGTGCTTCCTAGAGCTCCCAGGCGAGTGCCGATGCTCCGAGGATGGCGGCATCGGATTCCTTGAGCTGAGAGAATACGAGCTTTACCTTTCCCTTCCACAGAGGGAGGACATTCTCGTTCATAGCCTTCTCGATGGGCTCGCGGAGGAACTCCTTGGCCCTTGCAAGGCCACCGAAGAGGACGATTGCCTCAGGTGCGGAGAACTCGATGAAGTCTGCGAGCTTCTCGCCAAGGATCGTGCCGGTATAGTCGAAGATCTTCTTTGCCAGGGCGTCTCCCTCCTTTGCAGCGTCATAGACATCCTTGGATGTGATGTTGTCAAGAGAACGCAGAAGCGAAGGCTCCTCGCTCATATCGAGCCACTCCCTGGCTGTCCTGGCCACGCCTATTGCCGAGCAGTAGGCCTCAAGGCATCCCTGCTTTCCACAGCCGCACATCCTTCCGTTGTGACGTACTGCGCAGGTATGCCCCAGCTCGCCGGCGAATCCGTCGGATCCGTAGAGGACCTTTCCGTCGATGACGATTCCAGAGCCGACTCCCGTTCCGAGGGTTATCATTATGAAGTCCTTCATACCCTTTGCAGCTCCGTAGGTCATCTCGCCTACTGCAGCGGCATTGGCATCGTTTGTAAGCGATACGGGAATTCCGCCGCAGGCCTCGGAAAGCCTCTTTGCGAAATCGACCGTGCCGTTTGCAGCCCAGGGTAGGTTCGGGGCGAAGGCGATGGTTCCGGTGTAGTAGTTTCCATTGGGGGCTCCCACTCCTATTCCACGGATCTCACCCCTCTTTCCGGCCTGCTCTACGAGCTTTAGGACCGCGTCTGCGAGTTCGGAGATTATCACATTGGAGTCTGCGCTCCCGTTAGCCTTGACAACGCTCTGTGCAAGGACTTCTCCACGGGCGTCGACAACACCGAGCTTGCTGCTCTGGCCGCCGATATCTATGCCCACTACATAGTCTTTTGCCATGATAGTTCTATTATATGATTAGTGTGTTCTATACAGGAATGTCCTTGTTGACGTTCTTGCTGCCTACAAGCGCGTAGAAGAGGATGTAGGCCACCATTGCTATTACCAGCCAGTAGCTTGTCATGTATCCTGCAGCCTTGGCGATGAGGTCCTGGATGAAAGGCATTACGCCTCCGCCGACAACCATGGTCATGAACAGGCCGGAAGCCTGCTCGGTGTATTTTCCGAGGCCTTCAACGGAGAGATTGAAGATTCCTCCCCACATGATCGATGTGCAAAGACCGCAAAGGACGAGGAAGATTACGCTAAGAGGTATGATAGGGGTCTTCTGCGACTCTACCAGGTTGGCGGCAACCTTGTCCGCTACGTCACTTGCATTGGGATCGAGGTTGAAGGATTCGGCGATGTCCTTTACATAGGGTGCAAGGGCCTCGGCCGTAGGGTTCTTCAGGTAGTCCTTTGCAGCCTGTGCATCCATGCCGTTGTCCACCAGAAGGCCGACCGTCTTCTTTTCAGGATTGTATATGAACTTGGGAGCGTTCACGCCTTTGGTCTTGGGAGTGAAGATGGCGCAGAGAAGGAGGATTATCGCAACCGTTGAAACAGAAGCTATCTGGGTGCGGGTGCTTACCTTGCCGCTGATAAGAGTGGAAAGGAACCTGCCTATCATCATGAGCAGCCAGTAGCAGGCGGCGAACGCACCACCGATGAGGGCACCGTTGACGAGGATGCCGGCCCCCTTTGAAGTGCTGTCAGAGAGGAAGAAGTTTAGCTGTGCGGGGATTCCGATCTCGACGCCTACATAGAAGAAGATGGCGATGATTCCAAGTACGAGGTGGCGGAATGAAAGCGCGCTGTGCTCGTATACGGTATCCTTGCGCTCTGCCGCAGGCTCGGGGATGTTGACGCATGCTATGATTGCAAAGGCGATGACAAATACAGCCATCGCAATGAAAAGAAGAGGAGCCACGTCAGCCATGGTGGTCTTCTTTGTGACAGTTCCGATAAGGGCTCCAACCAGGAACGGGGTAAGGGTTCCGGTAAGGGAGTTGAGGGTTCCACCTGTCTGGATGAGCTGGTTGCCCCTGTTGCCGCCACCGCCGAGGATGTTGAGCATGGGGTTCACAACGGTGTTGAGCATGCATACGCAGAAACCGCATATGAATGCGCCGAGGAGATAGACGTAGATGGCTGAGTTTCCGAGGAAGCTCTTGCTGGACAGCCACTGGATCACGATCCCTACGAATCCTGTCGCAAGGGCGATGAGGGTGGTCTTCTTGTATCCCACCTTCACGAGCATCTTTCCTGCAGGGATTCCCATGAACAGATAGGCGGCGAAGTTCATCAGGTTACCCATCATTCCGGCCCAGCTGTACTGCCCCTTCCAAATGTTTCCGAAAGGAGCCGCCATGTTGGTGACGAACGAAATCATCGCAAAGATGAAACACATCGTCACGATAGCTACGGTGTTGCTTTGTTTCTTTGTCATTGTGATACTATGTTTGTGTTATAATTTTCGGTCAGCAAGGCGTCCTTCAAATCTTTCCATGTGGACGCCATATCTTTGCAAATTTACTAAAATAATTGAAACGATTTGTATGCGCAATGGACTTTTGAGCAAAGGTCCGTGGCAAACAACGAAGACGGCGTCCTCTCTCCCGAGGGGGCGCCGCCACAAAAAAAGAACCTTTGTGTTAGAAAAATAGTTTCAGATTCTGGGAAGATGGGGCTATCTCGCCCGCCTCTTCTTTGTGTATTATTTCCAATATTCTGTCATTCACCGGTGTAGGCACTCCCCGTACCTTTCCTCTTGCCGCCACATGGCCGTTTATCGCGTCGACCTCGGTCTTTCTGCCCCTGCGTATGTCCTGGAGCATCACGGACACGATATGGGAGTGGTACTGGAATATGTCCGGGAGCCTTCGCTTGAGCCTCATCTTCTGAAACCATCCGTCCCAGTAGAGCTCCCTGTCAGGGTTTATGCCCCAGTATCCTTCAAAGTCTACCCCTTCGGCATGGGCCACGTCTATCGCCTCTTTCATAGCTTCTGCGCACAGCCCCCTGGCCCTGGATGAACCGCTTGTGACACCCGACCAGTCCTCACCTATTATAGTGCTTAGCGAGGAAATCGAGCAGTTCATTATCAGCTTCACCCACCTTGCCCTCAGCAGGTCCGACTCGTAGTGCACGGTTCCGGCGGCACCCAAAAGGTTCCTCACCTTCATCGCCTGGCCCGAAGACACGCCCTTCATCTTTCCAACATGCACCGAGACATGGTCTTTCTGGGTGGTCACCTCGCTCAGCCCCGGCTCGAGGAGAGTGGCTCCGAATTCAAGGGTGCACCCAAGAGTCCTCCCATCTCCCACCACCTCTGCGATGTAAGGCTCGGGAATGCCGTTCTGGCAAGCCACGATGACTCCATCCGGAGAAAGCTTCTCCCTTACGAAAGGAACCGTCTCATGGTTGTCGGTGATCCTCGTGCAAAGGAACACTACGTCATAGCCAGAGGGCATGTCCTGCGGAAGGTAGGCCCTCGCGGCCGCCTCGTAATGTCTCCCGCCAGTCACTTTCACTCCTTTGCTGAGAATGGCGTCAACTACGCTCTTCTCCCGGTCGACAAGGTCTATCTCCACCCCACCGCTACCGAGAAATCCACCGATGACTGTCCCCACAGCACCGCTTCCGAATACTGCGACCTTGAGTTTTTCCATGGTGCAAAGTTAGGGTCGAACGGTATGACAATCCAATTAATTTTAGGGAAAACCTTTTGTCCCATAAAAGCCCGTTTAAACGCGCACAAGGGTGGTTACGTCCGTTTTTTGTCGTACCCGAAAAGGATGTTCCAAAAATGTAACGTACAATTTTGGAAAATTTTCAGAAACGGGAGGCTTTGGAAACGTGACGTCCGCTATAGGGGAAGATCCCATGCAGAAGCAAGGTGGCACTAAAAAGGGCCGGCGCTTTCCCCAAAGCGACCGGCCGCATATAAAACGAACTTAACAAATAGACATGAAAAACTTTCGAATGTCCACGGGCAAAGTTATGGATAAATTCGATATATCCAAACTTTTTTCTTAAAAATTTACACAAAAAGCCCCATTTGAAATTATGATTTATTCATTTAAATCAATTTAAAAGTTTTTATTTATTGCCAAGGCCTTCACAAATGAAAGACACGCAAAGGGTTCCATATCGGAATAAAAGGATGAAAGCACTACCTTTGCACCCAGGAATAAAAACACATCGGGATATGGACCTTACTATGCTCGGAACCGGCAATGCATCCGCTACGAACTATTACAACACCTGCTTCCTTCTGGAGGAGGGCTCTTTCAGGCTGCTCGTCGACGGAGGTGGGGGAAACGGCATTCTGCGCCAGCTTTCACTAGCCGGACACTCATGGAAGGATATCCGCCACATGTTTGTCACGCACCTTCACATGGACCATGTCCTTGGGATACTGTGGATGGAAAGGATGATTCTCCAGAGCAAGGCCAGGGGCCTATGGGATGGAGAGGCTTTCATCTACTCCAACGCCGGTGTGCTGTCCTTCCTTGAGAAATGCGCCCGGGACCTTCTCCCGCAAAGCGAATGGTCCCTGATCGGAAAGTGCCTGCACCTCGTGGAGGTACGCCCCGGACAGAAAGTCAGCATTGAAGGAAGAAGCATTGAATTCTTTGACATTCACTCCACAAAGACTCTCCAGTACGGATTTACGATGCCACTTGAAGGGGGCGGACGCCTATGCTGCTGCGGAGACGAACCCTGCAACCCCCTTTGCGAAGAAAGCGTACGGGGAAGCCGATACCTCCTTCACGAAGCGTTCTGCCTTGAAAGCGAGGCGGAGATATTCCAGCCCTATGAGAAGCATCACTCCACTGTCGGTGACGCGTGCCGCTACGCCCAAAGGCTCGGAGTGGAGAACCTCATCCTCTACCATACCGAAGACAGCAATCCCTCCACAAGGCGTAAGAGGTATCTTGAGGAGGGACGGAAGTATTTTTCAGGAAATCTGATGATCCCGGAGGACCTGGAGAGGATCGTCCTGGCCTAGCTGTTGCGGTACTCGCTTGGAGTCATCCCCGTGTGGTTCTTGAAGAACTTGTAGAACACGCTCTGGTTGGGGAAATGCAGCTTGTAGACAATCTCCTTTATGGTGAGGTCCGAGTACTTCAGCAGGTTCTTGGCCTCAAGGATCACGAAGGAGTCTATCCAGTCCGGGGCGCTGCGTCCGCTTACATTCTTGATGAGCTTTGAAAGGTACTTTGGCGAAAGGCAGAGCCTCTCGGCATAGAAGGCCATTCCCCTCTGGGATGAATGGAACTCCGTTACAAGTCGCAGGAACTGGTCGAAGACCGCCTTTGACCTCACGCTCTGGCGCGATGTCATCCTCGCCTCGGAAACCCTCTTCTGACAGAACGACCCAAGGACATACAGGAACGAAGCGCAGAGGGATCCTATCGAATCCCGCTTGTTCATCTGCTCGGAATTTATCAGCATGTCTATCAGGCCGACATACTGCCCGCAGATGGCCATCTCCTGTGAATCCATCTCTATGCAGGGGTTGTCGAGGAAGGCGCTCGCATCATTGTAAAGCCTGTTGAAGTCTATGTGTATGGACGACATGAAGTCGGGAGAAAGCGCCACTATGAGAAAATGGAAGGCATCCTTGTCCTGCTCGACATTCTGATGGTCCGAAAGCTTTATGATAGCGCCCGGCGTCGTGAAAAGGAACGAGTGCGACTTCAGGGAAAAGGTGTGGAGGTTGATATCCAGGTTGACCTCCCCCTTTATGCACATCATGGCAAGGTACCCGTTGAACCTGCACGGATACGGTAGCAGGTCCTCAAGGTTCTCGTCATAGGTGACATCACATATTATGAAGTCGTTGCCGATTGTCGATGTCATTTTCGAAGGCAGCACGTCCTTGAAGGCGCGGATGTCTATGTTTTGAAGGCTTTCTTCCATACTTTGAATCTTTTGCCAGATCTCACAACAAAAAGAGTGCAAAATTTGCATTTTTTCGCATTTTTCATCCCTTTTAATCATTTTATAGACCTAAAATATAACTTTTTGATGATATTAAGTCCTCCTTTATATTTAATAAAGGTATCGTGATGGACGGCTCCGCATCCAGTGTCAGTCCAAGGTTCGGAATTCGACCAAAAGATAAAACGATTCAACCCTGTTTTTGGTATAAGCACCTAGTCCCTATTCTCTCTTTTTATCATTTTTTACGACCAAAAGATAAATATTGAACACTATTTTACCACTTTTTGGACTCATTCGGGCAAATCTTTTGCAGGAAATAGACACCGTGTTTTTCAAAAGGTGAAAAAGAGAAAATTTGACAATATGACAGAGCTAAGAAAATTCTTCACGCTTGCCCTTGCGGTCATGCTTCCACTGGGCTCCCAGGCCCAGACCCTCTCCCTTCACGAGTGCAGGGACATGGCCATCCAGAACAACAAGGACATCCAGCAGTACCAGACAAAGGTGGAGATGGCCGGCTACGACAGAAAGATCGCCCAGGCGAACTACTACCCCAAGATAAGCGCGGTTGGCGCATACATGCACAACACCCGCAACCTGAGCCTGATGCCCGAAGACGCAGCGTCCGCCATCGGAAATATCGGAACCTCGGCCCAGGCCTACAAGGACAACCTCGTATCGACCCTTAGCCAGCTGCTCTCGGGAAGCGAGACTGTCGCGCAGTATCTACAGGCCTATCCTGAACTCCTTCAGGTAATCCAAAGTGCGTCCCAGGCCGATATCGCGACTTCCCTGAACCAGATGGGCTCCCAGATAAACGACGCGTTCAACATTGACATCCACAACATCTACGGCGGAGTGATATCCGTCCAGCAGCCTGTATTCGTAGGAGGGAAGGTCATCGCAGCAAACAAGATGGCCGCTCTTGCCGAGGAACTCGCCAAGAGCCAGTACGACATGCAGTACCAGGACCTCCTCGTGAACGTTGACAAGGCATACTGGCAGATTGTCTCGGTGGCGAACAAGAAAAAGCTCGCAGAGAACTACGCAGAGCTTCTCCACAACATGGAAAGGGATGTGGACCTTGCTGTAAAGGAAGGAGTCAAGACTGAATCTGACGCCCTCCAGGTAAGGGTGAAGGCCAACGAGGCCGACATGCTGAAGATAAAGGCCGACAACGGACTGGTGCTCGCAAAGATGCTCCTGTGCAAGGAGATAGGGCTTCCCCTGGACAGCGACATAACCCTGGTGGACGAGACTCTTGAGGAGATTCCCGAGCCCAGGGACATAGAGGAGAAGACCCTGGATGAGATATACCGCGACAGGCCAGAGACCAGGAGCCTTGACCTCGCAGGACAGATCTACGACCAGAAATACCTTATGACAAGGGCCGACATGATGCCCCAGGTAGCGCTCATGGGCAACTACATCGTGACAAACCCCAACCTCTATCACGGCATAACCAACGAGTTCGGCGGCCAGTTCAACTTCGGCGTGATGGTGAAGGTCCCCATCTTCCACGGGTTCGAGGCCCTGAACAAGACTCGCAAGGCAAAGGCCGAGGCTACGCTCTACAGGCTGCAGCTTGACGACGCAAAGGACCTCATAGACCTTCAGGTCACCCAGCTTCGCAAACAGAAGGACGAGGCATACGAAAGGCTGCGCACCGCAAAAGCCAACCTGGACAATGCCGAGGAGAACAGAAGGACGGCCCTCATAGGTCTTGAGGAAGGGGTCATCCCCGCAAACACCGCCCTTGCCGCGCAGACCGCATGGCTGCAGGCCCATTCGGACTACATAGATGCGGGAATCGACCTGCAGATGAACAACGTCAACCTGCAGAAGGCCCTCGGCAACTACCGCAAGCTCTATGACGTACAGACAGTTGAATAAAAACGGAAATTTAATCATATCATGGCAAGAGAGAAGAAAACCTACAACCTGCTGATAGGTATCGTAACCCTTTTGGCGATAGTTGTACTGATCGCCGTAATAGGATACTTCGTAACCAAGCCCAAACCCCTTGTAATCCAGGGCGAGGTAGAGGCTACCGAGTACAGGGTATCGGGAAAGGTTCCCGGCAGGATCGAGTACATGTATGTACGCGAAGGAGACACGGTCCACAAGGGAGACACCGTCGTATACATCGACTCCCCCGAGGTAAGGGCAAAGATGGCACAGGCCAAGGGCGCCGCACAGGCAGCCTCCGCACAGAGCCTCAAGGCTCAGAACGGAGCTCAGAAGGAGCAGATAGAGGGCGCATACCAGCTCTATCAGCAGGCCCTGGTACAGCAGGACGTGATGAAGAAGTCCTACGAAAGGATCCAGAGGCTGTACGAACAGAAGGTCGTATCCGCACAGCAGCACGACGAGGTCAAGGCCAAGTACGATGCGGCAGTAGCGCAGGCGGCGGCAGCCAAGAGCCAGTATGACATGGCCCTTAGCGGAGCACGCAGCGAGGACAAGATGGCAGCCGCAGGACTTGCCAACCAGGCCAGGGGCGCCATCCAGGAGGTCGAAGGCTACCAGCACGAGCTCTACCTGACATCCCCCGCCAACGGAATCATCTCGGCGACCTTCCCCAAGGTAGGAGAGCTCGTAGGACAGGGCTCACCCATCATGACGGTGACCGACCTTGACGACGTGTGGTTCACCTTCAACGTAAGGGAGGACTACCTGCACGGACTCCAGCAGGGCGACAAGGTTACCGTGGAGATTCCTGCACTTGACTCCAAGGAAGTGGAGGCTACGGTATCATACCGCGCCGTAAGGGAATCGTACGCTACATGGAAAGCCACCAAGGAGACCGGAATGTACGACGCAAAGACCTTCGAGGTAAGGGCCATCCCCAGCGAAAAGATCGAGGGTATCTACCCCGGCATGAGCGCAATCCTCAAGAAATACAAAGACTAGCACGCAATGAGGAAAATTTGGCAGAACATAAGTGCCGTCGTCGGCCGTGAGCTCAGGATAATAAGGCGCAGGCCTATCTATCTGCTGGGTTCCATAGCCGTGATGGTATTCGTGGCCATCTTCTTCCTGACCTTCTTCCGTGACGGACTGCCGCACGACCTTCCCATAGGTATCGTGGACAACGACCATTCCTCGCAGTCTCGCAACTTCATCCAGCAGCTCGACGCCACGCAGCTAGGCGAGGTTGTCATGTTCGACACCTTCGAGGACGCAAGGCTGGCCATGCAGAGCGGCAAGGTCACAGGCATCTGCGTCATCCCTGCGAACTTCTACGCCGACATCTCAGCCCAGAGAAGGCCGACAATGACCTACTACCTCAACGGCCTGTACTTTGTCGGTGGCGCGCTGGCCTACAAGGATCTCCTGCAGATGATCGTCCTAACGAACGGAGCCGTCCAGAGGCAGGTTCTCCGCATGAAAGGGGTCAACGAAGGAGCCATAATGGGAAGAATCCAGCCCATAGCGATCGATACTCACCAGATAGGCAACGTCTACACCAACTACGGGTACTACCTGACGAACCTGATGCTGCCGGCATTCCTGGAGATAGTGGTCATAATCGTACTTATCTATTCCCTGGGAATGGAGCTCAAGTACAAGACTTCAAGGCATCTTCTGCAGAAGGCCAACGGATCGATAATAGACGCCCTGCTTGGAAAGCTCATCGTCTATACAGTCCTCTTCTCAGTGATAGGACTGGGAGTCGTGATGCTGCTGTATTTCGTCATGCACTTCCCCATCGCAGGCTCCATATGGAACATGTTCCTGGCGATACTGCTGCTGGTTGTGGCCAGCGAAGGCGTGGCGATATTCATAATCGGACTCGTACCGGTGCCGAGGCTGGCCCTCAGTATCGGCGCCCTCTACAGCATCCTTGGAATATCTATGGCGGGATTCACCCTGCCGATAGAGGCCATGAGCCCCTGGATACAGGGCCTGTCGGTGATATTCCCCCTGAGGCACTACTACCTCTTCTATACGCAGGAGGTCATTTTCGGAGCAGGATTCGCCGGATGGTACAAGGAAGTAATCCATCTGCTGCTCTTTACGTTCCTGCCGATATTTGTCATGCCCAGGCTGAAGAACGCCTACGAAAAGCAGAATTTCCCAATCGACTAGACAATGGAGAAGAAAGTATCATATGCAAGACAATGGTGGAGGGACTTCGCAGTCCTGTGCACCGACGAGCTGAAGGCGATCTTCTCCGACGGAGGAGTGCTCCTCATTTTCTTCGTCGCTGGACTTCTGTACCCTCTGCTATACAACCTGGTATACCTTAACGGAATAGTCGAGAAGACTCCTATAGCCGTAGTGGACGAGAGCGCCTCGGCAGAAAGCCGCCGGTACATCCGGGAGCTGGACGCCACCAGGGAAGTGACGGTCGCATACAAGTGCATCAACATGGCGGAAGCCGAGAAGCTCATGCAGGAGCGCAAGGTAAAGGGCATAGTCCTCTTCCCCAGGGAATACGCCGAGAAGCTGGCGAGGATGGAGACCGCGACGATTTCCATCTACTGCGACATGAGCACCTTCCTCTACTACAAGAACCTCATGATGGCGGCCAACCACGTCATGCTCTCCGAGCACGTGAACATACAGCTGGAGCGCTACGCCCAGGCGGGATTCACCGGAATAGAGAGCGAGCAGCTTGTGCAGCCGGTCCCCTACGAGGAGAACAACCCCTACAACCAGGCATTCTCCTACAGCATATTCCTCATGTCGGTGATCCTGCTCGTAATCATCCAGCAGACCATGTTCTACGGAATGAGCCTTCTGACAGGAACGATGAGAGAGGAGCAGAGAAGCTTCGCCCGAAGAGTGCCGAACGACGGTACCCGGAGGGGGCTTCTCAGGATCGTGCTAGGAAGGGGTGCGGCATACTGGCTCATATACATGGGAATCGGATGCTACATAGTATACATAGTGCCGGCAATCTTCGGAATACCCCAGAGGGGTGAATTCTGGAACATAATGGTCCTCCTGCTGTTCTTTGTCACCGACTGCGTCTTCTTCTCCATGACCTGGAGCACGCTGGTGACCCGGAGGGAGACCGTATTTGTCCTGTTCCTGTTCATATCCCCGATATGCGTATTCCTTACCGGGACATCCTGGCCTGTTACTGCGATACCGGGATTCTGGAAAGTATTCTCGTACATCTTCCCTTCCACGTTCGGAGTCAAGGCGTTCGTCAACCTCTCTACCGCCGGAGGAAACTTCGAGACTGCGGTGGAGCCTATGATTGCGATAACAATCCAGACCATAATATACCTTGTCCTTGCCGTTGTTGACGTATACGCCGAGAACTGGGGAATAAACCACAAGGATGCCATCGATGAAAAGAAGAAGGAGCTCCTTGCAAGGACAGGATTCAACAATGAGAAAGACCTATATATAATAGGTGGAGAGGAGGCCGTCAACGCCAGCAGGAAGTCGGAATCCTCACCTGAAAGCTAGAAAACCAACAAACCTGAACCAAGAGAGGCCGTCCCGGATTAACGGAGCGGCTTCTCTTCCTATTGAAGAACAAGAAGTTGACGCATAAGAAGGATAAAAATAAACTTTTTGGATAATCCTTTTATTTTATTACTTTCGCAAAAACATCCGCCCATGAAGAATCCCTTCATAACAAATGGTTATTTCGGCGCAAAATATTTTTGTGACCGGCAGAAAGAGACTCTTTCACTCAAAAGGCTGATTGAAGGAGGCAACAACGTAGCAATTATTTCCCACAGACGCATAGGCAAGACTGGACTGGTTATGCATCTTTTCGCCCAGGACGACATTAGGGATAGCTATGATACATTCCTTATTGACATCTACGCGACCAGGAGCCTTGCCGATTTCGTAGACGCAATGGGCAAGAGTATCTTACACTCACTCAAACCATTCGGAAAGAAGGTCATGGACGCGTTCATCAGCAACCTGGCATCACTTAAGGCGAAGATTTCCTACGACTCCGCAGGCATTCCATCATGGAGCATGGAGATAGGTGAAATTAGCAGTCCTAAGGCTATCCTGGATGAGATATTCTCATATCTTGAATCTGCGAGAAGGCAATGCATTGTAGCAATTGACGAATTCCAGCAAGTGACGAAATACACCGACGGCTCTGACATGGAAGCCCTGCTCAGGACATACATCCAGAACTGTCACAATGCGGTCTTCATATTCATGGGGTCAAGCCGAACAATGATGGGGGAAATGTTCTCTTCAGCATCAAGGCCTTTCTTCCAGGCTGCAACAATGATGGGACTCTCAAAGCTCGACAAGGATGTGTATGCCGATTTCGTCATTGAAAAATTCGCCGAGGCGCAAAAGGCAATCGACAGATGCACAGTACAGCATCTTTACGATGAGTTTGATGGATTCACACTACCTATGCAGAAAACCCTCAACGTCGCATTCTCAATGACTGACGAAGGAGAAGTATGCGGAAATGAGACAATCGAGTCCGCAATAAATTTTATTCTGGACCTTTCTGACGAGCCCTACACAGGAATGCTATATGCTCTGCCTCAGAAACAGAAAGACCTGCTCTATGCCATAGCATCCGAGAAAAAGGCAAGGAAGATAACTTCGGGAGCCTTTTCAAAGAAACACTCATTGACATCACCTAGTGCCGTGATGAAAGCCGCCAAAGCCCTCGAAGACAAGGACATCATATGCAAAGATGCGGATTGCTACCAGGTCTATGACGGATTCCTTCAACTCTGGATTGAAAGGAAGGTCCTTGGCTGATACGGTTGACTCTCTGGCAAAGGAAACTCTTCAGGCATTGAGCCATCCATAACCTAGGCTCACTTGCCAAGAGAGAGGATCCACTCAGAGATACATGAAAGCACCTCCGGAGAAATTGTCTCCTCTATCTGGGCATATTCAGTGGGGAGTCCGGTAGAGCAGTGCTGAAGAAGGTGATTGAGACCAGGATAGACCTTTACCGTTGCTGAAGAAACCATCTTTTGTACCTTGGGGGCATTGTATCTGGCTATCACCTGGGCGTCCATGTCTGCGTAAACGGCCAGAAGCGGGACAGAAATACCTCCGAGGAAGGTGGAAGGATCGAGATCCAGGAAATACCTCATCCATGCAGTGCCTTTCTGCCTTTGCGCCGAAACTACGCCCTTGGCATAGGTATCAGCATCAGAAAAAGAGACGCCGCTCTTTTCCAATGTATGGACAGTCTGCCTGTACAGGGTGCTGTCTCCCCTGTCGGCCATCCCGCAAAGGGACACCGCGAAATCGCTCTTTCCCTTCGAAGAAAGCAAGAATGCGATCGTACCTCCCTCGCTGTGGCCAAGCACTCCAACCTTTGAGAATCCCCTGTCCCTGAGATATGATATGCAAGCCTCGGCATCTGAAGCATAGTCCTCTGTCGTTGATGTGGCAGGATCTCCACCGGATTCACCGACACCCCTGTCATCGCAGCGAAGTGAGGCTATCCCGTTTCGTGCCAGATAGTCGGCAATGACTGCAAACGGCTTGTGGTCCATGATGGTTTCATCCCTGTCCTGTGAACCGCTGCCGGTAACCATCACGACTACAGGCACATCCGTCTTGCCAGATACCCCTTCAGGCATGCTCAGGGTCCCGCCAAGGGTCACATCTCCGTTCTGCACCTGGACATTCTCCGTGGGATAGGGATATGGCGGAACCGGAGTCTGGGGACGCGCCCTTTCAAGCTCTCCCCTTTTTAGTGTCAACGGATAGGATGCTCCCATCTGCGTAAATGTACCCACTAGGGAAGACTTGAAGAGCATGCCATTGTAGGTTGCCATCAGAGAAGGGATCTCGATGGTGACTCCCATAGGAGAGATCTCCTTTACTGTCGCAGGAATGTCCTTAGCACCCTGATCCGGGCTGTCAAGGGTGGCACCGTCCGCATTTATGTGAAAGACAAGCGTAATGGACTGTCCTCCTGCTGAAAGGCTTCCGTTCCATGCCCCCTCAAGGCCGGTCTGCGAAAAAGCGCACAGGGCAGAAAGGAGAAAAAGCGACAGTGAAAATGCCAGGTGTTTCATATTTCAAAATTGTAGTTTATTTTCTTGTCTTATAATTATTTCCGTAAGGAGTTAGAAAAGTTTTCCGCCCCAAAGCAAGTTCAGGAAATTTATCACCGGGACTACATTGATTCCATAATAATCCCGTTCCTGTCCCTGGTATATCACAAGGTATGCCGCTGCATCTGGATACTGTTCCTTGAATGCCCTAAGCCCCCTTACATGGTGATACTGGACGTTCCCCGTGCACATTATCGAGATGGCAATGCGGGCTTCTCCTATCACAGCGTCAACCTCATAATCGCCCTTTGATGAGCGCCAGTAGCTGACAGCCTTGTCGGAGGATGACCTGGAATAGCTGGAGCGTGCGATTATCTCCTGCATGACAAGATGCGCAAATGCCTGGTAGTGGTCACTTTTGAAAGACTTGTAGAGATAGATCCTTCTTCCAAGAAGCTGGTTGAGCAACCCTACGTCGAAATACATGAACTTCGGACTGGATACCACGCCCTTGCTGCCAGGAGGTCTGTATGAAGGTATCGTGTATCCTATGAACGTATCTTCAAGGACTTTTATGTAAGACTTTACTGTCGAGGGGCTTATGCCGCAGTCCTTTGCAATTGCGGCATTGTTGAGTGGCAGGCCATCCCTCTTTGCCATCGCTTCAAGGAAACGGTAGAAAGAGGCGACATCCCTGACCAGGGACTCACTATGCACCTTGTCTATATAGAGGTTGATGTATTTCTGAAGTCCCTTTTTCCTTTCGCCAGCCAAATAGCAATGCGGAATCATCCCGCAGTCTATGGCCCTTTTCAATATGAATAAGGTCTCCCAATAGACAAGGGGAAAGATCCTCGCCTGTGAAAACATCCCTTCGGGAATCGGGACCTCACACTTTCCCAGCCAGACCCTGTCCGAAGCGCAAAGAATCACCCGGAGATGATTTGATGAGATGAGAGAGCTAATCGTTTCCATCATGAAGGGCATCTTCTGCACTTCATCCAGTATCACTACATCCCCAGCGCCAAGCCCGTCGCAATCGAACAGAAGCCGCGAAGGGTCCACCATGTAGCGCGATTGCGTATCCAAAGAAGAGAAGTCAAAGTATGACGCATCAGGGAAACGCTTCTTTACAAGATCTGTCTTCCCTGTCATCTTGGCACCCAAAAGGAGTACGTCGCCTTCAGATGGAGGAAGTTTCAAGATCCTCCTGGTGACATCTCCTGTTAATGCATCCGTATCTCTATCTCTGGTCACGCCTAATGAAATTTAGTGCATCTATCCGAGCACTACATCCAGCACCATCATAAGCGCAAACCCCAGGGCGAATCCTATGGTGCCGACATTTGAGTGCTCCCCTATCGAAGTCTCCGGAATAAGTTCCTCGACAACAACATACAGCATGGCTCCCGCCGCAAAAGCCAGAAGGTAAGGCATGAGAGGAGTCACAACAGATGCCAGCAGTATTACAAGAAGACCCCCTATAGGTTCGACAACACCGCTCAGCGCTCCTATGAGGAACGAACGGTGCCGCGAGTTTCCCGCAGAGCGTAGCGGCATGGATATGATTGCCCCTTCAGGAATGTTCTGTATGGCGATACCAAGGGACAGCGCTATTGCGGCAGCTGCTGATATCTGAGTCTCTCCGCTCATTGCCGCAGCCAGGGCCACACCGACGCTCATTCCCTCGGGCAGGTTGTGGATTGTTACGGCAAGAGCAAGCTTGG
>Ga0065708_1000017_pt2 | contig 78585 bp, 63 predicted proteins | sample Hoacrofraction12_2_FD_59095 | JGI IMG/M metagenome (GOLD analysis project Ga0065708, IMG submission 59095) | Hoatzin crop microbial communities from Cojedes, Venezuela, sample from fiber fraction 12 v1 | ecosystem: Host-associated > Birds > Digestive system > Esophagus > Crop | place: Venezuela... | reverse complement strand
TCAACAACGTCAAATACATTTTCAATTAGAGAGGCGAACTTTTCGCCTCTCTTTTTTTTGTTTTTTGGTTAAAAATATCGATGGAATGGGCGATTTTGGACGTTTTTCGTTATAATTCCAGTGCAAAAAAGTCGTAATTCAACGGAATAGGGTAATTTTGCAGCGAATTTTGATTGAGAATTTTGTAGAAAATGAATGCAAAAGTAAAAGGATTTATTGCTGGAATACTGGCAGCCGTTTTTTATGGAACGAATCCGCTCGGCGCTCTACCGCTTTATGCCGACGGATTGACGAGTAGCACCGTTCTTTTCTATCGTTACGGACTTGCGGTGGTCATGTTTTCGATTCTTATGCTGGCACGCGGCGAGAATTTCCGCATCCGATGGGGACACGCCATCAAGTTAGCATCGCTGGGCGTCATTTTCGCGCTCTCATCCCTCACACTTTTTCTCAGTTTCCACTACATGGACGCTGGAATCGCCAGCTCCATCCTTTTCTGCTACCCAATCATCACCGCAGTGCTTATGACGATGTTTTTCCATGAGCGCGTTACGTGGACAACTACCCTCTCTATCACGCTGGCAGTGCTCGGCATCGCACTACTCTACCATGGCGACGGCGAGGCAAACGTCAGTAAGCTTGGTTTTGCACTCGTTATGCTTTCCAGTTTGCTCTACGCCATGTATATCGTAGCGGTAAATCAACTAAATAAAAACATTTTTAAGCTCGAGGGACCTCGCTTAAGGGTCGAAAATCGCGATGAAACCGACGATTTTCGACAAGTCTCATCGCTAAAATTCACCTTTTGGGTAGTCCTTTTTGGATGGATTACGATTGTCGTTTACGCGTTTCTCGCGGGCGAAAATATACAAATGTTGCACGGCGTCAAGCAATGGGCATTTGCAACGCAGCTCGCGCTACTTCCAACGGTGCTGTCGCTCTTCCTCATGACCATCGCGATCAAAAATATTGGATCAACTCCAGCCGCCATTATGGGCGCACTCGAACCCGTAACCGCCGTTGCTATCGGCGTTTGCTTGTTTGGTGAAGCCTTCACGCCACGTCTTGCAGGCGGCATCTTCCTCATTCTTTGCGCCGTCACACTCATCGTTTTGCATAAAGACAAACAAAAACAAAACAAAGACATGCAAAATGTGTGACAATTTTATGTAGGAAAAAGAATATTTCAGACCTAAGAATTTTTAGGTAAACCTAACAGTGAAATTTTTTGTAAAGAGTTGTTAAATTAATACTGTTAATACATCTTAAAATGAATAAAAATTCACGCGAGAAAAAATTGAATTCTGGAAAGAAAAAACGTGATTTTTTGTCAGAATTGCACACGACAAAAAAGTGTGCAACAAAAAATCTTTACAAAAAACGCCGATTTTTTGCGCAAAATCGCCATTTTGTGCAATTTTTTCGTTGAGTTTTGAAAATTTTTCGCGTTTTTTGATTTGGAAAAAGCGCTGTTTACAAATTTATTTCACGTGAGATAAAAATCTATCTCACGTGAGATAATTTTCTATCTCATATCATTTACATTTGTTAACAGTCATTTTAACAAAAAAATGCACGTAAAAGGGGGTCAAAAAACACAGGTTTTTGGTCGCTCGAACAGTGAGAAGCGAAAATTTTTCATTTTCGCGCGTTAACGAATCTTAATTCTTTGCATATTTATTCATCGTTTTGCATAAAATTTTTGCGTGCGTTTTAACAAAAATTTTGGTTCTATTTCCCCTAAAAATAGTTGCAAAACATCTTTATCTGCACAACTGACAGCCTTCGCATTTATTGAGTTCGCCACGGAAACGCTTATCGACGAGGTAGTGGAGGCGGTCTTTGAGCGGTTCGAGCGTGATGGTGTCAACGACTTCGTTGATGAATGCCATCTCCAACAGCAGTTTGGCTTCCTTAACGCTAATGCCGCGCTGCTGCATGTAGAAAAGTGCGGCGTCATTGAGTTGACCTACGGTTGAGCCGTGGCTACATTTGACGTCATCTGCATAGATTTCGAGCATCGGTTGTGTGTACATGCGAGCATCTCGCGTGGCGCAGAGATTTTGATTGACTTCTTCGGAAACGGTTTTCTGTGCACCATGACGAACAAGCACGCGTCCAGCGAACGCTCCTACTGCTTTATCATCGAGAACGTACTTGTAGAGTTCGTGACTCGTGCAGTGAGCAACCTGATGGTCGATGAGCGTATTGTTGTCCACGTGTTGATTTTTGTCGGCTATTACACAACCGTTGCAGAAGCACTCACTACCTTCGCCTTTGAACGTGAGATTGAGGCGGTTGCGCGTGATACCATTGTGGAGCGTGATGACATGATGATGAACGCGACTGTTAGCCTGCTGTTCGATGTAAACATTGCTCACACGCGTGTTCTTGGCGTGCGTTTCTTCAAGACAATAAAGTCTGAGTTGCGCGTTTTCGCCCACGAAAGCTTCGGTTACCTGTGTTGTAAGAAAGTTTCGGTCGTCTGCAGCGTGGTCACAGAATAAAAAATCAGCTTGAGCGCCCTCGTCGAGCACTATCAGAACGCGACGATTCACCATCAAATCGACGTCGGCACGCAAGATATTGATGACTTGTATGGTCTTTTCGATTTTCACTCCACGAGGTACATAAACAAACAAACCATCTTGAGCGAACATCGTGTTGAGAGCCGTTACGGAATCATCTTCAACAGAAGCCAATTTTCCGTAAAATTTCTCGATGAGATTTGTCAAAAATTCCGATGAAATCGGCGATTTTTGACCCTCTAACGAAGTCCCTTGAGTTAGAAAATGGGGATTTTTTGAAGAAATTTCGCTCAACGAACCTAAAATTACGCCCTCTGGCAGATGCGTTTTAGGCAGAGCATTTTGATAGAATCCATCGTTGACAACGAAATACAATTGCGTGCTGAGATTAGGCACGTCACACTGGAACGCCTTGTATGGATCTACGGGAATAGTTAAGCGATTGAAATTCAAACCATAGTCAGGCGCGAACAGTTTTTGCATGTCCGTATATTTGTAACGCTCGACTTTGCGCGATGGAAAACCCTTTTCGCAGAACGAAGCAAACGCTTTGTCGCGCAGAGCATTCAAGACAGGAGCGCTATGCTTGTCGATGGCATCGCGTTGCTGCTGAAAAAGGTCGATATATTGCTGTTCGCTACTCATTACTCTCCTGTTTTATCCAGTCGTAACCCTTTTCTTGAATCTCTTTTGCCAGCTCTGGACCAGCCGTTTTCACGATTTTGCCGTTGTATAAGATGTGAACCACGTTCGGTTTAATCATTTCGAGCAAGCGATCGTAATGCGTGATGACGATGCAGCTGCACTCTGGCGTGAGCAATTTATTGACTCCGTCGGCTACGATGCGCATGGCGTCAACGTCAAGACCCGAGTCAGTCTCGTCGAGAATGGCGAGCGTTGGCTCAAGCATAGACATCTGAAAAATTTCGTTGCGTTTCTTTTCGCCACCGCTAAAGCCCTCGTTCACAGAGCGACGCGTAAATTTGCTATCGAGTTCAACAATTTTGCGCTTTTCATTCATCAATTTCAGAAATTCAGCCGCTTTCAACTCTGGCAAACCATGATATTTTCGTTTCTCATTGACTGCCGTTTTCAAGAAATTGACCATCGAAACGCCAGGAATCTCGATAGGATACTGGAACGACAAGAAAATGCCCTCGTTTGCCCGTTCTTCAGGTTTAAGCGCCAGCAAATCTTTGCCGTTGAAGTGGATTTCGCCCTCAGTTACTTCATATAGCGGATTACCTACAAGCACTGCGCTCAGCGTGCTTTTACCTGAGCCGTTAGGTCCCATAATTGCGTGCGTTTCTCCTTTGTTTATCGTCAAATTGATGCCACGCAAAATTTCTTTATCGCCGATTCTGGCATGCAGATTTTTTATCTCTAACATAATATCAGATGTTGCTTAACTATATAAATATATGTGTTCGCGACGAAATAGCCACACTATCCAACCGTACCTTCAAGCGTTACGGACAAGAGTTTCTGTGCTTCGACGGCAAATTCCATTGGTAATTTATTCAAAACCTCCTTTGCGTAACCGTTGACAATCAAACCGACAGCCTGTTCGGTTGGAATGCCACGCTGGTTGCAATAGAGTAGTTGATCTTCGCTAATCTTGCTAGTTGTAGCTTCATGCTCTACGACAGCAGATGGGTTGTGTACATCCATATATGGAAACGTGTGTGCGCCACAGTCACTGCCTAACAAAAGACTATCGCAGGAACTGTAATTTCGGGCGTTCTCTGCTTTTGGCGCTACACGCACAAGACCGCGATAGGAGTTCTCGCTGTGACCAGCGGATATGCCTTTCGAAATGATGGTGCTGCGTGTATTTTTCCCAAGATGAATCATTTTCGTTCCAGTATCAGCCTGTTGATAATGGTTAGTCACTGCAACGCTATAAAATTCCGCTTGAGAATCATCGCCACGAAGCACGCACGAAGGATATTTCCACGTGATTGCCGAACCTGTCTCGACTTGCGTCCACGATAACTTCGAAGCATGACCGCGCAAATCGCCACGTTTCGTCACGAGATTGAACACACCACCTTTGCCGTTCTCATCGCCAGGATACCAGTTCTGCACAGTGGAATATTTAACTTCGGCTCTTTCGTTTACAATGATTTCAACGACAGCCGCATGCAGCTGATTTTCGTCGCGCATCGGTGCGGTACAGCCTTCGAGATACGATACGTAAGCATCGTCGTCGGCTATGATAAGCGTGCGTTCGAACTGACCAGTGTTGCGGGCGTTGATTCTGAAATAAGAACTCAACTCCATCGGACAGCGAACGCCTTTCGGTATATACACAAACGAGCCATCGCTGAACACAGCGCTATTGAGTGCGGCAAAGAAATTGTCGCTATACGGCACTACCGTACCGAGATATTGTTTTACTAAGTCAGGATGATTTTTGACGGCTTCGCCTATAGAACAAAAAATGATGCCCATTTCTGCCAATTTATCCTTAAATGTGGTTTTAACAGAAACGGAATCCATAATTGCATCGACCGCCATGCCGCTCAACTCAAGGCGTTCTTCGAGCGGAATGCCGAGTTTGTCGAACGTTTTCTCCAGTTCAGGATCGATTTCCTTGTTGACTGGTTTTTTAGCGAGTGGATCGGCGTAATAAGAAATAGCCTGATAGTCGATTGGAGGAATGCGCAAATGTCCCCAATCGGGTTGTTGGAGCGTCAACCAATGGCGATAGGCTTTCAAACGAAAGTCAAGCATCCACTCGGGCTCGCCTTTCTTTGCAGAAATCTGCCGAACGACTTGCTCGTTCAATCCTTTATCGATGATTTCCGTTTGTATGTCGGTCGTAAATCCGAATTCGTACTTTTTATCGGCTACGCTTCGTACAAACTCATTACTCCTTTTTTCAGACATAATATATGAAAGACGCGCCTCTCTTAAAGCAAGAGAGACGCATCTTGTGTAAGATTTTTACAGTTTTTGTTGTACTTCGATTTCGGTGAACGTTTCAATGATATCGCCTTCGTGTATATCGTTGAAATTAACGAGACTGATACCACATTCAAAGCCCGTTGCCACCTCTTTCACATCATCTTTATAGCGCTTCAGTGCGCTGATTGGTGCGGTGTGAACAACGATTCCGTCACGAATGACGCGTGCTTTGTCAGCGCGATGCACTTTACCTTCGGTAACCAAAGCACCAGCGACGGTTCCAACTTTCGAAATCTTGAATACCTGCTTCACTTCTACCTGACCTGTAACGACTTCTTTCTTCACTTTGTCAAGCATACCAATCATGGCGGACTTCACATCGTCGATGGCATCGTAGATGACAGAATACGTGTTGATTTCAACACCTTCTTGGTCTGCCAATTTACGAGCAGCGGCTGACGGACGAACTTGGAATCCCACGATGATAGCGTCAGAAGCATCGGCGAGCGTAACGTCGTTCTCGCTAATCTGACCCACAGCCTTGTAGATGACGTCAACCTTGATCTTTTCTGTAGAAAGTTTGATGAACGAATCGCTCAGCGCTTCAATACTACCGTCGGTGTCACCCTTTACAATAATATTCAATTCCTTGAATGATCCTAAAGCGATGCGGTGAGATATGTCGCTGAGTGTCAATCGTTTCTGCGTGCGCAAGCCTTGTTCGCGTTGCAGTTGCAAGCGTTTGTTGGCTATCTCGCGTGCTTCTTGTTCGGTTTCAAGTATATGGAAAGTGTCGCCTGCTGTAGGAGCACCGTTAAGACCGAGAATAATCGCAGGTTCTGCTGGTTTAGCAGAGTCGATGCGCTGATTACGTTCGTTGAACATCGCTTTAATACGACCCCAGCTCGTTCCAGCGATAATATTATCGCCAACGCGAAGCGTACCATTGCTTACCAGCACCGTACTAACGTAGCCGCGACCTTTATCGAGTGAAGATTCGATGATCGAACCTGTGGCTTTACGATTTGGATTGGCTTTCAGGTCGAGCATCTCTGCTTCCAACAAAACTTTGTCAAGCAATTCTGCCACGCCAATGCCTTTCTTCGCTGATATTTCTTGGCATTGGTATTTTCCGCCCCATTCTTCAACGAGCAGATTCATGTTCGCCAAATCTTCGCGAATCTTATCTGGGTTTGCGCCTGGCTTATCTATCTTGTTAATAGCGAAAACCATCGGCACATTCGCTGCTTGTGCGTGAGCGATTGCTTCTTTTGTCGTCGGCATCACACTATCATCGGCTGCGATAATGATGATTGCGATGTCGGTTACTTGTGCACCACGAGCACGCATGGCTGTAAACGCTTCGTGTCCTGGCGTATCAAGGAAAGTAATGCGTCGTCCGTCTTCGAGTTTCACGTTATACGCACCGATATGCTGTGTAATTCCACCTGCCTCGCCTGCAATGACGTTTGTCTTTCGTATGTAATCGAGCAACGAAGTCTTACCATGATCGACGTGTCCCATGACTGTCACAATCGGAGCGCGTGGAACGAGATCAGACTCATCGTCTGCTTCTTCGCTAACGGCTTCCTGCACTTCTGCGCTGACGTATTCGGTTTTGAAACCAAACTCTTCAGCAACGAGATTGATTGTTTCAGCATCCAAACGCTGGTTGATTGAAACCATAATGCCCACGCTCATCAAAGTGCCGATGACTTGATTAACGCTGATATTCATCATGTTAGCCAATTCGCTTACGGTAACGAATTCCGTCAACTTAAGCACTTTACTTTCAGCGCGTTCTGCCTGAGCTTCCTCTTGCAGCTTTTCGTGCACTGCATCACGTTTTTCTTTACGATATTTCGCGCCTTTCTTGTTCTGACTCTGCTTGTTGGTCAAGCGAGCGAGCGTTTCTTTAACCTGACGTGCGATATCTTCTTCGTCAACTTCGATAGAACGTTGATTTTTCTTGCGTGGTTTCTGATTCTTTTTCGACGCGTTTCTATTAGCTTGGCCATTCGCAGCTGGCTGGCTTGCCGCTGCAGCTATGTCAACGAGTCCTTTCTTGATACGGGCACGCTTTTTCTTCTCGCCACCTTGCTGTTGCGCTTTCTTCTCGCGCTCGCGACGTTTTTCTTCTTTCGTCTTTGGTTTAGGGCGAGTGGTTTGGTTGATAGAATCGAGATCGATTTTACCAACGACATTCAACTGAACCTTCGGAAGATTTTGCTCGCTTTTGGTTTGGAAAACTTTAGGATCTTCTGCAGTCTCAGCTTTTTGCTTTTCTACTTCAGCGTTTGGCTGTTTTGGAGCAGTTTTTTCCGATGAAATGGGCGATTTTTGCGCTTTTTCTTCTTTCGTTTCCGTTTTCTGGGCAGCTGGTTTAGCATCCGATTTTGGCTTTTCAGCAACCTTTTTCGCAGGTTCGGCTTTCGGTTCTGCCTTCACTGGCGTTTCAGGTTTCTTGTTTTCCTTTTTCGGTTTATTGACTGCATCCAAATCAATCTTTCCGAGCGGTTTGAATTGCTGCGTCTTCGGAGCCTCAGGCGCCTTTTCCTCAACAGGTTTCTTGTCGGTTGCAGGTTCTTTCTCCTTCTTCGGCTTCTTTGGGAAAGCGATTGCTGCCTGCTGCTTCATCTCCTTGTCTTTGGAGAATTGCTGTTTGAGCATCTCATACTGCTCGTCGGTGATTTTAGAATTCAGTCCCAGCGACTCACTGCCTTCAACGCCTTTCTGCGAAAGGAATTCTATGGCGGTATCTTTACCGATGTTTAGTTCTCTAATTACTTGATTTAATCTTATGGCCATTGATTATGATTTAATTTTTTATGTTTCTTTTTCCTATGCAGATGGTTTTCGAAATTATTGTTCGAACTCTGCGCGTAATACTTCGAGAAGATGGTCAACGGTTTCTTCCTCAAGGTCAGCTTTTTCGATAAGCATTTCGCGAGGAGCATTCAGAACTGCTTTTGCAGTGTCAAGACCTATCGCTTTAATCGCATCGATTACCCAAGTATCAATCTCGTCTGAGAATTCTTCCAGATAGATATCTTCCTCGTCGTCTTCGTCGTGAGTATCGCGGAATACGTCGATGGTGTACTCGGTCAGCATAGATGCCAACTTAATGTTCAGACCGCCACGACCAATTGCCAGACTTACCTGCTCAGGATCGAGATATACCTCTGCTTTATGCTCTTCTTCGTTGAGCAAAATGCGGTTCACATGGGCAGGACTCAGCGCACGCTGAATGAAAAGCTTCGTGTTGGTGGTGAAATTGATGACATCGATGTTTTCATTGCACAGTTCGCGAACAATACCATGCACGCGACTACCTTTTACACCAACGCAAGCGCCTACTGGATCGATGCGATCGTCGTAGCTCTCAACGGCAATTTTTGCGCGTTCACCTGGAATACGAGCGATTTTGCGGATAGAAATCAGTCCATCTGCAATCTCTGGCACTTCAGCCTCAAGCAATCGCTGCAAGAAGACAGGACTTGTGCGGCTCAAGATAATCTTCGGATTATTGTTTTCATTGTCAACGCGATGGATGACAGCGCGCAACGTTTCGCCTTTACGATATTGCTCAGACGGAATCTGCTCATCCTTCGGCAGAATCAGCTCGTTGTTCTCGTCGTCCACGAGCAACACCTCGCGCTTCCACACCTGATAAACTTCGCCTGCAATCACTTCGCCCACGCGATCCTTATATTTATTATATAGGGCATCGTGCTCCAGTTCGAGAACCTTCGAAGCAAGCGTCTGACGAAGCGTCAAAATAGCGCGACGACCGAACTTCGAAAATTCAACAGGCTCACTAATCTGCTCGCCAACCTCGTAATCGGCTTCAATCTTCTGCGCATCCTTCAGACTAATCTCTTTGTTTTCGTCAGAAACTTCGCCATCGGGAACAATAACTCGGTTGCGATAAATTTCGCAGTCGCCTTTGTCAGGATTGACAATCACGTCGAAATTTTCATCACTACCGAAAATCTTTGCCAACACATTGCGGAAACTTTCCTCCAACACGCTGACGAGCGTGGTGCGATCAATGTCTTTCTTCTCCTTAAACTCTTTGAAGGAGTCGATCATGTCCACGCGCTCTTCTTGTTGTTTCTTTGCTGCCATAGCTTTACTTAAAACTTTATTAAATATTTCGTGTATTTTATCTCATTCATGTCGAACTGATAGTCCACATCCTTCAGAACGGGGCGTTTCTTGCCTTCTTCCTTCACTTTTTCGCGCACACTAACAACAAATTTCGGCGCATCAACGCTCTTAAGCAAGCCTTTATACTTCTTGCCCTGCGCATCCTGAACCTCAACTTCCTTGCCCACGAAATTCTCATACTGCTGTGGAACTTTAAAAGGCTGACCCAGACCTGCCGAACCAACCTCTAACTCATAGTCTTCTACCTCGCGGTCGAGATGACTTTCAATGAAACGGCTTAAATCAACGCAATCCTCAATCCAAACACCGTCGGAATGATCAATCTCTACAACAATGCGATTGTCTTGACTGATTTCTACGTCAACCAGAAAATACTCTTTCTCTTGAAGCCACTCTTCTACCAGACTTCTTACTACGTTTTTGTCTATCATATTAAAACATTTATTAAATAAAATGAGGGGCTCTTCCGAGCTCCTCATTCCTCTGAACGCTGCAAAAGTAAGAAAAAAATCCCATTCTACAAGCATTTTTATCCAAAATCTTCACTTTACGCGCATAACTGACGAAAAACGCTTTCCGATTTTGCATAAAAATGCAAAATTTTGCGTTAATAAATGTAAAATCGTGCATGTGATTTTTCCCAGCAAAACTTTGCGTTTTAGAAAAAAAATGGCGGTTTTTTTTTCGGTTTTGCACACAACAGAAAAGTGTGCAACGAAAAATGTTTACAAAAAACCGCGATTTTTTGCACAAAATCGCTGATTTGTGCAATTTTTTCGCTCTATTTTTGAAAAAAGTCGCAAATTTTGCTTCCGAAAAAAGGGTCGTTTTTCGATCAAAAACGACTGAGATATTTTTGAAAACGACTGGGAAATTTTTGTAAACGACTCGTTTTTGAAAAAAAGTCGCCAAAAACACCCTCAAAAAACTTGAGAATTTGGGCGCAAAAAAAACTTTTGCCGAAAATTTTTCATTTTCGCGCGTTAACGAATCTTAATTCTTTGCATATTTATTCATCGTTTTGCATAAAAATTTGCTTGCGGACTGTCGGATTAAACTTGCGCTTTGGTTTGGGCGTCTAACGAGTTGAGAGAATAAACTATTTGTTTTTGTTTTACTTTACAAACCACATAATTTTTTAGTTTTATGGCAGGAAATCGACCTCCTGGCGGTCCAGGTGGACATTATATGACGGATGAGGAAAAAGCCAACCGTCCGAAGATTACAAAGGCGCTGATCAGGCGCGTATTCAGTTACCTTACGCCTTACTGGAAGCAGATGACGCTCGTTGTTCTGCTGATTATTGTTTCATCTACACTGAGTATTTTGCCATCGGTGCTGACTGGCAAAATCGTTGACGACGGTTTGATTGGCAGAGACCTACAACGGCTCGTCTGGCTCATCGTTGCGTCGTTGGGTCTGACGCTTGGATCGAATTTGATTGGCGTTGCAGAAGCGTATCTCAACACGTGGATTGCGCAACACATTACGTTTGACATGCGCAACAGCATGTATCGGCATCTGCAACAGATGTCGCAGCGTTTTTTTACGACCAACAATCAAGGCGATATCATTACGCGAATGACGAGTGACATATCGGGCGTGCAGCAAATCATTGCGAATACGCTGACGAATATACTGAAAAACGTCATTACTTTGCTGGTTGCGCTGATTGCGATGTACGAAAAAAACTGGATTCTCGCTACGATAGGAATCATTATCGTGCCTCTGTTTACGATTCCCACGCGAAGGGCTGGCAAAACACGCTGGTCGCTCAGTCGTCAAGCACAAGAATGCAACGACGAAATCAATGGGATATTGAACGAAACGCTGTCGGTTAGCGGTCAGTTGCTGGTGAAATTGTTTGGCAAAGAGCGCCACGAATACGAGAAATACAAGAAAGCCAATCAGCGAATGGTCAATCTGAACATTCGTGAACGCATGGCAGGTCGGTGGTTTATGATGGTGCTGAGCACTTTCACGAGCATTGGACCTATGTTGCTTTATCTTGTCGGCGGAATCCTTATGATGCGCTACGATTCTTCGTTGACTGTCGGCGATATCACAGTGCTTGTTGCGCTGCTTGGACGCATGTATCATCCTGTTAATGAATTGTTGAATATCCAAGTAGATTGGATACAATCGATGGCGATGTTCACGCGCATCTTCGATTACCTCGATATGCCCGTAGAGATTAAGAATTCGCCCAACGCAGTGACGCTTCAGCAGAGCGATGGCAGCGTTCAGTTCAGTCATGTGTCGTTTTCTTACAATCCTGAACGCGAGATACTGAAAGATGTCACATTCAATCTCGAGTCAGGTCGCAGCATTGCGATTGTAGGTCCATCGGGCGCAGGAAAATCTACGCTGATTCATCTCATTCCGCGACTGTACGACGTCAAGGAAGGCAGTGTAATGTTTTCGGGAATCGATGTCAGAGAAATCGATCTCGCCAGTCTGCGAAGTCAGATCGGCATTGTGAGCCAAGAAACCTATCTCTTTAACGGCAGCATTCGCGACAATCTGCTTTACGCCAAGCCGAGTGCGACCGAAGAAGAGATGATTCAGGCTTGCAAACAAGCGAATATCTACGATTTTATACAACAACAAACCGACGGTCTCGACACGTTGGTCGGCAATCGTGGCTTAAAACTTTCGGGAGGCGAGAAACAGCGAATTTCGATTGCGCGTGTTCTGCTGAAAGATCCGTCATTGCTGATTTTCGATGAAGCAACCAGCGCGCTGGATAGCATCAGCGAGAAAAAAATTCAAGATGCAATCAATCCGTTGATTAAAAGTCGAACAAGCATTCTCATTGCTCACCGACTTTCGACCATACTCGCTGCCGACGAGATTCTCGTGCTTAAAGATGGCGAAATCGTTGAACGCGGAACGCATCAGCAACTGGTAGGCGCAGGAGGCGTCTATACAGAACTCTATGAAACGCAGTTTTCGAAAGCGTTAACGCAATAAAGAAAAAGGTTTGCAACGCGTCAAAGTTGCAAACCTTTTGTTTTTTTATTTCAGATAACCAATTGGATGGTTTAGGATGACCACTTGCGTGTCGGTTAGTCCTAATTCTTTTTTCAACATCTCGCGATTCTTTCCCGCGCGAGCAACAGAACCCAATCCCATTGCAGCGCAAGCGAGTCCGATATTCTGTGAAACGTAACCAGCGTCTAAGTCGCAGAAATCGCGGTCGATCATTTCGAATTTCTTTTTGTCGCTCACCAGAATCAGAATGATAGGCGCTTCAGGTTTGGTTTGCGGTCCTCTGCCCATTGTTTTACGCAGATCCGAATCCGATTTCTTCAGGAGCGAATTTTCTTTTGCATTGTACAGCCAAACGCCGTCAGCGCGACAAACGTAGATCTCAACGTCCTGTCGATTCATCGCTGAGGGAACCGTCAGTTTTCCTTCGTCTGGGCGATTTACTCCACATGCAGCCCAAAGCAAATCAGCCAGCACCTGATCGGAAATCGGCGCATCGCTGAACTGTCGCGTAGAGCGACGTTGCTGGAGCGCTTGAACGAGCGTCGTAGGATTATCTTTCAGAGGCGTGGGCAGTTGAATGACGTTTTGCGCCTGCATACTGAGCGTGCCCACGAGCAGCAGTAGGGTGGCGATTAACAGTGATTTTTTCATGGTTTTATGTGTTTGGTTTGGGTCAAAGATAGTCAAAAAAGTTTTGTTTGTCAAGAAAATTCACAAAAAAGCGCCCTTCCTCATCGGAAGAGCGCGCGTAAACGTAATGGGTTTTGTTGGGATTCTGTTACAAAATGCCAGCAATAGCTTTCAGTTCGTCGCCTTTGAAAAACCTAACGTCGGTCACTGGTTCGAACAGGAAGTCGGCATAGTGGAGCAGTTGCAGTGCAGCAAATTGGCGGTCTGCAGAGACGCAAGCCTCAAGTCGGTAACTGCCATAGTCAGCGCTTTCAACTGTCGGTGGATTTTGCACGAATTGCGCCATTTCTTCGGGTGTTGCTTTGAGCAAATTGCGAATGATACGACCATTTTCTTCGTTAAAATCTTTCCAAATGCCAGCAACTTTGCTGTTGGTTGGCGTGTAAGTAACTTTAGTTCCCAGTCCGAGGAATCCTTTTCCTACGGAGATATCTTGATGTGAGAACAGCTTGTCGGCCATTCTCATATTTTTTATATTTGCCATATTACATATTAAAATTTTTTTGTTAATTGATTCTCAAAAGTTTACGCGTAGAATCAGCTAACAAAGAAGTCGCCTCAGACGGATAACGTAATATCCTGAGTGGGCGAAGAGCGTCGCCCGCAGCTCTAATGCTGGCGTGTGGGGGATGCCTAACAGTATATGGGGTTGCTTAAGAATGAATCGCTGATTGGTGCGCTTCGCTTTAGCGACCGAAAACGGCCCTTCGGCGTTCGAAGAGATAATGCGTTGCGGTCGTGAATTAGCCAACCGATACGAGTCGCGCACGTTTATGAAAGCTGTTGCGCAATGATTATTGTTGGAAATGGTTGATTTGACGATGTCGCGCTGCTGATTGGAAACAGCAAGTGCTGTTTCGAGATTTGTCAATAGACAAACGAGAAGCAAAAACAATCGCCAAATGCGCATAAAACGTGTGGATTAGAAATGTATTGTAGCGCCAAAATTACGCTTTTCTTTTAAAATAATAAAATATATCGAGTAAAATATTTTTACAAATCTGTTTCACGTGAAACGATTGCGCACAAATTCGTTTTCTATTCTATTCGAAAACGAATTGTGTAACGAGCGGAAGATGATCGCTGTAGCCGTTCTGCCATTTGAATGCGTAATAATTGCGTTTGGGTCGCACGCCACTCCATTTTGTATCTTCTTCGAGCAAAAATGGCGCATCCATGACATAGCAATCTGAAACGCGCGAAGCGAGGGCGTGACTTGCGAAGACGTTGTCGAAATTATACCACACGCCGCGATATTGATAGGTGTGGCGAGCGCCGTTCTTGCCAGTTGCGTTTTTAGAGACGTGTTCCAGTTCGTGTTGTTCGAGCAACTGCAACGGTGGAGCGCCTGTAACGTCGTTGAAATCGCCTGTCACAACAATCTGAGCGTCGTGCTCTGCTGCGCGAATCGAGTCGGATACCTCCGCGATGCGTGTGAAAACGAGTTGGCGATAGTAGGCCGAGCGTTTTCCGTTGCGACGACTGGGCGCGTGAACGACGAAGATGTGCAAATCTTTGCCATTCGCCACCGTTCCGCAGACCTCTAACACGTCGCGCGAAGGCGTGAGATTTTTTGGTGGTTCAATGCGATGCGACCGCGAATATTTCAGTTTGAAAGTCAAAGGCGAATAAAGTAGCGCGACATCGATGCCGCGTTGGTCTGGCGAATTGGTCATTACGTAGTCGTAACCTGCATTTCTGAGAATGGAACGCCGCGTGAGATCAACCATAACGCTGTCGTTTTCAACTTCACAAAGCGCGATCAAATCGGGCAAAACGAACGAATCGCCTTGCTCTCCGCATGCAAGAATCGTCTGGGCTGTGTGATTCAGTTTTTGCCAGTAGCGATAGGGCGACCAGCGTCGCGTGCTTTCTTCGAGCCATTCATAATCATTCTTTCCCTCGTCGTGCTTTGTGTCGAAAAGATTCTCAGCGTTGAGCGTCACAAGCGTGAAGATGGTGGCGAGAAAGATAGAAAAGAAATGCATCGGTTGATGGTTTGCGATTTAATATTGCACGACTTCGACGTTCATTCCACTCGTCTCGAGATGCGGAACAGCGTGCGTGTCTTCGTCTTTCCACGCAATGCGAATCGTCTTTTGCTCGTTTGGCATCAGGTGGAAATAGTTTTCCGAATAATGAACTGGCAAAATCTGCTCGCCGTTGGCGTCAACGAGATTCAGACGCACCATCATCGCTGGCGTATCGCTGTCGTTTTTCACAATAGCGATTGCGCTCCACAGTCCGTTTTCAACGTGTTTTTCGAACGAAACATTGAGTTCGGTCTTCGGAAGCGTGTTGAGCGATTGGTAGTTGTCGTCGATGACGGACAGAACGTAGAAGTTTTCGGAAAGTAGAGCGCCGCTTTCGTCGTTTAGTTGCAGTCGAAGGAAATACGCATCCGCAACGTTTTCGGGCGTCGGAACAGCAAAGCAAACTTGCATCGTATCGCTTTCGCAATCCATTTGCAACGCTTTCTCCCAGAGTTTTGCGCCGTTGATGTTCAGAATTTGCGCTTTTGCCGTTGCGTTGCAATAGTTTTTCGGCAACAGATTGACAACATTCACCTCGCGTGTGCGCGCGTTATATAATATATGTGTAGGTTCGCACGCTTTTTTCACACCAAAGAACGCCGCGTTTGGTTCGAAATAATAATCGTAAGTCTGCCAAACGAAAGTTGGCCAGCATGGATGCGACATCCAAATCAGCAAACCCTGACGCTCGGTCTGCGCTGCTTCATACATAGCGCGATAGCCGTTGAAATTAATCCACTGCGCCCGATCGCAGAACGCTTTAGCATCCGATGGCGAACCAAAGCCTTTCGAAATCAATTCATTGAAACTCGTAGCGCCTTGTGCGCCTTTCAAAGTGTAGTCGTGCTGTCCCCAAATGTCGTTCTGCGGCCAGCGTTCGTCAGGTTGCATAAATCGGCACAGACTCTCGTAGTTTACCACATTTGGCATGCCGCGTTCGGTGTGTAGTTTACCAGTAAGATTTTCGAAATACGCCTTTGCAGAAAGCGCGCGATAGGGTCCGTGACCGCTAACGCCACCGTCTGCAGAATCGGAAATATATAAAGCGTTGGGGTGGGTGGTTGCAACAAGATTGCGAAGCTGCACGTCGAGCGACGCAGGTGGCGCTCCCTCGTTTCTGCCGCAATAGATGGCGATGCTGGCGTGCTGTCTTATTTTTCTAACGTAATCGTTGGCGTTCGCCATGAACATGGATTCGTCGTCTGGATCGGGTCCATCCGAAGGATTTGCCAACCAAAAATCTTGCCAAACCATGATTCCGTAACGGTCGCACGCGTCATAGAAAGCTTTATCTCCCGTCTGTCCAACCCAATTTCGAATCATATTCAAGTGCATGTCGCGATGATAACCAACGGCAACGTCGTACTCGCGAGCGCGATATTGCAGGTTATTCTCCGAGAATCCCCAGTTTCCGCCATACGGAGTCACGCGAACGCCGTTGACAAAGAACTGCAATCGCGTGTCAACGCTGCTGTATCGGATGTCGCGGATGCCTGTTTTGAAATTGATGCGTGCAGACGACGTTCCGTTTTCAATGATTTCGAAACCTGCGTCGTAGAGATAGGGTTCGCCATAGTTGTTCGGCCACCACAGTCGCATGCGTTGGTCGCGTAGTTCGTTGAAATCGGCTGGCGAAAAAACGATTTCTTGTTCGGTATTGCCTAAAATCTGAATGGTTTTCTCGAAAGAAATATTCCCAATCCAACCGCGCACGACTGCCGTTTGTGCTTCTGCGAGATGATTGCGCACGAAAACGTGTGGCGTCAGCGTAGCCAGCGTGTCGGGAAGGTTGAGTTGCGTTTGTATGAAGGGATCCGACAACGTCAATCCATTGTCGGCAGTGAGATAAACATCGCTCCAGACGCCCGTGTTGCGCCCTCTGATCGACGAAATCCAATCCCATCCAACCGTAGCGTGAAACGTTGGATTGTCAGCGCCAAGCATTCCGCCGTTCGTTCCTGTGCTTTGGCGCGTTTTTACCTTCGTTGGACCAACGTGGGCTGGGCAATCAACGATGATTTTCAACGCATTTTCGTCGCGTTTCGCGTAGTTTGTAATATCGAATTGCGCGCGTTGGAATGCGCCTTCAATCGTACCCAATCGCTGTTCGTTCAGATAGACCGTCGCTTTCCAGTTGATACCGTCGAGATTCAGGTAAACGCGTTTGCCAGCCATGCTTTCGGGCAGTGAAAAAGTGGTGGAATACTGGAATGTGTCGTTGAAATAACTATCCGAAATCTGCTGCATGTTGTTCGAAACGTTCGGATCGGGAATCGCGCCTACGTTGATGTAACTCGTCAACACTGTGGCTGGCACGGTTGCAACAATGGGTTGCGCGCTTGTTTCGTATGCTTTCGTGAGCGCCCAAGCGCCTCCGTTGAGCGAATAACGCCCGTTTTTCATCCCTTCGCGTTGAGATGGAATGACAGTGAGTCCGTTTCTGCCGAAAATTTCACATTCGTTCAAAATGTAAAAGCCTGAAGCGTTGGGCTGTTGCATCAAAATACGAACGTATTGCGCGTGTTTTTTCAGCCGAATTTCATCGATTTCGAGATTGCGTTGCGCGTCTTTTTTCGGTTTTTTAGTGAGATAAGTCGCTGTCTCCCATGTTTTTCCGTCGTCTGACAGTTGGATGCAAGCCTGTTGCGGTCGTTGCGTCCAGTAGAGCTTGCATTTGTCGATGTCGGCTGTCGTTCCAAGATCGATTTCCACCCATTCCTCACCGCCAGATGCACTCATCCAAACGTTCGCCTTGCCGTTGTTGTTATTGATGCGGCTACATCTGGCGCCATTGCGCATGAATTGGATTTCTGCAACCTCCCAATAGACTGCTCCCGCCATCGAAAATTCTACGCGAACGTAGCGATGGCGCGATGGTTGCACGAGATGCACACGCGATGCAATGTTTCGCGCGGGTATCATATCGTCTTGCGTTTGTTTGTTGGGGTCTGAGTGAAGCATCCAACGCGAAATCTCGCCTGGAAGTGCGTCAACCGAACTCTCCTCGCCTGCAACTGTCCACGTCGTTCCGTCGTCTGACGTCAGAATGCGCAAGGAATAGCCGCGCGTCGCTTGCTCTGGGCGATACGCCACGCGCACATCGAATCCTATCTCATCGATTTCGGGCGCTAAGTCGTTCCACTGGTATTGCAGATAGTTGTTTTCGCCCAGCAACGTGTTGACCGACCAATGTCCGCCATCGATTGAAAATTCTCTGTCAGCGACTGGCAACAGTCCTTCTTTGCTCGACACGCGCAGATGCACTGGATCGCTTCCGCGTCCAATCACTCCGTCGGTCACAAGCTGCGCTGTCGCGTTTTCATCATACGACGACGAGGCTCGCGCAATGCGGTATAGCGCGAGATTTTTATAGGTTTTATCTTTCTGAAACGTGGGCGCAAAATTCTCGGTCGGCGCTCCAGGATACTGTCCAATGCCTCGCGTTTTCTGTGTTGCTTGTCCGCTGACCGAAAGCGTACAAACAATGCAAAGAAGCAATAAAAGAAAACGCTGAACCATAGGCGTTCAGTTTGGGTTTTATTTAAGATTTTTCTGCAAAAACTCTTGCATAGCGTGACGAATCGACCGCAGACCGAACTGTTCTGTTCGGATGTCGCTCAGTTTCATCCATTGGCAATCTTTTGCATCGTCGTTCGCGCGCATCTCTTCTTCGTTTGAGACTTGACAAACAAAGAAAAAATCGAGCGTTTTCACTGCAATACCGCTGTAGAGGTAGGAGTTAGGGATGCTGAAGAGGTAGTCTGCCTTCACAATGTCGAGGTTTGTTTCTTCTTTAATCTCGCGATGCAACGCTTGTTCCATCGTTTCGTCGATGTCGCAGAACCCTCCAGGCAGGTCGCACATGCCTTTGGCGGGATCGAACTTGCGTGTTTCGACGAGCAACTCACCTTTTTTATTTAATATAAAGGCGGCACACGATGCGCTGGCGTTCATAAACAATTCGAATCCGCAGCTTTCGCAACGCTTACTCTTAAAACTGTTCTCAACAAAGTGCGAACTACCGCACATGGGGCAATACTTGAATTTTTCTAATGGGTGCATGGGTTATAAAAGCGATTTGATTTCGGCTTCTAAGTCTTTGATTTGCGAATCGCGTTTGTGCAAAGTGCCTGTTTTGTCTATCAGGAAATAAGTGGGAACGGCTTGCACGTTGTAGGTGGCTGCTGCAGTACCGTCGTCGTGCACTGAAATCCAAGGAATAGCGGCTGTCTGCGTTTTCCAGAAATGCTCGTTTTCGTCTTCGCTTACTTGATAAATCTCGAAGCCTGCTGCGTGGTATTTATCGTAGAGCGCGCGAAGCGACATAATGCGCTGCGCACTTTTGTCCATAGCAAACACGTGGAAATCGAGCAAAACGACCTTTCCCACCAGCGACGTAAGGCTTTGCTCTACGCCTTTATTGTCGAGAAGATTCAAAGGCAGCGTGCCAGCATACTGAACCAACGAAGCGTCGATCTCTTCGCGTGCTTGGTTGTTCTTAATGATGCGCATATCTTTCATACCCTCGAGCGCAATGTTGTGGAGATTCGTTCCGCGCTCGGCGTTTGGGTAGAACGTGTCCCAACTCGTTGCAACAGCGGCGAAAGCCTTTACGTCGTCGTTGCTGTGGCGTGGGTCGAAAATGAGGGATTCTGCGTTGCCCAAACGGAATGTTTGGAATAGGGCAAAATAAGACGATGCTGCGCGTGGATCTTTGAAGATATAATTTTTTCTGACGTCGTTTTTGTATGCCTCAAGCAGCGCGCTGACGCCGTTTCTCACTTGCTCCACGCCTGTCGATGGGTCGTTCATCAGCATCTCGATGCGGTTTTGCAGGTTGATTTGCTTAATCGCCAACTCCTGAATCTGCTTGTTGCTTTCGGAACCTGTTATCTCATACTTGCCCGACATCGTTGGGTAAGACGCTTTCACGTTCACCGTTTCGGTAGAGTCAACCGCGAAATTGATGAGTCCGCCATGGATGCGTAGGCGATAGAACTCTGGCGCGTCGGTTGCTTTGCCTGTGAAGTGGAAATCGCCTTTCGCGTCGAGCGTCACGCTGTCAAGCACTTCTGGACCGTTGAGTCCCATATTTTCAAAATAAAGAATAGAATCTTTGGCGTCGGAGATAGTGCCAGAAACTTCAAATTTTTTGTTATCGCAAGCCGTAAAAAGGGTCGCCATCAGCGCGAAAACCAACAGCAACGTGGCTTGTTTCAAGCGAAATTGTTTCATATTTTTGATTGTTTGATTGCAAGAAAAAATCCGATTCTCGGAATTGTTGCACAAAGATAGTGCAATGTGCGTGAAAAACAAAATTTATTTCGATTTTTCCCTATGTTTCGCGTTTTCAGCGCCAAAAAATAGAACCCGATTTCGCGCGTTTTTTCTCCCAATTCGCTGCAACCGAAAAACTGCTCCGCCTTCCCCCTTTTTCTTCCAAATGGAATAGCGTTTTAATTGTAAAGAGTTGTTAAATTAACTCTGTTAATGAATCTTAAAATGAATAAAAATTCACGCGAGAAAAAATTGAATTCTGGAAAGAAAAAATGGGTTTTTTTGTCAGAATTGCACACGACAAAAAAAGTGTGCAACGAAAAATATTTACAAAAATCAGTGATTTTTTGCACAAAATCGCCGATTTGTGCAATTTTTTCGCTCTATTTTTGAAAAAAGTCGCAAATTTTGCTTCCGAAAAACGGCCGTTTTTCGATCAAAAACGACTGAGATATTTTTGAAAACGACTGGGAAATTTTTGTAAACGACTCGTTTTTGAAAAAAGACCCCTAAAAACCCCCTTCTAAAACTTGAGAATTTGGGTGCAAAAAAAACTTTTGCCGAAAATTTTTCATTTTCGCGCGTTAACGAAACTTAAAAAATGAATATTTATTCCACGTTTTGCATAAAAATTTTTACATGCTTTAACAAGACGTTCTACTCTTTTTTTGCTCTACTTTTTATGCAAAAAATTGGCGTTTCTACACCACAAAATTCTATCTCATGCATCGCGTAAAAAATTTCCGATGAGACTTGGCAAAAAATCATCGATTTCATCGAGATTTTGACCCTTGCGCGAGGTTCCTTGAGCGCAAAAATCGTGCATTTTTGCATTAGAATAAAAAACAAGAAAATGATTGTTTTATCGTTTTTTGGCTGTTTCACGAGATTTTTTTACTTTTGTCAACTCAGAAAATCTCATTAAATTGCTCACTATTTTTTATAAAATCCCTTCAGAAAGATGAACGTGAAAAAGTTATTTTTAACAAATTTTAAGGGGGGCGAGAAGAATATTTCAAATACTCTTCAATAGCCACGCGGCTCTTATGATGCGCATTTCGCGAATAGGCAAACCGCTAAAAACTCCCACGAATGTAGATTCGTTATACGTGTTCACTGTTGCATTTAACAAAGAAGATTTAATTAGAAAGCAGTACGAATTATTAAAGAAACACCTTAAAGACAAAAATTTTCATTACATCGTGGCAGATAATTCTTGCAAACAAAAACGCCCTACTATTAGAAATCTTTGTAAAGAATTAGGGATAGAATATATTTCCATACCAAAATACATTCATTTTTGCGCATTGACGCGTCTTTTTTATAATGGAATGTCGCACGGGGCGGCGCTCAATTACCTTTTCTTTCACTACATCGCGCCTTTGAATCCACCCTATTTTGCCATTATTGACCACGATATGTTTCTCCTAAAAGACTATAACTTTAAGGCGAAACTAACAGAAGAAAAAAATAAAGACTTTTACGGTGCAGAAAGAAAGCGAGGAGAAACTTGGTATTTATGGCCAGGCTTTGCCATTTTCAATATGAGCGTATTCGAAAACATTAGACCGAATTTTCTACCTTACTTCAATAAAGAAAGAATGTTTTGTGATGCAGGTTCAAAGAACTATATTCAACTTTACAAACATTACGATTACGATAAAAGTTCATTTGCTCACTGCGATACAAGACGCATAAAAGTGACGAAAGGACTTAAGACTTGGAACGAAATATTTCATAGTGATTTTATACATATTATTGACCACTGTTGGTTACACCTCATTAATGGTTCGAATTACGCAAAAACGAAAGGAAAAGAAAAGACTATACAAACTCTTTTGCGCAACTTAGAAAAAATAAAGATATAAATTAAGACAAGGCTTAGCGTCAGTTTTTTTCTTTTTGGTGCATTTATTTGTATATTTGCGATTGACTTTCAGCCGGAATTGCACCGCATTGCGATTGAGAAAATCCGAGAGAGGGAAAGAAAACACAATATGCCGAACATCAATTTTATTGCAATAGATTTTGAAACAGCCAATATGCAACGCGCGTCGATTTGCGAGGCGGGAATTTGTGTGGTGAAAGACGGAAAAATTGTGGAGACACGCTCGTGGCTCGTGCGTCCCGAAGGAAATTTCTACCACTACCGCAACATCGAAATACATGGAATACGTCCAGAAGACACCGAGAACGCGCCGAGTTTCGTTGAAGTGTGGCGCGAAATCAGTGAGTACTTGAAAGATTGCCCCATTTTAGTGGCGCATAACGCAGCGTTCGATATCAGTTGCATTCGTTCATCGCTCAGTTTCTACGGTTTGCCAACGCCAGACGTTACTTATTTTTGCTCACTTCGCGCTGCGCGAAAGCTATACCACTTCGATAGCAACCGATTAGATTATCTCTGTCATCAGTTCGACATACCCTACGAGCGCCATCATCGTGCAGGCGACGATGCCGAGATGTGCGCCCGACTTTTCTTGCGCGAGATTAAAGACGCTGGTTGGGTGGAACCCGACGAGATGATGTGGTGCGGCGGTAAAATGTAACGAAGGACACGTTTTTTATTTTAGTAGAAAATTTCTCTATTTTATGCACCATCGGCAGGTATATTGCCGATGTGCGACTTATTTTTGCGCCATCTAAAACTTAAAAATGTAAGAGATATGAAGGAGAAAGACATGGATTGGCATTTTTTGCGCGACAAAACGGTGGAAACACTGGAGCATTTGATGAAAAGTTACGAGTCGATGGCTGATGCAGATGATTGCGATAGCGAAAGGATTGCACTGGAGAGAAAAGCAATTATTAACGATGCGATGAGAGAGCAGCAATCGCTGTGGCTGCCTTACCTCGTTGAGTTTGACAATGCAGCAAAAGCAGCTTTGAAAGAGCTGTTTGAGCATGGAAAATTCGTGTATGAGAAGATGGCGCGTCAGCACAAAGGAAAAACGGTTGACGTGAACGCCTATCTGTTTCCAAGCAAACGCTATCCAGCTTTGCATCCCATTCAAGACGAATTTCACGAAAGACTTTGGGCAGATGTACTGCAATCGCGAGAAGCAAACAAATACTTCCAAACGTTTTTGCCACGACTTAACTGGAACAGTGACAGCGATAGAAAGTTAGAGCGGCTGGAAGACGATGATTTATATAAGAAAGACGACAACTGGAACGAAGGATTAGACCCGGAGTTGACGAAAGATTTGCATCTATCTTACTATTTCCACAACATTTGGGAACACTCTTCGTTCGCCTATTCCGACTTTATTTTTGTTAGAGAATTCGACAAACGCATTGAAGTTTCGATAACAGAAGATCTCACCTTATTATAATATAAAAAGGAAACGATGAAGATTCTCGAAATATTGAATAGTTCCAGAATCCGAACGCTCGAAGATGTGATTGTAGGCTACATGGAGCGAGGCGGATATAGCAACGTTGTGGATGAATTAGGCATCGTTGAAAGACGGAAACGACTCATTGACAAAGCGTTGCTTGCGCATTGCGCTGACGAATTGCGCGAAGACATTCTCCACTTCGACGAACTGCTCAAAAAAGAAGTGGAAAAGATGGAAAAAATGTGCAAGGAAACGTGGTACGACATCGTTGGCGATGATGTTTTTCTTGGTGAAAAAGATCTCTATGTATGTGGAAAAATTTCTATGGGAAGCAACTACCCCACCTTGCATCCACTGCAAGACGACGACCGACAAACGCTTTGGGATTTGCTTGTAGATGAATCGTTTCGCCAGAACCATGCACGCGTGAGAACGAAGGCGATGATTTGGAACTTCGATAGGCAAGAGAAGCGTGAGGGACGTGAGCCTACGTTTTTTTATGATAAAGATGCAGACGTATTTTTTGATAACGAATTTCTCGACAACCTACATTTGTCGGTTGGTTTTGCTGAGTTATACAAGAAAAGCTACTTGGCGCTGACGGATCTCATATACATCCGAACTTTCGAGACAGCCATCCATATCATAGAAGAACCACATATCGGGTCAGGTAGCGCATATCATTACGACGAAACGCAGAAACGCTGGAAGCGAACGTTTCCAGAATCTCGCGGAACGCAACTTTTCTATTAAAATTTTACGTGCTTGCGTGAATGATTCTATGTTCACTCGATGTTCACTCTACAAAAAACAAAAAAGGAGTTACGGCATTCGTAACTCCTTTTCATTGCGTGGACCAGCCAGGGCTTGAACCTGGGACCTCCAGATTATGAGTCTGTTGCTCTAACCAACTGAGCTACAAGTCCGTTGCAAATGCATTTTTGCGATTTTGCGGATGCAAAGTTATAGTGTTTGCGCGAATTTTCCAAATAATTTACACGAAAAAGTCTGCTATCGTTGCGCGAAATGGCTGAAAAATCGGGTTGTTACAAAGGTGTTTCATGCGTTAAAGACTGTTGATTGATTGTTTATTTGGTTGGTTTTGCATAACTTTGCGCCGTTTTCATTTATTACAAATCAGCCAAAACATGATGCAGACTGAAGATAGCAACGCTTTTCTGGGCTTGAATGCCGCAGAAGTTGCCGAAAATAGCGCGCGTTACGGCAAGAATGTGCTGACGCCACCGCAGCGAACATCGCTTTGGAAACTTTATTTGGAGAAGTTTAAAGATCCAATTATTTTGATTTTGATTGTTGCCGCAGTGATTTCCATCGCTCTGGCGTTCTATAACCACAATTTTATTGAGCCTTTAGGCATCCTGATTGCCATTTTCTTGGCGACAACGATTGGTTTTCTATTCGAAATGGACGCGAATCGCAAGTTTAACTTGCTGACCGCGATGAACGAAGAACAGAAAGTAAAAGTGCGTCGCGACGGAAAAGTGGTTGAAATTGCGCGAAAGGATGTGGTCGTTGGCGATGTTGTTTTGATAGAGACAGGCGATGAAATTCCAGCCGATGGCAAACTGATTTTCGACACCGATCTTCAGATCGATGAATCATCGCTTACGGGAGAACCAATCGCGATGAAATCGGCAAAAATTGACGAGAACGAACCAAAAAAAGATGCTTCAGCCTATCCAGCGAACGTCGTTCTGCGTTCGTCGATGGTGATGGGCGGTCGCGGAACGTATGTGGTTACGGCTGTAGGAGATAGCACCGAAATCGGTAAAGTGGCGCATAAGTCGTCGGAAGTGACGATGGTAAAAACGCCGTTAAGCATTCAGCTGAATAAATTAGCAAAATATATTTCTTTGATTGGCGGCATTGTGGCTTTCGCAACGCTCGCCATTTTTATTTTTCAAGACATCCACAAAGACCCAACCATTTGGATAGAAAAAGATTGGGCGAAGATTGCCGAAGAAGTGCTGCGTTATTTCATGGTCGCTGTCACGCTTCTCGTGATGGCTGTGCCTGAAGGACTGCCGATGGCTATAACATTGAGTTTGGCAATGAACATGCGTCGCATGCTGAAATCGAACAATCTCGTTCGAAAACTGCATGCATGCGAAACGATGGGCGCTGTGACGGTGATCTGTACCGATAAAACGGGAACGCTAACGCAAAACAAAATGCAGGTTAGACAGATGTACCAGCAGCCGAAAACATCTGAATCACTGCTCGAAAAAGCGATTGCTGTCAACTCAACTGCTGAATTGAACGATACGAAAGGCATTGGAAATCCGACTGAAGTGGCGCTTTTGCTTTGGTTGAAAGCGCGAAATATCGATTACGGACAGCTTCGGTGGAAGTCAGACATCGTGCAACAGATTCCTTTCTCAACAGAAAAGAAATATATGGCAACGATGTCAAAAAATGGCGATTTCATCGACGTTTTTGTAAAAGGTGCACCCGAAATTATTTTGTCGATGTGCTCCATCCATCCAGTAGATTTAGAGGAGGTAAACCAGCAACTTGTTGCTTGCCAACGTCAAGCGATGCGCACCATTGCATTTGCTTATAAAAAAGTTGCTGCGAAAGACGAAATTAATCTTGATAATCTGAGTTTCCAAGGCTTTGCAGCCATTTCCGATCCTATTCGCGAAGATGTGCCAGCTGCTGTTGCAGAATGCCAGCAAGCAGGTATTAAAATCAAAATTGTTACGGGCGACACTTCGGCTACAGCCATCGAAATTGCTCGTCAGATAGGAATCTGGCCGCAAAGCGATGTAACCGAAGAACAGAGCAATGCATGGCATATCACAGGCGCTGAATGGGCAGCACTAAGCGATGAAGAAGCGTTGGAACGCGCGCCAAAGCTGCGCGTCATGAGTCGCGCCAGACCAACAGATAAGCAACGTCTGGTTGAATTGCTGCAGAAAACGGGCGAGATTGTAGCGGTTACGGGCGACGGAACCAATGATGCACCAGCGCTACATCATGCACATGTGGGTCTATCGCTTGGTTCTGGAACCAACGTTGCTAAGGAAGCGTCGGACATCACATTGCTCGACGATTCATTCCATTCCATCGCCAACGCTGTTATGTGGGGACGATCAATCTATAAAAACATACAGCGATTCCTTTTCTTCCAACTAACAGTCAATCTCACTGCTCTGGTACTTTTTCTCGTTGGTTCGTTCTTCGGAAGAGAACTACCGCTGACGGTAACGCAGATTCTGTGGGTGAATTTGATAATGGATACGTTTGCCGCAATGGCTTTGGCATCGCTACCTCCATCACATGCGGTCATGAATGAAAAGCCGAGAAATCCAAAACAATTCATTATCACAAAATCTATTCTTCGCGGCATCCTATTCTGGGGACTTGCGTTCGCCATTGGCATGCTTATCTATTGGAAAAGGATATTAATGAGTGATGGAATCGACATAAACGAAGAAACAAGATTCTTCACTATTTTCGTCATGCTGCAATTCTGGAACTTATTCAACGCCAAAGCGTTAGGCACAACGCAGTCCGCTTTTCACAACATCAAGGGTTCCGCTGGTTTTTGGTTGATTGCCGCGCTTATCTTCATCGGACAGATTCTTATTGTGCAGTTCGGCGGCAAGCAAGTGTTCAGAGTGCAACCTATCTCAATGGATTGGTGGACTAAAATCGTAGGCGGCACTTTCGCTGTGTTGGTTTTGGGTGAAATTTATCGTGCAATCAGACGATGGACAAAATAAAAAATATCATATTCGACATGGGCGGCGTTCTTGTTGGGCTGGACAAGCATCGCTGTATTGCTGCACTCGATGCTATTGGTGCACAAAAAATTGCCGAATACGTTGACGAGCATCGCTCGGAAGACCTTTTCCATGAGCTGGAGCTTGGACATATCACGCCAAGTCAGTTTTGCGACGAAGCCAGACGCATAGGTAATTTCGCAGCGAGCGACGATAAAATCATCGATGCATGGAATGCGCTGCTAACTGATATCGATGTGGCGAAGCGTCAACGACTTGCGGAGCTGCGCCAACGCTATCGCGTTTTCCTGCTAAGCAATACGAACGTCTTACATTGGAACAAATGCGCCAACGAGTTGTTCCCTTACAATGGTTTGGGCGTCAACGATTTTTTTGAGCGCATTTTTCTTTCGTATGAGATGGATATGGTGAAGCCCGATGCCGAGATTTACGAGGCTGTTCTACAAGAAACAAAAATCAATCCTGCAGAAACCATTTTTATCGATGATTCCGAGAAAAATTGCAACGCAGCAGCTGCGCTTGGCATTCAGGTTTTTCACGAAAAAAGTGGACGTGATTGGTTAGAAAAAATACAATAAAAAGCAAACGAAACTACCCGATATGAAAACAATTTACCTCAATAGCGAAAAGCCAAACATTGAACCCTGCGTTGCGACGATTGGGTTTTTCGATGGCGTTCATCGTGGACATCAATATCTGATCAAGCACGTCGTTGACGAAGCACAACGAATGCAGTTGAAATCGGCTATCATCACGTTCGATATTCATCCTCGCCAAGCGCTGCAAAGCGATTACGTGCCCGAATTGCTGTGCACCAACGAGTCGAAGATACTGCTTCTGTCGCGAACGGGTGTGGACTATTGCATTATCTTGCATTTCGACACCGATATGGCAAGCCTCCCTGCCGACCGTTTTATGCAACAGATTCTCAAAGAGCAGCTCGGCGTTCAGAAACTCATTCTCGGCTACGATAACCGCTTTGGTCACAATCGCGAATTCGGGTTCGACGATTATGTTCGGTTTGGTAAGGAAATTGGTATGCAGGTTGAGCAGCACCAAGCATTGACCGTTGGCGGTCTGAACGTGAGTTCTTCGGTTATTCGACAATTTATTCGCGAAGGACAGATTGAAAAAGCAAATCAATACTTAGGTTATCCGTACACCATTTGCGGAACGGTGACTGGCGGACGTCACGAGGGAAGAAAATTAGGTTTTCCTACGGCAAACTTCGACTTGAAAAGTCTTCAGCAACTGCTGCCTGCCGCTGGTGTTTATGCTGTGTTAGCGCGCAATTTCAAAGAGATGGCAACGCGACACGCAATGATGAACATCGGAACGCGACCAACGTTCAACGGAAAAGACCTTTCTGTCGAGACGCATATATTAGATTTCGACGAAGATCTGTACGATCAAACGCTATTGATTTCGTTTGTGCATCGCATTCGCGAAGAACAACATTTTGAAACGCCAGAAGAATTGACTGAACAACTGAAACGCGATGCACAACTCGTGAAAGAACAATTTGAAAAAGATAACGAAAATGAATAATAAAGCGCTGAAAGTTTTTCTCGATGCGGTGTTCTACCTCATCGTCTTTGCACTTCTCCAATTTATTGCAACGATTCTCTTTACTGCTTTACTGAAAGGACAATCCGAAGGCAACGTGATGCTGTGGGGTTCCATCGTTAGCAGCATCCTGACCATTGCTTTGTTCGTCTGGAGACGCTGGTATCCGTTCAATAACGCCTTTCTGCGAACACGACCTTGGGCGATATTGTTCTGGGTCGCCATCTTAGCGCTGGGAACCATCATTCCGAGCGAGTGGTTTAGCGAACAACTGGGCGTAGAGCTGCCAGATAATTACGAGGCGATATTCGATCAGATGATGAGCCATCCACTTGGATTTTTCGCGATATGCATTCTCGTTCCTGTTGCTGAAGAAATCGTTTTTCGTGGCGCTATCTTGCGCGTTCTGTTAGACTTTTTTGGAAAGAAAATGCACTGGATTGCGATTCTTATTTCAGCACTTGTTTTCGGTGCTGCACACATGAATCTGGCGCAATTCCTGCACGCTACCCTTCTCGGTCTGCTGCTTGGCTGGCTTTACTATCGCACTGGCAGCATTTTTCCTGGTATAGTGCTGCATTGGGTGAACAACACAGTAGCGTATGTCGTGTCGAAACTGATGCCAGGCATGAACGATATGAACCTGCTCGACCTGTGCGGTGGCGATGTCAAGAAGGAATTGTTCTACGTTGCATGCTCTCTCTGCCTTTTCTTGCCTGCATTGTTCCAGTTGGCTACGCGAATGAAAAAGCCAAAAGACGAAGATTTGGCTTAAAATTCCCTATTTTCAACTCGAAAGACCTTATTTAAGGGTCAAAAATCCCGATGAGATTTGTCAAAAAATCCCGATGAGATTTGTCAAAAATCCCGATGAAATCAGCGATTTTTGACCCTTGCGCGAGATCCCTCGAGCGCAAAAATCGGTGATTTTTGACGAATTAGCATTTTATAGCATAAAAAGGATGCGCCCAATTCCTTTCTTTGAAAGCGTGACGCACCCTCTCCCCCTCCACCTTGTCTCGCGACAGCGAGGCAAGGTGGACTTCTTCGGAAGCGCTTTCACAAGAAATAGGATTTTAAGAAAACTTTACAAAATTTAACTACGCTTTTTGGCGAAATTTTAACACTTGATTTAACATTCGTTTGCATTTGACCGACCAATTTCTAATGCACAAATTTTGGTTGTTTTTTATCGCTTTTTTGTCGCAACTCAACGCGCGAAATGTTAAAATGATAGATTTATGCAAAAAATATACGCATTTTCGATGTTTTTCCGCGTAAAACAGCCAATTTTTGAACGTGAATTTTTCCGAAAATGCATTTGTTAAAAAAGTTAAATGATATAAGATAAAAAATTATCTCACGTGAGATAGATTTCTAAAGCGCCCATTTACGACTCGTAAACAGCCTTTTTGCATCCGTAGTCCACATAAAAGGGCGAAAAAAATCGCAAAAAACGAAGATTTTTTTCACGTAGAATAAAATTTTAACAAATAAAACTTAACATTTTTAACAATCTTTGACACGCCGATTTAACACTCTTTTTTAACACTTTTGCGCGTGCAATAAATTCTCGATTCGACTGTTTTTGAATTTTTTTTCACTTTTTCCTGTAAGAAATGGCGAGGTTGGGCGTATTTTTTATAGGATCGACATCCGAAAACATCGAATAACACTCAAAAAAACACTTGATTTTATGAAGAAACAATTATGCTTTCTATTACTCTTGCTTAGCGTCAGCATCGGCATGCTTGCGCAAAACGAACAATATACAATAAGCGGTGAAATTATAGACCAAGACAGCCTAACGCTACCATATACAAGCGTGTTTGTAACCGACACCGCACAGCAAATTATTTGCAGTTCTTTCTGCGATGAAAATGGGCGATTTCAACTGAAAGTAGATAAGGGAAATTACATTTTTGGCGCAAGTAATATTGGATATGAATTGATTGCGATTCCAATGACAATCACTAACGACACCGTTCTTGGCAGCATTTTATTAAACGAGAGCGTTGAAGAATTGCAAACGGTGGTAGTGAATGGGCGAATTACACGAGTTCGTCCGCAAAAAGACGGCTTCAGCGTTGATGTAACAGGTTTCAATGCCAATTATAACGATGCGTTCGACCTGCTGCACTGCATTCCCCAACTGACAATCAAAGGAACTGATATCGGCGTTGTTGGGAAAAAGAATATCATCATACAGATTGGCAAAGTTCTGCAACGTGTTGAAGCCAGTGAATTGGCGTCTATTCTTAAAGGATATGACGCAAAATTGATAGAAAAGGTTGAGGTTTTAAGACAACCACCACTGCGTTATGATCGCGATGGAAATACCGCTATGATTATTCTTCACACGTCATCCACTTTCGAAAAATACTTTGGCGGAATTGTAGGCACGGAGTTGATGAAAGGAACGCACCATAATTATCGTTATGGTGGATATGGAACACTGATGTACAACAGCAATAAACTATTTTTTTCTGTTTCGCCTTCTTACAATAAAAACGGTTCCTATATGCGCGAAGATGTGAATTATGATTACGGTCAGTCGCTTTATAATATGCTCACGCCATCGCAAGGTGATAATTCTTATCGAGGCGTTAGGAGTACATTGCAATGGAATTACTCAGACAAGGGAATGGTTGGCGTTACTGGTACAATCAATAAACGTTCTGTAGAAAACTCGTTTATGTCGTACGAGCGAACCATTCCGCAAGAAGCGATCGGCGTAGATTCTGACAATGAAAACAATATCTCGACCGACACACCAAAAAGGAGTATCACTGCTTATCTTGAACAGAATTTTGGGAAACGGAATAATAAAGTGTGGTTTGAAGCGTCATACTATAATTATAAAACAACAGAACGCGCAGATTTTATCGGCACACGCACAAACGACAACAAGCAATATTTCACATATACCGATGATGACTTGTTGAGGGTAAATGGCGTTGGTGTGAATAATGATTATAGTTTAAAGTTAGACGATGCGGGTGATTACATTTTGGATTTCGGTTTGAAATATTTGCAAAGTCGCACACGCAAGAAACGTTCGCATGAGCAGTGGATGGATGATAACAGTGATGAAACCTATCAACAAGGAAACGACTTCCGTCTCGATGAACTATGTTTTTCGCCTTACGTTAGCGCTACGATGCAATTAAGTTCAACGATTTGGAGTCGCGTCGGAATCATCTCTGATATTACTTCCCGTAGGCACAACGATGGCGATGGATGGAAACCGTATAAGCGTTTTGTCACTTGGCTTCCGTCATTGCATACAACATTTAATCTATCTCGCGTGCATCAACTTTCTGTTACATTCAATTCTTCAGTCGAACAACCTAAATTTAGCCAGTTAAATCCTTTCACTTGGCGTATTAGTCAACGTAGTTTCAGAATGGGAAACACCGAATTGAGCCCAGAAAAACACTATAAAACAAGAATCGGTTTCACGTATAGAGGAAGTCTGCAAGTGGCAGGCGCTTTCGACTTTGGTAGTGATATCATTTCGGAAGTTACGACAATCAATTCTGAAGGAGCAATCATTACCCAGCCAGAGAATGCACAAAGCAGTAGAATTTGCGGATTGGAAATGTCTTATTGGTATGACAAAATCTCATGGTTGACAGCTTCTATCAGCGCAAATTGTGGCTATAGTCGATATACTTCCGACAATCCTTTGTTAGTTTCTAAGATGACGGGATGGGAATGGAGCACAGATGGATTTTTGGAGTTCGTGTTTAATAAAAAACGTACATGCACAGGATATATCTCTGGCAATTATTTCGGAAAGAAAAAGACGACTGTTTCAACCATAGACCCACAATACAGCATGGATTTGGGGCTTACTTGCTTTTTGCTTAACCGTAAATTGTCCGTAAGTATTGCAGGAATGAGTCTGATTTCGTCATCCTATAAAGGTCACAGCGAAAGAGATGGCTATACTATATCATTCAACAATCGATATAATTATCCTACATTGTATTTTTCTGTGTCGTATAAATTCTTTAATGCCAACGATAAATCTGTCCGCAAAAGAATGAGTGCGAGTGACGTTGAGCGAAGATTTTGACGACCAATAAACACCATAAAGCGAAGAAACCGCAAATAAAATTTTGCGGTTTCTTCTAATTGATTTGTATGTTATGAAAATTTGAGAGAATACGAAACTTCACAGTTTCGGTGTTTTATTAAACATTATTGTAAAGAGAAAAGCTTAGAAAAATCATTTAATCAATTGGACTGCCTCATCAGCCATTGTTTTTGCTTTGGCTGAGTCACCTACGATTGAATCTCGCATGGCAACCGAAGTTCCTTTTTGCACATTGTTCACGTCTTCCGCCATGTTGATTGGTTCTTGCTGCTGACGGAATGGCACTTGCGCTGCATTTCCGAGCGTCAAGATAATCGCTACGATTGCTGCAGCTTTGAATAGCGGCATAAAGCGTTGCGCTAACGTGATAGAGTGTGCTTTGACTGGCGCAGGTTCTTCGATTATCGACAAAATACGCTCATCGAACTCCTCGCCAAGCACGTCTTCTGCTGCTGACGCAGCCTCATAGCAGAACAAGTCTTTATAAGGCAACAGCGAAGCAGGCACATCTTTTTGGCTAAAGAATGCACGTAGAATCTGCTCTTCTTCAAGAGTAGTCTGGCACTGCCAATAGCGCTCAAGGAGTTGCGTGATGTATTTATAATCCATAATCTTCAAACTTTTTAAATTGCGACTTAATCGTCTGTCTTGCTCGATAGATGCAGATTTTCACTTGTTCTTCGGAGATACCGATAGTTTCTGCAATCTTTTTGTAAGCAAATCCCTCGAATTCTCGTAGTTGAATACAACTCTTTTGCTTCTCGGGGAGAGCGTCGATGATGCGTTTCACTTCAGCAAGTCGTTCGCTTTGCAACAGTTGTTTTTGTGGATCAGAAGGATCGGACTGCTCTAGGGTGACCTCCATCAGCGAACTGGTTTGGTTGTCCTTTCGCTTGTTAGCGTCGAGCGCGAGGTTACGACAGATTTTAAAGCAGAGTGCTTCAACCGAATCGTAAGTTTCCCATTGGTCGCGTCGATTCCAGATTCTGATGAGCGTTTCCTGCACGACGTCTTCTGCTTCAGCGGGATTGAGCGTGATGCGCAATGCGAGCCTGTAGAGCTGATTTTTCAGCGGCAGAATATCGTTTCGGAAATTGATTTCCTTCATCTGCTCTCTAATTAGATGACGATTGAGATTTTAAAAAGTTACAGAAAAAATGATTTTTTTGAGCGATTGCTCTTTATTTTATTCTAAATAGGTGTATCCGTAGAGTCCAGAGCGATAATTATTCAAGAATTCTTTACCTTCTTCCAATGAGATAACGCCTTGTTTCACGCTCTTGGAAACCCATTGCTCGAGTTGGCGAACGAGTTTCTTCGGATTGTATTGCACATAGTCTAAAACTTCTTCTACAGTTTCACCATCGAACACTTGATCGATGTGGTATTTTCCATCTTTCACGCTGATATGCGCTGCGTTTGTGTCGCCAAAAAGATTGTGCATATCGCCGAGAATTTCTTGGTATGCACCAACCAAGAAAATACCTAAGCAATAGTTCTCGTTTTTCTTCAAGCGATGGACTGGTAAAACATGTGAAATATTGCGATTAGTGACGAAGTTAGCCACTTTTCCATCAGAGTCGCAAGTGATATCCTGCAGGGTAGCGTTGCGGGTTGGTCGTTCGTCGAGACGTTGCAATGGAACGATTGGGAAAAGTTGGTCAACTGCCCATGCATCTGGCAGACTTTGGAACAATGAGAAGTTGCAGAAATATTTGTCTGCCAGCAACTTATCTAAGTTTTTCAGTTCTTCAGGAACGTGTTTCAACGTTTTAGCGATGGCGTTTATTTCGCGACAAACGCTCCAATACATTCTCTCAACGTCAGCACGCGTCTCCAGCGTTACAAGTCCATGCGAGAACAAATCAAGTGCCTCATCGCGAATTTGCTCTGCATCGTGCCAATCTTCCAGAATCGAGCGCGAGTTCAGGTTATCCCATATTTCGTAAAGGTCTTTCACGAGTTTATGATCCTGTTCGTTTGGTTCAAATTCTTCGGGCATCTCTGGAAGCGTGGCAGTCTCCAAGACGTTAATGACAAGCACTGAGTGGTGAGCCGTCAATGAACGTCCGCTTTCCGTAATGATGTTTGGATGCGGAATATTGTTTTGGTTTGCCGTTTCAATGAACGTGTAAAGACAGTCGTTGATGTATTCTTGGATGGAATAGTTCACCGAACTCTCGCTGTTTGGCGAGCGAGTACCATCGTAATCCACACCAAGTCCACCACCGCAATCAACGAATTCGACATGATAACCCATCTTGCAGAGTTGTACATAGAACTGCGACGCCTCGCGAAGGGCGGTTTGGATGCGACGAATCTTTGTAATCTGACTGCCGATGTGGAAGTGAATCAAGCGAAGCGCATCGTGAAGACCGTAATCCTCAAGTTTTTGCAACGCAGCAAGCACTTCTGAACTCGTCAAGCCAAACTTTGACGCGTCACCGCCGCTTTCCTCCCATTTACCGCTACCACTTGACGCCAGTTTGATGCGGATTCCGAGATTTGGCGTAACGTTTAATTTTTTTGCCGCTTTAGCAATGATGTCTATCTCGTTGAGTTTTTCAACTACAATAAAGATTCGCTTGCCCATCTTTTGCGCAAGGAGTGCTAACTCAATGTAACTCTGGTCTTTATAGCCGTTACAGATAATCAATGAGTCGCTTTGGCATTGTACTGCAATGACTGCGTGAAGCTCAGGCTTTGAACCAGCTTCCAAACCCAAGTTAAATTTTCTGCCATGCGATATAATTTCGCTTACAACTGGCTGAATCTGATTGACTTTGATTGGGTAAATAATAAAACTTTCGCCTTGATAACCATATTCTTTTGCTGCTTTAGCGAAGCAGTTGGCTGTTTTTTCAATACGATTGTCGAGAATATCAGGAAAACGCAGCAACACTGGCGGTTCAACGTCGCGCAAAGAAAGTTCATCGATTACTTCGCGCAGGTCAATCTGCGTTTCATCTTTACACGGCGTAACGAAGACATGACCTTTCTCATTCACACCAAAATAAGAAATACCCCATCCGTTGATGTTGTAGAGTTCTTTTGCGTCTTCAATAGTCCATTTTTTCATTGTCTTGCAGTTTAATTGATGATATTTTCGATTTGGTTAACGGCTTCTTGTATTTTCTCGTGCGTGTCGAGCAACGAGATATCGAGCGTATGCTTTGCTTTTTCGTAGAAAGGTCGGCGTTCTGCCAGTTGTTTTTCAACGTATTGGCGCAGTTCTTCATCGCTTTTGCCAATCAACAAAGGGCGTTCTTTTCGTGCCATGCTGAGATGTTTCAGCAGAATGTCAATCGACGTTTTCAAGTAGATGGTTTCGCCTTGTTGGTTTAGGTAATCGATGTTGTCAAAGAAGCAAGGCGTTCCGCCACCGCAACTAATGACAACATTTTCAAACTCTGCTACTTCGTGCAAGAGTGTCTTTTCGAGTTTCCGATAACCATCTTCGCCACGCTCTTCAAACAACTGACGCGCTGTTTTACGCATTCTGTTTTCAACATACCAATCGACGTCATAGAAAGGCATGCCCGTTTTTCGTGCGAGTGCATGTCCGAGCGTCGTCTTGCCCGCTCCCATATAACCGATGAGTATGATGCGCATGTGCGTTGCTTATGATTTCTTTTTAGCGTCTGCTGCTTCAATAATTTTGATGCACTCGTCGTAGGTCAGTTCTGCTGCACGATTTTGCTGTTGCTTGGTCAAACGATAATTTTTACCGCCACATGCGAGGTATGCACCATAGCGACCGTTGAGTATATCAATCGTTTTCTCACCTTCGAGATGTTGAATATGACGCTGGCGCTCTTGTTCGCGTTTCTGTTCAATGAGTTCGATAGCCTGATCCAGTGTAATCGTCATCGGATCTACGTCTTTTGGCAACGAAACATATTGCTTCTCGTGCAGAACGTATGGTCCGAAGCGACCCGTTCCAATGCTTACTTCGCTGTTTTCGTATGTTCCAAGCGTGCGAGGCAACTTAAATAGCGACAGCGCTTCATCAAGTGTGATCGACGTAATGCTTTGATTGCTCGACAACTGAGCAAAACGTGGTTTTTCTTTATCGTCAGCGCTTCCTATCTGAACGACTGGTCCGAACCGACCAATCTTTACGTAAACTGGTTTACCTGTTTTCGGATCGTTACCCAGCAGTTTCTCGCCTGCTTTGTGTGCTTGACGATCATTCAACACCTTATTTACGTTTGGTTCGAAGTGCTTATCAAAGTCGAGCATCATCTCTTCCCATTCGTCTTCACCTTTCGCAATTTTATCGAATTCTTCTTCTACGTTTGCGGTGAAGTGATAGTCCATAATATCTGGGAAGTTTTGCTCCAAGAAATCATTGACAACCGTTCCTATGTCAGTAGGAACCAGTCTGCCTTTCTCTTTTCCAAGAAATTCTTTCTTTGTTTTCGAAGCAATTTTATCGCCTTTCAGCGTGTCAATCGTATATTGTTTTTCTACGCCTTTAACGTCTTGTTTCTTTACATAGTCGCGTTGCTGAATCGTACTGATGGTTGGCGCGTAGGTTGAAGGGCGACCGATTTCTAATTCTTCCAATTTACGAACAAGACTCGCTTCGTTATAACGCTGTGGACCTACAGTAAAACGTTCTGTCGATACAATTTCTTCGCGATTCAATACATCGCCTTTCTTCAAGCTTGTCGCTGCGGTGTCAACTGGCTGACCTTCGGCTGCGCGTTCAATGTGATAGACTTTCAAATAACCTTCAGAAACAATTTCTTCGGCTGCAGCGACAAATGGATATTGCACACCCGAAGCGCTAATCGTTGCAGTTGTTTCGTTAATCTCCGCATCAATCATCTGCGAAGCCAATGTTCGCTTCCAAATCAGATCATAAAGACGCTGCTCTTGCGTTGTTCCATCGATGTGGTGACGCGACATCTGCGTCGGACGAATAGCTTCGTGAGCTTCTTGCGCACCTTTTTGCTTAGTCTTGTATTTTCTTACGCGACTAAATTCTGCGCCAAACAATTTCGTTACTTCTTCTTTGCTCGATGCCAAAGCGAAATTCGACAGGTTTACGCTATCAGTACGCATGTAGGTGATTAAACCGTGTTCGTAGAGATGCTGCGCTACCATCATCGTTTGGCTTACCGAGAAGCCCAAGCGATGCGCTGCTTCTTGCTGAAGCGTAGATGTGGTGAATGGAGCAGCAGGCGAGCGATGCGAAGCTTTCTTTTCTACTGACGAAACAGTGAACGACGCTTCTTTGCAAGCTTCCAACACTTTCATCGCTTCGTCACGCGTTGCTATACGCGTACGTACCTCTGCTTCTATATGTGCGTTCGCGGGCGATGTGAACGTACCCGTTACGCGATAGAATGGTTCTGATTTGAATTGCGCTATCTCGCGCTCGCGTTCTACAAGCAATCTAACGGCAACGCTTTGCACGCGACCTGCAGAGAGTGATGGTTTGATTTTGCGCCACAACACTGGCGACAGCTTAAAGCCAACCAAGCGATCCAACACGCGGCGTGCTTGCTGTGCATTAACGAGATTCATATCGATATGACGTGGATGCTCCAGCGCTTCAAGGATAGCGGGTTTCGTAATTTCATGAAATACAATACGGTTTGTCGTTTCAGCGTCCAGTCCAAGCACTTCACACAAGTGCCAAGCAATAGCTTCTCCTTCGCGGTCTTCATCCGACGCCAAGAAAACTTCATCAGAATTGGATAACTCTTTGCGAAGCTGCGCTATCAAACCGCGTTTCTCATCGGGAACCTCGTAAGTCGGAACCATCGTATCATCGTTCAGACTCAATTCGCGCTTCTTCAAATCACGCACATGACCATAACTCGAAACTACTTTATACTGAATGCCACGCGACTTTTCTTCATCTTTCAGAAAAGTCTGTATCGTCTTTGCTTTAGCAGGGCTCTCGACGATAATCAAACGTTTTTCTTTCTTCGTCATAACTATAATAAAAAACTAAAAAATAAGCGCACTCTGGCGCAAAAGCGCTGCAAAAGTAAACCTAAATTTCAGGAAACACCTTATTATATAATAAATTTTACATTTTTTAATAAATCAATCCGTGCGCGAAAACGCAGTTTTGAAAATGATTCGCTACTTTTGCCAAACGATTACTAACTAAAACAAAATTATATGACACAACAAACTCAAGACAAAGGCAGTCGTTTGTATCTGGTAAGCATCGTTTTGGTAGCCGTTCTCGGCGGTTTGCTTTTCGGATACGACACGGCAGTCATCAGTGGTGCTGAGAAAGGACTCCAAGCCTTCTTCATGGGCGCAACCGATTTTCAATATACAAACGCATGGCATGGTTTTACGTGTGCCAGCGCATTGATCGGCTGTATTATTGGTGGTGCTTTGAGCGGCGTTCTATCTAACAACTGGGGACGAAAGCGTGCTCTCGTGTTCGCAGGCGTTATGTTTTTCATCTCAGCTCTTGGAAGTATGTATCCAGAGTTCGGTATTTTCAAAAAAGGAGAGCCTTCTTTCGCTCTTTGCTGCATGTTTAATCTTTACCGCGTCATCGGTGGCGTTGGTGTTGGATTAGCTTCAGCAATCTGTCCGATGTACATCGGCGAAGTAGCGCCATCAAATATTCGCGGAATGCTCGTGAGTTGGAACCAGTTCGCCATCATTTTCGGTCAGTTAGTGGTCTATTTCGTTAATTTTTTGATTCTCGGCAGCCACGCAAACCCTGTCGTTGAAATGGTCAATGGCGTCAACCAAATTCTTAACTCAGGCGATGCCGCTTGGACTATCGCTACTGGCTGGCGTTATATGTTTGGTTCTGAAGCTGTTCCTGCTGGATTGTTCACCATTCTCATTTGTTTAGTACCCGAAACACCGCGCTATCTCGTCATGGCTGGGCAAGACGAAAAAGCCTACGGCATTCTTCAGCGCATCAATGGTACTACAAAAGCAAAAGAAATCTTGCAAGAAATCAAAGAAACTGTTACAGTTAAGACCGAAAAACTGTTCTCTTACGGTTACATGTGCATCTTTATCGGCATCATGCTCAGCGTTTTCCAACAGGCAATCGGCATCAATGCCGTTCTCTACTACGCGCCTCGCATTTTCAGCGATATGGGAATGAGCAACCCGATGGTGCAAACGGTGATCATGGGTGTCATCAATATTCTCTTTACTTTGATTGCAATCTTCTTCGTTGAGAAGGTTGGACGAAAACCATTGTTGATAACGGGAAGTATAGGTATGGCACTTGGCGCTTTCGGCGTAGCACTTACGTTTGGCAACGCAAGCCTTAGCCTCGTCACAATGCTGAGTATCATGCTCTATAGCGCTTGTTTCATGATGAGTTGGGGTCCAATGTGTTGGGTTTTGATTGCAGAAATTTTCCCGAACACCATACGCGGCAAAGCGGTTGCTATTGCAGTAGCTTTCCAATGGATATTCAACTGGATTGTCAGCAGCACATTCGTGCCAATGTTCAACATGCATCTCACCGAAGGAGACCACTTCGGACACTGGTTTACCTACGGTCTGTATGGCACAATCTGCGTCATTGCAGCCTTGTTTGTATGGCGTCTCGTTCCTGAAACAAAGGGAAAGACGTTGGAAGACATGGATAAACTCTGGAAGAAAGAATAAATTTCAATTCGATTTCCAATAAATCGCGAATCGATTTTATCAAAATAAAACCCCAAAAGCATGCAACTGCTTTTGGGGTTTTATTGTATTCCAAATATTTTTCTATCGCAAAAACGAATTGATTAAGCGAAGAATTTTTCAAAAATCGCCGATNNNATCGGGAATTTTTGACAAATTTCATCGANATTTTTAATCNAANTTCTGCCTNCTTTTACTACATTGATTAGAGTAATGCATACANNTTTCATCAATACACCTTATTATATATANAAGGGGAAAGCNTCTCTCGCGACCGTTTGAATTACTTTATGAAATTCCAAAAGTTTTTTGGCGTAATCACTTCATATTCNCAATCAGGATAACTCTGTTTAAACGAAGTGGGAACACTGGCTTTTCGTTTTTCATTCCACTTAAATTCAAACGCTTTAATCTTTCCATTACATTCTTCTATGTAGTCTATTTCCGCTTGATCATGCGTTCTCCAAAAATAGGCATGCACTTTNGANNCTTCTTCAAACGAATTCCGTTTCAAACGCTCGCTAATCATCAAATTTTCCCACAACGCTCCTTGATCGTTTCGCTTCTCCAAAGGCATAAAAGCCTCAATAACGGCATTCCGAATTCCATTGTCCCAAAAATATATCTTCTTACCTTTTTTCAACTCATTCCTCAGATTTCTGCTGAAAGAAGGCAATCTGAAAATGATNTAGCATTGCTCTAACAATCCNATATACGTTTCAACGGTTTCTTTATCAATGCCAATCGTATTTGCCAATTCGTTATACGAAACTTCACTGCCCACTTGNAACGCAAGCGCAGAAAGGAGTTTGATNAGTATCTCTGGNTTTTTGAGTCCTCTATAAGTGTANATATCTTTAAATAGATAAGCACTGGCAATGTGTCTTANGATTGTTTCGGCGTCAGAAGGGTNCACTACAACTTCAGGATACAGCCCATAAATCATNCTTTGATGCAAAAGATTTTCTTCTTGCAATAGNCCATTTTCGTCTGCCATTTCAGTAAGACTGAGTGGGTAAATCTGATTTTCATANACACGTCCCACACCAGAATCGTAAATGCCATTGGCTAATTGCAATGCTGAAGAACCCGTTACGATAATAGGAATTCCGAGTTTTAAGTCGCCTATTTTCTTTAAGGTGAGCCCAATATCTGTTACTCTCTGAGCCTCATCTATCTGAATCATTTCATAATTTTGCAAACTNAATCGTAACGATTCCGCACTGCGATTGTCAAAGAAATGAGCGTCTTGCTCGAAGTCGCAATTCAATACCAACACTTTATTGCTTGCCATTCCTTGNCTGAGCATTTCCAATAGAGTNGTTTTTCCNACTTGTCTTGGNCCAAGCAGCAAACTAATCTTGTCTCTTTTGAAATTCTGCTCAATCAATTTTTTTACTCTTCGCTGTATCATAATGTTGTATTTGGTACGGNTGTAAAATTAATGATAATTTTTATTTCACGCTGCAAATATCAACTTTTTTAAGCGAAAACCGAAAAATTNGGCGGAAATTTTCGGTTTAAACCGCNAAATTAGGCGTATTTTTTCGGTTGCNACCGAAAAATTCGGCGTAATTCTTCGGTTTNNNGTNAAAANGAAGGGCAAANNATTNTNNTAAGNAAATGAAATATTTTTGCAGGGATTGTGTGAANAAATCTTAAAAATTAAGGTTCGTTAACGCGTTATTTTTCAATTTTTTGGCGGAAAAGTTTTTTGGCGAGCAAATGTGTGTGGTTTTTGAGCGCGTTTTTCGTGGATTTTTTTGTTNAAANGACTGTTAAAAAAGTTAAATGATATGAGATAAAATTTTATCTCACGTGAGATAATTTTCTAAAGTGCCCATTTACGAGTCGTAAANAGGNGCTTTAGAAATGGAAAAAACANGNAAAAATTTCTCAAAAAAGGCACTTTTTGCACAAAAACGACTGATTTGTGCAAAAGTTTCAGCACGAGAATTTCATATTTCTTGTATATTTTTCCAAAANCNCGGTTTTTNGCGAAAATTTTTCAACGTTTTAGTAGGCAAAATTGCGTGTTAAAATTTATTATTTTTAACACGATATTTCCGTATATTTATACAATAAAATGCATAAATATTGAATTTCGGTTTGGGTTTCAAAAAAAATAGGCTGCCAAAGCGTGTTGGCAGCCTATTGGTTATTGTGGATTGCGATTGNGGTTTATTTGCAATAGAGCGANACGATGGTTTCGTAGAGTTCTTGTTTACCACTAATTTGCTTNGGTTCGCCNTTCTTTTTAGCGTAGTTTACGAGGTCTTCGAGCGACAGTTTGCCNTTTTCGAAATCCTTTCCAATGCCCTCGTCGAACGAAGCGTAGCGCTGTTTCACCATTTCAGGCAGNGGACTATTTTCGATGATGTCGGCTGCGTTCAGCAANGCGCGAGCCAGTGCATCCATACCGCTGATATGCGCGATGAANATGTCCTCTGGATCGGTTGAATTACGGCGCAATTTAGCGTCGAAGTTGCTGCCACCGTTGTGCAAACCACCATTACGNATGATCTGGAGCATGGCTTGAGTNAGTTCGAAGTTGTCGATTGGGAATTGATCTGTATCCCATCCGTTTTGTGCATCGCCACGATTAGCGTCGATACTGCCCAACATACCGTTGTCAACAGCCACAGCCAGTTCGTGTTCGAATGTATGACCAGCGAGCGTAGCGTGGTTTACTTCGATATTTACTTTGAAATCTTTTTCCAANCCGTTAGCACGCAGGAANCCGATGACCGTTTCCGTATCGACATCATACTGATGCTTNGTTGGTTCCATTGGTTTTGGTTCGATCAAGAACGTGCCTTTGAATCCCTTAGCGCGAGCATAATCGCGTGCAGCGGTCAAGAATTTTGCCAGATGGTCTTTCTCGCGTTGCATCTGCGTGTTCAGCAAACTCTGATAGCCTTCACGACCACCCCAGAACACNTAGTTAGTACCGCCAAGCTTTATTGTAGCATCGAGAGCGTTCTTAATCTGAACGGCAGCGCGTGCAACAACATTGAAATCAGGGTTAGTAGCAGCNCCGTTCATGTAACGCTTGTGNCCAAACACGTTTGCAGTTCCCCAGAGCAGCTTGATACCAGTCTGTTTCATCTTTTCGAGCGCGTAATCCGTGATGATCTGCATGCGTTGCTCGTATTCCTCGATTGTATCAGCCTCTTCTATGAGGTCAACATCGTGGAAACAGAAATATTCTATGCCGAGTTTTTGCATGATCTCAAANCCNGCGTCCATTTTGTCTTTAGCACGCTGAACAGGATCTGCAGCTTTGTCCCATTCGTATGTGCGTGTTTGTCCGCCAAACTGGTCACCGCTGGCTTGACCAAGCGTGTGCCACCANGCCATTGCAAACTTCAGCCATTCTTTCATNGGTTTTCCCAACACTACTTTGTCTGCTTCGTAATAGTGGAAAGCCATTGGATTTTTGGAAGTCGTTCCTTCGAAAGGAATCTTTCCGATTTCNGGAAAATAAGTTTTACTCATGATTTTTAGTTTTTATATTTGTTTAAAGTNTTAAGCCATTGTTCGTAAGCGGNGTTGTATGGTTCGAGATCCGTATCAGGTTGGATTGTTTCGATGAGTTTAAGCGATTGGAACGCCTCTTGCGTGTTCTGATAGAAATGAACNCCAAGACCAGCCGCTTTTGCAGCACCGATACTGCCGTCGGTNTCGTAGAGTTGAATCGTCGTTTGCGACACACTCGCCAGCGTTTTNCGGAAAATAGGACTGAGAAACATGTTNGCGTTTCCTGCATGTATNTTTGTTATCGTCATACCCATCTGCTTCATGATTTGCATTCCGTATGCAAAACTGAAAGCGATGCCCTCTTGNGCCGCGCGAAGCAAGTGTTCAGGTTTGTGGCGATTGAAGTTAACGCCAGAAATCGATGCGCCAAGATTCTGATTCTCCAAGACACGTTCAGCACCATTGCCGAAAGGAATGACACTCACGCCGTCAGAACCGATAGGCGCTGAGTTAGCGAGCTGGTTTGCTTCGTTGTAACTCAGTTGCGGTGCAACAGTGCGCTTCATCCACGCGTTGAGAATGCCAGTGCCGTTGATGCAAAGCAGAACGCCGAGTCTGGGATTNTCGGGCGTGTGGTTTACGTGNGCAAANGTATTGACGCGACTTTTCGGATCGTAGTTTGGTTGTCCCAGAACGCCATACACCACTCCGCTTGTGCCAGCCGTTGCGGCTATTTCACCAGGATTGAAAACGTTAAGCGACAGCGCGTTGTTTGGTTGATCGCCAGCGCGATAGGTGATTGGCGTGCCTTCGATGAGTCCGAACTCGCTTGCGGCTTCTTTAGAGACGCGACATGCGACNTCGAAATTAGGCACTATTTCGGGCAAAATAGATGCAGGAAAACCGAAATAGTCCATCAAGAAAGTTGCAGGTTGATTGTTTTGGAAATCCCAAAGCATGCCCTCGCTCAGTCCGCCAATGGTTGTCGTTGCTGTTCCACTGAGACGCAGCGCCAGATAGTCGCCAGGCANCATGATTTTATCGATTTGTTGGAATAATTCAGGTTCGTTCTCTTTCACCCACGCCAGTTTGGCAGCCGTAAAGTTGCCAGGACTGTTGAGNAGATGGCTCAGACACTGNTCCGATCCAAGNGCTTTGAAAGCCGCATCGCCATAAGGCACGGCTCGNCTATCACACCAAATAATACTCGGACGCAGTGGTTTGTGGTTTTTATCCACGCACACCAGTCCATGCATCTGGTATGAAATACCGATGGCAATCACGTCTTCAGGCTTTGCGTTTGCCTGCGTCATCGCTTCAGAGAGCGCGTTTTTCGCGTAAGAAATCCAGTCTTCGGGTTGTTGTTCTGCCCATCCGCTTTGGATAGAAAGGATAGGCGCTTCGGTTTTTGGGTAAAAAGCGGTAGCTAAAGCATGTCCATTATCAGCATCAACCAATGCAACTTTAACGGAAGAACTACCTAAATCAAATCCTAATAGATAGTGTTTTGTGTTCATACGATTGATTTATTGTCGCAAAAATAGCAAAAAAAACGATGTTTCACGCGAAGAAGNCTTTTATTTTAATAGATGTTGCCTTTTATTTTAATAATTTTATATTACTTTTGCGCTGTATGGTATTGAATTGGATTTGGATAGGATTTTTTCTTATCGCATTTGTNGTTGCCTTGCTTAAATTGCTGATTGCAGGCGACGTTACCGTTTTTCAGACAATGATGTCGAGCACTTTCGAAACGTCGAAATCGGCTTTTGAAATATCCATCGGCTTGACGGGTGTGCTATCATTATGGCTCGGAATCATGAAGATTGGCGAAAAAGGTGGACTCATCAACTGGATAGCACGCATCTTGAGTCCTGTATTCTGCAAGCTTTTTCCTGAGATTCCTAAGGGACATCCCGCTATGGGCAGCATTTTCATGAATATCGCAGCGAATATGCTTGGTCTTGATAATGCAGCAACNCCGTTGGGACTGAAAGCAATGGAACAGATGCAAGAGTTGAATCCGAAAAAAGATACGGCAACGAACGCGATGATCATGTTTCTNGTGCTAAACACAAGCGGTCTGACGCTCATTCCAATCACTATTCTCACCTATCGCGCACAACTCGGTGCTGAACAGCCAACCGACGTTTTTATTCCTATTCTTCTGGCGACGTTTTTCTCTACTTTAGCAGGCATTATCGTTACGTCGATTTATCAGAAGATTAACCTGCTAAACCGAACCTTGTTCTTTACGCTTCTCGGTGCATGCGNTGTCATCGCAGGGCTTATCTGGGGATTCTGCTCGCTGCCAAGAGAGCAAGCNACNACTATCAGTACGCTNGTAGCNAANATGTTGCTGATGACGATTATCGTAGGATTTATTTTGGCAGGCGTGAGAAAGAAAATCAATGTGTATGATGCGTTTATCGAAGGCGCGAAAGATGGTTTCACAACGGCAGTCCGCATCATTCCATACCTTATCGCCATGCTNGTAGCGATTGGCGTTTTTCGCGCATCTGGTGCNATGGATTTGCTGATGGACGGCATTAAAAATGTTGTTTCAGCATGCGGCATCAATAGTGCATTTGTAGATGCTTTGCCAACCGCGTTGATGAANCCGCTATCAGGCAGTGGCGCTCGCGGAATGATGATCGATACGATGCAGGCGCTTGGTGCTGATAGTTTCGCAGGGCGCTTGAGTTGTATATTTCAAGGTTCTACCGACACCACTTTTTATATTATAGCAGTCTATTTTGGTAGTGTNGCGATTCGAAAGACGCGCCACGCGATTGCGTGTGGACTGCTTGCCGACTTGGCAGGCGTGATTGCTGCGATTGCTATATGTTATATGTTTTTTGGTTGAATGTAANANTACATGGCAAATCTCAAATCTTTAGCAAAAGACACCGCCATCTACGGATTGAGTAGCATTGTTGCACGATTCATCAACTACCTACTTGTACCCATNCAGACCGCAAAATTCAATGCCGCAGGCGGACAATACGGTGTTATTACAAATGTTTACGCATACGTTGCACTGCTGATTATTGCGCTAACGTATGGNATGGAAACGACTTTCTTTCGCTTTATGAGCAAAGAAGGCGAAGATCCGAAACGCATCTATTCTACAACGCTTCGGATGGTGGGCACGACGTCGCTCGTTTTCTCGATNATCGTCATCCTATTCTGCAAACCTATCGCCACAGCGATGGGCTATGCCGATCATCCGCAGTATATCTGGGTGATGTTNTTGACTGTTGCCATCGACGCTTTCACTGCAATACTNTTCGCTTACTTGCGTTACCAGCGCAAACCTGTGAAGTTTGCAACGCTAAAGATTATCAATATTCTGCTGAACATTGTCTTGAANATTCTATATCTCATCGTTCTGCCAGCATTGCGACTGAATCCGTTTGGCATTTACGANGAAAATTTCACGCTCGACGTGGCTTGGGTGTTCTATATCAACNTGTTCTGCACGGTTGCTACGCTTCTGATGTTGTGGAAAGAACTGAAAGGCATCCGATTTGGNTTTGATAAAAACGCATGTAAACGCATGCTGTCTTACACGTGGCCATTGCTCGTCATGGGAATCGCGGGACAGTTGAACCAAACGGCGTCACAGATTCTTTTCCCTTATCTCTACGATGGTAACGCTGCAGACGCTCGCGCTCAGTTGGGCATCTACGGCGCCTGCATAAAGATTGCGATGATTATGGTAATGATTACGCAAGCGTTTAGATTTGCTTACGAACCNTTTGTGTTTGGAAAATCTCGCGATAAAGACAATCGNGAAACGTATGCGCAAGCGATGAAATATTATATCATCTTCACACTGCTGGCGTTCCTTGTAGTAATGGGCTATATCGACATTCTGCGATATATTGTCGGCGAGAGCTATTGGGAAGGCTTGCGCGTTGTGCCGATAGTGATGGCNGCTGAAATCATGTTTGGTGTNTTCTTCAACCTATCTTTCTGGTATAAACTCACCGATCGCACGATTTGGGGNGCTTACTTCAGTGGTATTGGCGCTATTGCATTGATTACCATCGATATCTTNTTGATTCCGCGCTACAGTTACATGGCTTGNGCTTGGGCNGGATTTGTTGCTTACGCTATCTCAATGGTTTTGTCTTATTTCTTAGGTCAGAAATATTATAAAATCGACTATCCGCTGAAAGATATTGCGCTCTATACGTTGCTCGCCATCGTNCTTTTCGTTGGTATCACAGCAGCCAACAAATTTCTTCCGATGTGGAGCGCTTTGGCAATCAATACATTGNTGATNCTACTCTTTTGCGCTGTCATCGTCAANCGTGATTTGCCGTTGAGCGCGCTACCAGTTATTGGAAAATATTTCAAAAAATAATATCATGAGAAAACTATTCTTACTTTTCGCGCTACTCATTAGTCTTGCAGCAAAGGCAGATGAGGGCATGTGGACACTGTTTAATCTCCCGAACGCCATCTACGANCAGATGAAAGCAGAGGGATTCAAACTCGACAAAGACCAACTGTACGAATCGGACAATGCGGTGTATAANGCAGTCGTTAACTTCTCGGGCTATTGCACAGGCGTTGTTGTTTCGCCCGATGGACTTGTATTTACAAATCACCACTGCGGTTTCGAAGCGATACGCAGTCACAGCACCGTAGAGCACGATTACATGCTCAATGGATTCATTGCCAACTCGTATGCAGAAGAACTACCCAACGAAAACATGTTCGTTTCGTTTATGATTGCACAAGCGGATATCACCGATGTTGTGCAAGAGGTGATTCAATCGGCAAGNGACTCNACGAAAATCACGCTCGANTCGTTGTCGCGCGATGACTTAGTAGGCGTTTTCGCTGCTTTGCAAGAACGATTGACAGAAGAAATTCGCAAGGAGACAGGCGATGAAAACGTCAGAGTAGAGATTGACGCTTTCTACGAGGGCAACCGCTATTATGCAACCACTTACCGCGATTTCAAAGACGTGCGTCTCGTTTTTGCTGTGCCTAAATCGATGGGCAAATTCGGTGGAGAAACAGATAATTGGATGTGGCCCAGACAAACATGTGACTTCTCGGTGTTCCGCATTTATGCAGATCCGAAAACCAATGGACCAGCCGACTATTCGAAAGACAATGTTCCGTATCATCCAAAGCANTGGGCNCCNGTTTCATTGCAGGGNTATCAGGAAGGCGANTTTGCTATGACAATGGGCTATCCTGGNTCNACAAGTCGCTATCTCTCGTCNTACGGCATCCGCGAACGTCGTGATTGCGACAATACNCCAACGGCACANGTTCGTGGTGTGAAGCAAGAGGTGATGAAACGCCACATGAACGCTTCGGAAGCNGTGCGCATTAAATACGATTCGAAGTATGCGCAAAGTGCAAACTACTGGAAAAATTCGATTGGAATGAATAAATGCATCGACTCGATTGGCATTATCCAACANAAAGAAGCATACGAGCGAAAAATTTATCAGTGGATGAAAGATAACAACAAGTATCTCGACAAACTGGATTTCGATAAAATGGCAGAATTGTACGCGAATCGTCGCGAAGCATCTACCGCATTTACNTATTTCAGTGAAACGTTCAACCGCACCAGTTTATTCAATCGACGTGCGTTGAGAATGCGTCGCATGCCGCTAATGGGNCCTGCTGACAACGAGAAAAAGCAATATATCATCTTCGAAGACGAGAGTGCCGATTGGGATGATGCACTCGACAAAGAGGTGATGGCTGTTGTGCTCAAGAACTATCGCGAACACGTTAGCAGTAAGTATCTCCCTGATTTTTATAAAACCATCGACAAAGATTTTGCAGGNAATTACGCNGCGTATGTTGACTATCTGTACAAAAATTCTTATTTNATGCAAAGTGGAAAGAAGATNTACATCAATAAGAAAAAGAATCAAAAAGATCCTGGTTATCAATATTTCCTCGANTTGCAAGACATCTTAGGACANTTGTTTGCTGATGTGTCGGAAGGTTCTGAGCAAATTGATACTTACGAGCGCTATCTTTGCGATGCTAAAGTGCAGATGGAGCAAGANATGCCACACTACAGCGACGCTAACTTCACGCTCCGCCTCAGCTACGGACAGGTTGGTGGTTTTAGTTTGAATGGAAATCCTTCTGGTTATTATACAACACCACAGAGTATCGTTGCAAAAATGAATCGTGGCGAGCAAGTGCAAGATTATTTCGCTGAACCGATTATGAAAGAANTGCTTTCTGNCAACGACTACGGNGTNTATCAAGACAAAAACACAGGCACACTGCAACTTTGTTTCTTGACAAACAACGACATCACTGGCGGCAATAGCGGTTCGCCAATGTTCGATGGCGAAGGTCGTTTGATTGGATTGGCTTTCGATGGCAACTGGGATAGNCTTTCAAGCGACATCTTCTTCGATAGTAACTTNGCNCGTTGCATCGGTGTTGATATTCGATTCGTTCTCTATATGATGGACAAATGGGGTCATGCTGATAGACTACTGAAAGAAATCAACGCAAAATAAAGACGTTTCACGTGAAACGCGAACGCATCGCGTGTGAACGAACAAAAGAAATCGCACGTTTCTCANNCGGGAAACGTGCGACTCTTATATATATAATAANGTGTAGCGATTTTATTTCTTTTTCTTACGCGGTTTACGCATTGCCCAACCATCTTCAGAGAAGTCNGGCGTCTCGCCCTTTAACTTGAACGGNTGTCCTTGCATNAGCTTTCGCCAATCTCTTTCTTCTGCACCAGCGCGACCACGCCCNCGNCGAGGAGCGCGACTCTCGCGTTTAGGANNTTTTTCCTCGCGTTTACNGCTCTTTCTCGTTGANTTACGTTCTTCGGGCGTGCTGTCAGCNGCGTTACACCGCACTTCACGATTTTTGTACATTGTTCCGTCGAGCGCACGCATGACGCGCTTAGCGTCGTTTATTGGAACTTCGATGTAGGAGAACTTACTAAACAAATCAATCTGCCCAACACGTTGCTTTCCTGGCACNTGGCGATTGATAAACTGCATCACTTCGCCTGGATAGAANCCATCTGTTTTTCCCAAATTAATGAACAAACGAGCGTAACCAGCTTCTGGCGTTCGATTTCCTTTAGATTTCTTTTCGCCATCCGACTTTTTCCCGCGCTCAATCACAGGTTTTTCAATTTCNGGAGCNTGTGCATAATACGACAGGAAGCGGCCAAAAGTCATCGAAACAATCTTTTTNATCAAGAAATCCTTGTCGATGAATTCGAAATGTCGATTGATTTCATCCATAAATGGCGCAATCTGCTCTTCATCTACATCAGATTTCAAAATCTGATCCATTGCTTTGAAAAGTTGTTTCGTGCAAATCTCCTTCGGAGTGGGCAAAACACCATCGGTAAACGTCTTTCCAAGTTCGCGTTCTATTNGTTTAATTTTCCCACGCTCGCGTGTGTGAATGATAGCTATTGAAGTTCCATTTTTACCTGCACGTCCTGTTCTTCCACTTCTATGAATGTAATTCTCAATGTCGTCAGGTAGTCCGTAATTGATTACATGTGTCAAATCATCTACATCTAATCCGCGCGCAGCNACATCAGTTGCGACAAGCAATTGCGTGAGATGCTGACGAAACTTCTGCATTGTCAAGTCGCGTTGGTCTTGTGACAAATCTCCATGCAAGGATTCTGCGTTGTAACCATCGCGTATCAGTTTGTCGGCAATCTCCTGCGTTTCTATCTTGGTGCGACAGAAAATGATTGCATATATTTTAGGATAGAAATCTACGATTCTTTTGAGCGCCAAGTATTTATCTTTCGCGTTAACTAAATAAAATATGTGGTTAACATGCTCAGCGCCTTCGTTGCGGCTACCAACTACAATTTCCTTGTAATCGTTTAGATAAGTCTTTGCAATCTTTTCGATTTCTCNACTCATCGTTGCCGAAAATAACAACGTGTTCCTGCCTTCTGGAACACCAGCAAGAATGGCGTCGATGCTCTCTTGGAAACCCATATTCAGCATTTCGTCAGCCTCATCCAGNACAACCGAGCGCACATGTTCAAGGTTTGCNGCACCGCGATTCATCAAATCNATNAGTCGTCCTGGTGTAGCAACAATGATTTGCGCTCCTTTACGAAGTTGTTTNATCTGAACGTTGATTGACGTTCCACCATATACAGGCGCGATATGAATGCCTTGCANATATTTCGAATACTCATTCATATCNTCGGTGATTTGCAGACAAAGTTCNCGCGTGGGACATACGACAACGGCTTGCGTGTTCGGGTCGGTTGGATCAATCTTCTGCAACAGCGGAATNCCAAACGCGGCTGTTTTTCCAGTGCCCGTCTGCGCCAGAGCAATGACATCGTTGCCTACTCCCAACAAATAAGGAATCACTTCTTCTTGGATNGGCATCGGATTGACGAAACCCATCTCGCTAATGGCGCGCAATATCTCATCGCAAACGCCTAATTCTTGAAAAGTCTTCACGATTTAAAAAAATAAGTTCGGCGATTTCGNNTGCAAAATTAAGAAAATCAGCGCAATATGGCAATATTTCCCAATCGAATTTTGCTGTGCAACGAACTTTTCGTATATTCGCCTACAGTATGAAAATAGGTATTTTTTGTTCGGCAAACAGCAAAATCGATCCCGATTTCTTTAAGACGACAGAAGAATTCGGCTGTTGGATTGCAAAAAACAACCATTCCATCGTGTTCGGTGGATGCAATCTGGGTCTAATGGAATGCATTGCGAAAGCGGTGCATGAACATGGCGGAACAACGATTGGCGTTATTCCGTCGGTGATCGAGAAAAACGGTCGCATCTCGCCTTCGGTAGATGTAAGAATCATGTGCGATAACCTCAGCGANCGNAAAGATCTGATGNTNGNGCATAGCGATGTCGTCGTAGCGCTACCAGGTGGCATNGGAACGCTTGACGAGATTTTTACAGTTGCTGCATCAAGAACAATAGGATACCATCAAAAAGATGTTATCCTATTGAATATCAAATCGTTTTGGCAACCNTTGATTAGTTTACTCGACCAACTGCAATCNCANGGATTGGTTCGAGGTCATTGGTCTGAATANATTAAAGTTGCCAACACGTTAGATGAATTGACCGATCTATTGAATCAGTACGCTTAACCTTCTTNTTCGGCTGCTAACAAGCGCTCCGCCATGGCGCGTCCGAGTGCTTCGCAAGCCTGTTGCGTGTCGGCACGAAGCGATTGCTTCATATCGACAGGNTCGCCTACTGCTTCAAATTTCAGTCGCGTTTCGTTCCATTCTTCAATCTTGCAAACCGCTTTGCTTGCCCATGCGTGCGAACCAAACCAACCAATGAAATGGTCTTTTATGTCTTTGTTTGCCAATTCTGAAAGCAGCACTTCCATTTCGTGGTAAAGNCCTGCGTTATACGTAGGTGCACCAACNATGAGTCCGCGATAACGGAATATGTCGCGCAAGATGTAGGAATGATGNGTCTTCGACACGTTATAGAGTACGATATCTTTGATTCCCGCTTCGGATGCAGCACGAGCAATATATTCTGCCATGCGTTCAGTGTTGCCGTACATTGTTCCGTAACAGATAACCAAACCNGTTTTNGTTTCATAGCGCGACATTTTGTCGTATAAGTCTATCACCTTATTGATATATTGGTGCCAAACAGGACCGTGTGTCGAGCAGATATAATCGATTTCCAAACCAGCGAGTTTTTTCAATGCATTCTGCACTGGCGTGCCGTATTTTCCTACGATGTTCGAATAGTAGCGAACCATCTCTAACCANTAGTTTTCGCAGTTCATTTCNGTATCAATAACAGCACCATTCAATGCACCGAAACAGCCGAANGCGTCACCTGAAAACAGAACGCGACTCGTNGCGTCGTAAGTGACCATCGTTTCTGGCCAGTGAACCATAGGAGTAAGCGCGAAAGTCAGTTCACGACTGCCCAAAGACAACGTTTCGCCATTCTTAACCTCGATGGTTTCGCCAAGATNGCCATAGAATCCTTCGAGCAATCCAAGCGTTTTNTTATTGCCAACAATCTTTACGTCAGGATAAAACTTCTTCAATAGCGCGATAGAACCACTGTGATCGGGTTCTACATGATTGACAACGAGATAGTCGATGGCTTTTTCGCCGATTATTTCGTGNATTTTCTCGATGAAATGGGCGAAAAATGAAAATTCAACCGTATCAATCAGCGCAATTTTTTCATCGCGAATNAGATAGGAATTATAGGAAACGCCATCGGGAAGTGGCCATAATCCTTCGAATAACTCTTTATGGCGATCGTTAACGCCAATGTAATAAATTTCGTTACAAATTGGTTTCATGTGTATTAGTATTGAGTTCTTGTTTCATTCGGTTGCCAAATTCTTNTGAAATATAATTATCCGTTTGCTTGCAGCTTTCTGCAGAAAAAGCACGCGCGCAAGCCATGATTTCATCCCACTGCGATTCGGTTAGTCCATTGCGGATTTGCTCGCGCGTGATGTTATTTTTCAGAATGCCGTAGATGATTCCAGCGTTGTAATTGTCGCCAGCGCCAATCGTACTGAGCGGTGTTGCGGGTTCGATTGGATACTCTTTGCGGAANCCATCGTTAGAACGCANAACAACAGGATCCGCTCCCTGCGTGTAGATAAAGCGTTTGCAATAAAAAGAAATCTCGGATTGATAAACGCGGTCTGCATCANCANCTTTGTAGAGTATTTCGAAATCTTCACGACTGCCGCGAACGATGTCGGCAAGTTCGTAGTTTTCGAGCAGATTTGGCGTGACTTTCACAATTTCATCGCGNTGNGACGAACGGAAATTCACGTCATAATAAAGAATTGCACCTTTTCGGCTGGCGTCTTCCAAGAAACCTACAACTTGCGGGCGTATCGCTGGATTGATAGCNAAGTAAGATCCAAACACAATGATATCNTCTGGCTGCACATCGAACGCGCCAAATTCCATCCGATCGTGTTGATGATCTTTATAAAATATGTATTCTGCGTCGTTTCGATCGTTCAAAAACGCGAGCGAAACGTGTGATTTCGAACTGGGATAGACGTTGATTCCGCTGGCATCNACACCATTTTCTTGTAAAAAATGAATGATAAACTCGCCNATTCTGTCGTTACCTGCCTCGCTAACAAACGCGGTTGGAACGCCTGCACGACCTAAACTAATCATGCCGTTCAACGTACTACCACCAGCAACGGCTTTAAAAGGTTGCCCATCCTTGAAGATGATATCGAGAACCGTTTCTCCGATACCGATAACTTTACGCATGGTTTTCGTGTTTTAATCTGCCGCGAAGATACAAAATTGATTTGAGATTTTGCTGCGTTTCAATAAAATTTTAGAGCGCAAGCANNGTGTTTCCAATTCTTTAGAGATAGAGTGGCGCTTCATTGCCCAAGCANAACAGAAGGTCGAGAACGCTCAAGTTTGATTGAAAACCATTTCGCTCGATGAATGGTTGAATATATTTTTTCTCGATGAAATGGGCGTTTTTTAACGGATTTTTGGGCTGGATTGCTTGTCTGAGATCNCAATCNGCATGGATTATCGGCGCNGTTGATGGTTNTGGAATTTTATCTAATTCAAGCANTTCGCAAAGGCATTGCGTTATTTCCATATTGAAATCAAATAGGAATGTCCAACGCTTTTCAAAAAATGGTCGGATATCGTCTGCGTAAAATTCAAAGAATGGACTGGTGCCGTAAGCCGAGCAGAGAGCGTTCCAGTGATTGTGTCGCCAATTGCCGTGATCGCTGATACGAATGTCGCGCATAAGCGCTACGCCGCTATCTCCANCTGTTCGCGACGGNAAGTCATGACTTACGGGCACAGAGAGTGCTTGTACGCCTTGCGGAGCACCNATTAGGCAGCGATTGCGATACGATTGCTTTTGGAATGGTTCATACGCATCCACAANGCAATGGTCTGCGCGAAAAACTTGCTGAAACCANTCTATCGGAGGGAAATAAGCAGAAGAAAGAACAGTGGTCATTACTTNATTTTATCAACGCTTCGGAAGAGTCGATTCCATCGAATACCGCTGAATCCATGCCTATCAGGATCGGAAGACCACCAAATGAAAAGTGGCTTTCCAACGATATGATCTTCTGGAACNAAGCCCCAGTAACGCGAATCCAATGAATTATGACGGTTGTCGCCCATCATCCAATAATAATCCAGCTTAAACGTNTAGGATTTCGCAAGTTGTCCGTTGATATATATTTGTCCGTTCTTCACAGAGAGTTCATTTCCTTCGTAAACACGTATGGGTCGCTCNTAGATNGCGATGTTATCCATCGTCAATTCAATGGTTTCGCCTTTCTTTGGAATCCAGATAGGACCGTAATTGTCGCGNGTCCAACCCGTACAGCCATTCAATGGATAAATATCGCTTGTCGTTGCGTCGTCGTTTGGCGTAATACTCTCCACCAGATTGCTTTTCAGCAACGCNNNCTTCGCTTTTTCCGTCAGTGGCATGTAGCCATTCTGATTCAGACTCGTGAGATCTTCCATCGATATGCCGAGTTCTTTCATCAATTCATCTGGAAGATAATCCTTAAGCTTCACGCGGTAAGTGTATTGCACGTTGTCAGGTTCTTTGTTTGCCTTTCCGTCAAGATAGATGATGTGGTTTTTGATTTCAAGTGTTTGACCTGGCANACCAACNCAACGNTTTACGTAATTTTCTCTACGATCCGTCGGTCTATCGGTTATATCGCCAAACTCATTGATATTGGCTTGGATATATCGACGACCNAGTGCGTAAATTCTTTCAAAATAATCACGCTGCGATTGCTTGTCCATCGTCATCGGATCGACCGCATTCGGATTTTGCTCTAAGTCGATTGCCTTGCCGTATCCATACACCATCTGATAGTAGTCCTGCGCTTGGTAAGCGGGATCATTGCAAATCGTGTCGCCAGCAGGGTAATTGAACACCACGATATCATTGAGTTCAACATTGCCAAGACCCTTTACGCGACGATAATCCCAGTGCGGCCACTTGATATACGACTTNCAATTAAAGACGGGCAACGTGTGTTGCGTCAGTGGCATGGTGAGTGGCGTTTGCGGNATGCGTGGACCGTAACTCACTTTCGATACAAAAAGATANTCTCCCGTTAAAAGACTTTTCTCAAGCGAGCTCGATGGNATGACATAGTTTTGAAAGAAAAATTGATTGATAAAATATACGGCAACCAAAGCAAAGATTAGCGCGTCAACCCAACTCATTACAAACCGAACAGGGCGTTCTGCGTCTTTCCACCATTGCCAACGAATTTTCTTGGTGATGTAAGCGTCGAAGATGAATGGTACAACTAAAAGTCCCCACCAACTCTTTACCCAATAAAGGAACAAGAGATAGAGCGCCAAGACGATGAGAAATTTTGCCCATTGCCATGGCATATTTAATTTTTGCTTTTGTTTGTCGATCATAATTTAGGGAAATTAAAAAGGTCGTCTATTGTAAGAAATCCTTGATGCTCGTGCGTGTATTCTGCAGCAAGCACNGCTCCGAGAGCGAATCCTTGTCNNGAATGAGCNTCGTGCGTGATTTGAATTTTGTCGGCTTCGCTATCGTAGATCACAGAGTGAATACCTGGAACTTCATCGCNTCGGATACTTTTTATTGGAANATCGGTTTCTGAAATTGCTTCACCAGAAACAACGCTGCCGTCTGGNTGAACCAAATCGCCATGCACCCATTTNNCTTTTCTATCTANNGANGAAACGATATCGTTTGCCAGTGTAATAGCCGTGCCACTCGGTGCATCNAGTTTGTGGATGTGGTGCGTTTCTTCCATCGTGACNTCATATTGCGGAAAATTNTTCATGATTTGCGCCAAGTAATGATTGACTGCCGAAAATATCGCCACGCCAACCGAAAAATTNCTTGCCCAAAACAATGTTTTTCCTTGTGTTTCGCAAAGNTGGCGCATCTCTTCAGCGTGCTCGTTCATCCATCCAGTNGAGCCACTCACTACTTTCACGCCACGATCGAATGCTTTCCGAACATTATCGTATGCTGCTGTGGGCGCAGTGAATTCAATGGCGACGTCAGCCGATTGAAATGCATCCGTATCAAAGTCTTCTGGATTATTAACGTCAATAATTGAAACAATATCGTGGTGACGGCTTTTTGCAATTTGCTCAATCATTTTGCCCATCTTGCCGTAACCAATCAGTGCTATCTTCATATTTTTGAGCGATTTATTAGATGCAAAGATATATTTTTCGTGCAAAAATACGGAAAAAACGCATAATTTTTCAAAAAGTTATGCATTCAGAAGCGTTTTTGACGCCTGTTTTGTTTGAAAAAAACGATAATTCACTTATTTTTGCATGACATAGCACTCCGTATCTCATCAACATGGAACAACTGTTGCACTATTGTTGGAAACATCGCCTCTTTCCGCTACAACAACTCACGACAAGCGACGGACAGGTTGTGGAAGTTATCAGCGCAGGGCTATCCAATCCAAACGCTGGACCTGATTTCCTGAACGCCAGAGTAAAGATCGACGGNCGTATGTGGGCTGGAAACGTCGAGATTCATCAGAAATCAAGCCAGTGGTACAGCCATTCGCACGACCGAGATGCGCGATATAACAACGTCATTCTGCATGTTGTTGAAAAAATTGANNGAGATGTTTTCACAGAGAACGGCACTCGTCTTCCGCAAATGCAATTATCCGTGCCCGATTACGTGGCAAATCATTANGCCGAACTGCTGAAAACCGANAAATATCCACCTTGTTATAAAATTATTCCATCGCTTTCGCGCGTCATCACGCACGCATGGCTCAGCAGTCTCACTGCAGAACGATTGGAACGTAAGACAAATGCAATCCGCGAATGCAGCGAGGCGTTGCAAAACGATTGGGAAGCGGTTTGTTTCTCAACGCTTGCGCGAAATTTCGGCTTCAGCGTCAACAGCGATGCATTCGAAGTATGGTCGCATCACATGCCATTGAATGCTGCCGTTCATCATCGCGACAATCCATTGCAAATAGAAGCGCTTTTCTTCGGACAGGCTGGGCTTCTCGATACATCCATTCTCANCGANGATCGACGTAAAGCAGCCGAAGAAGACNNGTATTTCCAACAACTGAAAACCGAGTATCGCTTTCTCGCGAACAAGTTTTCGCTGTCGCCAATGGATGGGAAACAATGGAAATTCTTGCGTTTGCGACCNCAAAACTTCCCAACCATTCGCCTATCTCAATTAGCCAATCTTTATTGTTCTGCGAATTTCAGTCTNAGTAAGTTGACCGACTGCGCTACTGCAGCAGATATCTATTCGCTTTTCAANGTAGAAGCATCCGATTACTGGCGCAATCATTATCTATTTGGTGTAGAGAGCAAAACAACAAAGCGACATCTGTCCAGAACTTCAATAGATATTCTCACAATCAATACGGTTGTTCCCCTACTCTTCGCGTACGGGCGTTACAGAACCAATGAAACGCTTTGCGATCGCGCGCTTAACCTGTTGGAACAAATTAAAACAGAAAATAATCACATTGTCCGAATGTGGCAGGACTGCGGTCTGAAAGTGGAAAGCGCAACAGATAGCCAAGCATTGATACAACTTAAAAAAAACTATTGCGACCGCAGAGATTGCTTGCGTTGTCGCTTTGGTTTCGAATATATGAAACAGCATGAAATACATCTTTGAAACAGAAATGGATGTGCGCGATTACGAATGCGACATACAAGGAATCGTCAACAATGCTAACTATCTGCATTATCTGGAACACACACGACACCTCTTTCTCAAAGAGATAGGATTGAGTTTCGCTGAGATGCACAACAAAGGCGTTGACGCAGTCGTGGCGCGCATGAATCTGCAATACAAAACGCCACTGCATTGCGATGACCGATTGACGTCGCGGCTCGCTATTTCTAAAGAAGGACTGCGCTATNTCTTTCATCAAGATATTTTTCGCACACGCGACNACATNCTATNNCTGCGTGCGAAGGTCGAATTAGTTTGTCTTGTCNANGGCAAANTGGCGAATTCTGAAGAATACGATCGTGCATTCGCACCTTATTTTAATATAACAGAATGAACGAACAAGAGATTCTCAATACGATTGCACTGACCAGAATGAAATATTTCAATCTGGCGTCNCTACAACAACTTTATCTGCAAGCGGGTTCCGCAACAGAACTCATCGCGCATAGNCGAGATATTCGCGCNATTGTGCCTGATGCGTCTGAAAAACTTGTGGAAGCGTTCGCTAATATAGATGAACCACTCAGACGGGCTGAAGTAGAAATGGCGTGGTGCAAAGAGAACGGAGCGCAAATCATTACNTTCAACGACNCAAACTATCCACAGCGACTGCGCGAGTGTGGAGATGCGCCGTTAATTCTTTACTATAAAGGNACATCTGACCTCAATGCGCTTCGCGTGATTAGCATTGTGGGCACAAGGCATTGCACGAATTATGGCAAAGACTTGATTCAGAAATTTATCTCCGAACTCCGCCAATTTAATCCTAACATANTGATCGTGAGTGGCATGGCTTACGGCATCGATATCTGCGCNCACAACAACGCGCTTGATAATGGTTTCGATACGGTTGCTGTGCTTGCGCATGGTCTGGACACGCTCTACCCNGCTCATCATAAAGAAACAGCNAAGCGAATGCTTACGCAAGGAGGTTTGTTGACGGAGTTTATGACGATGAGCAACGCAGATAAAAGAAATTTCATACAGCGTAACAGAATTGTTGCAGGCATCGCCGACGCTACTTTAGTGGTTGAGAGCGCTGCAAAGGGCGGTGGGCTCATTACTGCATCCATCGCGCGAAGTTATGGACGTGAAGTATTTGCGTTTCCTGGTGCAATCGGACANCCGTACAGCGAGGGATGCAACCAGATGATACGNGATAATAAAGCAACGCTACTCACCAGCGCGGAAGATCTTGTGAAAGCNATGGGNTGGACAGCCGACCAGCAGTCTGAAGNGCAGCGACAGAAGGGTATTGAACGTCAACTTTTTCCCGATCTCAATGCAGCAGAACTGCAAATCGTTGAGACGCTGCGACAGAACAATGATTTGACAATCAATTCCTTGTCTGCGCAAAGTCGAACGCCTATCGATCAGTTGCCAGCGCTATTGTTTTCGCTCGAAATGAAAGGCGTTCTGCGCCTGCAGGCTGGCAATATCTATCATCTGATTCAATAAAACTTTTTTCTATCTCTACACCATGCGCATAGGAAACATCGAACTACCGCCACAACCGCTCTTTTTAGCACCGATGGAAGACGTTACCGACATCGGATTTCGCTTGCTTTGCAAACGATTTGGCGCGAGTGTCGTTTATACTGANTTTGTTTCAGCAGAAGCACTCGTGCGTTCTATCAAATCAACGCTAAGCAAACTGGAAATAAGTCGTGAAGAGAGACCCGTAGGCATACAAATCTACGGTCGCGATGTACACTCTATGGTTGAGGCAGCACGCATTGTNGAAACAGCGCAACCAGATATCATCGACTTGAACTTCGGTTGTCCCGTTAAAAAGGTGGCTTCGAANGGCGCGGGCGCTGGGATGCTGCAAAATATTCCGCTCATGCTGGAGATAACGCGTGAAGTGGTGAAAGCGGTTCACACGCCTGTGACTGTCAAAACGCGGCTCGGCTGGGATGCGCAACACTTAATCATAACGGATCTCGCTGAACAACTGCAGGATTGCGGTATAAAGGCGCTCACAATTCATGGACGTACACGCGCACAGATGTACACTGGCGAAGCGGATTGGTCGTTGATNGGTGCAGTTAAAGCAAATCCGCGCATCAACATACCGATTATCGGCAACGGNGACATCACTTGCGCGAAGGATGCACAAGAAGCGTTCGCGCGTTANGGTGTAGATGCNATTATGATTGGGCGCGCTACGTTTGGCAGACCATGGATTTTCAAAGANATTCGCGATGTTCTCGATGGTAATGATGCTGCTCCGCTNTCGATTGATGATAAAATAGATTTGNTGGAAGAGCAACTACAAATCAATGTCAACNGNATAGACGAGAAACGCGGCATTCTGCACACGCGAAGNCATCTCGCAGCATCGCCAATCTTTAAAAATATTCCCAATTTTAGGCAAACGCGAATCGCCATGCTACGCGCTGAAACCGTAGCAGAACTAACTAAAATTTTAGAAGACTGCAGAAATTTGCTCAAAGCGTTGAACGACGACGCTCTGCGCACTCAGGACAAAGCCCTTTGACGACGTAGTTGATGCTGGTGAGCACGAATCCTTCGGGCAGATGCACCACTGGCGCNGCGATCTGCTTCAGACAGAACGTGCGTCCACAGGCTTCGCAAGAGAAATGCGTGTGCTCTTCGCTGGCGGTGCAATTGCACGAGTCATCGCAAACAGCNTATTTCAGAGCGCCACTACCATCATCAACAACGTGGATTAAATGGTGGTCTAAAAAAAGCGCAAGCGTGCGCGAAATAGTCGATTTATCTACAGTTGGCAAAAGGCGCTCCAGCACTGGCAGAGAGACGGTTTCGTCGCCGCGCATCATCTCTTTCAAAATCAAAAGACGCACTGCCGTCGGCTTAATCTGGCGGAGATTCAATTTCNGTAGATAAAGATCTTCATTCGACTTCATTTTCTCGTTCCTTTCGTTCATGCATCGANAATCGCGATGCATTGGAATTGCAAAATTAAACTTTTATTCTGCAATCTCCAAATTTATGGAATAGAACGCCCAAAAAACGAGNNCGAATAAAATGTTTCACGCGCTATTTTTTTCTTCCACAAAAAAGCCGAATTTAACCATCGTTAAAATCGGCGTTTTTCAACTGTTAAAATTTCGCNTTTCGCGTGAAACATTTTGCTATTTTGGCTCATTTTGGGCNTCTCTCGTGCAGATGGTCGTCGCAAAAAGGCTGTTTAGAAATCTATTTCACGTGCAATAAAATTCTATCTCACGTGAGATAATTTTTTATCTTATATGCTTTAGGTTTTTTAACAAATGACTTTTTGGTAGAATTGGGGGTTTAGAAAGTGGTGGTTTTCGTCAAAAAATCACGAAAAANNCGTATATTTTTTGCATAAACCACTCATTTTAACATTTCGCNCATNGAGTGGCGAACAAAAAGCGTNGATTTAACATCGAAAAACGCGAAATTTAGTAAAATGTTTCACGCGTTAATGAACGTTAAATCAACGTATTAATTTTGGTTAAAACGGAGATAGAATTTTAGTTGTTTTTGTTNNNAAATTCGTTCATTTTTTTACGCATTTTTTGCACGATGTTTCACGCGCAAAACGCGCAAACTATTGAGCACTGCCANCAGGGCNACGCCAGAGTCTGCGAAGACAGCTTCCCAAATCGTTGCAATACCNAGACAACCCAGCACGAGAACGGCNAGTTTCACGCCAATCGCGAGCACAATNTTCTCTTTCAAAATTTTCCNCGTGCGGCGCCCTATNGCTATCGCTTCAGCCACGCGCGACGGTTGGTCGGTTTGCAAAACGATATCTGCTGTTTCGACCGCCAAATCTGCGCCCATTGCGCCCATCGCAACGCCAACGGTGCTGGCAGCGAGNACTGGCGCGTCGTTAATGCCATCNCCTACGAACACAACGTTATGCCCTGCGTTGCAAAGTTGCGTGACATGCTGCAGTTTGTCTTGTGGAAGCAGATCGCCATGCGCTGCGTCAAGATGGAGTTGCTTGGCGGTATTTTCAACGAGCGCTGCTTTGTCGCCCGAAAGCATTTCAATGCGTTTNACGCCTTGCGCACGCAGCGCGCTAATCGCGCTTNCTGCATCNGTCTTNAGCGTGTCTGAAAGTTTNAAAAAGCCGATGAAATGGGCGTTTTTTGCTACAACAACGAGCGTTTCTGCTACGTTATCGAGTTCGTTTGGCGTNNTGATATTTTGTTCTGCAAGCAANCGAAGTGTGCCGACAAGCCATACGTCGCCCGTTTGCGTGTCTTCGCCTTTTAGTCCACGACCAGCGAGGGTNGAAACGTTGAGTTTTGGCATTTCCTCGCGCGCGCCTACATATTTAATTATCGCGCGCGCGATAGGGTGTGTGCTGGTTTGTTCCATTGCTGCAACGACTTGNAAATCGNTTTCTGANAAACCGCCAACCTCGCTCACACTAAATTCGCCCGTCGTGAGTGTCCCTGTTTTGTCAAAGACCACCGTATCGGTTTGTAGGATAGCGTCCAAGAAATTGCTTCCTTTGAAAAGAATTCCGCGACGCGATGCNGCNCCGATGCCGCCAAAGTAAGATAGCGGAATACTGATTACAAGTGCGCACGGGCAAGCAATCACGAGAAAAATAAGTGCACGTCNGAACCACGCAGTGAAATGAAATACAAATGCAGGATGCAGCAATGACCAAATATATGGCAGCAATACGACGAGAAATGCAATGCAAATGACGGCTGGCGTGTAGATTCGCGCGAACCGACGAATGAACAATTCTGCTGGCGCTTTGCGTTCGGTTGCTTCTTCTACCATTTTCAAAACGCGTTCTACGGCAGAATCGGCTGCAATCTTCGTGGTTTGGATGCGTANAGGCGTGTCCGANGGAATCATTCCAGCAAGAACCGTTTCGCCTTTCTCAATCTCGCGCGGCACAGATTCACCCGTTAGCGCAGCAGTATCAAACAATGCTGACGCATCTTGCAACAAACCATCCAGNGGAACGCGCTCGCCCACTTTTATCTCGATGAAATCGCCGATTTTTACGTCTTTTGGATCTTTGCAAACGATGNTTTCNCCTTCGACAACGTATGCTTTATCTGGTCGCGATGCAACGAGACTCGAAATGTTTTTACGTGCATTACCTTCGGCTTTGTCTTGCAGCGCTTCGCCAATCGTGTAAAGCAGCATCACAGCGACAGCCTCTGGAAACTCACCGATGCAAAATGCGCCGATAGCAGCAATCGACATGAGCAGGAATTCATTAAATGGATCGCCAGAGCGTGCTTCCTCNATCGCCTCGTGCATCACTGGAATGCCAACTGGTAGAAATGCGATGATATACCAAAGCATTTGAATNGTATTGCTAAACCATGCAACGCCAAAGTGNGACAATAAAATTCCAACGATAAGCATTACTGCCGAAAAGCANANCCCTGCNANNNNCAAGCGTTGAGATGCGTTGCTCTCGTGNTCTTCCGCATGCGTATGATGATGAGAATGACCAGCCATAATAGTGAGATTTTAAGTTTGTTGCTGCAAAATTACGCAGTAGTTCGTGCAACTGAGTTGCAAAGTTGCATTTCCGCGCTGCTATTTCGTTGAGAAACAACGATTTTTGGTTGATATTCAATCAGAAATCGAATAAATTAGTTATTTTTGCGAAAGAAAGAAGAAAACGTTTTTCATGAACGACGAATTTGATATACGGCACGAAGAATTGTCGCGTGCTGAGAAAGATTTCGAGAACGCTCTCCGACCGTTGCGGTTTCGTGATTTCAGCGGCCAGAAGAAGGTTGTGGAAAATTTGGAAGTGTTTGTTGAAGCTGCAAAGTATCGCGGTGAGCCGCTAGATCATACATTGCTGCACGGCCCGCCAGGACTTGGAAAAACAACGCTTAGCAATATNATTGCAAATGAACTCGGCGTGGGCTTCAAGATAACAAGTGGACCCGTACTTGATAAGCCTGGAGATCTGGCAGGCATACTTACNTCGCTNGAGCCTAACGATGTATTATTCATTGACGAGATTCATCGTCTTTCNCCTGTTGTTGAAGAATATCTTTATTCTGCGATGGAAGATTATCGCATAGATATTATGATTGACAAAGGACCCTCTGCGCGCTCAATTCAAATCGATCTGAACCCATTTACACTCGTTGGCGCCACAACTCGTAGCGGTCTGCTCACAGCGCCACTCCGCGCACGCTTCGGGATAAACATGCACTTGGAATATTACGAGCCCGAGACTCTTGAAAAGATAATCCAGCGCAGTAGTAGCATACTCCAGATTGGTATCTCTGCAGACGCCGCCAGCGAAATAGCGCGCCGTTCTCGTGGAACGCCACGTATCGCNAACGCCTTATTGAGACGCGTTCGTGACTTCGCACAAGTGAAAGGTAGTGGCGTAATCGACAAAAATATTGCAACGTTTGCGCTTCAGAGTCTTAATATAGACCAATACGGTCTTGATGAGATAGATAATAAAATCTTGTTAACTATTATCGACAAGTTTAGAGGTGGACCTGTAGGTCTAACAACTATNGCCACAGCGATAGGCGAGGACGCTGGAACTGTTGAAGATGTGTACGAGCCTTATCTCATTATGGAAGGATTTATTAAGCGTACGCCTCGCGGACGTGTAGCTACACAATTGGCTTACGAGCATCTCGGTCGTAATCCTTATAAAGGACATTCGCAAGAACCTGAACTTTTCTAACCAATCAATAAACTTATGAGAAAAGCCCTTATCGTTGGAACTTTTAATCCATTCACTGTTGGTCACGACAACATTGTTCGTCGCACGCTTGCNTTGTTCGACGAAGTNGTGATAGGCATTGGCGTGAACGAAAGTAAGGAAACAAAAACGTCGATTGATGAACGCGCGACAAAGATTCGCGAGNTGTACAAAGATTTNACNAACATTGAAGTGAAAACCTACAGCGATCTGACTGTAGATTTCGCGCAACGCGAACAGGTTTGTTGCATTGTGAAAGGCGTTCGCAGTGTAAAAGATTTTGAATACGAGCGTGATCAGGCAGAAATCAATAAGAAATTGAGCGGTATCGAAACGCTTCTTTTGCCTGCCGACCCNCAATTTTCTGCCATTTCATCGACACTTGTTCGTGAATTGCAANCATTCGGAAGAGATGTTACGGAGTTTTTACCTTAATTCGCAAGAACTATGATTACCTATCAATCAGAAGGCGTCAGCATGCCGCCAATTAAGAAACGCAAGATAACGAATTGGATTAAAAACGTAGCAGCCTGCTACGGTAAGTCAGTGGGCGAAATTGGTTATAAGTTTGTTGACGATGACGGTATATTAGCAATCAATCGCGAATACCTGAATCACGATTATTATACCGATATCATTACGTTNGATTATGACGAAGATGACGTCATCAACGGTGATATTGTGATTTCGTTAGACACTGTTCGCAGCAACGCTTTATTGTTCAAAAAAACGTATGACGACGAGTTNCATCGCGTGATTATTCACGGGATTTTGCATCTCTGTGGTTTGAATGATAAAGGNGANGGCGAACGCGAAATTATGGAAGCAGCCGAGAATCGCGCGTTGGCGATGTTAGATAATTAACTGCTTGCTGTACGATGTGATTTTGTTCATTTATAATCGCAAAGTACTCATCCATATTCCAAATGTCACGCGCNACGAGCGCCTTTAANTGCGCGCGCAGATAGGGTTCTGTGCGTTGCAATTCTGCATCATTGCTTGGNTTAATTTTTTGCTTTGCTCCCTCATCGTAAATCTCGTCGAGCAAAGTCTGTGGCACGCTGTAATTTTGTTTGAANGCATCAAATGTAGGATAATTGCGCTTCAAACTTTTTCGGTTATCATCNACATATTTCAGGCTCGCATTGAGAATGATACTTTTTGCAGCGAGTTGTCGATGNAATTTAGTGTATTGCATTGTGTCGAGCGGCACAAAAACATCGGGCATGATGCCTCCACCACCGTAAATCGTGCGATGAAGATGCAAAGTCTCGCAACGCAGCGAATCAGCGAAATGAATGCTGTCNGCATTGTANAGCTCTCCATGCTCAAAGCGTGTATTTAGCTCCATATCGTAATCCTTTGTGTCGCCCTTTGTGTAAGGTTTTTGTATGCAACGACCAGATGGCGTAAAATAATGTGCAATTGTCAATCGCATCATAGAGCCATCGGGAAATTCTACAGGGCGTTGCACGAGTCCTTTACCAAAAGAACGACGCCCGATGATGACTCCACGATCGTAATCCTGTATAGCGCCAGCGACAATTTCCGATGCCGAAGCTGAGATTTCATTGACTAAAACCATCAGACCAATGTCCGACAACTGTCCTCCTACTGCATTATAATCGCGTCGTGCTGCTGCGCGACCTTCGGTATAGACAATCAAATCNTTTTTCTGCAGAAATTCGTTCGCAATCTGCACTGCCGCTTGCAGATAACCACCNCCATTGTCTTGCAAATCAAGGATTAAATAGCGCATTCCATTAGCTTTGAGCGNNNNGATNCACTTCATAAATTCTTCGTGTGTCGTCATTCCGAAACTTCCAATGCGGATATANCCCACTTCTGGACGTATCATATAAGACGCATCTACGGTTTCTACNGGAATTTTGTCGCGCGTTACGACAAAAGTGAGCACGTCATNGATTCCGCGTCNNAGNACACTGAGTTTCACTTTCGANCCTTTCGGACCGCGAAGACAACGCATGATTTCCTCCTTCGACATCTTCTGCCCCGCTATCGATTTGCCATCCGCTGCTATTATGCGATCACCAGCGACGATTCCTGCTTTTTCCGAAGGACCNTTCACGACCGTTTGAATNACCAANAGCGTGTCGCGTACCATATTATATTGTACACCAATTCCTTCGAACGAGCCTTGCAGCGACTCAGTNAGTTCTTTTGTTTCTTTCGCTGTCGTGTAAGTAGAATGNGGATCCAGCTTTTCCAACATGCCACGTATAGCATCCTCAGCCAGTTTGTCCTCGTTTACGCTGTCAACGTAAAGGTTTGANATGGCTAATTCAGCGATTTGGATTTTTCGAAGTGGACTATTCGAACCAAAATTCACGCGAAACTGCGCAAAAGAAGGCATAGTTGCNGNNAGAAAAAGAAANNAAAGGATTATTTTTCGCATGATTTGTTGTTGCTATTCTTGTGAATCGTCAGCGTCTTCTATNANATCTTCTTCGACAACNAGGTTATCGATGATAAATTTCTGACGTTCCATCGTGTTATTTCCCATGTAATACTCCAGCAATTCATTGACTTGGTCATTTTTGTGCAGCGTAACCTGTTCGAGACGCATGTCNGGGCCGATAAAATGTACGAATTCATCGGGATTTATTTCACCTAAACCCTTGAAGCGAGTCACTTCTGGATCAGGGCCAAGCTCTTTGATAGCGTTCTGTCTCTCTTCGTCGTTGTAACAGTATCGCGTGATAAAATCNCCTTTGCGCTCTCCCTTTTGCAATTTCTTGTCAGATTCGGAAATAACTTTCTTGTTTTTGATTTTCGAACGACGATTACGCACGCGGAAAAGTGGNGTTTGCAGAACGTAAACGTGGCCTTTCTTGATGAGTTCTGGGTAGAATTGGAGGAAGAAAGAAATGAGAAGCAATCGGATATGCATACCATCGACATCGGCATCCGTTGCAACGATGACTTTATTGTATCGCAACGAATCCAGTCCATCTTCGATATCCAAAGCTGCTTGNAATAGATAAAANTCCTCGTTTTCGTAGATTACTTTTTTGGTTTTACCATACGTGTTCAGCGGTTTACCGCGNAGCGAAAATACTGCTTGTGTATTCACATCNCGACTCTGCGTGATGCTTCCGCTGGCAGAGTCTCCCTCAGTGATAAAGATTGAACTTTCTTCTTTGCGGTCGTTCTTTGCGTCGCTGAAATGAATGCGACAATCGCGCANTTTACGATTATGCAGATTGGCTTTCTTTGATTTCTCACGCGCTTGCTTGGTAATTCCAGCCATCGCTTTACGCTCTCGCTCGCTCTCTTCAATCTTTTTGCGAATTTCTTCTGCGATATCGGTNTGGATATGCAGATAATTATCAACCTGTTGCTTGATAAAATCGCCNACATATTTATTGATTGAGTCGCCATTTGGTGCCATTAGCGTGCTACCNAGCTTGATTTTCGTTTGGCTTTCAAAGACTGGCTCTTCTACATTCAGTGCAATAGCCGCAACAATGCCGTTTCGGATATCGCCGTACTCGTAATTCTTTCCGAAATATTCTTTAATTGTTCGCGCAATGTGTTCTTTGAACGCGCTCTGATGCGTTCCTCCTTGCGTCGTATGCTGTCCATTAACAAACGAATGATACTCTTCGCCATATTGGTTTGTGTGCGTGAAGGCGATTTCTATGTCTTCGCCTTTCATGTGGATAATGGGATAGAGTCCTGGAGTGGTCATATTGTCGTTCANTAAGTCTTCCAGACCNTTGCGACTCAATATACGACGACCATTAAACATAATGGTAAGACCAGAATTCAAGTAAGTATAATTTCGAAGCATCGTCTCTACGATGTCTTCATGNAAGNGATAATTTTTGAACANNGTATCATCAGGTTCGAAAAAGATGTAAGTACCAGACTCATCCTTGTTCTTCCGAGTTTTATCGCTCTTTTTCTTNCCACGCTCGAACACCAATTCGCGACATTTCCCATCGCGATAGGATTTTACTTCAAATCGAGCGCTGAGCGCGTTGACGGCTTTCACGCCGACACCGTTAAGACCTACACTTTTCTTGAACGCTTTCGAATCGTATTTTCCACCAGTATTCAAAACGCTAACCGCTTCGACAAGTTTGCCTTGCGGTATGCCACGACCGTAGTCGCGCACGCTGACGCGCAATTCCTCNTCGATATCGACTTCAATGCGCTTACCTGCNTTCATCTTNAACTCATCTATCGAGTTATCGAGCACTTCTTTCAGCAATACATAAATGCCATCTTCTGGCAGACTGCCGTCTCCCAATCGTCCTATGTACATACCAGGACGCGTTCTCACGTGCTCCATATCCGACAAGTGACGGATATTTTCGTCGGTATAACTCACTGGAGCTGTCTGCTCCGTTGAAATATTTTTTTCTTCTGACATACTAATTTTCTAAATCTGCTTCACAAAACAGCGACGACGCTTGTGCATTTCCGTATGAAAGTATTGCCANTGGCTTTTCACGCTTTCATTCGTTTCCATCTCTACTTGACTTTCTCCCCACTCAATGCCATATTTATTGTACCATGGTATAAGATCGTAGAAAAGCAAAGCGTTAACACCTTTTTTCTGGTATTCTGGAAGTACACCAACCATTTCCAGATCGACAATGTTTGTTTTATGGAATTTCAAAGCACGCAAAACATGCCACCATCCAAATGGAAGCAAACGACCNCGACGGCATTTCTTCATNGCATACGATAGCGATGGAATCGTAATGCCTACGCCAACCATTCGGTGTTCATCGGTTGACCANTCTTCAATCACTGGAATAAGATTCAAATCGGCATAAGGCAGATACGCATCGACATACTGATCGATTTGTTTATCGCTCAGTTTCGAAAANCCGTATAGGTCTTGGAAAGTTTCGTTGATAAGGTGGAAAATTTTGTGTCCAATCTTTTCTTTTTTTATCTCTTTCATCGTCAATTTTCGGATGTGGAGATTGTAACGCTGCATNACGAGTTCCGAAATTTTTACCATCTTTTCAGGAACTTCTTTCGGCACAAAAATTTTGAATTCCACGTAGTCGTTGTCTTTTTCAAANCCACCTATCTGCTCCAAATGCTGCGGATAATATGGGTAATTATAGATTGTCGCCATTGTTCCTAACTGATCAAATCCTTCNATCAACATTCCTTCAGGATCGAAATCGGTAAATCCAAGCGGACCAATCATCTCTGTCATGCCCTTTTGCTTGCCANAATTTTCTACTGCANTAAAAAGCGCTTTGCTAACCTCGATNTCNTCGATGAAATCTATCCATCCNAAGCGCACCGACTTGCGGNTCCAGCGCTCGTTTGCANGATGATTAATGATGGCGGCTACCCTTCCAGCAAGCTGTCCGTCTTTGTAAGCAAGATAGTACTCGGCTTCNCAAAATTCGAACGCNGCATTCTTGTCTTTCGACAACGTGTTTTTGTCATCGCTATACAACGTAGGAACGTCGNAAGGACTGTCTTTATATAAATCGNAGTGGAATTCAATAAAATGTTTGAGGTCTTTTTTCGTCGTAACCTGCTTAATTTCGATTTGTGCCATAGATCATTGTTGAAAAAAGGCGATGATTCTTTCAAAACGAAAAAATGCAACGCAAATGGGGTTTATGTTTGGCAAAATTATCAAAAAAACGCGATAAACCCAAATTTCACCGCGTTTTTCTATTAAAACGTGTAAGCCATACCCATACTGAACTCGTTACTATGNAACGAAACGTATGGATGACANTCGTAATTGGTGTGACGAAGATAATGACTCGCGCGCAAGTCGATCGAGAGATGACGCGCCACGTTGATATTCAATCTGCTATCCACCGTCAGCAGTGCTGTATTGCCTTTGTCGCCTTGCGTGCTGTGCCATTCTTCCACATATTTTTCATCTTCAAAACCAAGCCANGTGAACATGCGGAGATAATCTACGTTCACATTGAGTTCTGCGACGTTTCCAAATTGCAGATTTGTCTTCGATTTCAACGTNAAACCGCTTCCTGAATTATAATTACGCGACANGTCGTGCACGTCATAGTCGTTGCTGGCGCCACCAATGAGCATCGCGTTTGCAAACAATCCTTGTCGNAAACGAATGGTTTTGCCCACTTCCCACAGCAAACCAGGACCGAAACTTGCGGCTTCTGAGATGCNATANGGNGCGCTTCCGTTTCCTATCGCNTCGCTATANCGATAATCNAAGTGCTGATAGATTCCCCAACGCACGCTATGCTGCNNTATNNTNCGTGTTTCNGAAGCCCAAATCTGTCCGTAAATATTGAATTGATTGAAGAGTTGTTGGTGGTTGCCTAAGACAAGTTTCAGATTTGTGTGAAAGAAATCGTAAGGTCGCTGGTTTTCGCCTTCCATNGGGTCGCCATAGTCGGCTGTTCCATCGAGATAGGCTGTCCAAAANTGTGTTCTGTCNGCGTCGCCTACACGAATAAAATTGCCGCCTGTTGAGAGCGTCAAGCGAATAGGGAATCTGTCNGCGTCGTGATAGTGCTTTGTGTTGTCAACGCGCCACGCCTCGCCCGTAATGAGTCGCGCGATGCCGCCAGTTGGGTTAACTGCCATTCCTAAAAACTCGCGAAAGAATCGTTTTACACCACGTTCGCTATCGTCGTAAACAGCACTGGAAAGNCGGTGCATGCCTTCGCCGATGCCCATTCCACCAACNGTCGTCGCNATGAAGTCGCTATAGCAAGGCGGTTCACATTCTCCCGAAATTTCCCACATAAGACTNCCAAACGCAACGAACGGCATCGACTGCCANAAGTTGTAGCCACACGCTCGCGCAATGTTGTAATACAATCCTCCTGTGTAGGGATGTTCGCCTAAGTTNGTGCGAAAATAATCGCTGTCCCACCACCATTTTGTTGGATTAAGGTTCCGCTGAATGGTTCTTAGTGTAACGTGCGAGTAANCGCCTTNTACAATATAATGATCCACAGCAAGTANNGTCAGATTCAACGCTGCTATACTGCCAAGTGCTGTCCATAGATGTTTCTTTGGTTGAACGGTGTCAATGTTGAATGTAAAAGGCGTCGCNACTGTGCTGTCTTGCACAGCGAAAACGCTATCACTGTCTTGCGCNAACGATGCATTGCAAAGGCAGAGCAGTAGGGTGAGTATCGTCAGTCGATGGTTCATTATTTTCGTTATTGTTTCCGACAAACCAGCAGCACGTGTTGGTTGTCGTAAGTGGTGGCAAATAGATAATTTTCTCCGCCTTCGCGCATCTTCAAACGCTTGCGCAGGTCGCTGACCGACATAGGAAAATTTCGTGTGGCGATGTTCGCCTGACTGATTCCTAATCGTTTAATTTCTTGTTTATTNAGCGATGAAATGGCGGAAATTNNGAATTTTCTTCCTAAAAAGTCGNTTTTCAGGTCGCGTGAGACGAAGAGGTGGGAATTATTNTCGAGCGCTGCGACGCCAAAGCGTTGACAGATGGCGCCAAANGCACCGAGTTTCATCAGCGATGCATTGGGTTCGTACAAGAACATGCCTGCNTCNAACTNTGGTGCAATGGTTTGCGGCAGCGAAAGATCGGTTTCGGAGAACGAAATNTGTGCATCATCAACGCAAAAATAGCCGATTTTATCGCTGTTTTTATGAAGTAAAAGCAAAAGTTCTTTGCATTCATTTTCTACGGCAACGACATGCACTTCGCTTACACATGGTTCTTCGGCGTTGAGCTGCGCTACAGCCAATTTCCAATCGAGCATTGGAGAAAGTTTGAGTAGAACGAAAGTCGCCTTTTGCAGGAGTTGTTTCACCAGAGGCACNACATTCGGCGAGCAATCGCATAGAGCAAATTTCTTTTGCCCTTTTCCGTCGCGACGNGCTGGGTCGATNAAGCAAACAGTTATTGCGTTTTCTGACTGTAAAACATCGATGGAATCGGCGTTTTTTATCGAAATATGCTCCAAATTCAACACGCNNAAATTGTGTTNCGCCANTCGGCAAAGTTCGGNATTGCGTTCCACGTAAACGGCTTCAGTGAATAGGGGAGCGAGCACGCTGAAATCGATGCCTAATCCACCAGTGAGATCAACCAATCGNGTGTGCTNTNCGNTCNNNTTNNGCAGCAACCGACTNACGATCTCGCGCTTATACNTCGCTGTTTGCTCGCTCGAGCATTGCTCAAGCGGCAGATGGTCAGGATATTCTATGTTTTCCAGTTTTGCCCACTGNGGCATTTTGCGCGTAATGTATTGACGCCCAGCAATTTGGCGTAGCGCCCANGTNATATCTACATGCGGGAATTTCGCCGCTTGTAGCGCCAGCGTTCTAACGTCGTCGTTGGCGTGTTCAATGATAAACAACTGTGATTGGGCGTCGTGCATAACTGGATTTTACTTNATCACCTTATAATATTTTTTCGCCTGCGCGCGCGTGCGAAAGTTGAAGTGCCACCATTCTGTTCGTAGTGGTTTGAAACCCGCGTAGGTCATCACGTCGCGAAGGAGCTCGCGGTTGCGTTTCGCTTGCGCGGANATACGATGCTGTTTCACGAGTTCCGCTTCTCTNTCGATATGCGACAGNCGCGTCATTGCATCGACTTTCGTTCCCATCGGAATGGTATCGCCTTGCAGTGTGCAGAGAGAAATATCTACCGCNAANCCATAATTGTGCAATCCACCACCATTAGCGGGATTAGACACGTAAAAACTGTGGTCGGTATGCTTCACTGCGTCCCACATNCGTTGCTGTATGCTCATNGGTCGCGCAGCATCGAAAACGATNATACTCAAATCAGGACGCAGTTGCTTCAATCGCTTTTGNGCTTTCACGAGCGCNGCAGCCGCGCGATGATGGAGATAGGCTTCGCGAAGGTCGTCATAGAGCACTGTTCCACAGAAATTATCNGCGCGTGCATACATCAGAGAAACGAAAATNGATGGGTCTTGCTGCTGGANGTTGACGTAACCGCGCGCTTGCAATGATTGGGCAGTGNGNCTCAACGACTTGTGTTGAGAAATAACAGCAATTGGGATGNTTAGCAGTAGGATGACGATGGTCGTCTTCAACGTTTTCATACGCAAAAGTACGAAAAAAAACTATCTCTCAACGAGTTACAACTTAGATTTTTCTTATTTTTGCAGCGAAATAGGCTNATTAAACATACAAATGGANAAAAAAATTCAAGGTCATGCAGCCATTATTTTAGCCAACGTCATCTTTGGGCTTGGCGTTCCTATTACAAAATATTTGTTGGAAACGTGGGTTACGCCTATGACTTACATGGCTACACGATGCATCGGTGCCGCATTGATTTTCTGGGCTGTTGCATTGTTTCTGAAAAAAGAGAAAATCGAAAGCAAAGACTTGCTTGTTATCATCATCGGTGGTTTGCTTGGTTTTGTTATTTCGCAAACACTGACAGCGTGGGCGCTGAAGTTTACAAGTCCCGTTTATTATTCGCTGATNGCAACGCTTACACCTATCGCGGTNATGCTGCTTGCTGCACTTTTCTTGAGCGAGAAAATCACGCCCGTCAANCTGCTTGGCGTTTTTCTTGGTATAGCAGGAGCAGCGCTGATGGTTGTTCTGAAATGGCAAAGNGGTAGCGGCAGCAACGACTTTCTCGGCATTTTGCTNGCGTTTTTGAGNCTTCTGACGTGGGCAATCTANNTGATTATCACGCGAAAAGTATCGGAAAAATATAGTTCGGTCAGTCAAATGAAATGGATTTTCTTGGTTTCTACGATTGCCGTTCTACCGTTTGCGTGGAGCGAATTCCCACAAACAGCGCTCTATGGCTCGCCTTTCACAGCGGCAACGTGGCAAGGTGCNGCTGCAATGGCTTTCATTGTGGTGCTGGCGACTGTGCTTGGCTATTTTCTTATACCGTTTGCGATGCAGTATTTGCGTGCAACAACGGTGAGTGTCTATACAAACNTGCAGCCAATCGTTGCGTCGCTGGTGGCGATTGCCGTTGGACAAGACGTGATGACGTGGGATAANCCTGTAGCTGCTNTGTTGGTCATCGTGGGAGCTTATCTNGTAACGCTCAAAACNGGCAAAGAAAAAACGGAAGCATAATGAAAAATATCGTATCTCATCGTTGGATCATCGCATTGCTGATGATTATTTTGCTGAGTTGTCAAACCAGCGAAACGGTTTATGCACAAAAACGNCCGAAAGTGGGCATTGCCTTCGGTGGTGGTGGTGCAAAAGGAGCGGCTGAAGTGGGNGTTCTGAAGGTAATNGAAGAACTTGGCATTCCAGTTGATTACATTGCAGGCACAAGTATTGGTTCTATCGTTGGCGGATTGTATGCTTGCGGTTACGANGCAGCGTTTCTCGATTCTATGTTCTCGTCACANGANTGGCTTGAGCTGTTTTCGGATCGAGAAATGGACTATAAAGAAAATATAATCAAAAAGAAAGACGGACAGACTTACGTCTTTGGTTTTCCAGTTGGTAAAAATAAAAACGCNAAGCGNGGGAAATTCAATTTTGGCGCTATACGCGGCGATAATATCGTNGAGCTTTTGGACAGTCTGACAGCGCTCGACGATTCTATCTCGTTCGACGAGCTTCAGATTCCATTCCGTTGCGTCGCTACTGATATTGAAACGCAAACGGAAGTGGTGCTTTCGAGCGGAAATCTTCCGCTTTGCATGCGCGCAAGTATGGCAATTCCTGGCGCGTTTAAGCCGATCTACATGAACGGATACACGCTTCTCGATGGTGGAATGTTGAACAATCTTCCTGTGGATGTGGTTCGCGAAATGGGTGCTGACATTGTCATCGCTATTGATCTGACTGTAAACAAACGGGAGACGAAGAATAAAAAATGGAAGAACGCGAAAGGCATTTTCCGCATCGTGGATTGGGCAATTAGTCGGCCTGACTTGAAAAAATATAACGAGAATCGGGNNGCNGCGGACATNTATATCAATCCCGATTTAGAGGGCTTTTCTGCCACATCTTTCACGCCTGAGCANATCAAAGAGATGATTCAGAAGGGTGTAGAAGCAGCCGAGAAAGCTATGCCTGAGNTTCAGGAACTGCAGAAGAAGGTTCTCCGCGCGAAATTGACGCGCTATAGGAATGTGGCGATGAAATAGGGGAGGAGGGNACGCGCGAAATAAAACCTTCGGTCACGACAAACGCTACCCGATTCTAATGAACGCAAACGATCAGGTGCGAAAAACTGCATAAAAATTCACGACANAAACGAATAAATATACCATNCAACGCTCTCTCAAAACGATGGGAAAGCGTTGTATTTTTTGTACAATTTTTTCGCAAAGAAATGACCTAAAAAAATGGGGCAAAAAACCGCCAAATTTTTCCACTAAAAAGTGGCGTTCCGCGAAGTGTTAAAAAAGTCGAGTTTTNNNTGTTAAAAANTTTTTTNGCACGAAAAAAATGCGCCAAATTTTGATTTTTTTTCGNNNTTNCGTATGAANTATCGANGCAAAAAGGCGCTTTAGAAATCTATCTCACGTGAAATAAANTTCTATCTCACGTGAGATAAAATTTTATCTCATATCATTTAACTTTTTTAACAAACGAGATTTTNNGAAANTTNACGTTCAAAAATTCGACNTTTTACACGAAAAAANATCGAAAAAAGCGTATANNNNTTGTATAAATCCATCANTTTAACATTTNGCGCGTTGAGNTACGACAAAAATTCNT